>PVBE012142232.1_pt1 | contig 44559 bp, 34 predicted proteins | sample 1631181 | NCBI WGS metagenome assembly PVBE01 (sample SAMN08397723, study PRJNA350692) | Marine metagenome, whole genome shotgun sequencing project. | isolation source: water | place: Pacific Ocean | collected 2012-04
GCTTCAACAGCCGCATCCAGGCCATTAAGTCGGCCGCTCGCGGCTTCCGATCCTTCGAGAACTATCGAATTCGAATTCTCTTCTACTGCGGAAAGCTCCATCTGACGCCCACAATCACCCACTAAATTCGGCGAAGAAACTCTTTTGATAGGTCTTGCCGTGTCCGCTTGGGACGGTGTGGCTGAGCAGATTTCGCGCATGATCTTGCAGTGACTCGCGGGTCAGTAACGGAATCTGAGCCCATCAGAATCCCGGGGAATCACCATGAGGAAGACGAATCGCTCAAGAAATGGAACGGTCAACGTCCTTGGCTTGAGTCGACTAGCTGGGCTCAAGCCATTGTATCATGGTGATGCAACCATGTGACGCTGGGCTGTGTTGACTAAGATGTACGCACCGCTTGGGCTTCCAAATTCAGACAAGGCGAGGATTTGATGAAATACCACTGGATCAAAATGCTATTAGCTTCCGCCCTTCTTACCGTTGAAGTGACGGCGATTGAGGCCGAAGACTGGCCACGTTTTCGCGGTCCGACCGGGCAAGGGATCTCGTCGGAAACGGGCATTCCGCTCACCTGGAGCAGCACGGATAACATTGCCTGGAAGTCTGCCATTCCCGGCAACGGTTGGTCGTCTCCGGTGATTCACGATGACCGTGTGTTTGTCACTTCGACCACCGACGACGGCCGCTCTTGTCACGTTATCTGTGTTGACCGACGATCCGGGAAGATCCTCTGGAATACAAAGGTCTTTGAACAGCAGATCAGCAAGAGGCGGCCCGAGAACTCGTATGCTACGCCGACTCCGACCACCGACGGCCAGCACATCTACGCAGTCTTCAGCAGTGGAAAGATCGTAGCCGTGGACTTCGACGGGCGAGTGGCGTGGATCAATCACGACGTCAAGTTCTACAGCCACCATGGCCTGGCCGCATCACCGATCCTCTACCAGGATCTCGTGATTATGGCCTACGACGGCAGCAGCGACGGCGAGAACAATAAGGTGGGTTGGAAGATTCCCTGGCGTCAGGCTGTGTTGTTGGCCGTCGATAAAGCGTCGGGCAGTGTCCGTTGGCGCGGCAAACGAGGCCTCTCGCGACTCGCCCATGTCACGCCGAACATTCTTCGCACGGGCGGAACGGACCAGATCGTCAGCGGAGCCGGGGACATGGTTGGGGGATTCGATCCCACCAATGGTAGGCTGATCTGGTCGATCTACAGCAAGGGTGAAGGGGTCACCCCGTCGATCGTGGCTGGCGACGGACTCGTGTTCAGCTGTTCTGGCTTCGAAGCTCCGACAATTCGAGTGATCCGCGGAGGAGGAAAAGGAGACGTTACTCATTCGCATATGGCCTGGGAGCAGACGAAGGGTGTTCCAGCACTCGCATCAATGCTGCATGTCAAACCGTACATTTATTCCGTGACCGACAAAGGTGTCGTGACATGTTTTCGCGCCGACACCGGCGACATCGCGTGGCAGGATCGAATCGGCGGAAAACACTCCTCTTCGCCAATCTATGCCGATGGAAAAATATATTTTCTGACCGAAGCCGAAGGGGAATCGGTGGTGATCGAAGCCGGACCCCAACTGAAGATTTTGGCCCGCAATCGCCTGGAGGAAAAATGCAAGGCGTCGATGGCAGTATCGCGCGGTAATTTGTTTGTACGCTCAGAGCAACACCTGTTTTGTATCGGCAAGCGTCCAGAATGAAGAGTGACGCCAAAGTGAATGTCAAGGCTCTGAACTTCCAACGTTCGATGTTCGGCATTCGATGTTCGATGTTCATAAGCGTTAAGAACCAGCCAATGAATAATTCTTGCATTTGTAGGACGGGCACTCCTGCCCGTCGCCAACGATCAGGCGGGCAAGAGTGCCCGTCCTGTAGCTGTTTCGTGACGGTTGTTTCTTGGCTGATCCTAAGCCGATACCTGACACCGCGATGGTTCGCCGCGATCTTTCTTCTGCCCGTCCAGCTCGCCGCATTTCAAGACGTCATTGCAGCGGACCGCCCCAACGTATTGATGATTGCCGTGGATGACTTGCGGCCGGAGTTGGGTTGCTACGACGTCCGACACATTGTTTCGCCCAACATCGACCGGTTGGCGGCCAGCGGACTCGTGTTTCGCCGGGCTTATGTTCAGCAGTCGGTTTGCGGTCCGTCTCGGATCAGCCTGCTGTCCGGTCTTCGCCCGGATTCGACAGGAATATACAACAACAACCATATGCTCAGAGACATGCGTCCCAGCATCGTCTCGCTTCCTCGGCACTTCAAAGAACACGGTTATCGTACGGTATCGCTGGGAAAGATCTATCATCATCCCGAGGACGATCCCGCTGCCTGGTCTGAACCAGTCTGGCGGCCTTTCGGAATCAGTTGGGGCTGGCGGAATTATCGGCGGCCAGAAAACCTGGAACTCGTCAACGAGTTGCACTCACAACTTCCCGCCGTGCGACGGCAACGAACACCAGTTGGACGTGTCAAAGGCCCGGCACACGAATCCGCTCCGCAGGCAGACAACGTATATCCCGATGGCCTGACGGCCGACATGGCGATCCACACATTGAGGCGACTGTCACACGATCACCAACCGTTTTTCTTGGCAGTCGGTTTTTACAAGCCGCACCTGCCGTTCGCTTGCCCGGAGAAGTACTGGGAGATGTACGAGCGATCCGAGATCGGACTTCCAAGACATGGCGTGCCGCCAAAGAACATGCCGCCGGTGGCCTTCCGCGACTCGGACGAACTTCGTGCATACCACGGCATACCTTCTGAAAATCGACTTGACGAAGAACTTTCGCGCACGCTGATCCACGGATATCGAGCATGTGTCACGTACACCGATGCGCAGGTCGGCCGAGTCTTAGCAGAGCTCGAGCGGCTTGGGCTTGCGGAAGACACGACGGTTGTTCTGTGGGGTGATCATGGCTGGCATCTGGGTGAACAAGGGATCTGGGCCAAACAGACAAATTTCGAGCTGGCAACCAGGGCACCTTTGATCGTTCGGACTCCGGCGATACACACGGCGGGAAGTTCAACGAGCGCGTTGGTGGAAATGGTCGACATCTATCCCACCCTCTGCGACTTGGCCGGACTGCCGAAGCCCGAACACCTGGAAGGCACGAGCTTTGTGCCGCTGCTGGATCAGCCCAACCGACGCTGGAAACAGGCTGCGCTGAGCCAGTACCCGCGGCCCCACACCAAACCCGATCACGTGTTGGGGCGGACCATCCGAACAGAGCGATATCGTTTCACTCGCTGGAACCGAACTGAGGAGCCCAACGCAGGGAAGCTCAACGAAACGGTGGCTTGGGAACTGTATGACCACCTGTTGGATCCCGAGGAAACGACAAACATTGCTGACACCGCCGACAAAGGTCTGGTCAAGCAATTAGCAGCACAACTGGACAGTGGATGGCGGGGGGCTGTGCCCGCAGAATCGGAGGTGGCAACGTTTGGGGAAGTCCCGGGCGAGCCGGGTTTCGTTCAGCTCTTTAACGGCCGTGATCTAACGGGCTGGGACGGCCAGCCTGGATCGTGGGCTGTCAAGGATGGTGCCATTCTCTGCACCGGCACCAGCAAGGGCCGCAACTGGCTCATCCGGCGTGGCGTCGAATCAGCGGACTTTGAATTGCGATTGCGATTTCGCTTCACCCGTGGCAATTCTGGTGTTCAGGTTCGCAGCACCGACGTCGGCCAATGGCAGGTGCGGGGCTACCAGGTCGAGGTCGCAGCGAAGGAAAAGATGGGGCTCTGGCATCACTCTCTATTATCCAATGAGATCGATGTGGAGAATCGTCGCAAACATCTCGCCACCGCGGGACAACGGGTCTACATTGGCCAGAATGCGGAGAAGAATGTCGACCAATTTGCCCAACCAGTAGATATCCAGTCCGTTTTTCAAGACGACCAGTGGAACGAGATGACCATCATCGCCCGGGGTCCACAACTCATTCAGAAAATCAACGGTGTCGTCTTTGCCGATTTGACGGATGAACAATCCGTGTTTGCTTCCAGGTCGGGTGTGATTGCCTTTCAAGATCACGGTAAAGGCACAGCTGTGGCGTTTAAGGACATTCGAATTCAGCATTTCAGTCGGGAAGACAACTGAGGCGTTGCCAATGGACCTTAATCATGTTGTTGCAGTTGCCGCGTCGATTGTCGTCGCGCTGGCCATGCCTGCCAGCGGTGATGAAAGCTGGCAGCCGCTCAACACACAAAGCTCCGGCCAGCATCCGCCCAGCCCGCAACAGTCGTTACGGAACCTCCATCTGCCTGAGGGTTTTCAGGTAACCTTGGCGGCGGCGGAACCTGATGTGCGCCAGCCCATTGCCATAGCCTTTGATGATCGCGGCAGACTGTGGGTTGCGGAAAGCTATTCCTATGACGGGTCCGACTTCACCGATGAGCGTCGTGATCGGATCGTCATCTTTGACGATGTCGATGGCGACGGCGTGTTCGACCAGCGCAAGGTGTTTCATGACGGTCTCAACCGGCTGACCGGCTTGACGATCGGGTTTGGCGGAGTGTGGATCACGACACCACCTCACCTGGAGTTTATTCCCGATCGCGATGCCGACGACCGGCCCGACGGCGAACCTATTGTGCATCTCGATGGATGGTCACTTGCTGCCGAACACAACTCAGTAAACGGGCTAACGTGGGGCCCTGACGGATGGCTGTACGGCCGGCACGGAATCAAGCAGCCGTCACTTGTTGGCCGACCAGGTGACAATCAGAAAGACCGCACTCCGCTGAGTTGCTGCATCTGGCGATACCATCCAACGCAGATGACGTTCGAGGTGGTCGCCGACGGAACGGTCAACCCGTGGGGGCTCGACTTCGACGATCAAGGCCACGCGTTTTGCAGCACGAGCGTCGTTGAGCATCTATGGCACGTCGTCCCCGGGGCGCGGTTCTCGCGGCGGAAAGGACGTGACTCGCATCCCAATCCGTATTCCTACGAACTGATGGATTCAACAAGTGATCACTTGCATTGGGGTAGCAGCTCGTTTGCGAAGCAAGATCGAGTTGCGCAGGGCAATGATCTGTTCGGCGGTGGGCACTCGCATTGCGATGCGATGATCTACCTTGGGGATCGTTGGCCAAGAAAGTACCGCGGTTCGGTCTTCATGAGCAACATCCATGGGCGACGGATTAATCAGGACCGATTCCAACGAGACAGCACAGGTCGATTGACCGCCACACACGTTGACGACTTCTTGGTGAGCAGCGATCCCTGGTTCCGCGCCGTCTCGATCGAATATGGCCCGGACGGTGATGTCTATGTGACCGATTGGTCTGATCTCGGCGAGTGCCACGACCGCGAAGGGATTCATCGTACGAGTGGCCGAATCTACAAGATCACGTGGGGGAAACCGCGCCGCGTCGATGTCAACCTGGCAACTGAAACCGACGAGCGGTTGGTCGAGCTGCAATTACATGAGAACGACTGGTTCGTCCGGCACGCGCGAAGACTGCTTCAAGAGCGAGCTGCATCGGGCAAACCGATGCGGCAAGTTCACCAGCTGCTCCGTGACATGTTTCGTACGCGAAGCGATGTGGCGCGAAAACTCCGCGCGCTGTGGGCGCTGCATGTTACAGATGGATTGAGTGTCGATTGGCTTATCCCACAACTTAATGCTGACGATGAGCACATTCGAGCATGGGCGACGCGTTTACTGGTCGAACGGCGACCGGTTCGAAAGGAGGTTGTCGATCATCTCACTCGTCTCGCCGGCACGGAATCGGCATGGCTGGTGCGTATGGAGTTGGCGTCGGCGCTACGACGCCTGCCGCTTCAGCAGCGCTGGGCTATCGCGAGGGCTCTCGCCGCAGCTGGTTCGGCAAGACAAGATCCGAATCTGATCCGCATGGTGTGGTACGGTGTCGAGCCAGCCGTCGCGTCTGATCCCGCCAGCACCGTAGCGCTGCTCAAGGCCGATATCGCAGCGAAGATCCGCAGATTCATCGCGCGCCGGATCGGCGACTCGCCGGACCAATTGCCCCACGCTATGGAACACCTGTTTTCCGCCATGCGAAGCGAGGACTCGCCTGATCGCCTGGCGGACTTACTGGAGGGATTGAACGAATCATTGATCCGAAACCGACGCCCCGTACAGACGGGACAGCGAAACGATGTCCTGGCAACCTGGATGGCTCATCAAGACGCGCGAGTACGTCTCGGCGCCGTCACGACGGCGATGATACTCGGCGATGATCCACTGGTCGATGAAGTCAGCGAACTCATCCACGATCGGGAAATTGATGAAGCGATTCGTCGTGCGGCGTTGGAAGGCCTCATCGCGCGGCGGCCGCGCCGGTTGGCTGATGACCTGCGACGATTGATCCAATCTAATGAGTTCGTCTCACGAGCGCTTCGTGCCACGGCGGCCATTGACGACCCCAAGCTGATCGGCACGGTCCTGGCGCGATATGATCAGTTGAACCAGAGTGCGAAACGTCTGGCCGTGGATGCGACGATTGCACGAAGTTCGTCGGCGATGCTACTGCTTGACGCCATTGAGAACAAACGCATCCCTGTCCGCGACGTCTCGGCCGACCAGGCACGCCAGATCCTGGCATTGGATAACGCATCGTTGGCGAAGAGACTGGGAGAGGTCTGGGGATCGCTGAATTCGACACCCAAAGCCAAACGACAGAAGATAGCTTCCCTGAAGAACTCACTGTCGGCAGACTTCTTGCTCGATGCGGATCTGCAGCGGGGCCGCACGCTATTCAATAAGCGATGCGCTGCCTGCCACCGTCTGTTCGGCGAAGGCCAGGCGGTTGCACCCGAACTGACCGGATCGGGACGACGAAACCTCGATTATCTGCTAAACAACGTCGTAGATCCAAACGCCGTCGTCCCAGCCGATTTTCGGGTCAGTGTGATTCTGCTCGACGACGGACGCGTTATAACCGGATCGGTCATTTCAACGACGGAAAGAAGGCTGACCGTTCAGAATCGCACGGAAAGTGTGTACGTATTGCGGAGCCGGATCGAGACCATCAAGACGTTACCCGTGTCGCTCATGCCGGAAGAACTGCTCAAGGATCTTACCCTGAACGAGGTCCGCGATCTGGTTGGCTATATGATGTCGGATGGGCCTACGGACAGGTAGGCCGTCACCAATCACGAACAGGACGAAAAATGTCGAATATCAATCGAAGATGGTTTCTGGTGGCGGCCGCTTCTCAACTTGCCCTTGGCACAGTGCAGGCATCCGATGGGAAGACCAGGCCGACGATCGGTTTTGGGTTTGGCACGTACGGTATGCAGAGCCTCGCGACGGGCGAAGCGATGCGGCAGTGCGCCGAAATCGGTTACGACGGCATAGAACTGGCCCTCATGAAAGGTTGGCCCACGGAGCCAACGCTGCTCTCCAAGCGCGATCGAGCTGAGATTCGCGGATGGCTGGACGACTTCCGACTGACGGTCCCCTCACTCTTGGAGAGCCTGCACTGCCTGCGAACGCAGCAGATCCACCGAGACAACGTCGAGAAGCTGAAACGTGCCGTGGAACTGGCTCACGATCTCGCGCCGGACAGGCCGCCGGTTGTGCAGTCTATCGTGGGTGGCAAAACGGCAGGGTGGGAACAGATGAAAGGCCAGCTTGTCCAACAGCTCGCAGAATGGGCGAATGTTGGTGAAGCAAGCAAGACAGTCATCTGCTTCAAACCTCACGCAGCGCACATTGTGCACGACCCGCAGCGCGCTTTGTGGCTTCACCAGCAAGTTGGCAGTGACTGGCTGAAGATCGTCTACGACTATAGCCACTTCTCTCTGGAGGGGTTCGCCTTAGCCGCCAGCCTGAAACAACTGCTTCCAATCACGTCATATGTGCAAGTCAAGGACAGTCGCGGAACACCGGAAAAACACGAGTACCTGTTGCCAGGCGACGGTCGGACGGACTATGTCGAACTGTTAACCGTGCTTAAGCAGGCCCGCTACGAAGGCTTTGTGAACGTGGAAGTAAGCTCCATGATTCACCGCCAGCCGGGCTATCAACCAATTCCAACGGCGAAGTTATGTTACGAGAGGCTGGCACCGCTTTTTGACAAGGTCGGCATTCGGCGTCCGTCGCGCCGCTAAGCGATGCTTAGAGATCATTGTGCTTAACTCGGATTCTTAAATAATCCGGATCGGCTGCTAATCGACATGCCGCAAGAACTGGGAGCCTGAGACGATGCGCAGACCATGGTTCAAGGTGGTTGTGGTGGTGGTCTTGATCCTTCTCCCGGTAGGAATTGGGTGGTTCGGCCAGGACATGATTCGGAGGCTGTACCGGAAGAAGACAGGTTACCCAAAGACAGTTACGATCGCGGCTGGCTCAGAAGGTGGCCGGTATCGTGTCATTTCGGAGAGCCTGAAGAACGAGATTGAGGAGAAGCTGGGCGTGGAGGTCGTGGTTCGTCCCACGGAGGGATCGTTAGCCAACCTTCTTTGTCTTCGAACAGGTGACGCGGATTTCGCCCTGTACCAGCCAGGCACCATCGATCTTTTGCGCCAGCACGATCGCGGTCTTGTGGAAGAGGCCGAGGCAGCGGTAGGTCTGGAATCCCCAACCGAAGGCGAGAATCACGTTGCCTTCGTCGCTAACCTGTACATGCAATCGGTAAAGTTCATTGTTCGCCGCGATGCCCATATCGAGCAGTCCAGTGACTTGAGGCTTCGGTCTGACGGCAAGCGTCGGCAGGTAAGCGTCGGCTTGCCGCAGTCCGGCGATTACGCCATGAGCCTTGTCATTCTAGAACATCTTGGCCTCGACGAAGATGAAATTGAACTGAAGCATCTGAGCTACGAGCGGATCGTGGATGGACTACTTGGGAACGATCTCGATGAAGACAAGACACTGGATGCGGCCTTCAATACGATGGGCGCGCCCGCACCGGTATTGCGAGAGCTCTTCGATACAGGGCAATGCGACATACTCGAGATCCCCTATGCAGAAGCTCTCGCGATGAAACATGTTTTTCTGTCAGAATTCACGATCTCCGCGGGACTGTTAGACTCTCAGACTCCAGCAAAGCCGGCCAATGACATTAAGACCGTCGCCATTCCAGCGCAACTACTGACGCGCACAGATCTGAACTCGCATTTTGTCCAAGAGTTAACTGGTATCGTGCTCGACAAGCACTTCGCGAGGCGAAACGATCTTCATGGGTTGCTTGATGGGGGGCAAAAGTTCGCCCAGGCGACGCCCGACTTTGCCGTCCATCAAGGCGCCCAGAGCATTTATGATCCTGAGTTTGATATTCACCTGGTCGAAAGTTGGGAAGCTGCCTACTCACTTTCGCTGTCGATTGTCATTGCAGTCTTCTTTGGCTTTCAATGGATGCGACGTTGGAGAGTCAGGACAACGGAACACAAGCTGGACCAATATATTCGGTCGTTGTTGGACCTTGAGGGACAGCAGGTCGGTCTGGATGAGGGTGCGGACGCGAGCGATTTGGAGCGCCTTCAACAATTGCTTGATGAGCTGACATTCCTCAGACAGCGCGCGCTGCGCGAGTTTTCAGTGCACGATCTAAACGAAGATCGAGGCGTGGACTGCTTCATTGTGATGTGTCATGAACTGAGCAACAAGGTTAACGCGAAGATCTCCCGACAGCGGCTTGATACCGTGATGAATCGCCTTATCGAGGCAACCACCAGCGGCGCAGCGAGCGCGAAGAACCACTCGGCAACAGCGACCGAGCCGGGCGCGTCGACGGCACAGGAATAGTACTGTTGTGGGTGGGCTGATCGGGAGACCACTCCGCAACGTGCGTGTTGTGGCGAATCACGACTCACCGTTTGACCTTCCCTCCGAACGTGGACAGATGACATGCGACCACATCGCGTCCACCGCTCAATCTGCCAGCCAGCCAACCATTTTCTTCGTAACCAATTCGGCTGCGTCGTGCTGTACGAAGTGCCCGGCATTCGGAATTGTGATCAGCGTCAGGTCCTTCGCGACCCAGTTCCAAGTCTCGTTTAGCGCGCCAGGCAACAACGCGGTATCCTTAAGGCCGTGAAACATGAGTACCGAGCATTGGACCTTGGGAAATTCGGGTGTGGGATCACCTGAGGACTCGCTTGGATAGTTTGCCTTGTAATAATTCAACATGCCTTCCATGGAAGAGCGACGAAACGTTTCGACATACTTCTGTTTCGCATCGGCGCCAGCGACCCAGAATGCGAGCATCTCCGGAGTCACTTTCGACGCGGCATCCGGCTCCTGGAATGCGCGGGCGTAGGCACTTGCCAGGCGTTGTTGAGGATTGTTTGCCAATTCTCGCATTAGCCCCTTGGGATGCGGGAGGTTGAGAATGATCAATCGGTCCGTTCGTTCTGGGTGCGTCATGGCAAACGTCCAGGCAACCATGCCGCCCCAGTCGTGTCCCACGATGATCGCTTTCTTCCGTCTGAAGTGGTCGACAACTGCGATCAGATCCGCAACGAGCTTTTCGGTCTTATAGTTGTCGACACCTTCCGGCTGGCCACTCTTGTTGTAACCACGTTGATCATAAGCAACGACTTGGAAGTTCTCTGCCAAAGCCGGCATCTGATTTCGCCAGGTGTACCAGAAATCGGGGAAGCCATGGATCATCACCACCAACGGCCCTTTGCCCGCCGTCACATAATGCAGCTTGACGCCGCCAGAGTCGACGAAGCCATGCGTTCCAAGATCCTGGGCGTTCAGCCCACCGAAACAGCCCCAAGATGTCAGGACCATCAGCAAGACAAGCAGGATTACTCTGGTTGGCATGGTGATGTTCCTACGTGAATCCTTGTGATACAAGAGTCCCGCCAGTCTATCGCCATGCCCACGGATCAACAAGTTCGCCAGTGTTCATTCGCGGTGCCTCTGAATCGCAACATCGCAAAATCTGGCTGCGGCCGAAGGCTGCGCTAAGCCGCTGTGTTTCCGCTGACTTGAGTTTCTTTCCCCGATCCCGAATACACATTTTGGAAAGTTTTGGCACTGTTTCTTGGTGTCGACTCTGCAAAAAAATGTCAACTCGGCTTAGAATGGCACCATGATCACAACAGTCATTCCGGTATTCAACGAAGCGGATAGCCTGATCGAGTTGCATTCCGAGCTCGATCGAGTGGCTGGCGAGCACGGCTACGATTTGCAGATTATTTTTGTCGATGACGGCTCGACCGATACGTCGTGGGATGTGATTGAACAAATCGCTGCCAGCGACGAGCGGACTTTGGGCATTCGGTTCCGCAAGAATTTTGGCAAGGCCGCAGCGCTCAGCGCAGGCTTCCTCGCGGCGCGTGGTGATCTGGTCTTTACGATGGATGCCGATCTACAGGACGATCCCGCCGAGATGCCACATTTCCTGGCGAAGATGGCGGACAATTTGGACGTTGTCAGCGGGTGGAAGAAAGTCCGGCATGACCCGTGGCACAAAGTCGGTCCTTCGCGCGTGTTCAACTGGTTGGTCGGCTTTCTCACCGGCGTTCGTCTGCACGATCACAACTGCGGGTTCAAATGCTACCGACGCGGCGTTTTTGACGAAGTGCGGTTGTACGGCGAATTGCATCGGTTTGTACCCGTGCTTGCCGCGGCGCGCGGCTGGCGTGTTGGCGAAATCGTCGTGAATCATCGCGAGCGGAAGTTCGGTCGCTCGAAGTATGGCCTGACGCGAATCATCAAAGGTCTGCTGGACCTGTCCACGGTTTATTTTCTAACTGGATTTGGCCAGCGACCGCAACACTTGCTGGGTTCGTTTGGATTGCTTGGGTTCCTGACCGGCGGTCTGGGCCTGTCATTCTTGACGGCCAGTTGGATTGTCACGCGACTGGACTCGATCAATGGCAATGAACTGCATCTGCACGAGCGTGCGATTTTCTATTATTCCATCGTAGCCTTGTTGCTGGGCGCGCAACTATTGTCGATCGGCTTTCTCGCTGAACTCATGACTGCCTTTTTCGGGCGCGACACGCTTCCTTATTCGATTGGCGAGCGGACCGCAGGAGACGCTTGTAAACGTGGGGTTGTTGATTGCGAGGTCGCGGGTATCGATGCCGCCGCCGAAGCCGCCGCCACTGAAGACGCTACTGTTCAAGAAAAGGGGGCCGATCGCGAGTCGGAGCCGGTACCCAAGCTAGAGCCTCAAGAATGAGCACGGATTCGAGATTGGGATCGACCTGGTTGCGCCGAACCACCTATACGCTGCTGATTGTTTCGTCAGTCGGAACGATGGTTGGTCGGATTCTGGACGTCGAATCGAAACGGGGTGACACGGCGATGCTGAGCGCGAACGATCGGAGCCGATGGTGCGCCATCCGCGCCCTCGGTGATCTCGGCACACCTTATATTGACCAGGTGATTCGACGGAGCGATGGTCGTCGTGACCCTGAATGGAACACGATTGACAAAGTTCGCCACAAGGGACACGACGGCAAAGAACATTATTATTCGAGCAAACCGCCACTGTTGATATACATGCTGACGGGGCAGTACCAGGCGGTCAAGCTGCTGACCGGTGCCTCGCTGACCGACCATCCATTCAACGTAATGCGGATCATGCTGGTGTTAACCAACGTGTTGCCGATGATCCTCTATTTCGTCCTGCTGGCGGGCCTGATCGAGAAACTGGGCACGAGTGACTGGGGCCGGATCTATGTCATGGCTATCGCTACCTGGGGCACGTTTCTGACCACGTTTTCCGTAACCATCAACAACCACTTGCCCGCGGCGATCAGCATTCTGATTGCCACGCTGGCAGCCGTTGCGGTAATTCGCGATGGACGTCGGCAACCATGGCTGCTGGCTATCGCCGGATGCTTTTCCGCGCTGGCTGTCGCCAACGAACTTCCCGCGTTGTCATTCTTCGCCATGCTTGGTGCCGCGTTGCTACGGAAAGCGCCTCGTCAGACGATGGTTGGCTTCGTGCCGGGGGCCGCAGTCGTGGCGGCCGCGTTCTTCATCACCAACCATCAGACCCACGGCAGTTGGCAGCCACCTTACTTGCACCGCCATGACGGGCCTGTCGTGGCTCAGTTGCCAGGCTCGGTCGAGGCGGACTTGCAGACACTCCTCATTTCACCGGCTCTTTCGACTGCCTTGAAAGATCAAGGCACGGAACTTTCCTCGCGCGCCGTCTTGCAGCGAACTCAGCAGGCACCTGGATGGATGGTCTGGGATCCGGTCGGACAAGAACGGCTGGCCATCCGTGCGGCGTCACACGGTTTCGACGTGCGGCAGTGGGGCAACTGGTACGAGTATGCGGGGACGTATTGGGTCCCCAAGAACAAGCGTGGTGTCGACCGAGGCGAGCCATCACGAATGGTGTACGCGTTTCACTCGCTGATCGGGCATCGGGGAATTCTCTCGCTAACGCCTGTTTGGTTGCTGAGCCTGTTCGGCATTGGCATCTGGCTGCGCGGCACAGACACCAGCTTGTTTGCACTGGCGGTGATGGTCACGACGCTAACAGTCGTTTGCCTGACCTTCTACCTGCTGATGCGGCCCTTAGAAGACCGGAATTACGGCGGCGTCTGCTGTGGCTTTCGCTGGATGTTCTGGTTCATCCCCTTGTGGACGATATGCGTATTGCCAGCTGCCGACCGGATCTCGGACCGGCGTTGGTGCCGCGGGATTGCCTGGGGACTGTTGGCAGCGAGCATCATGTCGGCGACCTACGCAAGCATGAACCCATGGGCGCAGTCGTGGATTTTTGACTACTGGACTTACTTGGAATGGATTCAGTATTGATCTAATTCCTTGACAAGTTCAACCATGTTGCACGAATCAGGTCTGTTCAGTTTTCAAGTCGCCGAAACGCCAGCAGTCCGATTCGAAACGGGATGATCGTCGCACAGGCACCCAGGATCAAAGTCAGTCCGAGCCCCAATAGGACGCTGCCTCCAGTCCCCAGCCCGATCACGCCACCAAAGAAGCGGCTTGGTGATTGGCCAATCCTCAACGAATCCGCTTCGGCCCAAAACACCGTGGGCACTGCCAACAACAGGACGACGCCAATAATAAATAGTGAACTGAACACCAGATTCAGTGTGCCGCCAAAGCCGGCTGCGATCTTTGAGGGCGATGGCTCGCGCAAGTTTGGCATTCTCGCCCCTAATCCGACCGCCAGGGCCGACAGGCCGACGCACAACACCGCGCACCCAACCTGGTGAATGATCACCACCGCGACGGATCGTGATACGATTCGCAACATCATGTCGCTGATGAAAACAAGAAGTGCGCAAGGCGGCAGAGACCCGGCGCAGGCAAAGCAGAATTTGCCCCAGAGGATCGCGTCGCGATTGATCGGGGCCGTTCCCAGAATCCAAAAGCGACGGCCTTCCATACTGATCATGGGAAAAATAAATCGTGTCGTAAATGTGGAAAGGATCAGCCCCACAACGGCCAAATTGAGAAAGCTGATAATTGTGACCCACTTCTGCATCGCACCGGCATAATCAAATCGGCGGACATTAAAGAAGTAGAGCATCAACAGTCCGAAGAAGATCACAAACTGCGACCATTGTACGGGATCTCGGCGAAACAGCCGCAAGTCCTTTACGATGAAGTGGCGAATCATCTGCGGGAATGGGCTGCAGATGAACAGTGTGGCACGGTCAAGCCAGCCAAGCCCAGCCTTCCTGCGCGCCGGAACAATGCCCCGTATGCCACTGTAGCTGGCACGAAACGTCCGCGCGGCCAGCAACTCGATTATCACCATCAGCAACAGCGCGTTGGACATCAGCAACGCCAGGAACATAAGACTGTCTCGCCAAGACTGTCTTTCTCCCCAGATCTGCGTACCCGTTGCGTTTACGCTGGCAACGGGATGCGCGGCTTCCAGCAGACCACTGCTGAGCCACCAACTGGGTAACATCCGTTGTTCTGAAAATTCGAGTCTCGCCAAGACGTCTTGAAACCACGTCATGGCCATCATGTCACGATTCTCGTAGGCCAACACGCGCCAGCCCAACGCGACACCAACAATCAATGCGGCCACTCCCAATAACGCCAGCATGTGTGTTCGCAACTTTGGCAACAGACGCACAACCAGCAGGCAGAAAATCGCGCCAATACCGGCTGGAATCAGAACAAAGGAAATCACAAATGGGATCAGTAATGCGTAGTAGTACCAGGGCGCGGTGGCCACGATGCCGTAGGAAATCAACATTGGACTTCCCAACAGTACGAATCCCCAGCAGCTAAAGAAGACCGTTTCATGGAACTTATGTAAGACAATCCGTGCGCAGCGCGTCGGCGTCGACAACAGAAACGCCACCTCCTCGCTGCGATAGAGTCCCCCGTAGAGGATGATCGCCGAAGAAAAAACCAACATCACGGATAGTGCCAGAAAAAACACATTGAAGATGACCTGGATCATCTGGGCGCGAAGTCCTTCATGCGCAATGCCGCTTTGGATGAACAGAAACCCTTGGCAAAACAGCAAGAACAATCCGACCCACAGAATCACGCTGGCCAGCACGACCGAAATCACCTGGACGCGAGCATTTCGCAGGGCACCCTCCGACATGGCGCGAAGAACAGCCGCGCGCAAACGCCAAAACAGACGCGCTTCTAGCCCCGTGGACGTCAATTGCCCGCTGACGATCTGCGCACCGTCAGAATTGTTCGCCGGGGCGCTATCGCTGGCCGACAGCATCGCCCACCTCCTCTTCGGTCAGCGCCAAGAACAGCTGTTCGAGTGATTCGTCGCTGGACATTCTTGCACGCAAATCGGCGACCGTTCCCAGAAACAGCAGGTGGCCATTGGTGATCACGCCGATCCGATCGGCAATCTCTTCGGCCACCGCCAAGGTATGAGTCGACATGAAAACCGTAGTACCTTGGCGCGTCTCTTCGCGCAAGATGTCCTTGACCAGCCGCATACTGCGCGGATCCAGACCCACCATCGGTTCGTCGACGATCAACACACACGGGCGATGGAGCAGTGCGGATGCAAAGACAAGCCGCTGTTTCATGCCATGCGAATAACTCTCCGCCATTTGATCAATGAAATCAGAGAGACCGAACTGGTCTATCTGCTTTTCGATCCCGTTGGCACCATCGGCAGACTCCATTCCATAGATCTCCGCCATGAACTGCAGAAACTCGCGGCCCGTCAGCTTGTCGTAGAGGTATGGTTCGTCGGGGACGTATCCCGTCCGCAAGTTCGCTTCACGGGAATCTCGAACTACATCGTAGCCGCAGATTTCGATGCGACCTTGTGTCGGTTGCAAGAGTCCCACCATCATTTTGATCGACGTGGTCTTGCCAGCTCCATTGGGGCCGAGAAAGGCGAACAACTCTCCCGCCGGAATCTGCAGGTCCAACCCATCAACGGCGACCTTCTTGCCATAATTGCGCGATACAGAATTCAGTTCAATCATCGGCAGTTACCGTGGCGAGACAAGCGTCGCTATTTCTTTTTGGTAGGTTTCGAATTGGACGTATGTGCCGACTTCCACAGGCGTGGATGTTTGTCGACGTCGAGGAGTTCGATGCGAGCATCCTGGTGCCCCGCCGGCAAGCGATCGAATTGGAACTTCAGACCGGAAAAGACGACTTCCTGGCGAATGACCGTGCCATCTGACCGGACCCATTCCCTGCCGATGGGGTCGCTGGCGATGTTGATGTTCGAGCCTGCCTCGGATTGATATAAGACCAACATCGTCTCGACTTCATTCCCTTCCCAAAGAATGGGTTCGAGGTGTTTGACTGTCGCCTGGATAATCTGTGGCGGGCTGTCCGGCGGAAACGGGCGATAGACGGGCACGGTCCAAGACTGCCCAACGGCGAGGTTCTTCAGTTCAGGCCGTGGGGCTAACGCGTCTCCGACTAGCGCGCCGGCAGGCAACTCGATCTCACGTTTCAAAATCTGTGTGCCGCTTCCGCCTGAAGGGCTGTCAAACATCCGCGCCTCGAGATTCAAGGTACCATTCACATCCGTGTCGCCACTAAGCACCAGGAAATCCGTGTGTTGGGCGGCATCAATGCGGGTTGTGAATCCTGAAAAACGACGATCCCCGTCGAATTGCATCTGCGAGGCGATAAGCAATTCCACGCCCTGGTCGCCGAATCCCTGAAATAGGGGCTTCATCACGACCGCCAACACCCCAAATAGCTCGTTGGCCATCGACTGCAACGGCAACTGATCGAACTGTACCACACTGCGCATCACCGCCGGGCCATCAGGGAGATGGTCGATATCGGTGGCGGCAAACCCGATGATCCGGTCACGCCACAGAATCCGCCAGCAATCTGGTTGCCGGCGTGGCGCGTCAACGGCCAAAGACGAATAGAAGTCCGGCCTCTCGCCCCGTCTCAAAGCGGGCAAAATCTTTACAACTGCCAGCCAGCTCATGGTCGCCAACCAAAAACAAACGACGATCGTATGTGACAAGCGCACAGGCATAGCTAGGACAGGCATTGCTGCGGAAATGAACTCTGGGCGGTAGCAGAGAACGACCGCCATCACCTATTGTACCCAATTGCTTGATCAGCGGGTATCTTTGCCGCGGGGCCACTGCTCGCTGCCAATGGAGAAGGGGGGCAATGGGGATGGTGGGGCGATCGAGAAATCGAGGTTGCGGCGAATCATCACAAGGCCCATATTATGCGGTACCTGTTAGAAAACTGACTTGGTTCGGATTTCTCAGGAGATCTGGCGCGGCACCTCTGCGGTGGGTTCGCCCGCCAAGAAACAAATGAAGCTTGTCATGCCCTGCACGGAGGCGGTCAGATGTTCGTCAGCAAAGAGTCACTCGGTTTGTTGCTAACTGTTGTGATCGCCACGTGTGGTTGTGGCGGTTGCTCATCCGAAAGCCCACCAAAAGCCAATCTGGAGACGGCGCCCACAGGCAACTCGGCAAGTGGTAGCACCACAAGCAACGAAGTCTCGACCGTTCCCATGATTCACGGTGCGGAAAGTCCCGTACCCGTAGGACCACAAGTCGAGAAGTTTCCCGAGGTGACGATCGTGACATCACTGGGTGACATTCGTGTGCGCTTGAACGCGGAAAAAGCGTCTGAGACGGTCGACAACTTCCTCTACAACTACGTCGATCGCGGTTTCTACGACGGCACGGTCTTCCATTTCGTTCAGGATAAGTTCATCGCGATCGCTGGCGGATACGACGCCGAATTGAATGCCAAAGAGGCAAGACCACCCATTCGAAACGAAGCCAGCAACGGCTCGAAGAATGTCCAAGGTACCATTGCGATGTCGCGCCAATCTAAATACGCGGACAGCGCGACTTCGCAGTTCTACCTAAATCTGGCCGACAATCCGAAGTTGGACCAAACCGACACGGAAAACGGCGAGGCGTTTGGCTACTGTGTGTTCGGCGAAGTCGTGGAGGGTATGGACGTCCTGCAGAGAATCGCCAAAGTCGAGGTTCGTGATTCGGGCGACTTCATCAATGTCCCCATTGAACCGATCGTTATCAAATCCGTGCGGCGCGACAAATAAGTCATTGCGAGCTACGGTAGAACGTCCCGTGGTGAAATGATCTCGTTTCTCGGCACCTCATGGTTGGCCACGAACTCGGCGATGATGCGCCTGAAGTTGGCCATGCTGATCTGGCTAGGAGCGATAGCTACGGTAGCTGAGGAAAAAACGCAGCAGCTCGTCGCCATACAACCGAACAGCAGCGTGAAACGCCGTCGATCAATTCGCCAGTCCATGAGTGCCATCACTTGTGTTAAATCGTGTCTGTAAGGGGTGTTGTCACATCCGCTGCGACTGTCTTGATGTTGATTGCATCGACCGAATCGCAAGCACTGTTTCGCCAAGCTGAAAAACCAAAACATCAACCGAAATGGATGGGACCGTCAAATACGGAACTGCGAATAGAGATCGACAACCCACAGCCTACCCAAACCCACTAGCTGGCCAGATTGATTGTTGAATCACGATCCTGTTCCAGGTACTATGGTGGTCTCAAATCTCATTCATGAACACCGTTCTGGTTTTGTGGCAAATCAGCAGGAGGATCCCTGATGAGCGCGACATTCTTTGTTCAAGAGTGCCCGACATGTGGTCGCAATTTGCAAATTCGGCTTGAGTTGCTGGGAAGGTCAATTGCCTGCCCACAATGTGAAGCGCCGATTGAAGCGTGTGACACGACGTTGAAATCGCCACATGATTCGGCGGAGCTGCTACTACGTGCCGAAGAACTTTTGGCAACGGCAGATGCACGAAAGAACCACCCGCGGTAACTTTTATCGTAGCCCTCGAGCATGGTGGCGTCAGCCAGTTCAGGATGTCATTCGTTGGCTGGCGAAACGGCATCTGACTAGCGTACATGGTTCGCCGTCGACATCCGTGTCCCAGCAGCTTACAACAGTTGCCTTCATCTGCTTCAGACGGGGCGGTTGTCCCAACGCCACTGTCAGATAGGTGAATTCTGGACGGCGCGGGTAATAGAATGAGAACCCGCTGATCGAGATATCGTGGCAAAGAACTTCCTCGAAAGACGATCTCAGAGGGAGTTGTTCTCCGTCCATCGGTGCAATGCGTTGTCGGCAATGGAATTCGTAGCGTCGGTCTGTCGTTAGTTCCTCGATAGCATTCGACTCGGCATCCAACTCTGCAACATCAATGTGCGTTGGCACTGTGACGATATTGGCGATCGTTTCGAAGAACGAAAGATCCTGGTCGTCCAATTCCTTGGCCTCGTGATAGAAGACTGCCATCGCTCCAGCGCGCAACGTCCCCCGATGCAAAGGCACGGCAGCCGCGCTTTCAACCTCGAGCCCTGCCAGGAAGTCGTCACTAAACCGATCGTCGGACGCCAGGCCTTCCACAAACAGTGGTGAACCAGATGACATGGTCGCTGATAAGAGGGATCGATTCGCTGGAAGCTCCATGCTGTAGCGACTCAGCTTTTGATGTTTCCCGTGCGAATTTCTTGTGCCAAGAAAGACCGTCATGCCATCGGTACTGGACAAGGTTATGCCGAATCCGAAATGTTCGGCCTCAAGAGCATTGGCCGCCAGTCGAGCGGATTCGCAGATCATCTTTAGAGGGCCGTCATTTGTCCGCAACTGACGTCCAACCTGGGCTACCGTAGCCATGTAACGGAGAAACCGCGGTGGATTGATGTGCGATTCCGACTCGGGCTTGACTGCGGGCCGTACTTCCGCCTTTTTGACGAGCGATTTCGCAATTACGTCCGACGGAGAATCGACCGACAACTTCCAACGTCGCAGTTTGGCCAAGTCGTTGATGGCGACTTGAACCTTGCGAATGCCACGGTGCTGCAGTTGGTGAACGAAATCCTCGGTGATCGTCGAACCCTGCCCAAGGAGCCTGACGTTCTTGTCATGATAAATCGGAGCATCCAGAACGTGGCCGATGCGAAGTACAGAAATGTCAACCGTTGCGGGCATGGAATGGGCGCAGGGCAGGTGCGTCATTGGCGAGCCGCCAACTAGTGTTGGTCATTCCATCGATGACGTTCAGCAGAAGCGGTGAACCTTCTGAGCAGAACTTGCGCGTCCGGTTGCGATTCGTCAAAAACGGATTTTGAGTACTAGTTTGCAGCGTCTATTGGGGTAGAGCTTAACTGGTATTGCAGGTGACGGACCACCTACCGAAGGTTCTCATCGAACGCCCGTCGGTCGTTCCTACAGACAAAATGTGGATGCCCTCACGCTGCCGATTATTCAGGTTGGAACACCACCAGATGGGTGTCCGAAAGCGCCATCGTGGACGGAACGACGCCTCATGCCACCATCAGCTCGACCCGCTGCTCGCGCGCCGCGGCACGGAGCTTCTTCATCGCCCGGGCTTCGATTTGCCGAATTCGTTCCTTGCTGACTCCCAAATTGTCACCGATCTCTTTCAAGGTGCGGGGCTCTCGGACGGTTGCCAGTCCAAATCGTTGCTCGATCACGGCCTGTTCCCGTTCGTCCAACCGGCCCAAGATGCCAGACACCGCTGATCTGTATTCCGTTTGAATCGACTCGCAAAGCAACGGGTCGGCACGATACCCAGCCTGGCCCCCCAACAACTCGTCCTGGCAGGTCCGAAATCGGTCTTGCTGACGTAGATGTGTGCTGAACGTGCGCGCATAGTTTTTCTTGATCGCCCATGTCGCGTACGTGCTGAATTTATTGCCCAAGCTGTAATCGAACTTCTCAACAGCCTTGATCAACGACACATTGCCATCGCTGATCAGATCGAACAGTGACACGTGCGTCGTGACATATTGTTTGGCAACCGAAACTACCAGTCGCAGATTTGCTTGAATCAGATGGTTCTTGTCCACCATCGCGTCTTCATAGAGCCGTTCGATCTTGTCCAGCAACCGTTCGCAGGCCTTCGTGGGATCCAGCTGTTTGCGGAGTAGATCCACACGAAACTTGCGATAGTTGTACCGGCGAAACAGATGCTGTTCTTGTGGTTTGGTCAGCAAGTCCGTGTGATAGAGACTGTTCAAATAAGCCGGGAGTCCAGCTGGAGGACAAACCTGACGTGGTTTTCGCTCGGCATCGGGAAGTTGCGACGTCAGTAGTTCATCGGCATCGTTGTACTCAAACTCATCACTATGAACGCACGCCAGAGGCAGCTCCATCACCCGCAAAACGCGGAACTCCCGAATGACGCCCAACACATCCTCTTCGCTACGTTTGTTTCGCTTGGCAATGGCCGCCACGGTCGCGCTTCGTAAATAGTCCGAGTAGATTCTCGCATCACCATCGGATTCTAAACCGGCCAGAATCGCGCGGTCGCCATGAACTTGGTCGTGTCGTTTGATCGTGTAACGAACTGTCTCGACACTGCGGCCAGTCTTGGCAGCGACTTGCGTCAGCGTTCGACTCGGCGACTCACCTTGTTGAATCAGGCGTCGCGCCAGTTCGATGATCTCATGCTTCTCCATTTCCGTAAGTTGGCGGAATTTTGCTCCACGACTAACCCGGTCGCGGTTGCGATGAACAAACCTATCGACGACACTCTGCGGGAAGCCGATTTGTTTGCGCCCCTTGACCGTGTAACGTCGTGCTACGAGCCCGCGATCGCGCCATCTTGAGATCGTCTTGGCAGACACATTGAACATTCGCGTCAAATCATCGATGGTCAAGACACGTTCGTCCACGGATTCGAGTGGAACGCTCGCGGAATCCCACACATCTTCAACCAACTTTCGTACATCGTGCCGGGCGTCTTCCGCGCGAATCGGTGCTTCATCTCCCTGGGGTGGGCGAAGATTTGTAATGCGGGCATAGTAGAAACCGTAGGGATGATCCGTCTTCGGCCCTAATTCGGCCAGCAACTGCTCGGCACGCGCCGCGTGTGACAGGCGCTCTTCCCGTGAAGTATCAATCAAACGGTCCCGCAATTCGAGGAACAACGGGTTGCGATAATTCGGGTTCATGGATTTCGCTGCTTTCTGTGTTGGCCGGCCATTCTTGTTGTGCCCGGCTGCCTGCTGCTGACGAATGCCGGAGACTGACGGGACCGATCGACTTCCGAAGTGGGTTGATCCGATACATCGCAAAAGCCGGGCCAAAACGACATTTTGTTCCTAACATGCGAATATGAAGATACTTAGGTCGATTGAGCCGTTTTTGCGGGATGTCTCGTTCTAATGCTCGTTCTTGGGCAATCGCGCAATTATGCCGCAGTTGCATCACGACAACGGGCCAGCGGGCGGCCCGAGAGGTGGCCGCGAGAGTCTGTTCCGGTAAGGCGGAGTCAGTCCAGGAAGTCCACCAGTTGGGCGCTGAGTTGTGGATTTTGGAGCCGACGCAAGGCCCGCGCTTCCAGCTGGCGAATCCGCTCTCGAGTCACCCGAAACACGTAGGCGACTTCTTGCAGCGTGTAGTTGTAGCCATCCCCCAGGCCGTAGCGCATCTTGACGATTTCACGTTCTCGCCAGGACAGTTGTTCCAACAGATTCCGGAGACGATCTTGCAGCATTTTGTGTCCCGCCATGTCCCCAGCCTCGGCCTCTGTGTGATCCGGGAGCAGGTCGCCAAATTCCGTCTCCTCAGTTCCGCCAACGGTCGCGTGGATGCTCGCCGGGAAACGTTGCAATCGCATGATCGATCTTGTTTCGTCGACAGTCATCTTCGCCGCCGCGGCAATTTCTTCAATTCTCGGATCACGACTCAGCTGATGACGCAATTCATCCACGACACGGCGCACACGAACCAGTGCTGGCGACATGTGAACGGGTACCCGAATCGTCCGGCTTTGATCCGCGACGGCACGCGAGGTCGCTTGCCGAATCCACCACGTCGCGTAGGTCGAAAACTTGAAACCGCGCCGATATTCAAATTTCTCGATCGCCCGCATCAAGCCGGAATTGCCCTCTTGAATAAGGTCCGTGAACAACAATCCTCGGTTGCGATATTTCTTCGCAATGGATACGACAAGTCGAAGATTGCTCTCTGAAAGTTGTCGCTTGGCATTGCGATACTCACAGGCCAAATGACTCAATTCACGAGCCAGGCGCTGCAAGCCACCAGCAGTCTGTTGCGTTTGGCGCAAGATCGCGTGAAGCTCTCTTCGCTTTTTATTTGACTGCGGATCGTTTGGCCGTTCTGCGCGCGTCGATTGCACGCTCCCACAGCGTCTGCCATTTGATCGGCGTAGCGACATCTGCAAATGGGCAGCCCTCGACGCCTGATCGACGATTTCCGTGTAGCAGGCCTCAAGGAAGCTCATACGCAAACCCAGCTCTTCGATAAGTCGTATCACACGACATCGCCGGCGTACAAGTTGTCGCCAAGCACGGCGACGTTGATCCATCGTATGAGAACGTGACGTCGCGATCGCGTAGTCCAGGTCGTTTTGTCGGATGAGAGCTTGGATGGTCTGCAGATTTTGCGGCAAGCGACCCTGAATATGGTGTTTCTCCAATCGATCGCTGACCGCGACTTGGACCGTTCGGTCGAAAGGAAGTGAACCGCCGGACACCTGTTTGAGCAGATCGACCGCCTGCCGCAATACCCAATCGCAGCTTAGCAGCATTTTCCGAAACTGATGACGACTGACTTCAATTCGACTGGCGACAGCGATCTCGTCCATGCGTGAAAGCAGAGGATACTGACCAATCTGTCCGAGGTACAACTGAATGGGATCGTCGGTCTTGTTGGCGTCGTCGCGCGATGGCACCAAGCGGCTCGGCAGCCGATGATCGGCGACCGTCGGATTCACTTCCGGTATCGATCCGAGAGCACTGCGACCTTCGAAATTGTAGGAACTGATCATGGTTGGCCCATTCGGTGTTGCCGCGCCGGTCCTGCTTGTGGGGGGCAGCAGGCCGAGCACGGTCTACGTATCTGAAATGAGAGCTTAAGGCGGGAACTCTGTTTGAGCTGCCGAATTGTATGCACGCACCGCTGAGGCGAGAAGTGCCAGATTCTACTTCAGAGTGGCCATCTGTTGCCGCTAAGCGACTGAGGGGACAAAATGTTGACGTGTTACGAACCAGACACCTCTTCATAACCCCCCCAGACCCAGATGCCACGGCAAGGGAAACCCACATGTCACAGCTCGAATCAGCCCTCGCACAAATACGCTTGGCCCGCTCCTACGTCGACGAACTGTTAAGCCACATGGATCCCAGCGAGTGGTTTCGTCAGCCAAAAGAAGGCGTGACGCACGTGGCCTGGCAAGTCGGTCATCTAGCAGTTGCGCAATACAGCCTGGCGCTAAAACGTGTCCGTGGCGAAACAACGACGGATGCAACACTCGTCTCACCCGAATTCTTGGATTGCTACGGCAAAGGGTCGCTACCAAGCCCCAATCCAGCAGACAATTTCGCCGTCAAAGAAGTTCGCAACGTCGCCGATCAAGTTCATGCGCAGGTGATGACAGAATTGCAGGAATTCACGGACGAACAACTCGCCGTGCCTTCTGATCCACGCCATCCGATGTTCGAAACGAAACTGGGCGCGCTGCAGTGGTGCGCCCAGCACGAATTCACTCACGCCGGTCAAATTGCCTTGCTGCGCCGCCTGTTTGGCGAGGACCCTCTGTGGTAGTGGTCGGCGAGTCTCTGTCGAGTTCCTGCCGTGTCGCGTAGACTAAGCAGGTAGCGTCAAGATCCCCCACGAAACCTCGCGTCAATGCAGAACCATGTCCCGTATCGTGTTGGCCATGTCAGGAGGAGTCGATAGCAGCGTCGCCGCGCATTTGCTCGTCGAGCAAGGTCACGAGGTGATTGGCGTCTTCATGCGCCATGGCGAAGAGGCGCATGACGTGTGTGCGATGGGTAACATCTCTCTGCCGTCATTGCCCATCGCCAAACCACGCAGCGATCACAAGCAGGGTTGTTGCACCGCGACCGATGCGGCGGATGCGCGGCGCGTCGCAGACCGGCTGAGCATTCCGTTTTACGCGATCAATTTGCAGAACGAGTTTTCTCACATCATCGACTATTTTATTGATGAATACACGGCTGGTCGGACACCCAATCCGTGTGTCATGTGCAACAACTGGATCAAGTTTGGCAAACTGTTTGACTATGCCGATAGCGTAGGTGCTGAATTTGTCGCTACGGGCCACTACGCCCAATTGTCAACGGAAGATTCGGCGGACGACGGAACCATCGAACCACAACTCAGGCGTGGTGTCGATGACGGCAAGGATCAGTCGTATGTATTGTTTGGCATCGCACGGAAGTACTTATCACGCATGCTGCTGCCAATCGGCAAGTATCACAAGCCACGCATTCGTGAGTTGGCAACGCAGCTTGGCCTGCGCGTGGCCGACAAGAGGGACAGTCAGGAGATCTGTTTCGTCACGACGGGCAAGCACGACGAGTTTGTTCGAGCGCGTCGCGGCAACGACGACATGAAAGGCGACATTGTTACGACGGACGGACAGATCGTCGGTCAACATCCGGGAATTGAACGATTCACAATCGGTCAACGAAAAGGGTTGGGCGTTGCCATGGGAGAACCCTATTTCGTGGTGCGGATTGAACCGGAATCGCGTCATGTGGTGATTGGCACCCACGACGATTTGGCGCGGCTTGAACTGACCGCCAACCGTACCAATTGGCTCGTTGATCCACCAGTGGGTCCGTTTCGGTGTCACGCACAGATCCGTTACAACAGCGCGGCCGTTCCTGCGATAGCCGAGCGACTGGTGGACGATCGCCTGCAGATCGTCTTTGACGAACCACGTCATGGTGTAGCACCAGGGCAGGCCGTTGTCTGTTACGACGGTCCACGTGTCATGGGTGGCGGTTGGATCGAATAGCGGCCGAGTGAGCCCCGCTTTCCAGATGACTCCTGGTTGGGCACTCCAAAAGGAGGTTTCCAAGGCGGATTCGTGAGGATTCGGGGCACCGATGGCAGCACATCCGCTTTCTCACGGCTCCGGCTAGGAAAAGTCGTTGTCACAGCGAGCTTGAATTGCGCTTCGTTTTGAGAGGCCCAACAGGCTTTTTGCATTCGGCGGCATTCTTCCCCCGCAGTGACTTTTCCGGCCAAAGTAAATGGGTTATCATCCGAGCAACGTCGTTTCGTGGCCCGGCTCTGCCAGGTCCTTGTTGCGTTGCCAGAATTGCTGGGTGCCGCAACAGCCGTCAGCGCGATTTGAGGAAACCACTATGTCGCACTTGGTACCAATGTTGTTGGCTCAAGCGGAAGAGGGCGGTTCCAACACGGGCTTCTGGGCGATGTTATGGATCGCCGTGACGGTATTCGCCGTGATCTTCGCCGTGGTGACCGTGATTGTGGTGATGACGTACGGAAAACTGTGGTTTCAAGCTTACATGTCCGATGCGGATGTGACGATGCTCAGCTTGATTGGGATGAGTTTCCGCCAAGTGAACACGAAGGTGGTGATGACGGCCAAGATCATGTGTTCCCAGGCCGGGATGGACATCAATCGAAGGTCCGGCATCAGCACGCAACGTTTGGAAGCTCATTTCCTGGCTGGTGGTAATGTGATGAACGTGATCAACGCGATCATCGCCGCCCACCGCGCTGGTATCGATTTGGATTTTGACCGTGCCGCTGCAATCGACTTGGCGGGCCGTGATGTCTTGGATGCCGTACGCACCAGCGTTCATCCCAAAGTCATCGACTGTCCTGACCCGCGACGAAGTGGCAAAACAACGCTCAGCGCTATTGCCAAGAATGGTGTCGAATTGCGAATTCGTGCCCGCGTGACCGTCCGTACGAATCTCGAACAGTTGATTGGCGGCGCGACTGAAGAGACTGTCATCGCCCGTGTTGGCGAAGGCATCATCACGTCGATCGGTTCGTCGGATACGCACTTAAACGTCTTGGAGAATCCTGACCGCATCTCGACGGCAGTGTTGGACCGCGGCCTGGACGCGCACACGGCGTTTGAAATCGTCTCGATTGATATTGCCGATATCGATGTTGGCGAGAATATTGGGGCTCGTCTCCAAGCGGACCAGGCGGAAGCCGATACGCGAGTCGCGCGTGCCGAGGCCGAACAGCGCCGGGCCGAAGCCGTGGCGGTCGAGCAGGAGTTCAAAGCGGATGTGGCCGAACAGCGAGCTCGTTTGGTGCTGGCCGAAGCGGAAGTACCGCAAGCCATGGCCGAAGCATTTCGCCAAGGACGCATTAATCCTAGCCAGTCAGTCTGACTCTCCGCTGGTTTAAGCTGGATCGGTGAGGGATTGGCGATCCAAGGCCCGCGTTTCCACCGTAGGAATGCGTGGCGCGTTTGGCAATGTCGCCCGTTTTCCACGGCTCAATGACTAACGCAGAAGGAACCAAACGATGTACCTGGCCGTCTTTCTGACCGCTGCGTTGGCAGCAGAATCCGCTCCGGATCACATCAGGCTCTTGAAGACCTTTCACGGAGAATTCGTGCGGATCAGCCCAGGCTCGGAGGGTTTTCCGGCGACGTTCACCATGGGCGGTGGCGGCAGTGGCAACGAAGGCCCGGCGCACAAAGTGACGCTGGCATACGAATTCCAAATCGCCAAATACGAAGTCCCTCAAGACCTCTGGGAAGCTGTGATGGGCAGCAACCCGTCGAAATGGACCGGGCCCCGGAATTCCGTCGAGATGCTCTCGTTCGAGGAAGCCGAACGCTTTTGCAAGTTGGCCACGACAGAGATGCGCAGCGCGGGCCTGATCCAGAAGAACCAGACCGTGCGTTTGCCGACGGAAGCGGAATGGGAATTCGTCGCGCGTGGCGGGACTTCGACGGTCTATTCCTTTGGTGACGACGTGAAACAGTTGGATGATTATGGATGGCACACCGACAATGCCTCTGGCAACGATCCACCCGTGGGCGTTAAGAAACCCAACCCTTGGGGTCTGTACGATATCCACGGGTACCTCTGGGAATGGTGCACCGATCATGGACACGATTCGTACGCCGGCGTGTCAGAGGCGGTTTCAAACCGGCCAAAATCGCGGCTTCCGTTCCGGGTAGGGTGGCATTTGTTTTCGCCGCAACTACCGACAGCTAGATGTGATCGGCAGTTGCGGCGAAAAAAATGCTGGGATAATGGCTGGCCAGCCAGTCCGCGAAAGTCGTACAGTTTCAAACCGCGATCGACAGCCGGCGCGCCGACGGATGGGTCTTCTTGGTCAGACAAGGGCGACCAGACCAAACGAATCCTGCGTGGGGGTAGCTGGAAAGACAAACCGCTCAAGCTGACCAGTTCCTATCGTCGAGTTGCGGACAAAGAGCTGCGTGACGATGCCGTTGGCTTGCGCTGCGTACTGGCGACTGAAAAGTAGTTAGGCTGGCGAACCATTGACCGCCGCTCATTCGGCCCAGGCGGACAGTTGTGCGGCTGGAAGCGGTCCCCAATACAGCCGTACGTCGTCCAGGCCCCCGGTGAAGGGTTGGGGCGATTCGTACTTTCCAACCAGCGATCCACTGTCCTCACCAACGGTCAGTCCATCGGAGGGTCGGGCACTGACAAATCCCAGCTTGCGTTGCCTTCCCGCTGGTTTTCCATTGATGAAAATCTGCGCCTGTCCGTCGGCGTTGAGGATTGCGGCAACGTGCGTCCATTGGCCAGGTTCAACGCGGGTGCCACGGACTTGCTTCAAGACTCCCTCGGAGCGGACAGCAAAGACCGGGGAGTTGTTCTGAAGATACAAACTGAATCCTTGGCTTTCGCCACCCTGGGCGACCAAGACGCCACCGGGTTGGTCGACGCGGCACCAAGCGCCCACCGCCAGCGGTTTGTACGCGGGATTCAACGCCTCGGAGCTGGGCTGCGACACGACAGCGCCCGCGCCAGATAATTGAATCGCCTTGCCGTGCGGACCTTCGATCGGTTTGACGCCTGGCGGCAGTTGCCCGTCATCGAAATTCAACCCCAGGACCTGTTGCAGTTTGACTTCACGTGCCCGGGCTGTGTCAAATTCGACGACCGATCCATCGTCCTTGTATTGCTGACGGAGACGCTCCAGTTCTCCTTTCATGCCCGCAAGAACCTCGGCGTACGCGGGGTCGTCGTATACACTTTTTAGTTCGTTTGGATCAGTCTCCAGGTCGAATAATTCCCATTCGTCCAGATCGTAGAAGTGGATCAACTTGTGCCTCTTCGTGCGCACGCCGTAATGTTTGGCCACGGAATGGGCACCTGGAAACTCGTAATAGTGGTAGTAAACAGATTGCCGCCAGTCCGCCGGCTGCTTGCCTTCCAGGATGGGCAGGAAACTGCGACCTTGCATGTCATCCGGAATGTCCGCGCCCGCGACCTCTAAGAACAGCTCGGGGAAATCGAGGTTCATCACCATCGCATCAGAGACACCGCCTGGCTTCACCTTGCCGGGCCAACGCACCATCAGCGGCGTGCGAAAGGACTCTTCGTACATCCACCGTTTGTCGTACCAACCATGTTCGCCCAAGTACCAGCCTTGGTCAGATGAATAGATCACTACCGTGTTCTTCGCAAGGCCGGACTCTTCCAGATAGTCCAGCACACGTCCGACGTTTTCGTCAACCGAATCGATGCAGCGGAGGTAGTCTTTGACGTAGCGCTGATACTTCCATTGAATCAGCTCCTTGCCTTCCAGATTGGCTGCTTCAAATTCCTCGTTCTTGGGTTTGTAGGCTTTGTCCCAGGCGGCGCGTTGTTCGGGTGTCAGGCCGCGCTGCGGCACAAGCTTTAGATCGTTTGGATTCAAGTGGTTGGCGACCGTCATCGCTTGATTCTTGGCCGGCGAGGCTCGACCGCTGTAGTCGTCGTACAGCGTCTCGGGCTCTGGGACGGTGACCCCATCGTAATTGGTCAACTGTTTCGGACCAGGCTGCCAATTTCGATGCGGCGCCTTGTGTTGGTACATCAGCAGGAACGGCTTATCCTGATCACGATCTTGCTCGAGCCAATCCAGGGCCAGGTCCGTGATGATCTCAGTGGTGTAGCCAGTGTGTTTGACATCGCGAAAACCTCGCGGTCCCACGTCGCCTGCGTTGGTTCGCATCGTGGGATTGTAGTAGGGTCCTTGACCAATCAGGCGGTGGTAATAATCGAATCCTGTCGGCTCACTCTTGAGATGCCATTTGCCGACGACCGCCGTTTGATAGCCGGCCTGGCCGAGCAGCTTCGCGACATTCTGCTGTTTGCCGTTGAATGTGTTCCCGTTGCGAACAAAACCGTTGAGATGGCTGTATTTGCCCGTCAGAATCACGGCACGCGATGGACCGCAGATCGAATTTGTCACGAAGCACCGGTCAAACCGCATCCCTTCGTTGGCGATCCGATCCAGATTTGGCGTCTTGTTGACGCGGCTACCATAGCAACCGATCGCCTGATAAGCGTGATCGTCTGCAAAAATAAAGAGGATGTTGGGCCGCTGATCCTTGGCCATACAAGTGGTGGCCAACAGGGTTAGCGTCAATAGGGTGTACATCGTGGTCATCACGCGTGGCATACTCATTCCCTCATGTGGTTTTTCTGCAAGTCGATCACTTGCCAGTTTGGTAGCGTAAGGAAATCGGACTGGCAAATCAAACTTTGTCGCGTCACCGGCCACTTCAATCTTCGCCGCGAAGTGCTCTTTCGGCGGACCGGTTAGCGTCACCGTATCCGGCTCGGCAAACCCCTCGATGCGACGAATCATTCCGGTCTTCTTGCCGGTGGGACCTTCGCCCGCGCGTGCTTCGATTGCGGAAGTGCCGGTTAAGTCCCAAAGGGATCATCCGCAAACGGATCGGTAGTCGCGTCACTCGCCGGGGGTTCCGGCGTTTTAGCTGGCTCGTCACCAAGTCCAAACGGATCCGGTTCGGCTGGCATTGGTGTCGCTGGCGTGGCTGGCGAGGGAGTCGCAGGTGTGACGACCGGAGCGCCAAAGATGTCCGGTTCAGCCTGAGCCGGTCGTTCCGGCGCAACTTCCGGTTTTGCCTCGGCGGCATCAGCCCCGAACGGGTCTGATGCATCTGCCGGAGGTGTACCAACCATTTCGGCAGCATTCGCCGGCAGCTTACGATTGGGGGTACGCAGGACGTCGGCCTCGCCACGTTGGATGGACTCGTAGCGGGCGGCGGACGCTTTGAGATTTCGCATTCGGATGGTCAGCCGCGCCACTTGGCGGTAACGTTCCAGCTCCAATCGCTCCTTACCTTGAACACGCTGGAGTGATCGTCCAACCGGATAAACTCGTGTCGTACCACCGGCTTCAAGTTCAGAGCCTTTCTTGTGGTCCATCACGGCTTCATCAGGTCGGCCTAGTCTGCCGTAGGTGAGCCCCCTGAAATAATACGCGCGGGGGTCCGTGCTGCCTTGGTCAATCGCCGTCGTCAACATTTCATGCGCCAGGCTGTAATTGCCGGCGAAGAATGCGTGAACTCCCTGCCCGTAGAATTCCGCCAGCAACGAATCTTGGGCGCGAACTTGGCTGGTCGTCGACACGGCGATCAAAACGACCGCCAGTCCCATCACAATTTTCCTGGCCATCCGAATGGGCTCCTTGCAGGGAATTCTAAACAGTGTGTGTCTCAGTGAATCTGACCGTAACTCAGAAGGCGGTCTGTGTGTCTCAAAAAACCTCACCGCAATCAAAAAAACGGTTTGTGTGTCTCAATAGATTTGACCGTAAGCGTTTATCGTAATTCAGCGCAATGCGAATCGCAAGCATTTCCGCTACGCCCGCTACAACCGGTGAGGAGGTGGAGCCATTGTTGGCCGTCACAACGGTCGTCGCGATCCAGCAAAGGGGGCCTCTTTTCTTTCGATATGGGCTTTCGCGAAGCTGATTCGGCGAACAAAATGATCGTTTGGGGCGTCTTGAATCCGGGCGTCTGAACGATCTGTCGCCCATTCCTGCCCCCCCTCAGAACAGAACCGTCGTGAAGCGGCTCGCTCTAAAGATTGGAAGAATCGATTTTCGACCTGCAAATCACCCGGATCGACACACGTCAGGACGACCTCGGAACCGCCCTGGCCGCGTTACGAGCGAAATTGAGCCCACGGGGTGACGTGGTTAGCGATCAAGGCCGGCAGCGGACTTTAGATGTCTTTGGCGAACCTCTTTCCCCCCAACAGGTTGTCACGCGGATCTGTGCAGATGTCCAAAACGAAGGCCTGGCCGCAGTGCTCCGCTACACGCAGCAATTGGATCGTGCCGAACTGACGGCGGAATCCATACGAGTTTCTCGCGAGGAAATCACCGCTGCACATTCGGCCGCGAACCCCGGTTTCTTGGCAACGGTGCGACGAATTCGTGACAACATCCTGGAGTTTCAATCCGCCATTCTCCATCAGGATCGAGAAGTCACCCGTCCGTCCGGAGTGACCCTGAATCAGCGATATGTTCCGCTCCGCAGAATCGGAATCTGTGTTCCGGGCGGTGCGGCGGCTTATCCATCGACGGTCCTGATGACGGCAGTGCCGGCAAGAGCGGCGGGAGTTCGCGAAATCGCGGTCGTCGCGCCCCCGACTCCCTTTGGCGCGAACAACTCCGATGTGTTGGCCACGTGCCATGAAGTTGGTGTCGAGGAAGTCTACCGCATCGGCGGCGCACAAGCGGTTTCAGCATTGGCCTACGGCGTGGATGGAATCGCTCCGGTGGACAAGATCGTCGGACCTGGTAACTTGTTCGTGGCGCTGGCCAAGAAGCATGTGTATGGCGAAGTCGATATCGATTCGATCGCAGGACCAAGCGAAGTCGTTGTCATTGCCGATGAAACAACGCGACCCGACTTTGCTGCCGCCGATTTGCTCGCGCAGGCCGAACACGCACCGGGCGCCAGTATCCTGGTGACGTGGAGTCCTGTTGTTTTGGAAGCCACGTTTGCCGAACTGCAGAAACAAGTTGCAACTCTCTCCCGCAGCGAACAGATCGTCCAAAGTCTGCAGGATTTTGGTGCCTTGATTCTGGTTCGCGACGCGCAAGAAGCGTGCGAGATGACTGACCTGATCGCCCCAGAGCATCTGCATATTGCGACCGACAATGCGCGGCAACTGTTGACCAACATTCGCAACGCGGGCGCAACGTTTCTGGGAAACCATACACCCGTGGCAGTGGGCGACTATGTCGCTGGCCCCTCACACGTGTTGCCGACCGGTGGCACCGCGCGATGGGCCGCGGGACTGACTGCCAATGACTTTCTCCGCGGCGGTAGTGTGATTCAGTACAGTCCCACCGCATTGCAGGACGTTGCCGCCGATGTGCGCGCTCTGGCAGATAAGGAAGGGCTTACGGCGCATCGGGAGAGCGTTGACATTCGACTCAAGTGACATTCCGCACGACCAAGCATTCCATCCATGTCTTTCGTACGACCAAACATTGCCGCCATGTCCGGTTATCAGCCCGGTGAACAACCGCAGGCAGGCAAGTTCATTAAGTTGAACACGAACGAAAACCCGTATTCAGCTTCGCCGGCCGTGGCCGTGGCGATTCGTGCGGCGTTGGATCAGGGCCTGGAAAAGTACCCCGACGCGTTAGCCACTTCGTTTCGCGTGCGTGCCGGCGAAGTGCTGGGAGTCGATCCCGATTGGATCCTCTGTGGCAACGGCAGCGACGACATCCTGACGATTGTCACGCGGACCTTTGTCGGCCAAGACGATCTCCTGCGTCTCCCGTACCCAAGCTACATTCTCTATCGCACCTTGTCTGAGATTCAGGCAGCTCGCTTTGAAGAGGTCCAGTTCGACGCCGACTGGAAACTCGGCGAAGATTTTGCGTTGGACCGCGACCGATTGCGGTTGGCCTACCTGCCAAACCCCAACAGTCCGTCGGGAACGGTGCTCACTCCGCCGGAAGTCCAGGAGTTGGCAGGCAAGCTACCTTGCCCACTGTTAGTAGACGAAGCCTATGTCGACTTTGCCCAACAGAGCTGTTTGGAGCTCGTTCGTCAGAACGCCAACATCATGGTGTCTCGGACGTTGAGCAAATCGTACGCGTTGGCTGGCCTGCGATTTGGCTTTCTCGTGGCGCAACCGGCGTTGATACAACAACTCCTCAAAGTCAAAGACTCGTACAACTGCGACACGCTGTCAATTGCCGGTGCGACCGGGGCGATCGACGACCAGGCGTGGTTACAGGAGAACCGGGCCAAGATCATCGCCACGCGGCAACGGATGTCCACGGCGCTTGCGAAACTCGGATTTTCGGTGGTACCGTCGCAAGCCAACTTCGTCTGGTGCACCCACTCGGAACAACCGGCGCAACCTTTTTATGAAGCGCTCAAACGCGACCGCATTCTGATCCGATATATGGACTATCGGAACTGGGGAGAGGGTCTGCGGATTAGCGTCGGTACGGACGATCAGGTGGACGCCTGCCTGAGCCAGCTCGAGTCGACCGTTTAACACCACAAAATTACCGTGCTGTTCGTGAAACAGCGACACGTGATATTGGAGTGCTTCCATGGCCCGCACGGCGCGTATTGAACGCAAGACCGCTGAAACCGAAATCACGCTGGAACTCGATCTGGACGGCAGCGGCCAGGCTGGGATCCAGACGGGTGTCGGTTTCTTCGACCATATGCTGGAACTGCTGACCCGTCACGCGGCGATCGATTTGACGGTCAAGGCTGACGGCGATCTGCACGTGGATCAGCATCACACGGTCGAGGACATTGGGATCTGCTTTGGCCAGGCCGTCAAGCAAGCCTTGGGCAACAAAGCTGGCATCCGCCGATACGGACATTTCACGCTGCCCATGGAGGAGACGTTGGTCACGGTCGCGTTGGATTTGAGTGGACGCTATTTTCTGGTCTTTGACGCCAACTTTCCCTCAGCCAAAATCGGCGAATTCGATAGTGAATTGGTCGAGGACTTCTGGCAGGCAACGGCCGCCAACGCATTGTGCAACTTGCACGTCGTGCTCCAACATGGCCGCAACAGCCATCACATTAGCGAAGCTGTCTTTAAGGGCTGCGCCAGAGCGCTGCGAATGGCGGTTGAGATCGACGGGCGGATGACGGGAATTCCCAGCACCAAGGGCACGTTGGACTCCTGATACACGGTCATCTGCTTGCGTTCTAATGCACTCGTTGCCCAGGTTGCCCACCTTCATCGACGCGCAACATAAACACGTCTTTTCCACCGTCACCGCTGGCTAGAATCATGCCTTCACTCAGACCAAATTTCATCTTGCGCGGTGCCAGATTGGCGCACATTACCACCAAACGCCCAACCAGATCATCCGGCTTGTAGGCCTGCTTGATTCCGGCCAACACCGTGCGACGTTCTTCGCCGCCCAGGCTCAGCGTCAGTTTCAACAGTTTGTTCGCCTCTGGAACGTCCTCCGCAGACACCACGCGGGCGATGCGTAGATCGACTTTGACAAAGTCGTCGAACGTACATTGTTCGGCCAACGGTTCTGCCTTCAGCGGCGCGTCGCTGTCACCTGAGGCACTGGTTTGGGCAGCTGTGTTGTCGGCTGGATCGGGAGCACTATCAGTTCCCGTTGTAGCGGCTAGTTCCTTGCTTTCTTCGATCATAGATTTAATGTCCTTCTCGTCAACTCGTTTGAGCATGTGTTTGAATTTGGCGACGGGTGTTCCAGTCAACGGTGTCTGTGCATCGTCCCAGTGGGTAATTGGTGTCCCCAATAAGACTTCGGTCTTCGTGACAAGTTCGGGTACCACCGGCGACAAATAGACCATGATCTGCCGGTACAGATTGAGTGCCACCGTACAGATGTCCTGCACTTTTTTTGCTTGCTCGGGATCTTTGTAGAGAACCCATGGCTCGGCGTCGTCGAAATACGGATTCGCTCGGTCGGCCAACTCCATGATCAGCCGCATGGCACGATTGTAATTGCAGCCCTCGTACGCCTTGGCGATCTCTTCACTGACTTCGGCCCCTTGCTCGAACAAGCCGCCATCGTCGGGGTAGATCTCGGCCAAACCGGTATCGGCGACAAACTTGGCCGCTCGGCTGGCAAGGTTTACGACCTTGTTGACCAGATCCGCGTCGACTTTGGCCCGAAACTCATCCAGGTTCATGTCGATGTCATCAAGCCGTGATCCGAGCTTCGAGGCGTAGTAATATCGCAAGTACGTCGGATTGAGGTGCTTCAGATAGGTCGCGGCCATCACAAACGTACCGTCTCGCTTGGACATCTTGCGACCATTGACGGTCAGGAACCCGTGAATGTGTACTTTTTCGGGCAGGTTGTAACCGGCCGTCTTCAGCATTGCCGGCCAGAACAAGCAGTGAAAATACTGAATGTCTTTACCAATGAAATGGTGAATCTCCGTCTGCGAATTCTTCCACCAGTCGTCGAACGCTTCGTTGTACTTGTTACACCATTGCCTGGTCGACGCCATGTAACCAATCGGCGCATCGAACCAGACATACCAAAAGTGTTTGCCGTCGGTACCGGGAATGTCAAAACCGAAATACGGAGCTGGCCGCGAGACATCCCAGTCGCGCAGCGGTTCATGCAAGAAGTGCCCCTTCAGATAATTGGCGACTTCGTCCTGTAGGTGGTCGCCAGACTGCGTCCACTGGTCAAGAAAGTCGTGCAGGGCTTCGATGTTGACGAAGTAGTGAACGGCCTCGCCTTGGACAGGTGGTTCGCCGCTGGTGGTACTGATCGGATCGATCAAGTCGACGGCACTGTAGGTTCCGCTGCATTTATCACAATTGTCGCCGTATTGATCGGGTGACTTGCAAATGGGGCAAGTCCCCATTACGAAACGATCCGGCAACGACTCGCCGCTCTGGCTGTCGAACAGTTCGACGACGGCCCGTTGTTTGATCAATCCCTGGTCATGGAGCGACTGCCAGATCTCGTTACAAAACTCGCGGTTCTCGGCACTGTGAGTGCTACCATAATTGTCGAACGTTACGTCAAAGCTATCGAAATCCTCTTGGTGCGCCGCCTGCATCTCGTCGACAAACTGCTGTTCAGTGCAGTTTCGTTGCCGCGCGCTCTTCATAATCGCCGTTCCATGAGTGTCATCGGCACAGATGAAAATGCAGCGATTTCCGCGCAGCTTTTGAAAACGGACCCAGATATCGGTCTGGATGTACTCGACCAAATGACCGATGTGGATCGGTCCATTGGCATAGGGTAGGGCGGCGGTGACCAGGATTTGTCTTGCTGACATAGCTGTTTCTCGAACGGCTGTGGGTGCACAGGATTGTAGTGAAAGGAACCCATTTGCGGGAGTGCGCAAAAGCGCTTCAGGTTCGCGCGAACGACCCGCCTGATTCGCCCAAGGCTATTGACCCCAGAGAGTTTGGGAACGATACTTCAATGGCAGAACTGTGGAAAGCTGGGATAAGAAGGTGCATCACCCGTGACGGTGCAAGAAGTGATCCGTGCTTTAGAGGCTGCTGGTTGGCGAACAACCATTCGTGATGACGAGCTTCATCAGCTGCAGCGCGAAGACGAATCCCAATGCGTCACAATCGCTGGAAAACTCGAATTGAGCTTACCGCTTGGGGTGCAACGCATCTTGTGCTGCCATGCGCGAGTTGAGGAGACTGATTGATGCGCTACGCGGTTGTTTTTGAGAAGTCCGACACCAGCTTCGGTGCCTACGTGCCAGATCTGCCAGGCTGTGTCGCGGTGGGCGCGTCACTGGCCGAGACCAAGTTGGCCATCTCCAACGCCATGCACCAGCATTTGGAGGATTTGAAGGCTAATGGCAAGTCACCTCCCGTGCCCGCGACCGTATGCGCCTATATCGATGCGTAGGCCGAAAAACTCAGTTCGGCACATCACGTGCACTCACTCGTTTTAGCGATTGCGGAACAGTGCACTCACCGTGTTTTGGCTTCGTTTCAGCCGAAAAACGCCAGCGGGAAGGCCACGACGCCCTCTTCACACGGAATTGCACTTGTAAGATTTTCAAAATCCTGACATTTCTTTACACCTTGCAACACGGATGAACTCTGATTTGCCGATGGATCGGCACTATCCGGGCACATCTTGGTAGACTGCCGCTAGCACTTGAGCCAACGCCAGTTTGCGAAACATCGATCCATGGAGGGAAACGATGTCGACTGCCTCAGCTCTGGTACTGACCCTGGCGCTTGCTGCCAATGGCGACGCCGTTCTGCTGGGATTTACCGCCGAATGGTGTGGACCTTGCCGAGTGATGGAGCCAACCATCGGGCGGCTCGTTTCCGCCGGCTACCCGGTGCGCAAGGTCGATGTCGATCGGGACCGGCAAACCACGGCGCGTTTTTGCATCAGCGGAGTCCCTTGTTTCGTGATGTTGGTCGGTGGACGAGAGGTGGATCGGGTTACCGGACCCGTCAGTCACGATCGCCTGATTCAGATGTACGAAAAGGCTCGCATTGGCACCCCGAACCAAGGTACGCCTCTCGGTCGATCGTCTGGGTCCCACCACGACGTTGTACGAGCACAATCGCCTGATGGAGCGATTCCCACGGCTCGCAACGTCGGTCAATCCTATGCCTCGCCAGCGGTCACGTCCGGTGCACAGCCAGCACAGGTTCCGCTCGCCCGGACGGTGCCTAATGCACCGCCGGGCAGCATTGACCCTGCCGCAGTCCAATCCGCATTTCAGGCCACAGTACGACTACGTGTGGAAGATCCTCAAGGTCATGGTTACGGCACCGGTACGATCATCGATGTTCATGGTAGTGAGGCCTTGGTGGTAACCTGTGGACATCTGTTCCGAGAGTCGGCGGGGAAGGGGAGCATCCAGGTTGATATTTTCAGTAGTGGTCAACCACAAACGGTTCCTGGCCAACTGATCAGCTACGATCTTGAGCGCGACATCGCGATGGTCAGTATTACTCCTGAACAGCCGATTTCGCCCGTGCGAGTTGCTGCGTCGGGACAAGGCATTGCCCGTGGCGTTGCAGTATTCAGTATCGGTTGCGACAAGGGCCAACAGCCCAGCGTCCGCGAGAGTCGGGTCACGGCAATCGACAGGTATCTCGGGCCACCGAACATTGAAGTGGCTGGCCAGCCAATTGATGGTCGCAGTGGTGGGGGGCTATTCTCCGGCGACGGTCGTCTGATCGGCATTTGCAACGCGGCCGACCCGGCCGATAACGAAGGCATTTATGCCGGCTTGCCGACGATCCATTGGGAATTGGACCAGATCGGACAACGTCGCATTTATGAGGTAACGGAACGGCCAGCGCTGGCGCAGGCCAACGCATCATCCGCGGCAGTGGCCCAATCGTTTGCGCAGCCCGCCACACCACCCATTGTGCCCGACCGCATGGTTGTGCCAGCGGTCGCTCGCCAAGTTCAGCAAAACGACCTTCCGCCAGACTCCCTTGGACCGGACACTGAGGTGATTTGTATCATCCGCTCGCGGCACGACCCACCGGGCAACCAGCGACTGCTCGTTCTGGACAACCCGTCAGCCGACCTTCTTGCTCGACTGCGCCGGGCATCTCAGACGGGCGCGGGGTCCACTTCTATTGCGCGCCAACCGGCGGCTCCGCGTCGTTCCGGGTCGGATCCAGTGATCCGCGCTCAGTCGGCGGATCGATAGTTGAATCGATCATATCCGGCATAGTCGCTACAGACTGGTGTGAATCCACCGAAATCGTGGGGTGATGCCTGTCGGCAACCGCTTATCGCGGTGCATCGTCGGATGTTGTCGACCTATGTTTTCTACGAACGTCCCTCAGTTGTCACGGGGCGATTGCATCCCGGGGTGGGACACGACTGTGATTCAGTTTGCATTCCTTATTCTTGTCGCCTTTGCCAACTTCATGGCAGGAGTTGGAGCCGCTGTGTATCTCGGCAAAGCACCGCGCGACTTGACCTTTCTTACCCCCTTGCGCGATGCGCTAGAGGGTTACAGGCTGTTCGCTCGCGGCGATTCAACGGAATTAAGTCCGACCGTTCCGTCCATCAGCGAGCCTGCAGTTGCAGAGTCGCCAGCAGTCGAGTCAGAACCGGCTGATGCCACGGAGGTCGTTGATGAACCCGTCGATCCCGTTGTTTCATCGCCTTCGTTGGACGCAGACATGTCTCCTTTAGAAGACACTCCGACGCAAATCGGCATGGAAGAGATGATCATTGACATGGCTGCACAAGAAGAGCATCTACGACGAATCGGGCCATGCCTATCTGAGGATCAGGACGATGGATCCGACTGGGCAGATATGCTGTTGGACGTCAATGAAGACATTCAAAAGCTACTGACACACTTCAACGAAGTCCGGCACTTGGTCGAGCACGAACGCGAAATCGTGCCTAATGCGAGCCAGGCGTGCTTGGACGAACTCGACGCCTACTGGGATACGATCAATCAGCAGTCAACGCAGTTGTTGGTCATCTCCTCAGAACCCGATTCGCTTGATACACCGCGCCGTCAACTTGCCACAATCTGCGAGGGCATTTTGACAGCCTGCCACAACACGCGCCAATCGTGTGCGGCGTATCTGGCAAATGCATCACTCGAAAGGCCAATGGTTTCGACATGACCACACTCACGGAGCTCAATCCTGTTCCGGGTATCGCTGAAAGTCTGCTTCTTGATGGGCAGGAATTCAACGTGGCCGAAGATCCATCGGTGCGGCGTCAGAGCGCCCTGGCAATGTTGGCCAAATTCGCCCAGGAAACCACGAACAGTAGGCAGTTGTTTGTGGAGGCCGCCGTCCTAGCTGCCAGGACGCTCGAGTCGGACCATTTTGTCGCTGCGCATCTCCAATCCGGATCATCAGCTGGTGTGGCACTTAGTGGTAAGCGGCCGACCTTGAATTCGCAGGTCGAGATTGTTGAAGCCCCGTTCACCCGAGACGACCATCAGTGCCTGCTGGCTCAGGCCGTGGATGCACACGAGCCACTCGTAATTGACGATCTTGCCGACGAACGACGATCCAACGATACGCTGCTGACCAAACTGAATGCGCGCAGCGCACTGGTCTGTCCGATTCGATATGCCAGCCACCAGTATGGTGCAATCGGTGTTCTGTCGCATAACCCCAAACGTGCAGCGTCGGAAGACGTCCTGTTCTTGCAATCACTTTCGTTGCTGCTGGGTCCTACGATCGCTTATCAGCGTACCGAAGCCGTATTAGCTCAGCATTCCGAGGTATTCAACGCGACCATTGATTCGCTTGACAGCATGGTCTTGGTTCTTTCGCCCGACGGTAAGATCATCCGTGTCAATCAAGCTTGTGAGGAGTTCACGGGGTTCAAGCCGGAAGACCTCAAACATCGTCATTTCTGGGGAGCGTTCCTGCTTCCAGAAGATGTTTCTATTGCGCAGGACGCATTTGGCAAACTTCGTCTAGGTCAATCGCCCGTCAAGTGCGAGATGTTCTTGCTAACACTGCCAGGCGAACGACGTCGCGTTGCCTGGTCATTTACGCACCTCCCACAGATCGAGGATGGATCATCATCCTACGTGGCCAGTGGGATCGATATCACCGAACAGCACGACGCCCTGGAGAGTCTGGAACGGTTCGAGGCCAGCGGCTTGAACGGGCTCTCCCATAAAGGCGATGGTGAATCGAACGATGGCCAAGCAATCGAGGATCCGCCACCCATTCCCAAGAACCGACGCCGTTCACGCCGCAGGGACTTTCTCTGTTCTCAGTTAATCGGCCCAATGTACGACGGGCGACTTCCCCATGCGGACGAATATCAGCAAGTGGGTTGCCGCGACATCTCGCCATCAGGATTCTCGTTCTTCACCAGGACGCCCCCTGATTATCGAGAACTCGTCGTGGCCTTTGGGGCCTATCCATCGCAACTGTATCTCACAGCGAAGGTCATCCACGTCAATCGCCATCAAGAGAATGGGCAAGATCTGATGGTGGTGGGTTGCCAGTACATGTCGCGCGTCGATCTCTAACGGTTCGCTGAACGGCCGCGTCTGTCCTTACTCGATCTCGAAGATCACCTCCACCTCGACGGGGATGTTACCCGGTAGCGACCCCATGCCAACGGCGCTTCGCGCACCGACTCCCTCGTCCGCGCCGAACACTTCTGCCATCAATTCGCTGAATCCGTTGATGACGGCCGGATGCTGTTCAAATCCACTCGTGCAATTGACCATACCCAGTGTTTTGATGATACGCTTGACACGATCCAGGTTGCCGAGATTGGTACGCAGTGTGGCCAGAATCGCCAACCCCGTCTGTCTCGCTGCATCATAGCCCGCCTGTTGGTCGAGGTCGTCGCCCACGCGACCAGTCGTCAACGTACCGTCGCGGTTGACCGGACCATGCCCTGAGACATAGGCCATGTTGCCGCAGATCACGACCGGCTTGTAGACACCGGCCGGCTTTGGCGCGGGCGGCAATTCGAGATTCAGTTCGGCAATTTTGGCATCAGCACTCATTGTTTTTCTCGTGGTGGTTGGAAGTCAGGGGATTCGCAATGCAGCTTGGCAAAAGAACAGAGTTCACATCATCGTTCTGCACTTTTCGTTGATTCAACGTTGAAAATGTATGTCGGCAAAGTCCAGATAACATTTCCAGTCGAAGGAGGTGACGTCGTGTTTACCGGTCCGAATGTGATAACCGATCGTGTTCATCACTGGCTGATCGACAGCCGGCATTCGGCTAACACCGATTCCCTTGGTACCCAACAACCGATACACGGGGTCGGCGTGGTAGCCAGAGAGGAATTCGCCGTGCGGGTCGGCCCATCGATCTTCTTTGGCACTAGCAATATAGACCGGCCGCGGTGCCATCAACGCAATCAGCATATGCTGGTCGAAGGGCAGTGCGCCTTCGTTGTCGTTGTACTTGACAAAATTATCACAGAACCAATGGGGAAAGGAGGTATTGATGCGTTTGACTTTTTCACCAAACCGCCGGCGGCTCAGTGCGGCACCTCCGCACCCCGAATCGTTGGAGATGACGATGGCAAACCGCTCGTCCGTGGCACCAGCCCACAACGATGTCTTTCCCAGCCGCGAATGTCCCATCACGGCTACGCGTTCATGGTCGACTTGATCGTCCGATTCGAAATAGTCCAGAGCACGGCCTAACCCCCAAGACCAGGCGGCGATCGAACCCCATTCTTCCGGCTTCGGATGAGTCTGTCCAGCTTGATAGAAAAGCGGATGAACACCGTTCTTGAAGCCGTCATGAAAATCTGGATCGATGTCGCCATAGTAGATTGTGGCAAGCCCGTACCCCCGCGCCAGAATGTCGTCGATGGCCCAGCGACTGGCACTGGTACCGCGCGCCACTTCGGTGGCGTGGTTCTTGACGACGCCCTTACCCTTGCCGCGAATCCACGAACGAGACAGATGGATGTTCGGATCTGCGTGCACGGTGTGATTACCATTAAAATTCAAGCCCAAGAAAACGGGTGTGCGGCCCTTTGCGCCGGCTGGTAAGTAAACCAGCAAGTCCATGTGCGGCCCCTCTCTGTCCGCGGAAAAGTAGATTCGGACCTGCTTGCGATTGGCTTTGCCGCCGAGTGCCGCGGCATCGCTCTCGGTCAATTCGGTGCTCATGTCGTCGCGCGGTGCCGGGCTGCGACCGTACATTTGCGTTTCGATCATCCTCAAAATCTCGGGGCGACGCTTGTCGGTCCAGGTGTCGGCGTCCTTCACGGGAGAACCATCTGCCATTACGAGTGGATTGGGTAATGTGTATTTCGGAACTCTGTTCTCGTCATAGTTAACGTCGCTTTGCTGTGCCGCTGCCACGCATGGGATTGCCGCAACCAGGCAGATGACCAGCAGAGTCCGAGCAAACTGTCGTTTTGAATTCATGTCGTTCTTTCTACGTTGGATGCCACCAGGTTGGATGCCAGTTGTGGGGAAATTCGCGGACAAATATCAGTGCAATTCGTCACCAACCCGCTATGTCTTCGGCGCTAGAAAACTTGTCTCAGGTTCATCTTTGCAAATGAGTCGAGTTTTCAGCGACGGGCACGGACCGCAGGTTGGTCGGGGAGCGGATCGCCACAACCGAGCGATAGCTCGCTTCGATCCGAGGCACAGCCTCGCTTGGTTTGTGTTTTATTGGGACGATGATGGTATCGTACCGCAAGATGAACTGGATTTCACGCGACGAGCCCACCGTGATGCTGCCCGAGCCGTCGCCACAAGACAATGGCACCATGGGACGGGTCTGTGTCCGCACCCCAGTAGTCGTCGAAATGGGCCACATGCTCGTTTGACTTTCGTAAACCACCAGCAGAGCCAGCCATTTTCACGGGCCTGTTCGTTTGACTGGTGGTGATTGTACGTCAATGTGCGTCACTGGGAAAACGGTTTAAGAGTCTAATTAAATATGGCGATAGTCTGGCCATGTTATCCGTA
>PVBE010232110.1_pt1 | contig 44504 bp, 39 predicted proteins | sample 1631181 | NCBI WGS metagenome assembly PVBE01 (sample SAMN08397723, study PRJNA350692) | Marine metagenome, whole genome shotgun sequencing project. | isolation source: water | place: Pacific Ocean | collected 2012-04
CGTGGTTATTTTTTCTTCTGGCGGCCTCGCTGCTGTCGCCCGGCTTGGCCCGGGCGGAAACCGTCACCGACTGCGACCGGTGGGCCGCCGCCCCTGGCGATCCCGATCGGCTGGCGCCGGGCGTGGCGGCGGCTGAGCTCGACTTCGGTGCCGCCGTCGCGGCTTGCCGCCAGGCCCTGGCCGGTGCTCCCGGCAATGCTCGCTTGGATTATCAGTTGGGCCGGTTGCTGGCTGCTGCCCGTGATCCGGACGGCCTTGGGCACCTCGAACAGGCGGCAGCCAAGGACTACCGCGCGGCCCAGCATCTTTTGGGCTTGATTCTCGGCTCGGACTATCTGGGTGCCGCCGATGGCAAACGCTCGCGCGCCCTGATCGGCCAGGCGGCGGCGGCCGGGCACACAGCTTCCCAGGTTCATTTGGGGCGGCTTTATTGGGAAGGCAGCGGGGTGAAACGCGATCTTGCCACGGCGCTACGCTGGTACCGGGCGGCGGCCGACCAAGGCAGTCCGGAAGCCGCCCTGGCCCTGGCCGAGGCCCACCTGGCCGGCGAGGGCGTGGCCAAGGATGCGGCCCGGGCTTTCGCCTACCTGGCGCTGCCGCTGGCGGCCGGCGACAACCGTGCCCGCACCCTGGCGGCCAGTCTTTATGTCTTGGGCGAGGGCGTTGCCGCCGATCCCGCCAAGGGCCGCGAGCTGCTCGAGGCGGCGGCCGGCGAGGGCCATCTGGGGGCCGCCCTCAACCTCGGTATCTACCATCAGTCGGGCGTCTTCTCGGGCAATCAGGGCAAGCCCACGGAAGCGGACCGCGAGGCGGCGCGGGACTGGCTCTGCCGGGCCGGCCTCCAGGGCCGCCGGGCGCGGCGCGAGTACATCGGCGGCGGTTGTCCCTAGGGCACCCAGTGAACGCCATGCTGAATACCACCCGCCTTGCCTTGTTTTTCGTTGCCGCCCTGTTGCTGGCCGGCGGCGAATCCCGTGCCGGGCCGGCGCAGGGGTGCCTGGGCGCCGATTCCCAGGCCGCGCCGCCGGCCGCTCTCGATGCCGCCTCGCGGGCTTTCGGGCGGCTGCACTACAGGGCCCTGGCGGTGGCTTGCGCCGAGGCCCTGGCGGCCAAGTCTGACGATCGGGATCTCCGCTTCCGGCGTGGTCGGGCGCTGCTGCTGGCCGGTCGGCCGCAGGGGCTGGCCGACCTCGAGGCGGCGGCCCGGGCGGATTACTTGCCGGCGCTGCGCCTGCTGGGGGTGGCGCACCGTTCGGGGCTGGCGCCGGTGGATTGGGGCCGGACCCGGCAGTGGCTGAGCCAAGCCGCGGCGCTGGGCGACGCGATTTCGCAGTTTGGCCTGGCTGAGCTTTTGGCGGCCGGCGAGGGCGGCGCCGCCGATCCCGGGGCGGCGCTCGCGTGGGTGCAAAAGGCGGCTGCCCAGGGGCATCCCCCGGCGCTCCTCGAGCTCAGCCTCAGGCACCAGCGCGGCCACGGCGTGGCGGCTGACGCCGAGCTTGCCTTCGAGCTGCTCAAACAGGCCCTGGCAGCCGAGCTGCCCCGGGCCATCCAGGCCCTGGCGCTGATCTACCTGCGGCCGGGCGGGGATGCCGCCCGGCGGGCCGAGGGGCTGGCGCTGCTCGAAAGCCTGGCGGCCGAGGGCAATGCCACCGCCAGCATCACCCTGGCCCGGCTTTATTTGAAGGGCGGCGGCGTCAAGCGCGACGCCGCCAAGGGGCTGGCGCTGCTCGAGCCGCTGGCCCGGGCCGGCGACCTCAAGGCTCGCCTCGAACTCGGCCACCTTTTCTTCGAGGGCTACTACGTGCACCGCGACACCGCCCGCGGCAGCCACTGGTACTGCCTGGCCGGCGGCCCCGGCGCCCGTCACTTCGACGCCTACCACCGCGGGGAGACGTTGGACTGCAAGTAAAGGCAGCTACCAGAGCCGCGAGACGCCGTAGCGGTCCAGCTTGGCGTTCTTGCTGACCAGGCGGCAGTCCTCCATACGCGCTTGAACCGCCAGCACGCGGTCGAAGGGATCGCGGTGCTTTTTGTCGAACGGCAGGTCGGCGTATGCCGCACAATGCCCGGGTGTGATGTCGAGGAAGCTGAAGTTCGATCCGTTCATTCCCTCGATCAATGGGGCAGGCAGGACGAGCTTTCCCGATCCCTGCTTGATGGCGATCTCCCAGGCGCTTGCGACGCTCACCCAGATATTGTTGGCGCTCTCCGCCATGGCCTCGTTGGCTGCTGTCGATAGCCGGGCGGGATCAAACAGCGCCCACAGCGCGGCATGCGTGTCGAGCAGCAGGCGCATCACTTAATCAAGTCGCCGAAGATCTCCTCCGGCGGTATTTTCTCGTCCCACCCAGGGGGTTGTTCGGAGAGATGCGCCGCCCAGATCCCCAACCGGCGAGGTGGTTTCTCCTCCACCGGCACCAGGCGAACCGCCGGTTTGCCGTTGCGCGCGACGATCACCTCCTCGCCGGCTTCGGCGGCCCGGACCAGCTCCGAGAGGCAGGACTTGGCTTTGTGCATATTTACGGTACGCATCCGACGGCTCCGGGTTTGATAACCAGTTGGTCTTAGCTTAGCTAACATTAGCTAAGCTAAGGTTCGAAACAGATGCAAGTCAGGTCCGGCCTGATGCCGCCCCCTATCCCGCCTCGCCGTCGGCCTCCTGGTATTCTGCCCTGAGAACGTTCTTCTGGATCTTGCCCACCGCCGTCTTGGGCAACTCGTCGACGAAGCGGATCAGGCGCGGCCGCTTGAAGTTGGCCAGGTGCTGGGCGCAAAAATCGATTAGTTCCTGCTCGGGCAACCGGGCGCCCTCCTTCAGTTGTACGTGTGCCGCCGCCACTTCGCCCCAGCGCCGGTCGGGAATGCCGAAGACGGCGCACTCGACCACCTCGGGGTGCTGGTAGAGGATGTTCTCGATCTCCTTGGGGTGGATGTTCTCGCCGCCCGAGATGAACATGTCCGAGCGCCGGTCCATCAGCGTAACGAAGCCGTCCTCGTCGACCGTCGCCAGGTCGCCGGTCCAGCCCCAGTCGTCACCCCGGCGAAAGTATTCGGCGGTGCGTTCGGGGTCTTTGTAGTACTCCGTCATCATGTGGTCGCCGCGGCTGACGATCTCGCCCACCTCGCCGGGCGCGATGGGCCGGCCTTCTGGGTCGACCACGGCCACCTCCATGGTGCCCGGCGAGCGCCCGATGGAGCCCAGCTTTTCGGGCAGGTATTCCGGCGGCATCATGGTCAGCGGGCAGCCCTCGGTCTGGCCGTAATTGGCGGTGATGGCGAGCTGGGGAAAGCGCTGGCGCAGTTCCTCGAGCAAGGCCAGCGGCATCGGCGAGCCGCCGTAGCCGATTTTGCCGAGGCGGCCGAAGAGCTCGGCATCGAAGGCGGGATCGTCGAGCAGCATGGTCAGCATGGTGGGCACGAAGAAGGTGGCGATCACGTGGTGGCGCCTGATGATGTCCTGGAAGGCCTCGGTGCTCCACTGCGGCAGCAGCACCGCCGTGGCCCCGGCCAGTACCGTACCGTGGTACCAGACCGCCAACGCGGCGGCGTGGAACATGGGCGTGATGACGGCGTTGACGTCGTGCTCGCTGATGCGGTGGTCGAGCACCGTGGCCAGCCCGGCGTGCCAGCGGCAGCGGTGGTGCGAAACGGCGCCCTTGGGGAAACCGGTGGTGCCGCCGGTGAAACAGATGGCCGAGGGGTCGGTGGAACGGAGCGCGATGCCGGGATGATCGCTCGAGGCCGGGGCCAGGAAATCGGCAAAGCGCGTGGCGCCCGCCAGGGCTTCTTGCGGCCCCGAGCCCTCGGCGTCGTCGGCCCCGAAGTCGTCCTCGCCGTTGATCAGCACAACGTGTTCCAGACCGCCGATCTTCTCCAGTGCCTGGGCCGCCACAGGGGCGAAGGGCCGCTCGACGAGCAAAACCTCGACGTCCATCTTGTCGAGCACGTAGGCCAGCTCGTCGGCCGTGTAGCGGAACGAGGCATGGGCCAGCACCAGGTTGGTGCGGGCGGCGCCGAAGTGGATGATGGGGTAGGCGGCGACGTTGCGCGCCATCAGGCAGAGCTTGGCCTGGGGTCCGAGTCCCAGTGCCATGAGGGCGTTGGCGCAGCGGTTGGCCTGGGCGTCGAGGGTGGCGTAGTCAAGTTCGATGCCGCCCGAGATCAGGGCCGGCTTCTGCGGAAAGCGGTTGGCGTTAAGGCGCAGCATTTCGCCGATCAGCATCTCGGTACGTTCCCCGGTACGACTGTTTCTCCCCCCGTGGTTCTGATGTTTGGAGGTTTTTGGCGCTCTGTTCAAGAGCTTTCGGGCCTTGACTCGGGGTCGGAGAGGGATTAGAACAAAATAAGAACATTTAACGACAAGAAAACCAGACCAGGTTATGGGAGGAGAGCAGTGCCCCATCCCGGCAAGGCCGCCGTGCTCGCCGATCTGCGCCGCCGCATCGCCGGCCCCGCCACCATTTCCGCCCCCGGCAGTGCCGGCGGGGTCACAACAGGGTTGCCGGGGGCGGAAATGGTGGCGGGGGGCTGTTTGCACGAGGTGGTGGCGGGGCCGGCCGGTGCTGGCGCGGCCCTGGCTTTCGCCAGCCTGCTGCTGGCCCGCCTGGCCGCTCCGGAGGGGCAGGCGGCGCCCGTGCTGTGGTGCCAACGCCTTGACGACGTCCATGAGCGGGGGGCGCTTTATGGTCCCGGGCTGGCCGCCTTCGGCCTCGATCCGGGGCAATTGATCGTGGCCCGCGGGCGCCGCGATGACGAGGTCCTGTGGGCCATGGAGGAGGGCTTGCGCGTGCCCGCCCTGGCGGCCGTGCTGGGCGAGGTCGAGGCCCTCGATTTTACTTCCAGCCGGCGCCTGCAACTGGCCGCCGGAGCCAGTGGCGTCACCGCCCTGGTGCTGCGCCAGGACGGCGAGCTGGGGTCCACGGCGGCGGCCACGCGCTGGCGGCTGGCGCCGCTGGCCGGGGCTGCGCTGAAGGATTCGATCGGGGACGAGGTTTCGCGGCGCTCGCGCTGGCATCTCGAACTTTTGCGCTGCCGGGGCGGAGCGCCGGCGGACTGGCAGGTGGAGTGGCACGATGAAACGGGTGATCTCGCTGTGGCTGCCGAGCTTCAGCAGCGACCGGATCGAGCGCCGGAGGAGGCGCTCGTCAACAATCGAGCGCCGGAGGAGGCGCTCGCCAACGAACAAGCGCCAGCGCCGGCCCTCGCCGTCGCCAGCTGAATCCGCTGCGGCGGCGTTGGCTGTCGTAGTCGAGGATCATGGCGCCTTGCGGCTGGCGGCGGTCAATGCCGCGGCCCGGGCCGGCGGCGTCGGGCCTGGCCTGACGCTGGCCGATGCCCGGGCGCTGGTGCCCGGCCTCGAGGTGCTGGCGGCCGAGCCGGCGGCCGAGGCGGCGGAACTGGCTGCCCTGGCCGACTGGTGCGGCCGCTATTCGCCCTGGGCGGCGGTCGATGCGGCGGTCCAGCCCAGCGGCGCCGGGCTCTGGCTCGACATCAGCGGCTGCGCCCACCTGTTCGGCGGCGAGGCGGCGCTGCTCGACGATCTCGGCGCGCGCATCCGGGGCCTGGGTTTTGCCGCCCGGGCGGCGCTGGCCGACACGCCGGGCGCGGCCTGGGCGGTGGCCCGCTTCGGCACCGCGGAAAGCGGGCCGCTGGTACCGCCGGGCCGCACCCGCCAGGTCCTGGCCGGCCTGCCGCTGAGCGGCCTCAGGCTGGCGCCCGAGGTGGCCGAGGCGCTCTACCGGCTTGGCTTGCGGCGTATCGGCGATCTCTACGGCCTGCCCCGGGGGCCGCTGGCGGCGCGTTTCGGCGAGAGCCTGGTGGGGCGCCTCGACCGGGCCCTGGGCCAGGCCGCCGAGCCCATCTCGCCGCGCTTGCCGGTGGCGCCGCTGCGCGAGCGCCTGGCTTTTGCCGAGCCCATCGGCCGGGCCGAGGATATCGCCGCCGGCCTGGGACTTTTGTTGCAGCCGCTGATGCGGCGCCTGGAGCGCCAGCAACTCGGCGCCCGGCGGCTCGAGCTCAACCTCTTTCACGTCGACGGCAAGCTCAGCCGGGCGGCCGTTGGCAGCAGCCGGCCAAGCCGCGATGGCGCCCACTTCGAGCATCTCTTCGACGAACGCCTGGAGGGCCTGGAAGCCGGCTTCGGCATCGACGTCATGATCCTGGCGGCGGCCGCCACGCAGCCCCTGGCACCGGCCCAGCTCGGCCTGGAACGGGGGACGGCCGGGCGAACCGGCCGCGATCAAGACGAAACGGCGGCTGAGCTCGGCCCCCTGGTCGATCGCCTGGGCAACCGCCTGGGCCGCCGCCGCGTGATCCGCCTGGCGCCCTGCCAGAGCCATCTGCCGGAGCGCGCCTGGGCGGCCCGGCCGGCTCTCGCGCCGGCCAGCGCCGAGGAGGACGAAGCCCGCAGCCAGGGCCGGGCTCGACCGCTGCCGCCCCGGCCGTTGCGCCTCTTCCCCCGGCCCCAGGCCATCAGCGCCACGGCCATGGTGCCGGACGGGCCGCCGGTGCAGTTCCGCTGGCGCCGCCAAGTGCACCGCGTCTTGCGTGCCGAGGGCCCCGAACGCATCGCCCCGGAATGGTGGCACGAGCAGGCAGTGATCGAAAACGCCGTGCTGGAGACCCCTTGGGACCGGGCAACGCGCGACTACTTCCGCGTCGAGGACAGCCAGGGCGGCCGTTTCTGGCTCTACCGCGAGGGCCTCTACGGCCCCCAGCCCGACGGCCCGGGCTGGCAGCCGCCGCGCTGGTATCTGCACGGCGTGTTCGGGTAAGCCAGGGACCGGCAAAGGAGGCAGGCATGGCAAAATTGACGATCACAGGCCTGGATGAGGCCGTCATCGAGGTCCTGCGAGAACGGGCAAAGGCCCACGGTCATTCGTTGCAGGACGAAGTCCGGCAGATTCTGGCCCAGGCAGTGGGGCCGCCGCGCGCCGACAACCCGCGCGCCGTGGCCGACCGCATCGCCGCCATGACCCCCGACGTGCCCCAGACCGACAGCGCCGAGCTTTTGCGCCAGGACCGCTAACGATGAGCGGTACTACCGCATTCGAGGTTCCCGGCAACGTCCCTTTTCCGGGCGGGCTAAACCAAGTCGTCGAGATCCACCTCGAGCGCTGCTGCCAGGCGGTGCAACAGCTTGAGCGAGCCCTGGCGCCGGCCGGTCTCGATCTGCGAGAGATAGGCCGGCGTGGTGGCGATCTCCGCCGCCAGTTTCCGTTGCGTCAAACCGCGGTATTCGCGAAAGACCTTGATCGGGTTGGCGCCGTCGATCAGGCGATCGACGATGGCCAGCGGCAGGCTTTCTTCGGCGCGCTCCTTGGCGGCGTCGTATGCGGCGGTGTCTTCGGCCTCTTCGGTATCTTCGTTAATGCCGTGCACCAAGGAATTACGCATGGTTTGCCAAGAGGCGATTTCTTTTTGCAGCTTATCGGCAGATACAGTTTCAAAAAGTTTCTTCCAGTACGCGGCCATAGGTATGGACGCATGAGGGGAGTCGGAGCGCTTTCGGCCTTCCTCCGCCGCCCCCTTTCGCGCGTACTCCAGCAACGCTGCAAAAGCCTCAACCGGCAAAACTGCAAAGGCCGCTTTGCCGTCGCGCCCGGCGATCAACTGTATCGGGATCTCAGTGTCAGTCCGATCCTTGCTGCTGGGCTTCACCATGTTTCGTCCTCATCTTCTCTTGCGCGGTTTGTAGACGTCGCCGCGCGGCTCGATCGCCAGGACGTCCAATATGCCGTCGTCGATCTCGAAAATCACCCGCCAGCCACCGATGCGGAGCCGCTGGCCCGGCCGGTTCGTCAGGGGCCTTACGTCGAGACCGTGGCCGGCAGGATCGGCGGCGATGGCAACGATGGCCTGGCGGATTTGCCCGGCCGCTTTCGGCTGCATACGACGCAAAACCCGGGCAGGGGTCCGTTTGAGCGTTACCTCCAGCACGACAAAAATATAGCTATTCGCTGTAGTAATGTCAAATCAATGAAGCAATTAGCTATACTTAAAATGCTGGAATCAACCCCATGACCGGCTACGCCGAACTTCAAGTGACCAGCAATTTCTCCTTCCTCTGCGGCGCCTCGCACCCGGAGGAACTGGTGGCCGAGGCGGCGGCCTTGGGGCATGAGGCGGTGGCTATTACCGACCGCAACACCTTCGCCGGTGTGGTGCGGGCCCACGTGGCGGCGCGCGATGCCGGGATTCGGTTGCTGGTCGGCGTGCGCCTGGATTTGCACGACGCTCCCAGCCTGCTCGCCTTTCCCCGCGACCGGGAGGCTTATGGCCGGCTCTCGCGGCTCTTGACACTGGGCAAGCGGCGCGCCCCCAAGGGCGAATGCGAGATCGGCCTGGAAGACCTGCTGGGCGAGGTCAACGGGGCTGCGGCCGGGCAGATCCTGATCGTCCTGCCACCGCCCCAGCTCGACCCTGGCGCCGAATTCACCCAGAGCCTGCGCGACCTCGAGCGCCGGGCCGCCGGATCGGTCTACTTGGCGGCGCATTATCTCTACCGCGGTGACGACCGCCGCCGGCTCAGGCGCCTGGCCGGCCTGGCCGCCATGTGCGCGACGCCACTGGTGGCGACCAACGACGTGCTGGCCCACGCCGCCTGGCGCCGGCCATTACAAGATGTGCTGACCTGTATCCGCGAGCACTGCACCATCGACGAGGCGGGCTGGCGCTTGCAGGCCAACGCCGAGCGCCACCTCAAGCCGGCGGCCGAGATGGCGCGGCTCTTTGCCGACTACCCCGAGGCCCTGGAACGGAGCCGCGAGATCGCCGCCCAGGCCGCCTTCAGCCTCGAGGAATTGCGCTACGACTACCCCGACGAAGTGGTGCCCGGTGGGCGCACGCCACAGGCCGAGCTCGAACGCCTGAGCTGGCAGGGCGCCGCCGGGCGCTACCCCAATGGCCTCCCCGAACGCGTGCGCGGGCTGGTGGCGCGCGAGCTCGAATTGATCGCCGAGCTCGGCTACGCGCCCTACTTTCTTACCGTCCACGACATCGTCCGCTTCGCGCGGGCGCGCGGCATCCTCTGCCAGGGCCGCGGCTCGGCCGCCAATTCGGCGGTCTGCTATTGCCTCGGCATCACCGCCGTCGATCCCGACCGCATCGATTTGTTGTTCGAGCGCTTCGTCTCGGCCGAGCGCAACGAGCCGCCCGACATCGACGTCGACTTCGAGCACGAGCGCCGCGAGGAGGTGATCCAGTACATTTACGAGAAATACGGCCGTGACCGCGCCGGCCTGACGGCCACCGTCATCAGCTACCGCACGTGCAGCGCGGTGCGCGAGGTCTGTAAGGCGCTGGGCCTGTCGCAGGATGTGGCCGGGGCGCTGGTCGGTACCGTCTGGGGTGGCGGCCGCAGCCGCGAGCGGCTGGCCGAGGAGCGGGTGCGCCAGGCCGGCCTCGATCCCGCCGACCGGCGGCTGGCCATGGCGCTGGAGCTGGCCCACGAGCTCAGGCGCTTTCCCCGGCATCTCTCGCAGCACGTCGGCGGCTTCGTCATCACCCGCGGGCCCTTGAGCGAGCTCTCGCCCATCGCCAACGCGGCCATGGCCGACCGCACCGTCATCGAATGGGACAAGGACGACCTCGATGCGCTGGGCATCCTCAAGATCGACGTGCTGGGCTTGGGCATGCTGAGCTGCGTGCGCAAGGGCTTCGAGCTGATTGCCCGGCATTACGGCCGCCGGCTCGACCTGGCCAGCGTGCCGGCCGAGGACAGCCGGGTCTACGACATGCTGTGTAGGGCCGATTCGGTGGGCGTCTTCCAGGTCGAAAGCCGGGCCCAGATGTCGATGCTGCCGCGCCTCAAGCCGCGCGATTTCTACGACCTGGTGATCGAGGTGGCGATCGTGCGGCCCGGTCCCATCCAGGGCGACATGGTGCATCCTTATCTGCGCCGCCGTTCGGGCGAGGAGGCGGTCGACTATCCCTCGCCCGAGCTCGAGGAGGTGCTAGGGAAGACGCTGGGCGTGCCGCTCTTCCAGGAACAGGCCATGCGCATCGCCATGGTCGGCGCCGGCTTCTCGGCCAGCGAGGCCGACGGCCTGCGCCGGGCCATGGCCACCTTCCGGCGCAGCGGCCAGATCCAGAATTTCCGCCAAAAATTCATCGACGGCATGGTCGAGCGCGGCTACCAGCAAGACTTCGCCGAACGCTGCTTCAAGCAGATCGAGGGCTTCGGCGAATACGGCTTCCCCGAATCCCACGCCGCCAGCTTCGCGCTGCTGGTCTACGGCTCGGCCTGGCTTAAGTGCCATTATCCCTCGGCCTTCGCGGCGGCGCTTCTGAACAGCCAGCCCATGGGCTTCTATGCGCCGGCCCAGATCGTCCGCGACGCCCGCGATCACGGCGTCAAGGTGCGGCCGGTGGATGTCAACCACAGCGACTGGGACTGCACCCTCGAGCGTCACGAGAGCGGCGTGGCGCTGAGGCTCGGCCTGCGCCAGATCAAGGGCTGCAAGCAGGACCACGCCGAGCAACTGGTGGCGGCGCGCGACCGCCCCTACGAGGACGTCTTTGACCTCTGGCGGCGGACGGGCCTGCCGGCGGCGGCGCTCGAGATCCTGGCCCGGGGCGATGCCTACCGCTCGCTGGGGCTCAGCCGCCGGGCCGCCTTCTGGGCCGTGCGGGGCCTGGCCGATGCGCCGCTGCCGCTGTTCGCCGCGGCCGAACGCCGCGCCGCTCAGGCACGCTTCCAGCCCGAGGCCAGCGAGGCCAACGTAAAGCTGCCCGAGGCAGCGCTGGGCGAGCAGGTGATCGACGACTATGCGGCGCTGCGCCTCAGCCTCAAGCGCCATCCCCTGGCGCTCTTGCGGCCCGGCCTCGAGGCGGCCGGCGTGCTGCCGACGGCTGACCTCGCCAACGTCGCACCCGAGAGCTGGGTCACGGTGGCCGGCCTGGTGATCTGCCGCCAGCGCCCCGGTACCGCCAGCGGCGTCGTCTTCGTCACCATTGAGGACGAGACCGGTGTCGCCAACCTGGTGGTCTGGCCCAAGGTCTTCGAGCGCTACCGCAAGGCCGTGCTGCGCTCGCGCCTGATGCAGGTACGCGGCACGGTGCAGCGCGAGGGCCTGGTCATCCACCTCATCGCCCAGCGCATCGAGGACATTTCCCAGCGCCTGGGCGAGTTGGCGGCGGGCCAGGGCGAAGGTGCGCCGGCGCCGTCCAGGGCGCAGGCCGGCGGCGGATTCAGGTCCCGCGATTTCCGCTGACCCGAAGTCGAATCGCCTGCTATAACCGCGGCACCGTCGAGCCAGCCCTGGGTGACTCAGTTGAGCAACGCCGCGCCCGAAGCAACAGATCCCGAACTCGAAGCCGCCATGGCGCGCCACCGCGCCGGCGACCTCGACGGCGCGCGCGAACTTTACCAGGGCCTGCTGGCGGCCCGGCCCGAACGCCCCGACGTGCTCAACCTGCTGGGCATGGTGGCGCGCCAGTCGGGCCAAATCGACCAGGCCGTGGAGCTCTTTCGCCGCGCCGCCCGGGCCGATCCCGCCAATCCCATCAACCAGTTCCAATTGGGCGAGGCGCTGCGCGCCAAGGGTCCCGACTCCGCTCTCGCCGCCATTGCCGCCTACCGCCGCGCCGTCACCATCGAGCCCCGCCTGGTCGACGCCCACACCAACCTGGGCCTCACCTGCCTGGCCCAGGGTTTTCTGGGCGAGGCGGTGGAATCTCTGCGCCACGCTGCGGCGCTGGAGCCCGAGGACGCCGGCAATCAGGCCAATCTGGGCATTGCGCTGCGCGAGACCTTCGAGCCCGAGGACGCGGTTGCCGCGCTGGCCCGCGCCCACCGCCTGGCGCCGGCCCACCCGGCCTACGGCGCCTACCTCAAGGCCATGCTCGAGGAAGGCGGATTCGTGACGGCACCGCCGAGCGCGCGGCGCGAGTTGGAGGCCGCTTTTGCCCGCGAGGACGTCGATCACCAGGCCCTGGCCCCGGCCGCCGCCGCGCTGCTCAAGCTCTCGCCCAGCTTCCAGGGCCTGCTGGCCCTGGCCGCCAGCGAGCACATCGAGATGCTGCCCGCCGCCGTGGCCGGCGCCAGCTTCGACGAGGAGTTCGAGAGCCCGCTGTGGGCCGGCCTCCTGCGCCACAGCCTGATCATGGATCCCGAGCTCGAGGGCCTGCACACCCGGCTGCGCCAGGTCGTCCTCGAGGAGGGCCGGTCGCAGCTCCCCAGCGAGGACTTCGTGGCCGAACGCAAGGCCCATTTCGTCTCGGCTCTGGCCATGCAGGCCCACCGCGCCGACTACCTGTGGCCGGAAAGCGGTGACGAGGGCGCCATGGCCGGCGTGGTGACCAAGGGCGTCGCCCGCCGCCTGGGCGAGTTGGGCCAGGGAGGCGTTGCCGCCATGCCCGACCCCTCGCTCTGGCACCAGCTCATCATCGCCGCCTGCTATCGGCCGCTCAGCGAGATCGAGAACGCCGACCGCCTGCTCGGCATCGACGTCGCCAGCCAGCCGCCCTACCTGCGCCGGCTGCTGGTGCAGCAGCTATTCGAGCCGGCCCGCGAGGCCACGCTGGCGGACACCATCGGCCGCGCTGGCGACGGCGAGGTCGGGGACACGGCCATGTCCGGCCCCGTACCACGCTGGGCCTCCTGCAGTCTGCCCGAGGCGGTGCCGCTGGGGCTGCGCCTGGCCGGCCGCTTTCCCGAGCGGGCGCCGCCGGAATTCGCATTCCAGCCCATGCGCGTGCTGCTGGCCGGGGCGGGCAGCGGCCAGGGCGCCATCGAGCTGGCGGCCGGCCTGCCCGAGAGCGAGGTCGTGGCGGCCGATGCGAGAATCGACAATTTGGCTTATGCGGCCCGCAAGGCGGAACGCTACGGGCTGGAAAACCTCTCCTTCGTGCAGGCTGGCGCTGCCGACCTGGCGGCGCTGGGCAAACGGTTTCATCTGATCGACAGCGGCGAGTTGCTCTTGGGCCCAGGGGCAGGCACGGATGCCGAGACTCTGGCGCTGCTGGCCGGATTGCTGGAGCCCGAGGGCGTGTTGCTGGCCGGCGTCTACAGCGGGCCGGCCCGGGCGGCCCTGGCGGCGGGCCGCGAGGCGGCCGCGAATATTGTTGCGGAGCCGCCGCTTGAGCGCTTGCGCAAGGCGCGGCACAGCCTGCTCGCCGGCGAGGCACCATCGCCGCTGGCCGCCTGGCCGGCGTTTTACGCCCAGGCCGGGGCCACGGAACTCCTGTACGGCTCGGGCGGCAGCGCGTTTGATCTGGCCCAATTGGCCGCCGCCGCGGGGGCCGCCGGCCTGCAAGCGCTGGGCCCGGACATCGACGATCCCCACCTGGCAGCCACCTACCAGGAGCGTTTCGCCGACGACGAGCGGCTCGACAATCTGGCCAACTGGGCCGCCCTGGAAGCCGAACAGCCGGAACTCTTCGGCCCCGTTCTCAGGCTGTGGTGTCAGAAACGGGAAACGCCGACCGAGTAGCCCCCGTCAGCGATTGAGTTCGCGCATGCCGCGGTCCAACCCCTCGAGGGTCAGCGGGAACATGCGCTCGGCCATCAACTGCTGGGTCATCTGTAGCGATGGCGTGTATTCCCAGTGGCGCTCGGGCACCGGGTTGAACCAGACCACGTTGGGGAAGTGGTCGAGCACGCGCTGCAGCCAGAGCTGGCCGGGTTCTTCGTTCCAGTGCTCGACGGAGCCGCCGGGGTAGACGATCTCGTAGGGGCTCATGGTGGCGTCGCCGACGAAGACGACTTTGTAGTCGGGGCCGTAGGTGTGCAGCACGTCGTAGGTCGGGAAGCGCTCGGAATGGCGGCGGAAATTGTCCTTCCAGACGCTCTCGTAGAGGAAGTTGTGGAAGTAGAAGTATTCCATGTGCTTGAACTCGGCCCGGGCGGCCGAGAAGAGCTCGGTGACGGTGCGCGTGAAGTCGTCCATCGAGCCGCCGTTGTCGAGGAACAGCAGCACTTTGATCTTGTTGTGGCGCTCGGGCACCATCTTGATGTCGAGGTAGCCGCCGTTGTTGGCCGTCGAGCGGATGGTGTCGGGCATGTCGAGCTCGAGTTCGGCGCCCTCGCGGGCGAAGCGGCGCAGGCGCCGTAGCGCAATTTTTATGTTGCGCGTGCCCAGTATTACCGAATCGTCGAGGTTGCGGTATTCGCGCTTGTCCCAGACCTTGACGGCGCGGCGGTGGCGCGAGCCGTCCTGGCCGATGCGGATGCCTTCCGGGTTGTAGCCGTAGGCACCAAATGGAGACGTGCCGGCGGTGCCGATCCACTTGCTGCCGCCCTGGTGGCGGCTTTCCTGTTCCTCGAGGCGTTTCTTGAACTCCTCCATGAGCTTTTCCCAGCCGCCCATGGCCTCGATCTCGGCCCTCTCCTCCTCGGTCATGGTGAGCTCGGCCAGCTTGCGCAGCCACTCCTCGGGGATCTCGGCGACGATGCCGTCCTCGGGCGGCTCCAGGCCCTTGAAGCAATGGCCGAAGACGACGTCGAACTTATCGAGATTGCGCTCGTCCTTGACCAGCGTCGAGCGCGAGAGGTAGTAGAAATGGTCGATGTTGTAGGCCGCGCAGCCGGCCCGCATGGCGTCCATCAACGTCATGTATTCCTTGAAGCTGACGGGCACCTTGGCCTTGCGAAGTTCGTAGAAGAATTCCGTGAACATGGCGTGCTCCGGGCGGGCCGGCTCTCTGCTCCGCGCCTACTGGCCGCGCTTGGTCATGAAGGCCAGGCGCTCGAAAAGGTGAACGTCCTGCTCGTTCTTGAGCAAAGCACCATGCAGCGGCGGGATCAACTTTTTCATGTCGCGGGTGCGCAGCAGGTCGGGCTCGACGTCTTCCACCATCAGCAGCCTGAGCCAGTCGATGAGCTCGGACGTCGAGGGCTTTTTCTTCAGGCCCGGCACTTCGCGGATCTCGAAGAAGACATTCAGCGCCTCGGTCAGCAGATCGCGCTTGAGGTCGGGGTGGTGGACGTCGACGATCTGCTCCATGGTCTCGCGGTCGGGGAAGCGGATGTAATGGAAGAAGCAGCGCCGGAGGAAGGCGTCGGGCAGCTCCTTTTCGTTGTTCGACGTGATCATGACGATGGGCCGGTGGGCCGCCTTGATCACCTTCTTGGTCTCGTAGACGAAGAACTCCATGCGATCGAGCTCGAGCAGCAGGTCGTTGGGAAATTCGATGTCGGCCTTGTCGACCTCGTCGATCAGCAGCACCGGGCGCTGATCCGATTCGAAGGCATCCCAGAGCTTGCCGCGGACGATGTAGTTCCGGATATGGTGCACGCGCTCGTCGCCGAGCTGGGAATCCCTGAGCCTGGAGACGGCGTCGTATTCATAGAGCCCCTGCTGGGCCTTGGTGGTCGACTTGATGTGCCATTCAATCAGCGGCCGGTCCAGCGCCCTGGCCACCTCGATGGCCAACATGGTCTTGCCGGTGCCGGGCTCGCCCTTGATCAGCAGCGGCCTTTCCAGGGTGATCGAGGCATTCACGGCGACCATCAGGTCGTCGGTGGCGACATAGGTATCGGTACCTTCGAATTTCATTACTTCACACCAAAGGAGTTCTTGGGAAGGGTGTCGGGGAGTGCCCCCAGGGGGGCCAGCGGACAATAAGGTGGACCCCGACCGCGATCAAGCCTTGATGGCGGAATCAGCTCCTGCCGCCGGCCGCCATGATGGCCCGGGCCCGGACCAGCAGCGGCTTGGCTTGGTCGTAGCGCTCCTGGGCCCTGAGCACCTCGGCGAGCTGGAAAAGCGCGCTGGCCAGGCGGCCGTTGGCACCGCCGTAGGCCTGCTCGATAAGCGCCAGCGCCCGCCGCAAGGGCGGCTCGGCGTGGCTCAGACGGCCGGCCGCGCGCTCGACCTGGCCCAGTCGGCCGAGCGGCTCGATCAGCGAGGGATGCTCGGCCCCCAAGGCATATTCCACCAGCGCCAGGGATTCCCTCAACTGCCTGGCGGCCGCGACATAGCGCCCGGCCCGGGCCTCGGCCTCGGCGCTACGGTCCAGGATCTCGGCCCGCAACACTGCATCGTCGCCGGCCCGCTTGAGGGCGATGCGGAAATGATCGGCGGCCTGGCGCCGCCGGCCCAGGCGCGAAAGCGCGGTGGCGATGCCGGCCAGGGCCCGGGCAGCGGCCGGGCCGGTGCTGGCTTGGTCACGCTCATAAAGCGTCAAGGCCTGGTGAAAACGTGTCTTGGCTTCTTCGTGGCGGCCGGCCTCGAGATCGATCTCGGCCAGTTTCTCCAGGGCCGCCGCCTCGGCCTGATCGAGCTTCGCAGCCTGGGCGATGGTTTGCAGGCGGTGCAACAGGAGTTCCGCCTGATCGGCCCTGCCGGCCGAGCGCTGCATATCGGCCAGGCTGTCGAGAACCGGCATCAACTCGGGACCTTTGCCATGCTTCTTTTCCAGCGCCGCCAGGGCGCGCCGGCCCAAGCCAATGCCTTCTTCGAGCCGGCCCAGGAGGCCGTAAACGGCGCTCAGGTTGAAGAGCATGTTGACGGTACTGTCGTGATCGGCGCCGAACTCGCTTTGCGCCAACTCCAGCGCCCTTTCGGCGAAGGGCGCGGCGGCGGCGATGCGGTGGGCAGCGAAATGCCCGCTGAAGCGCTGATAGGCTTGGCCGAGCTCGGGCGATTGGGCGTGCGTGCCCGACGGCTGCAACAGCAGCACGCAAAAGGCGACGAACAGGAAAACACGCAACCCCATGGCCGTGTCGACAAAGCCCCCATGGCGGATCGGCACGAAACGACTTGCGGTGCCCTAGACGGAAAGTGGCGGCCTGTCAATCGCGGCGGCATATCGGGCGGCCAGCGGCGCGGCGGCTTGCAGCGCTGGGGAAAGCCTTCTAACGTCGCCCGCGGATGCCGCTTCGGCGGACGGGAGGACATCGTGGCCGAACAAAATGCCGCCCTGGTGGTCGAGGACCTGCACAAGAGTTTCGCCGCGCTGGAGGTGCTGAAGGGCGTCTCGCTGGCGGCCCGGGAAGGTGGCGTGCTCTCCATCATCGGCGCCTCGGGTTCGGGCAAGAGCACGCTGCTGCGTTGCATCAATCTTCTCGAAATCCCGGATTCCGGCCGCGTCTGGGTGGCCGGCGAGTTGATCGCCATGAAAGAACGCCGGGACGGCATGGCCGAGCCCGCCGATCCGCGCCAGGTCGACCGCCTGCGCACCAAGCTGGGCATGGTCTTCCAGAGCTTTAATCTCTGGTCCCACATGACGGTGCTGGAAAACGTCGTCGAGGCGCCCGTCCACGTGCTCAAGGTGGCCAAGGCGGAGGCCGAAGAGCGGGCGCTGGCGCTGCTCGACAAGGTAGGCATCAGCGACAAGCAGGGCCACTACCCGGCGCATCTTTCGGGCGGCCAGCAGCAGCGCGCCGCCATCGCCCGGGCCCTGGCCATGGAACCCGACGTCATGTTGTTCGACGAGGCCACCTCGGCCCTCGATCCGGAGCTGGTGGGCGAGGTGCTGAAGGTCATCCGCGACCTGGCCGACGAGGGCCGTACCATGATCCTGGTGACCCACGAGATGGGCTTTGCCCGCGAGGTCTCCAGCGAGGTGATTTTCCTGCACCAGGGCCGGGTCGAGGAGCAGGGCCCGCCGGCCCAGGTCTTCGGCCAGCCACGCTCCGAACGCTGCCGCCAGTTCCTGGCCGCACATATCAGTTGACGCCCGGGGGCGGAGGGAGGAACGTAGCGGGAAATATCCGGCACGCCTCAAGCCAAGGGAGGAACCCCCGTGAAGAAACTGCTCGTCGCCATCGCCGCTGCCGCCGTCCTGGCCATCGCCGCCGGGCCGACCGCCGCCAAGGACTGGTCGAAAATCCGCATCGGCACCGAAGGCGCCTACCCGCCGTTCAACTTCATCGACAAGAGCGGCAAGCTGCAGGGCTTCGACGTCGATATCGCCAAGGCGCTGTGCGCCCAGATGAAGGCCCAATGCACCTTCGTGGCGCAAGACTGGGATGGCATCATTCCCGCCCTGATGGCCAAGAAGTACGACGCCATCATCGCCTCCATGTCGATCACCGAGGAACGCAAGAAGAAGGTCTCCTTCAGCAAGAAGTACTACACCACGCCGGCCAAGTTCGTGCGCAAGAAGGGCTCGGGCATCGAGATCAACGCCGCCAGCCTCAAGGGCAAGACGGTCGGTGTGCAGCGCGCCACCATCCACGAGAACTTCCTGCGCGACAACTACGGCAAGATCGTCGAGATCAAGTCCTACGACACCCAGGAGAACGCCAACCTGGACTTCAGCGCCGGTCGCGTCGACCTGCTGCTGGCCGACAGCGTGGCCCTGCTGGAGGGGCTGTTGAATACCCCAGCCGGCAAGAACGCAGAGTACATAGGGCCCGACTTCACCGATCCCAAGTGGTTCGGCGACGGTGCCGGCATCGCCGTGCGCAAGGGTGACGGCGACCTGGCCGCCGCCTTCACCAAGGCCATCGCCGCCATCCGCGCCAACGGCACCTACCAGAAGATCAACGGCAAGTACTTCAAGTTCGACGTTTACGGTAAGTGAACCTAGGTTCGTTGTTGGGCGCCACTGATCGTTTTCGCGGTCGGTGGCGCCCGCGCCTTGGCCCGCGCCTTGGCCCGCGCCTTGGTATGAACCCCGCCGGTCCCGGGTGATGGATCTTCACGGCTTCGGCTGGATGCTCGGCATCGGGCTTTGGATGACCATCCGGGTGGCGCTGGCCTCGGTCGCGGTGGGCCTGGTGCTGGGCCTCATTGGTGCCGCCATGAAGCTATCGGGCTCGCGCACGGCGCGGGCCGTGGCCGGCGGCTACACCACCATCATCCGCGGCGTGCCCGAGCTTTTGCTGCTGCTGATCTTGTTCTTTGGCGGCACCATGGCCTTGCAGAGGATCTTCGAGCTCCTGGGCCATGACGAATATGTCGAGGTCAGCGCCTTCGGGGCCGGGGTGGCGACGCTGGGCTTCGTCTTCGGCGCTTATGCCACCGAGGTCTTCCGCGGTGCCATCCTGGCCGTGCCGCCGGGCCAGATCGACGCCGCCCGGGCCGTCGGCATGGGGCGGGTGCTGCAGTTTCGGCGCATCCTCTTGCCCCAGGTCTGGCGCTACGCGCTGCCGGGGCTGGGCAACCTGTGGATGGTGCTGCTCAAGGACACGGCCCTGATCTCGGTAGTCGGGCTCGACGAGATCATGCGCAAGGCCAGCATCGCCGCCGGGGCGACGCGCGAGCCGTTTACCTTTTACGCCGCGGCGGCGCTGATCTTTCTCGGCCTGACCGTGGTCTCGATGGCCGCCCTGCAATACTCCGAGAACCGCGCCGGCCGCGGCTTCGGCAAGCTTTAGGGGGTGGCGGTGGATTTCGAGCTCATGGTGACAAGCATTCCCAGGCTGCTGGAAGGCGCCGTGCTGACGCTGCAACTGGTGTCACTGTCGTTGATCCTGGGCATCATGCTGGCTTTGCCCCTGGCGCTCTGTCGGGTGTCGCGCCATCCTGCGCTGTGGATGCCGGTCTACGGCTATATCTTTTATTTTCGCGGCACGCCGCTGTTGGTGCAGATCTTCCTGACCTACTACGGCCTGGGCCAGTTCGAGGCGGTGCGGGAGAGTTTTCTCTGGCCCGTGCTGCGCGAGGCCTATTGGTGCGCCATCATCGCCTTCACCATGAACACGGCGGCCTACACGGCCGAGATCCTGCGTGGCGGCATTCTGGCGGTACCGGCTGGCGAGGTCGAGGCGGCGCGGGCCATGGGCATGTCGCGCCTTTTGCTCTATCGCCGCATCATCCTGCCCCGGGCCATGCGCATGGCGCTGCCGGCCTATGGCAACGAAGTGATCCTGATGCTCAAGGCCAGTGCGCTGGCCAGCACCATCACGCTGTTGGACCTCACCGGTGTGGCCCGGGTGATCGTGGCCCGCAGCTTCGCACCTTACGAGCTGTTTTTGACCGCCGGCGTTATCTACCTGCTCATGACCTTCGCCGTGACGCGCGCCGTCCGCGAGGCCGAGTACCGCCTCAGCCCCCACCTGCGGCCGCCGCCGCTTTAGCTAAATTTCAGCTTGCTTGTTTTGCCGAGCGGGCCTCGGCGATGCGCCGCAAGAGCGCCTCCATGTGGGCTGCCGGCAGGGGTTCGGAATATAGGAATCCCTGGGCCTCGTCGCAGTTGAACTGCTTGAGACGCGCCAGTTGCTGTGGTGTCTCGACACCCTCGGCCACCACCGTCAGGCCGAGCTTGCCGGCCATGGCAATGACGGCCTCGACGACCGCGGCGTCACTCTGCTCCGAGGTCATCTTGGCGATGAACGAGCGGTCGATCTTGACGGCCTTGATGGGCAGCCGCGTGAGGTAGCTGAGCGAGGAATAGCCGGTGCCGAAATCGTCGATCAAGAAGCTGACGCCGCGCACCGCCAATTGCTCCATCGCGGCGATAACGCTGCCCACGTCACGGATCAGCGAACTCTCGGTGATCTCCAGGTTCAGGTGGCGGCCCGCGAGGCCGCTTTCGTCGATTATCTTCTCGACCTTGTCGGCGAAGCCCGGGTCGTGCAACTGGTGGCTGGAGACGTTGACACCGATGCAGCCCACGTCGAGGCCTGAATCCAACCAGGCTTGGCCTGGCGGCAGGCCGTGCCGAGCGCCCAGTCGCCGATCGGGCCGATGCTGTGGGCCTGTTCGGCCAGCGCGATGAATTTCTCCGGCGGCACCGACCCCAGGCCCTCGTGCGACCAGCGCGCCAGCGCCTCGATGCCGGCGATGCGCCGGTCCTTGAGCGTCACCTTGGGTTGGTAGACCAACTCCAGCTCGCCCCGCTCGACGGCCTTGCGCAGCGCCAGCTCGAGCTCGAAGCGCTCGTCCGCGGCGCGTTTCATGTCGGGGGTGCAGAAATGGTAGCGCTCGCCACCCTCGCGCTGCGAGCGGAACAGTGCGGCGCTGGACTGGCGTAGCAGGGTTTCGGCGTCGGCGCCGTCGAAGGGGTAGACGCTGATGCCGATGCTGGCCGTCAGGTGGGTCTCGCGGCCCTCGGCCTCGAGCGGCCGGGCAAAGGCGGCCAGAATGCGCTGAGCGGCGCCGATCACCTGGTTGAGGTCGCGGGCCGCCGGGATCAGCACCACGAACTGGTCGACACCGAGGCGGGTGATGGTGGTGTCGGGTCCGCTGCCGGCCAGCAGCCGCTCGGTCACCAATTGATAAGCGTCGTCGCTGTCGTCTCGGCCCACCACGTTGTACATCAACTCGAAGCGGTCGAGGCCGACCAGCAGCACCGCCGCCAGACCGCCGTCGCGGTCCGAGCGCCCGGCGGCGGCGCGCAATTGGCTGCGAAAGTGGGCCAGGCCGCTGAGCTCGCCGAGGCCCTGGTGGATGCTTTCCTCGGCATTGGCGGCCGTGGCCGGCTGCGCCGCGGGGCGACAAAGTTCCTGCTCGGCGATGGCGGCCAGGCGTTCCAGGCGCTGGCGCTGGCGCTCGCCGAAAGGGCGGTTGCCGCGATCCGCCAGGGCCACGGCGCCCAGCGGCCGGCCGGCGCTATCGTGCAGCGGCAGACCGACGAAGAAACCCAAGTCCGCCGTCGCTCCAGCTTCCCCGCCGGGCGCTGACAACACCATCTCGTCGTTGCGCAGGACCCGGGCGATGAGGTCGCTCAGTGGCGGCAGCACCGTCGCATCGACGCCGACGGCGCCCTTGAAGCAGAGCCCGCCGCCCTCGGCCACGGCAATGCCGGCGATGGGCATGTCGAAGATGTCGGCGGCCAACGCCGTCAAACGCTCGAAGTGGTCCTCGCCCGCGCGGAACGACAGTTCGGCGCCGCTCGCGGCATTCTCGTTTGCCACGGATGCGGCATCGGCCTGCTCGGCCAGGCGGACGATGTTTGTTTTGACGGGGGCCATCGCCGGTAACATGCCACGAGGTGGTTAATAGTCAGTGACCAGCCCGCGGGCTAGGGACGTAATACGCGAAATATCCTAAACTGCGCCCGTGCGAACCCTATTGCCTCTCCTGTTGGCCCTTCTGGGCTTGGCCTCGAGCGGCTGCCTGCCGCGCCAGCAGGAGGCCGGGCCGCCCTTTGCCGAGCCCATCTTCTCGCGCGGCCGTATCGTCACCGGCGACGACCACCGGCTGCCGGTCGAGCGTTGGGCACCGGCCGGCCGGCCGCGGGCCGTGATGGTGGCGCTGCATGGCTTCAACGACTATCGCCAGGCTTTCGCCGCCGCCGCCGCCTGGTGGGCCGAACGCGGCCTGCTCGTCTATGCCTACGACCAGCGCGGCTTCGGCGAGACGGTGGAGGTGGGCATCTGGGGCGGCACAGACAACATGGTCGGCGATCTGGTTGACGTCGTGCGGGCGGTGCGCCGACGCCATCCGGACCCGCCCATCGTGTTGCTGGGTTCGAGCATGGGCGGCGCCGTGATCCTGACGGCGCTGGGCGCGGCGGAGACCGGGCCCGCTTCACCACGTGACTTCCTCGAGCGCGAGGTCGCAGGCGCCGTGCTGCTGGCGCCCGCCATCTGGGGGCGCAAGGTTCTGCCGCCCGGCTATGCCGAGGCGCTGTGGTTTGCCACCCACCTGGCCCCCTGGCGGCGCTATTCCGGCAGTGGCCTCGGCATCAAGCCTTCCGACAACGTCGAGATGCTGCGGGCCTTGGGCCGCGATCCCCTGATCATCAAGGAAAGCCGCAGCGATGCCGTTTGGGGCCTGGTCGAGCTGATGGACGCGGCGCTGCAGGCGGCGCCGCGGGTAGAAAAACCGTTGCTGGTGCTCTACGGCGAACGTGACGAAGTGATACCCGAGAACGCCACCCGCCTGATGATGGCCCGGCTGTCGGCCGGGCGCCGGCTGGTCATCTACCCCGAGGGCTATCATATGCTGTTGCGTGATCTGCAGGCCGAGACGGTTTGGCGCGACGTGCTGGCCTGGATAGAGGACAGCGGCGCGGCCTTGCCCTCGGGCTTTGAACGTCCGCCCGAGGTGGCCGAAATAGGCGCCAAGTGAGAGACGGAATAACAACGGGGAAGCGAACGGTATGACAGAGAACGAATTGGCCCGGGCGGCCGAGGGCGTGGAGGTGCTGGGCGAATTGGGGCCGGGCTTTGATCGGATCCTCAGCCCCGAGGCCATTGGCCTGGTGGCCATGCTGGAGCGCCGCTTCGGCGACGAACGGCGTCGCTTGCTGGCCCGTCGCGAGGAGGTGCAGGCCCGGCTCGACGCCGGCGAAAAGCCCGATTTTCTGGCCGAAACGGCGGCCGTGCGGGCGGCCGACTGGCGCGTCGCACCCTTGCCCGATGATTTGCTCGACCGCCGGGTCGAGATCACCGGCCCGGTCGACCGCAAGATGGTCATCAACGCCCTGAACTCGGGTGCCAGCGTCTTCATGGCCGATTTCGAGGATGCCACAACACCGACCTGGTCCAATCTCATCGAGGGCCACATCAATCTGCGCGACGCGGTGCGCCGCGAGATCGAGTTTCGCGATCCCAACTCGGGCAAGGAATACAGCCTGGCCGACAAGACCGCGACGCTGCTGGTGCGGCCCCGCGGCTGGCATTTGCAGGAAAACCACGTGGCCATCGAGGGCCGGCCCATATCGGCCTCGCTGTTCGACTTCGGGCTCTACTTCTTCCACAACGCCCGGGCCCTTTTGCAACGCGGCAGCGGGCCCTATTTTTATCTGCCCAAGCTGGAGAGCCATCTCGAAGCTCGGCTCTGGAACGATGTCTTCGTGGCGGCCCAGGAGGCCCTGGGCGTGCCCCAGGGCAGCATCAAGGCGACGGTGCTGATCGAGACCATCCTGGCGGCCTTCGAGATGGACGAGATTCTGTATGAGCTGCGCCAGCATTCGGCCGGCCTCAATTGCGGCCGCTGGGACTACATCTTCAGCTTCATCAAGAAGTTCCGCCACGACCCGGCCTGCGTGCTGCCCGACCGGGCCGAGGTCGGCATGACGCGCCACCTGATGCGCTCCTACAGCCTGCTCACCATCAAGACCTGCCACCACCGCGGCGTCCACGCCATCGGCGGCATGGCGGCCCAGATCCCCATCAAGAACGATGCCGAGGCCAACGAAGAGGCCCTGGCCAAGGTGCGCGCCGACAAGGAACGCGAGGCCGGCGACGGCCATGACGGCACTTGGGTGGCCCATCCCGGACTGGTGCCCATCGCCAAGGCCATCTTCGACGACAAGATGCCCGAGGCCAACCAGATCGCCCGTCAGCGCCAGGACGTGGCGACTAAGGCTGCCGACCTGCTCGAGGTGCCCGAGGGGCCCATCACCGAGGCCGGCTTGCGCCAGAACGTCAACGTCGGCATCCGCTATCTCGAAGCCTGGCTGCGCGGCGTCGGCTGCGTGCCGCTCTATAATCTCATGGAGGACGCCGCCACGGCCGAGATCTCGCGCTCCCAGGTCTGGCAATGGATCCGCCACGGCGCCAGCCTGGACGACGGCCGCGTCATCGATCGCGACCTGTTCCAGGCCGTGCTCGAGGAGGAGATGGCCGGGATCAAGGCCGAACTGGGGGACGAGGCCTATGCTGCCAGCCGTTTCGAGGCCGCCAGCGGCATTTTCGCCGAACTCATTACGACTGAGGACTTCGTCGATTTTCTCACCTTGCCGGCCTACGAAATGGTGGCCGCGGAGGCATCGGCGGGTAGTTCGGCATGAAGATCGGCATCCTGGGTGCCGGCGCCATGGGCTGCGTCTACGGCGCCCACTTTCATGAAGCCGGCCACGAGGTCTGGCTGATCGACCGCTGGGCCGAGCACGTGGCCGCCATCGCGGCGAACGGCCTCAGGGTCGAGGGCATGAGCGGCGACCGCACGCTGGACATCGCCGCCAGCGGCGACCCGGCCGAAGTCGGCGCTTGCCAGCTGGTGGTGGTTGCCACCAAGGCCGACGACACCGAAGTTGCGGTGCGTGGCGCGGCGGCGCTGATGGGCAACCAGACCAACGTCCTGGTCATCCAGAACGGCCTGGGCGCGCTCGAGCGCATGGCGCCGCTGGTGCCGCCGGAACGTCTCATCCTGGGCATCGCCGGCGGCTTCGGCGCCTCGGTCGAGGAGCCCGGCCGGGTGCACCATAACGGCATGAGGTTCGTGCACATGGCGGCCGCCGAGGGGGCCGCCGACGGCCGCGTGCGGGACTGCGTCGAGATATGGCGGGGCGCCGGCTTCACGGCCGAAGCCTTCGACGACGCCCAGTCGATGATCTGGGGCAAGATGCTGGGCAACATCGCCTTCTCGGCCGTCTCGACGGTGACCGGCCTCAGGCTGGGTCAGGTAGTTTCGAACCCCGAGGCCTTCGCGCTTTCCTGTGCCTGTGTCGAGGAGGCGGCGGCCCTGGCGGCGGCCAAGGCCATAACATTGCCCTACGACGATCCCATCGCCTTCATCCGCGACTTCGCCGGTGGCATGCCCAAGGCCCGGCCCAGCGTCATGCTCGACCTGCTGGCCGGCCGGCGCTCCGAGATCGATTACCTCAACGGCGCCGTGGCCCGCGAGGCGCCCTTGCTGGGTCTCGAGGCGCCGGTCAACGCGGTAATGGCCCAGGCCGTCAGGGCGCTGGAGCAAAAAGCGGCTGATCTGGGTCAGGCCTACGGCGTGGTCTGACCCGCTCTAGTCTTCGCTGAGGTGCAGTTTCAGGCCGTCGCGAATGTGCAGGATCATCTCCCTGTGCGCCTCCTCCGGCTTTCCCTTGGCGATGACCTCGTAGATCTTCAGGTGCGCCTCGGGATCGGGGCGCACATTGCCGCTCTGGGTCATGGCGAAGAGCCAGAGCGATATGCCCCGGTGCCAAAGATTCTCGAACATCTCGAGCAGCACCGGATTTCCGGTCTTTTCGACGATCAGGCGGTGGATGGCGCGGTTGATGATGAATTCATCCTTGAGCGTGCGCTCGTCCGGTTGCAACTCGGCGTCGACGCTGGCCTTTAGCTCGGCAAGCGTTTCGGCCGAGGCGTTGGCGGCCAGCAGGTAGGCGGCATGGCCCTCGATGGCTTCGCGGGCGCCGTACATGGCCCGAACTTCCTGGTCCGAGATATCGCGGATGGAAAAGCCCTTGCGGCCGGACTGCAACAATATGCCTTCCTGCTCCAGGCGCAGCAGGGCCTCCCGCACCGGTGTGCGGCTGACATTGATCTCGGCCGCGATCTGTTCCTGGATCAGGCGTTCGCCCGGCTGGATCTCGCCGTCGACGATGGCCGATAGGATCTGCTCGTAAACGTAGATCGCTAGTCGCGGTTGAACGTTGGGGGCGCGTCTAAACTTCATGCTTTGCCTCTTCCAGCAAGGTACTGTATACAGGATACATGGTAGTCTTGTCAGCTTCCGGAAGCGGCCGATTCGAAAAAGCGGGCTCCTACGCTCGGGCCAAACGTGTGGGGCCGTTCGTCTACATCGCCGGCACCACCTCGATGCACAAGGGCGAACTCCACGCGCCCTATGACATTTACGAGCAAAGCGTCTTCATTTTCAAACAAATCGAGATGGCGCTGGGCGCCGTCGGTGCCGAGCTGCGCCACGTCGTGCGGACCAAAGCCTACGTCACGGACATGCGCGACGCCGGCGGCTTCATCCGGGCCCACGGCGAAACCTTCAAGGACATCGAACCCGTGCTGACCGGCGTCGAGGCTGGTTTGACCACGCCCGGAATGATGGTCGAGATCGAGGTCGACGCCATCATCCACACGCCCGACGGCGAGATCTCCTACGACTGACAGCGAATCCGAGCGATCAATTCGTGCTCGCTATCGAGGCCGCGGCGGGACCAGGAAATAGGTCCGGCGCCCTGGCGCCGTTTGCCCTTCTCGGCGAGATTTTCGTTTGCCGCTGAGCGTCGCGACTGCTATCCTTCATTGGATACAGTATTCAATTCAACAAGAAAAAAATACTGATCGAATCCCTTCGGGAGGGGCATACGGGCCAAGGGGGAGGCGGGCAAATTGAGCAAGTGGGAATGGGGCGAGTGGCGACGGGACTTGGCCGACGCTGTCTCGCCGATTGCCGGCCATTGGACGCCTGGCGACATCCTTGCCACAGAGCCCGAGACTTAGGCGCATGTCGGTCGAGGTTGGCGCAGCCAGTGCTCCAGGAATGAGGGGCATCGATCGGCGGACCCGTGAGTGTGCGCTCTCGCTGGGCATCCTATTTCCACTGATCCTCGCCGTCATCGGCCTCGCCTCGGTCACCGAACTCGTTGGGCGCGAACTCCTGCTGCTGGGTTGCGTCAACATCATCGCCGCCGCCGGACTGGGATTGTTCTGCGGCACCAGCGGCATCCTCTCCTTCGGCCATGTCGCGTTTTTTGGCATCGGCGCCTACGTTTCGGCCTGGTTCACCTTGCCCCCCGGCATGAAATCCTTCCTCCTCGCCGACATGCCGATGTTCGTGCAGCAGGCGGAGTGGTCGCTGCCGCTGTCGATCCCGGTGGCGGTGCTGGCCAGCATGCTGGTCGGCGCCGTTTCCGGCGTCGTCATGATGCGCTTGCGCGATACCTCGGCGGTCATCGCCAGTTTCGGGCTGGTGGTCATCGCCTATTTGTTTTTTGTCGGCGGCAAACCCCTGACCAACGGCAAGCAGTCGCTATATGGCATTCCGACCGAACAGGCGACCTGGCCGGTCTTCATCGGCGCCCTGGCGATCGCCCTGGCCGCGGCCTTCTATTTGAAGAGCACGCGCCTGGCCCGCAATATGGAAGCCACACGGGACGAGGAGCAGGCTTCGCGTTCGATCGGCATCGAGCCGCAATTTCATATCTTCGTATTTTGGGTGGCGAGCGCCGGCATCGTCGGCCTGGCGGGCGCTTTGTTCGGCCATGTTACCGGCGTCATTTCCCCCAGCGGCTTTTACCTGGACAAGACCTTCGCCTTCGTCGTGATGATCATCCTGGGAGGCTACCGCTCCATAAGCGGCTGCGTCATCGGCGCCGTGGTCATCACCATCGCCGAGGAAATCTTCCGCACGACTGAGGAATACCTGGGAAATTTCGCTGGGATGGAACTGGCCTTTGGCTTCGAGTTTCCCCTGGTATTCGGGCTTACGGCGATCTCCTTTTCGCTATTGATCCTGATCATCCTCTACACGCGCCCGGAAGGCGTGTTGGGGTATCGCGAGCTGGCGGTGCTGTTCGCAGCGCCCTCCGCCGCTTCCGGCCGTGCCGCCTGGGGCCATGAAGTGCCGGCCTACACCGTCCCTGGCGACAGTGTGCTGGAAACCGAATCCCTCTCGAAGGTCTACGCCGGCCTGCGTGCCTTGAGCAGCGTAAGCCTGCGCGTGCAGGCCGCGGAAGTGGTGGGCTTGATCGGTCCCAACGGTGCCGGCAAAACCACCTTCATCAATGTTCTGACCGGATCCCTTTTTGCCTCGGACGGCAGGATTATCCTCGACCACAAGGACGCCACCCAATGGAGTGCCGTCAAACTGGCCCGGCAGGGCCTGGGTCGGACGTTTCAGAACATCAGGCTTTTTGCCTCCCTTAGCGCGCTGGAGAACGTGATCTCGGCGGTGACCACACGGACGCCGGGATTGCCACGGCGCGCGGCCGAAGGCCGAGCGCTGGGCTGGCTCTCGATCCTGGGCCTGGAAGACAAGGCAGCCATTATTTCCGGCAATTTGGCGTACGGCGACCAGCGCAAGCTGGAGATCGCCCGGGCGCTGGCGCTGGAACCGAAATTCTTGCTGCTGGATGAGCCGGTGGCCGGAATGAACGCCGCGGAGACAGAGGCGCTGAAGGAACGGCTGCAGCAAATCGTTTCCGATTTTGGCATCGGCATCTTGCTCGTCGAGCATGACCTGAAGACGGTCATGCAGCTTTGCGATAGGGTTTATGTGCTGAACAAGGGCGAGCTCATCGCGGAAGGAGTACCCAAGGACATTACCAGCAACGCGGATGTCATTGAGGCATACGTCGGAGAAGAGCCGTTGGAAAACCCGAAATAACAAACTCGTACAACCACTCAACAGGGGAACGATCATGTCTGTGAAAAGATTACTGGCTGCCGGTTTGGCCATTACCAGTCTGCTGGCGGTATGGACTGCTCCCGCGATGGCGGAAGATTTCGTGATTGGCGCTGTCAGCGCCCGCACGGGTTTCATGGCGGCTTACGACGCGCCGTTCATGCAAGGCGTCAACATGTATGCGGAGGAAGCCAACAAGAGGGGCGGCTTGCTCGGCAAGTACCCGGTCAAGGTGATCGAACGCGATGACACCTCCGATCCACAAAAAGCGGCAATTGCCGCCGCCGCCTTGCTCAAGAAGGAAAAGCTGAACGCCTTCATCTCTTCCGCCATTTCGCCCGCCGCCATCGCGGCGGGAAACATGGTCAAGAAGAAAAACCTTCTGATCATGCACACCATCGCCTCGCAGCCGACCATCCCGGTCCGGGCCGGTGGCGGCAGCTATCTGGTGATGATGTCGGACGCCCACATGGGTGGCGTATACGCCAAATTCGCGCGCCACGATCTGAAGGCCAAAACCGCCTACATCATTACCTCGGATTTCGATCCCTACACGGAATTCCTGCCGCTTTATTTCAAGGACCTGTTCGAGAAGCTGGGCGGCAAGGTGATCGGGCAATCCACCTTCGCCTACGATCAGCAGGAGTTCTCCAAGGTCGTGACGGCCATCAGGAAAATGCCCTCGGAACCGGACGTCATCGTGGGCATGCCCTTTGACAACGATTTCCCGATCTTCATCAACCAACTCAGGGCCGGTGGCGTCAAGTCAACCTACTTGGGCCCCGACGTGCTGGACCAGCCTTCCGTCAAGGGACTGGGCAAGGTCGTCGAGGGCGTTCACTACGTGACCATGGCGGCGCCCTCGGCCAGTGCCGCCGCCGGGGCCTTCGTCAAGGCCTACGAAGCCAAGTTCGGCAATGCCGACGCCTACTATCCGGCCATGGTGGGATATTCCGCCATGCGTCTGGTCGAGGCCGCCGTCAAGGCCGCCGGCGGCACCGACGCCAAGGCGGTTCGCGATGCCTTCGGCCAATTGGCCAACGTGCAAACCGAAATCGGCACGGTCACCTTCCGTGGTGTCGGCAAGGCGCCCAACCTGCCGGTTCACGTCATGCGAATCGAAGGTGGCAAGGGGAAATACCTCAAGTCGATCAAGCTCGATCCGGCGGAAATCCCGACCGCCAGGAAGTAACGGACCGGTATCGATGATCCGTCGGCGATGGTTGTCGCCGGCGGATCGCCGGTGGTGCAAATGCTGAAAGTCCAAGATCTCGAGATCTCCTACGGTCCCGTCGCCGCAGTGAAGGGGGTTTCCTTCGAGGTCTCGAAGGGCGAACTGATTACCATTATCGGCGCCAACGGGGCTGGCAAATCCACCACGCTCAACGCCATCATGGGCTTGGTTCCCCTGGCTGGCGGCGAGATATCGTTGAACGGCGTCTCGTTGGGCAGGGTGCCGGTCGAGAACCGGGCCGGCCTGGGTGTGTCCTACGCGCCCGAAGGCCGCCGCGTCTTCAAATCGCTGTCTGTGCTGGACAACCTGAAGGCGGGCGGAAATACACTGACGCGCCCACAGGCGGAGGAGCGTGTCGAAGTGGTCATGGATCGCTTCCCGGCCTTGCGGGAGAGGCGCGATCAAGATGCCGGGACGCTTTCCGGGGGAGAGCAGCAAATGCTGGCGATCGCCCGGGCGCTGATGATCGATCCCGATTTCCTTATCCTGGACGAGCCCTCACTGGGCTTGGCGCCCAAGATCGTGTCGCAGGTGTTCGAAATCATCGCCGAATGCCGCCAGGCCGGCGCCACGATTCTGCTGGTCGAGCAAAACGTCAGGAAGAGCTTGGCCGTGGCCGACCGGGCCTACGTCATGGAGCTGGGATTGATTGCCAAGTCCGGCTCGGCCGAGGAATTGGCGCAAGATCCCGAAATTCACGACAGTTATCTGGGCGCGGTGTGATCGCGCGGGAACGGGCATAGCATTGGAAGATTTCGTCCAATATCTCATTGCCGTGCTCAACCTGGGCAGCATCTACGCCCTGCTGGCGCTGGGGCTGGTCGTGGTTTTCGGCCAACTCGGGTTCTTGAATTTCGCCCACGGCGATCTGATGACGCTTTTCGGCTATTCCCTGCTCTTCCAAACAGCCTGGGGCGTGCCCTTCTGGCTTGCCGTCGTGATTGCCATCCTGTTCGCCGGGTGTTGCGCCCTGGCCATGGAACGCATCGCCTTCCGACCGCTCAGGGGGCATAGCCCCATGACCTTGCTGATAACCTCGTTCGCCATATCCGGCGCTCTGCACGTCATCTTTCAGGTCACCATCAGCCCCCGCGCCAAGCCCATCCCGATCCCCGAGTTCCTCTCGGGCTATATCACCTTCGGCGACGTGTTCATCGGGCGGGCCCAGATATTCACCATCATCGTCGCCCTGGCGTCGCTGCTGCTGCTGAGGTTCTTCCTGGCGAATTCCCGGCTGGGCATTGCGCTGCGCGCCTCGGCCGCCGATTTCGACATCGCCCGCGCCATGGGGATCCGGGCCAACCGGGTCATTGCGCTGGCCTTCTTCCTCTCGGGCGTGCTGGCCGGCATCGCCGCCTTGCTATGGATTTCCCAGCGCGGCGCGGTGTTCCCGACGCTTGGCCTGACACCCATGATCAAGGCCCTGATCGCCGCCATCATCGGCGGTCTGACGAACCCCAAGGGGGCGCTCTATGGCGGCTTCCTGCTGGGCGCCCTGGAGGCCACCCTTTTGAGCATCCTGCCCGACGAACTTGTCGTCTTCCGTGATGCTGCCGTGCTGCTGATCCTGATATTTTTCCTGGTTTTCCGGCCCAACGGCATCATCGCCACCAACCCGGAACCGATGCGATGAGCAAACACTTGCCTCGGGGACTTGTGCCGGGCCGCCGGGCGGCGTACAAATGACCATGCTTTTTGTATACAGTATCCAAAAATAGGGCGAGGCCGAAAATGTGTGGAATTGCCGGAAGGATCTTGGGGGCGCCGGGAACGGTGGGCGCCGACCTGGTGGGCCTGATGGAAGCGCAGCGCCATCGGGGCGCCGATTCCACGGGTTTCGCGCTTTATGGCGAGGCCTTGGAGCAGGGCTACATCGTCCGCGCCATGGCTTCCCGGCGCGATCGTCTGTCCGACGATTTACAGGACTTTCTCGATATCCTGCGGGAATTCGGCTCCGATTTCATGGCCGATCCCAGCCATGACGATGCCAGCAGCGAACATGTTTCACTGCGCCTGACCATCACCGACCCCAGCGATTTTGCCGCCTGGTCGCGCCAAGCCGACGAGATCTGCGAGCGCATCGAAATCCAGTCGGTGGGTCGTTCGCTGGAAATCATCAAGGATCTGGGCGGCGCCAAGGAGGTGGCGGACAAGCATGGCATCCGTGATTTCATCGGTACCCACGGTCTCGGCCACGCCCGGCTGGCGACCGAATCCTCGGTCTCACCTACCGCCAGCCACCCCTTCTGGGCCCGGCCCTTTCCCGACATCGCCATCGTTCACAACGGCCAAATCACCGACTACTACACCTGGCGCGACAAGCTCGAGCAGGCCGGCTATCGCTTCATGACCTACAACGACAGCGAACTGATCGCCGTCTGGATTTCCGACCAGATGTCGAAAGGGCTGACCCAGGCCGAAGCGCTGGAGCGCTCCATTTCCGAAATCGACGGTGTCTTTACCTACCTGATCTCGAACACCGAGAGCATGGGTTTCGCCAAGGACCGCTGGGCCATCAAGCCCCTGGTCGCCGTCGAGGAAGCCGGCGAGATGGCGGTGGCGACGGAGGAACAAGCGGTTCGCACGGTTTATCCCGGCGACCATGTGGTCGACAACTACGACGGGCCCAGCATGACCAATACCTGGCCGATCGCTGCCTTGAAGGAAGCGGCATGAGCGAGCGTATCGTTATCGTTGGCGATCGCCCGATCCGGGAGGTCAACAAGGAAATTCGGGCCACCCTGGGCGAAGGCCAGCGCACCATCGTCAAGGATACGCGCTCGCGGCACAATCTGGGCATTGGCCTGCCGAAAGGTTCGGATCTGCTGTTCGAAGGCAGCGTCGGCTACTACTGCGGCGGTCTCAACGACGGCGCCCGCATCGAAGTCGAACGCAACGTCGGCTGGTCGGTGGGCGAAGCCATGGCCAGCGGCGAGATCCTGATCCATGGCTACGCCGGTATGTCGGTTGGGGCCTCCATGCGCGGCGGCCTGATCCACATCCGGGGGGATGCCGGGCCGCGCTGCGGCGTTGCCATGAAAGGCGGCGACATCATCGTCGAAGGCCAGGTCGGCTACATGTCGGGCTTCATGGCGCACGCCGGTCGCATTATCGCGCTAGGGGGCGCCGGCGAAGCGACGGCCGATTCGCTGTGGGGCGGCGAAGTCTGGGTCGCCGGCCCCATCCAATCGCTGGGCGTCGATTCCAAGACGATTGAGCCGACGCCCGAGGAGGTGGCTTCGGTGGAGCAGCTCCTGGCCAGCCGTGGTCTCGGGGACAACGCGCGAGACTGGCAAAAAATCGTTTCCGCCCAACGTCTTTGGCATTTTGAAAGTAGGGACGCAAGCGCATGGCTGATGATCTGACTTCGGGCTACGAATACCCCTTCGAAATGCCGACCGAGGAAGCGGTTGCCATGACGGACGGCGGCGTCGCCGAACGTCCGGCCGGCGTGCCGGCATCCTATGACCGGGGCGAATCGGTAAGCTGGACGCCGGAATCGATCTCCGAAATCCATGCCCTGTCGCGCCTCGGCCGCTACCAGATCCGGGGTTTCAACTCCTTCAATCACCGCTTGCCGACGTTCGACGACTTGACCTTCGTGCCGGCCACCATGACGCGGCTGCCGCTGGAGGGCTATCGCGAAAGCTGCGACTCGAAGACCACGCTCGGCGGCGGCACGGGACTGGTCGAGAAACCGCTGGAGCTCGACATACCGATCTACATTGCCTCGATGTCCTTTGGCGCGCTCTCGGCCAACGCCAAGGCCGCCTTGGGCTACGGCGCCTCGAAGGTGGGCACGCTGACCTGCACCGGCGAGGGCGGCATGCTGGAAGACGAACGCCGGGCCTCGAAAATCCTGGTCTACCAGATGACGCCGTCGCGCTACATGCTCGACCTCGAGCATCTGCGCCGGGCCGACGCCATCGAGTTGGTCGTGGGCCAAGGCGCCAAACCCGGTACCGGCGGCCTGTTGCTGGGCATGAAGGTGTCGGAACGGGTGGCCGACATGCGCTCGCTGCCCCAAGGCGTCGATCAACGCTCGACCGTGCGCCATCCCGATTTCCTCGGCGCCGACGACATGCAGATCAAGATTGAGGAATTGCGCGAGGCCACCGATTACCAGGTGCCGATCTTCCTCAAGATGGGGGCCACCCGGCCGCGCTACGACGTGGCCATCGCCGCCAAGGCCGGCGTCGACGTCATCGTCGTCGACGGCGCCGAGGGTGGAACCGGCGCCTCGCCCGAGCTGCTCATCAATCACACCGGCATTCCCACGATTTCGGCCATCCGGGCATCGCGGGAGGCGCTGGACGACTGCGGCATGTCGGGCAAGGTGTCGCTGGTCGCGGCCGGCGGCATCCGTTCCGGCACCGACGCCGCCAAGTGTCTGGCGCTGGGAGCCGATGCCGTCATGATCGGCACCGGTTCGATGATCGCGCTGGGCTGCAATTCGCCGCGCTACTTCGACGACTACGCCGCCCTTGGCACCTCGCCGGGCAAATGCCATCACTGCCACACCGGGCTCTGCCCGGTGGGCGTGGCGACGCAAGAGCCCGAGTTGGAAGCCCGTGTCGACGTGCCGGCGGCTTCCGAGCGGGTGGCGCGCTACCTCACCGCCATGACCATGGAAATCACCCTGCTGGCCAAGGCCTGCGGCAAATCCTCCGTGCACAACCTGGAGGTCGAAGACCTGAGGGCACTGTCGATGGAGGCCTCGGCTTTCACCGGTGTCAAGATGGCGGGAATCGATAAGGTATATTCTTGGTCATAGCGGGGTGGGTTAAGAACGCTGTCAAAAGGCGAGGTCAATCGCCGACATGATTCCAGGGGAGGATCGACATGAGCGCAAATAGTGCCGAACTGCCGGCGGGCATACACACCATCGTATTGGGTGCCGGAGATACCAACGGCATCATGCGGGGCAAGCGAATTCCGGCCAGTCACTGGCCGACGGCCTGCGAGAAGGGGGTGGCGCTCTCTATCGCCACGCTGGCCATCGACATGACCTGCGATGTCTGGGACACGCCCTACGCCAATTTCGACAACGGCTACCCCGACATGCACCTGTTTCCGGCAGGCCCGGTCTATGCCATGCCCTGGGAGGAGGGCGTGGGGTTCTGCTTCGGGCGTTTCGAGGGCATGGACCACAAACCGGTGCCCATCGATCCGCGAAATTCCCTGGTCCGCGTTCTCGAACGGGCCGAGGCCATGGGCTACGAGGTCAATATCGGCGCTGAGCTGGAATTCTACCTGCTCGATCCCGAAACGCTGCAGCCCAGGGACCGGGGGATCCAGGTCTACGGCTTGGCGCGGGCCGCCGAACTGGAGCACGTCCTGGGCCCCATCCGCCGGCACTTGAACGACGTCGGCATCCCCATCGAGCAATCCAATCCGGAATACGCGGCGGGACAGGTGGAAGTGAATATCCGCTATGGCGAGGCGCTGGCCAGCGCCGACCGGGCCGTCTCTTTCCGCAGCCTGGTCAAGGAGCTGGCGGTATCGCAGAACTACCTGGCCACCTTCATGTCCAAACCCTTCGCCGAGGAATCCGGCAACGGCTTTCACTGCCACCATTCGCTGTGGAAAAAGGGCAAGAACGCCTTCGCCAAGGGCGGCAAGCTGTCTGCGCTGGGGCTCAACTACCTGGCCGGCATGCAGTCACGCATGTGCGAGATGTCGCTGGCCTCGGCCACCACGCCGAACGCCTACCGCCGCCGCCAGCCCTATACCTTCTGCCCCATCAATACCGCCTGGAGCGTCGACAATCGCACCGTCGGCATCCGGGTGATCGAGGGCAACGACACCGCCGTGCGTATCGAGAAACGCGATGGCTCGGCCGACTGCAATCCCTATTACCTGCTGGCCTGCGAGATCGCCGCCGGCTTGGAGGGCATCGAGCAAGGCCTCGAGCCCAGCAAAGCTACGCCGGGCAATGCCTATGAGTCGGCCGACGACGAGCCCATTCCCACCGACCTGGCGACGGCCGTGGAGCTGGCCAAGAACTCGGACTTCATGAGCCAGGTTCTGGGCCCGGATTCGCTGGGCATCCTGGTCGGCCAGGCCGAACGCGAGCTTGAGTTTTTCGCCAACCAGGTCACCTCGGTCGAGATGGATCGTTACCTGCTCAATATGTAGCAACGTTTGCGCGCCCGCGGGATATCTTGATTTGTACGCCACTAAGGCGTACACTGCTCGGGATCTTCAAGGTAACGACGTGAGGCTGCGATGGTCCGCGCGAGCGAGATGAAGAAGGAGCGTATGCATCTGCGTCTTGACGCGGATGCCAAAGGAAAAATTGCGCGGGCGGCAAGGTATTCGCAAAAATCCCTTTCCGAGTTTGTCCTCAGCAACGCCGTGGATGCCGCGGAGCGGGTGATCGAGGAACACGAGAGGATGGTACTCGGTGACCGCGATCGTGACCTCTTCTTCGACGCCATTCTGAACCCGCCGGAACCCAACCAGGCTTTGAGCGAGGCAATGAAGTGGTATCGCGAGCTATCTCGCGACTAGATGCCTCTTAACAAAGCCCCTAGCGTAGAACCGCTCGGGACTCATCATGACCGGGCGGGCTTCTCCTGCGGCGAGGCGGCTCTGGATTCCTACTTGCGCACCCAGGCGGGCCAGGACGTACGGCGCAGGGTCTGCCGGATATTCGTGGCCACCCTGGATGATCGAGCTGTTGTCGCCGGATTCTACGCTCTCAGCGCGACCGCCGTTGAGGCCCGCAATCTTCCGGCCGATTTGAGCCGCAAGCTGCCGAAATACCCGCTGTCGGCGGCGCTCATCGGCCGTCTCGCCGTTGATGAACGGTTTCAGGGCCTGAGCCTCGGCAAATACCTTCTCATGGATGCCATTGCTCGGACCGCCGAGGCGGCCTCATCCATCGGTATCTATGCCGTCATCGTCGATGCCAAGAACGAGCCGGCCAAAGCCTTCTACGAGAAATACGGTTTCAAGGCTTTTCCCACCCTGCCGAGGCGGTTGTTCATTCCGTTGAAGACGGCCGCCGCCCTACTTGCCGTGCCTTAGGTTTTCGCGCATGTCGATGCCGCGATAAAGCGCGTGGGCGAAAGGCAGGAACCAGGCCCGGCCACGGTGCCAGACGCGGGTCTCCAGGGCCGTCTTGGTGAAGGCCGTCTCGCGGCCTTGCAGGCCCATCATGTTGAGCGCCGCCTTGTGGCCCAGGTAAGGCGCCATGCCGTTGCCGCTGCCGGAATACCCCATGGCGTGCCAAACGCCGTCGTGCTGGCCGAGATGGGGCAGGAAGGAAAAGGTGAAGCCCAGCGTGCCGCGCCAGCAATGGGTTGGCTTGACCGCTGCCAGTTGCGGGAAGATCTGCCTCATCAGCCGGCAAAGACCCGCCACGGCGGCATCCTGCGAGATGTCGGAGAGCGCCACCCGGCCGCCGATGATGAGCCGCTTTTCATCCGGCGAGAGCCGGAAGTAACAGTGCCGGCTGCGGGTCTCCACGACCATGCGCCGGCCCGGCATGATTTCGTCGATGGTCTCAGGCGGCAATTCCTCGGTTGCCATGACGAAGGCCTTGGCCGGAATGATGCGGCGCTTTAGCCAGGAAAACGCAGGCGCGGTGTAGCCGTTGGTGGCCATCAGCACGGATTGGGCGCGGACCATGCCGCTCGGGGTCGAGACCTCGAAGCCGGATCCCGCCGGTTTGACGCCCGTGACCCTGGTGTTGCCGCAAACCCTTGCGCCGGCTTGGCGCGCCGCCCGCACCAGCTCGTTGGTGTATTTGCCGGGATGCAGGCCGCCGTGATCGTGCAACAGCAGACCACCCGAATAGAGATCGCTCCCGACCTCGTCGCGTTGGCGCTCGCGGGGAACCATTTCGACGTTGATGGGCGCGATTTCCCTGAGCTCGTCGAGCGAACGGGCGGTGCTATCGTATTCCTGTTTGCTCCATTGCCCGCGGAAGCGCCCGTGGGTCTTGAAATCGCAGTCGAGGCCTTCCTCGGCGATGGTTTTCTTGGCGAAGTTCAGGGGCTCGATGTAGATCTCGCGCAACAGCGCCTGGGCCGTCTCGAGGCCGTAACGTTTGGCCATTTGCGCCAGCGGCACCCGGTGCCCTTCGCCGATCATGCCGCCGTTGCGTGTACTGGCGCCGAAACCCGGAGGCTCGGCATCCAGAACCAGCACGGAGGCGCCGTTCTTGGCCAAGGTTCTGGCCGCCGAGGCGCCGGTCAGGCCGGCGCCCACCACCACGGCGTCATAGCTCTCAGCGAACTCCGGGCCGGCCTCCGTTTCCCGTTCGATGGCCTCCCACCAATAAGGATCGGTTTTCGGCTTCATGGCTTGCAAATCCAGCTCTTTGAATACAGTATACAATTAGCCGGCGACAATCGCAAACAACGCCGGATGGCAGGACGCCCGAACAGCAGAGGCAAAGGGAGGCAAGGCACCATGGAAAGCTTTCCGCTCATCATCAACGGCTTCACGACGAAGACCTCGAACACCTTCGAGGTCCGCAACCCCTCCACCGGCGAAATCGTCGGACTGGCCCCCAGCGCCACGGTCGATCAGTTGGACTACGCCGTGAAGGCGGCGGCGGAAGCTTTCAAGGGCTGGAGCGTGACGCCCGACGAGGAGCGGGCCGGCGCCTGTCACGCCATCGCCGAGGCCATCGAGAAGGGGGCCGAGGATATGGCGCGTCTTTTGACCCTGGAACAGGGCAAACCCCTGAACGGCCTGGGCTCCCGCTTCGAATTGGGCGGCGCCTCGGCCTGGGCCCACTACACGGCCGATTTGGCGCTGCCGGTCGAGGTCTTGCAGGACGACAACGAAGGCAGGGTGGAGATGCACCGCAAGCCGATCGGGGTGGTGGGTTCCATCACGCCCTGGAACTGGCCCGTGATGATCGCCGTCTGGCACATCGTTCCGGCGCTCCGGGCGGGCAATACCGTCGTCATCAAACCCTCGCCCTTTACCCCGCTTTCGACAATTCGGCTGCTTGAGCTGATGAACGAGATCCTGCCGGCCGGCGTGGTCAACCTGGTGGCGGGCGAGGATGAACTGGGCGCCGCCATGTCGGCGCACGCCGAAATCGCCAAGATCGTTTTCACCGGCTCCTGCGCCACCGGCAAGAACGTCATGGCAAACGCCGCCGAAACCCTCAAACGCCTGACCCTGGAACTGGGCGGCAACGACGCCGGCATCGTGCTCGCCGACGTCGATCCGAAAGAGATCGCCGAGGGCCTCTTTTGGGGCGCCTTCATCAATGGCGGGCAAACCTGCGCCGCGCTCAAGCGGCTCTACGTGCACGACGACGTCTACGACGCGGTCTGCCAGGAACTCACGGCCTTCGCCGCCAACATGAAGATGGGCGACGGCCTGGACGAGGAAAACGTGCTGGGTCCGATCCAGAACAAGATGCAGTTCGACAAGGTCAGTCGCCTGGTCAAGGACGCCGTCGACAGGGGCGGCAAGGTGTTGATGGGCGGCCAGCCCGGCACGGCTTTGAACGGTCATTTCTTCCCCGTCACCTTGATCGCCGACGTCGATCACGGCGTGCCCCTGGTTGATGAAGAGCAGTTCGGGCCGGCCTTGCCGATCATCCGCTATTCGGATGTCGACGAAGTCGTGCAGAGGGCGAACGACAATCCCCATGGCCTGGGTGGCTCGGTCTGGTCGAACGACCTCGAGGCGGCCAGGGAGATCGCGCTGAAGATGGAATGCGGCACGGTGTGGATCAACAAGCACGGCATGATCCAGCCCAACGCGCCCTTCGGCGGCGTCAAAGGCTCCGGCATCGGCGTTGAATTCGGCCAGCAAGGCCTCGAGGAATACACCAATATCCAAGTCGTCATGAGCTAGCGCGTCAGCCCCTGCCCCCGGCCAGGCCCAGCATGGCCCGGGTCTCGGCCACGTCGGCGACCTCGCGGCCCAGGCTGCGGGCCTGCTCGGCGATGCGTCGCACCAGCTCGGCGTTGCTCGGTGCGCCGTGCTCCGTGTAGGGATAATCGCCCAGCCCAATGGAGATGTGGCCGCCCGAGGTGATGATGCTTTCGCTCAGGCGCAATAGGTCGCCATTGTAGTTGCATACCGACCACTCCACCCGCTTGTGGGGCGGCAGGAAACGGGTGTGGGCTTCCAGGCCGTCGGGCGTGCCGGGATGGCCCGCCAGCATGATGTCGTCGCTTAACAGGAACAAACAGAATGCCGGTTCGGCGATCAAGCCCATGTCCATGAAGGCGGTCATCTGGCGCGTGAAACTGATGTTCCAGCACACCAGATAGGGGTTTATGCCCTGGGCCCGGATGTTGCGGGCGAAGTATTCCAGGGTGTCGGTGGCGTTTTGGTAGATCAGTCCCTTGGTGGTGAATTCCTTGGCCACCGGGTCGTACCAGTCGACGTTGACGCTGCCCATGTCCATGGGCGCGAACTCGGGCTTGGTGGCGGGGTCGGTTGCCAGCCGCATGACGTTGTCGAGGCGCTGCTCGGCCGGCTCGTCCAGCGTTACATAACCCAGCGTCGGGTGCACCATGATGTCGCTGCCGGCCCGGATCTCGAGGATGGTGTCGCGGTAGGCCTCGAATTCGTGGTCGGGTTGGCCGTCGGCGGCGCGGCCGTGGAAATGGATGATCGAGGCGCCGGCCTGGCCGCATTCGACGGCGTCGGCGGCGATCTCGGGGGGCAGCCAGGGCACGTGGGCGTTGCCCTCGCGGCTGGCGTATTCGTTGACCCGGGCCTCGATGATCAGTTTTTTCATGCTGCTGCCTCCGTCCCCATGATACGCCCATGCACCTCGCTTGGCACTTCGTTCCCGAGGGCGGTACAGGCTATGCTGTCGGACTTGGGTAAGCAGCAAAGCCGGGAGAGGGGCATCATGGCCAGCAGCAAGAGCGACGCCGTTGCCGAGCTGAGCAACGGATTTCTCGAGAGTCTCTATCGCACCATGGTGCGCATCCGGCGCTTCGACGAGCGCACGGCCGAGCTTTTCAAGGGCGGCCACGTGCGGGGCACGGCGCATTCCTACGTCGGCGAGGAGGCCATCGGCGCGGCCGTCGGCGCCAGCCTGCTGGAACAGGATTTCCTCATCTCCAACCACCGCGGCCACGGCCACTGCATCGCCAAGGGGGCGCGTCTCGATTTGATGATGGCGGAGCTTTTCGGCAACCAGGAAGGCTATTGCAGCGGCCTCGGCGGCTCCATGCACATCGCCGCGCTGGACGGCAACATCTACGGTGCCAACGGCATCGTCGGGGCCGGCATGGGCATCGGCACGGGCGCCGCACTGGCCGCCAAGATCCGCGGCGACGACACCGTGGGCATCTGCTTCTTCGGCGACGGCGCTTCCAACGAAGGCATGTTCCACGAAACCATGAACATGGCCGCCATTTGGAATCTGCCGCTGGTCTTCATCTGCGAGAACAACCGCTACGGCCTGTCGACGGCCTTCAGCTATTCCTGCTCGACCGACAAGATCTCGCGCCGTGCCGTGGGCTACTCGGTACCCGGCCAGACCATCGACGGCAACGACGTCATTGCCGTGCACGAGGCCGTGCAGACGGCCATCGCGCGGGCCCGGGGCGGCGAGGGGCCGAGCCTGATCGAGGCCCTGACGTATCGCTGGGACGACCACAGCATGCGCGCCAACCTGGCACCCTACCGGCCCGACGAAGAGGTCGAGGCCTGGAAAAAGCGCGATCCCCTGAAGCGCTTGGAACGAATTCTGCTCAAGCGCGACGGCATCGACAAGAAACTGCTGGGCGGCATCCGCGACGAGGTCGAGGGCGAGATCGACGGCGCCATCGAGTTTGCCGAGGGCGGCACGCCGCCCAGCGTCGAGCTGATGGAGGCCGCCGTCACGGTGCCGCACGAGACGCCGGCCGAGCCCAGTGACCGGGGAAGTCGCGAAATCCACTACATCGAGGCCATCAACGAGGCCATGCACCAGGAGATGGAGCGCGACGAGCGGGTCTTCGTGATGGGCCTCGACGTGGCCGGCATCGGCGGCATCTTCGGCGCCACCAAGGGCCTGAAGGAGGCCTATGGCACGGAACGCGTGCGCGACACGCCGCTTTCCGAAATGGGCTTTTCCGCCGCCGGCGTGGGCGCCGCGGCGGCTGGGCTCAGGCCCATCGTGGAGATCCAGATCTTCGACTTCGTGACCTACATGATGGACGCCATCGTCAACCAGGCGGCCAAGTTTCGCTTCATGCTGGGGGGCAAGCCGACGGTGCCCATCGTCTTCCGCGGCCCCCAGGGCAGCGGCATCCGCATGGCGGCGCAACATAGCCAAAGCTTCGAGGCCTGGTTCAACCACGTGCCCGGCCTGGTGGTGATCGCACCGTCGTCGGCCTTTGACGCCAAGGGCCTGTTGATCTCGGCCATCCGCGACGACAATCCGGTGATCTTTTTGGAACACAAGCTCCTATATCTGGGCGAGCCCTCGGCGGTTCCCACGGAGCCCTACGCCATCCCCATCGGCCGTGCGGCGATCCGGCGCGAGGGCTCCGACGCCACCGTGGTGGCGACGCAAGTCTGTGTCGACCGGGCGCTCTCGGCGGCAGCTCTGCTGGAACGCGAGGGCATCTCCATCGAGGTCATCGATCCCCGCACCATCAAGCCGCTGGACACGGAAACCATCCTGACCTCGGTGGCCAAGACCAACCGCCTGGTGGTGGTCCACGAGGCGCCGCTCACGGGCGGCTTCGGCGGCGAGGTGGCGGCCATGGTGGCGGAGAAGGGCTTTGACGATCTGGACGCCCCGGTGCTGCGGCTGGGCGGCCGCGAGGTGCCGATCCCCTACAACGAAGACCTCGAACGCGCCGCCACGCCCCAGGTGGCCGACATCGTCGAGGCCGTCAAGCGGGTGATCGGTTAGTGTCCTGAACGCCCGAAAAACACCCCCTCCCTGACCCTCATATGGGAGTCTCGTTGTCAAGGTGGAACTCCTTTTGGTTTGGTTGTGATCGTCAGGCTTCGCACAGGATGGCCTCGTTTACGTTTTGAGCGGCATTGCCGCATCACCTCATATCCGGTCGGGCACTGTTCGCCCGCACCCAGTTTCCGCCTGGCTGCGGTTCTGAGGCCTTTAAGGATGGGACCCATCTCCCCCAACGGCTTTGTTGGGCCCAGGGTCGGGCCGGTCACCATCCGCCCGTGCGATCGCCGGCGCGATCGCCGGGTCGTCAGGTCGCTTTGGGTTCGATCATTTTCCTTTCTTGAAGACGGCGGCCGTGGGCACCAGGCCGGTTTCCAGGTAGCGCCATAGCGCCACCACCAACTTGCGTGCCAGGGCTACGATCATGATCTTGCGCAGCCGGCCCCGGGCATCGCCCACACGAGCCCGGTACCACTGGCTGAGCTCGCTGTCCGGTTGGTGGCGCAACCACAGCCAGGCCAGCTGGATGGCTGTGCAGCGAGCTCGACGGTTGCCGGCCTTGGAGATGCCCTGGTCGCGGGACAGGCCGCCGCTCTGCCAGGGGCTGGGGGCCAGACCGACATAGCTTGCCACTTGGCGCCGGTTCTCGAAGTCCTTCCAGTAGACCTCACCAGTCAAGTTCGTGGCGAAGTTCGGGCCAATGCCTTTGAGGCGGGTCAGCGCCGTCGCCTTGGTGACTAGCGCCTGCGGCATCGCGCTGGCTCGTTCGTCTTCCAGGGCCTTCACTTGCTGGCAAATCATCCGTAGCCGCTGGTGCTGGCGTTTCAGTTCAGCCACCAGACATTGACCCAAGGGCCGGCCCCGGTGGTCGCACTGGGCTTCCAACCAGGTCAGCCAGTCGGCCCGCTTCGGATGGCCCGCCGCCAGGCCCTGGGTGCGCAGAAGACTCTTGATTCGGTTGACATGCGCCGTGCGTTCCTTGACCAGCCGCTCGCGCTCGCGCATCAACCGCCGGGCGTCCTCCTGGGCCGGGCTCGGCACCCGCACCACGCGTACCACCCGAGGCTCGCCGCGCAGATAGGCCATCAGCGTCCGGATCATGCTCTCGTTGTCGATGCGGTCCGTCTTGACCCGACGGCCGCGGCGCTCGACGGCAATGCTGGCCGGGTCGAAGACATGGTTCTTAACCCCCGCCGCAACCAGCCCCCGGTGCAGCCAGAAGCCGTCGTAGCCGGCTTCGTAGCAGCTCACCACCTCGGGCTTCACGCCAAGGGCTCGCGTTACCCGCGCTCGTGCCTGTTCGATCAGCGCCAGCAGCTTGTCGCAGTCACCCGCACCAATGTCGTAATGCGACAAGCGATCACGGTCTGGACTATGAATACACACCAGCCAACCTTTCAGGCTCAGTTCGATCGCCACGAAAAATGTGGCAGACTGTTCCCTGGTGGGCGTGCAAATGGTCGATGTTTGAGTCGATGCTTGCATCTGTCATCTCCGATGGTTTGGGGTTGTTGGAAATCCAAACCTAACGGAAGCACGCTCACCAACCCATGGAATCTCCCCC
>PVBE012039462.1_pt1 | contig 44503 bp, 27 predicted proteins | sample 1631181 | NCBI WGS metagenome assembly PVBE01 (sample SAMN08397723, study PRJNA350692) | Marine metagenome, whole genome shotgun sequencing project. | isolation source: water | place: Pacific Ocean | collected 2012-04
CCGCCGGCGGAACAGACATCTTCGTGGCTCGCCTGGACAGCAACAACGGCAAGGTCCTCGGTGCGGTCTCCGCAGGTGGCAGCGGCGCCGACTCCACCACGGACGTCCACGTCGACGGCGTCGGGAACCTCTTCGTCACCGGGGCCTTCAATGGCACGGCCACCTTCGGCACGACTACCCTGACCAAGGGCAAGTCTTACGTCTGGAAGATCCCCGCCTGCGCCCTGCCCTGACGGGCTCTCAGCCCGAAACCGGCGTCATCAGTCCCATTTATCTCCACATCCCGGCGACACAGATCTTGACCATTCATCCCCGGAAATTTCTGGTATAACCCGTGCCATGGAAAACAAACCGAGCCCGTTCATAGGCAGAAATTGGGTCGACGTGGCCAGTGTGACAGAGGACGAACTGGAGTACATCCTCGCGCAGTCGGCGCGCGTCAAGGCAATGGTCAAGAAGCGCCGCACCGGCGAGTACCAGCTGGCTGCAGGGCGAGACCTGTTCGCCGCGCTGCTCTTCTTCGAGCCCTCCACCCGTACGCGCTTCTCCTTCGAGATCGGCGCCCAGCGGCTGGGGCTCAACACGGTGGGCTTCTCGGGCACCGACGCCACATCGGTGAAGAAGGGCGAGTCGTTGCTGGACACCGTTGAGATGTTCGACGCCTACGACGTGGACGCGGTGATCCTGCGCCACCCCCTGGACGGCGCGGCGCGGGCCGTGACCTCGCACATCATGCGCGACGAGGGGCCGCCCCTGAGCTGCTTCAACGGCGGCGACGGCAAGAACGAGCACCCGACCCAGGGGCTGTTGGACGCCTTCACGATCCACGAGTGCTGCGGGCGGATGCACGACCTGGACATCGGCATCGCCGTTGATCCCAAGTACGGCCGCACCACCCACAGCTTCCCGGTGCTGCTGAGCCAGAAGCCCGGCAACCGCTTCCACGTCTTCAGCCACCCCGATCTGCGCATGCCCCAGGCGGTGATCCGCTTCCTGCGCAACCGCGGCGTGGAGGTCCACGAGTACTTCGACAGCGGCGAGCAGCTGCGGGAGAAGCTGCCCGAGCTGGACTTTCTCTACATGACCCGGCTGCAGCGCGAGCGCTTCGAGGACGAGGCGGAGTACTACCGCGCACGGGACATGTTCCTCTTCACCACCGACCTGATGGAGCTGACCAAGGACCGCTTCGGCCTGGGCCACCCGCTACCCGACGACAAGAAGAACCCCTCGATCCACCCCGCGGTGCGCCCCCACCCCAAGTGCTGGGCCAAGCGCCAGGCCGGCAACGGCGTGCCGACCCGCATGGTGGAGATGGCGCTCTCCCTGGGCCTGATGGGCCAGGACTTCGAGGGCGAGCTTTTCCAGCCGCCGCAGATCAGCGAGGAGTTCCTCATCGAGCGCAACATGGATGAGTACCACGAGGCCGAGAGGCCCAGCTCCGACCCGGTGGACATCCGCCCCATCCAGAACGGCACGGTCATCGACCACGTCGAGGGCAACCCCTACGTCATCTCCAAGATCGGCCGCCTGCTGGGCGTGGCCGAGCAGAAGAATGTTTTCCGCGCGGGCGTGGTGGAGCCGGTCAAGCGGCCGGGCACCACCAAGGGCGTGATGATGATCAAGGACCGCTTCCTCGACGACGACGAGGTGCGCCTCATCGCGGCCGTGGCGCCTGGCTCAACGGTCAACGACATCCGCGAGCGTCACGTTGTGCGCAAGCGCGACCTGCGCCTGCCCGCCGTGGTGGAGGGGCTGCCAGGCATGGCCTGCACCAACCACCACTGCATCACCCGGCGGTAGTTCTTCGAGCACATCGCCCCCAAGGCGGTCAACCTCGACCGCGACCAGGGCAACGTGGTCAAGTGCTTCTACTGCAACCACCTCATGGAGAGCCACGAGATGTTCCAGGGGTAGGTGTTGCCGCGCGGGTCCGCGGGCCGGGGGGTTACTGGGCCCGGGTGCTGTTATAGCTGGAGGCCTTGACGTCGTGGTACTTGGGGACCTCGGTGAGGGTCTCGACCAGCGCCGAGCCGCCGGGGCCGGCCTGGACCAGGCCGAACACCGAGAACATCGAGGCCTCCTCCTTGCCGATGCCCACCGTGGTGATGGCCAGATCCCTTCCGCCGCCTACCAGGGTCATGCCGGAGGCCCGGGTGCTGCCGAACTTCACCGACGAGATGACCTCCTGGTCGACGCCGGTGGAGGCCACGCGCACCAGCCAGGTGGAGCCGAAGCTGCAGACCGACTGAGGCGGATCGTAATAGAGGTAGAACGCCTCGTGCTGGTAGGCGTCGTTGATCTGGTTCTTGAGGATTATCGGCGGCCCCACGGGCAGCGCCCGTGAGCTGGGCGCCTTGCAGCTGGTCGGCACCTTGCCCGGGCAGCCCTTGCCGCGGCTGCAGATGTCGCTGATGTCGCAGGAGATGCGGTCCTTGGACAGGCTGATCGCGCCCTTGCGCTCCGAGCGCATGTAGATACGAGACTCTGCCGTGGTCAGCGGCGCCTCCTCCAGCAGGGAGCGGGAGGCGGCCGCCAGCAGCACGGTGCCGTCCTTGCGCAGGCGCACCGCGGGGCTGTGGTAGAAGGGGCTGTCCAGCCCCGCCGAGACGACCTTCACACCCTTGGCCGAGTCGCCGGCGCCGTAGCGCAGGATCTTGCCTGCCAGGTCAGCCTGGTAGGTGGCCACGATGGTCATGTCCTTGTTTTTGTCCACCACCGACGCCGGCGAGGCCAGCAACGCCACGTCGGTGCCCGAGCGAGGCCGATGCAGGGTTCGGGCGGGGGCCTTGTACAGGTCGGGGAAGAACATGTAGTAGTTGCCGGGCAGGCCGCTGCTGTAGCCGCCGCCCATGGCCATCTGCGCCTTGAGCTGACCGCTCTTGCCGCGGGCATAGAAGTAGGTCGGTACGGACCACGTCTCGCCCATGACCTGCCCCAGGGACATGTCGCGGGAGTGCCGCAGGATCTTGATCGGCGGGCGCATGACGGCGCAGCTGACGGCGTTGCATTTGGATGGGTTGGTGATGTCGAGCACCACGAAGGCGTCGTCACCGGGGCCCATGGTGAGGAAAAGCTGGGTAGTCCAGGCCGAGCTACCGGCCTCCTTGGGCGGGATGTCCATGGTGCGCGGTGAGCTGGCCAGGATCCAGTTGAACGCTTGCGGGTCGGTGTCCTGTCCCCCCTGCTTCCAGAGGGCGTGAATCTTGGGCCAGAGGTTGGGCGGCACGTAGGCGAAGGCCTCGCTGCCGTTGGCCACGCGGAAGGCGTGCAGCAGGCCGTCGTTGGAGGTGACGTAGGCCAGCTTGTCGCGGCTGGCGTGGGTACGGGCGAAGGCCTCGTGACCGGGCAGGTCCCTGGCCGGAGGCGGCCCCACGGTGGCCGGCACCGAGCGGAAAATCGGCCCCAGCTTCCAGGCCCGCCCCTTGCCGGCCAGCCACTGCACCAGCGCGGTGATCTCCGCGGACGACGGCGGCGTGGCCATGCGGCGCCAGACGTCACGAACGCCCACCGGCCCGCAGCCGGAGCAGCCTCCGCTGAGGTTGACCTTGCCCGTCAGCGAAAAGAGCGGCACAGGCGCGCCCTTGTTTGAGGAGGGGAAGCCGGTGTAGATGCGGCGCGTGTTGTAGGCGCGGTAGTTGAGCTCCTTGCCCGCGTCCCAGCGGTTGGGCGCCACCGTTGACGACAGGTCCTTGGCCCGCAGGTGACCCTTCCAGCCCGGGTAGTTGGTGGAGGGGATGAGGGCCAGGTTGCCTGCGACCTGGGCGTCGGACGAGGTGGCGATCCCCGAGGCCGTGCTCGAGTAGTCTCCCTGGACCATCTCCAGCAGCGCCTCCTTGATCACCTTGACCAGGGCGCCCTCGTCGTTGGCGAAATAGGCCGCGCGGCTGGAGTTCGCCTTGCCGTCATCACCCATGTCTGCCGTGCGGTCCAGCTCGGTGATGGCGCTGGTCGGCAGCCCCGGCAGCCCGACCACGATGGTCTTCACCGGGTTGGCGGCGAACTCCTGGCGTTTGTACAGACGCTGCGCCGCGTAATAGGGCTTGAGCCCGCGGTTGGACTGTCCGTCGGTGAGCAGCAGCACGTAGCGCGGCCGGCAGGCGGCGGCCGGGTCGGCGGCGCCCTTGAACTTGTTGTTGCCACGCTGGCGCGAGCTAAAGTGCTTCTCGGCCTCGTGGATCGCGGTGCCGGTGGGGGTGCCGCCCCAGGCCCAGAGCCCGCCGTTGTCCGCGGTGTTCATGTGAGACAGGATGTTCACCAGCGCCTTGTCGTAGGCGGTCTGACTGCGCTCGGCGGGCAGCGGCTCCACCACCTCTCCGCTGGAGGAGGCGTAGATGCCCTGGGATGTGTACTGGTAGTCGTAGCGATGGTAGACCCACACGCCGCCGCGGGCGTCGGTGAACTGGGGGCCCATGTAGGAGGACATCTCCTTGGCCCGCGTGCGCTTCATCTTCCGCTGGGTGTAGGTGTAGTAGCTGCCCTTGTACCGCCAGGTGACGGCGTTGCTGGTGTGCACCAGCCCCGCGGTGGAAAAACGAAAGCGGTTCTCGCTGGACAGATCGTCGGTGCGCGAGTAGAGGCTGTCGCGGTCCACGGTCAGGCCGGCGCTGGAGAGCAGGGTGTACCGGGTGCCGTTCCAGGTGAAGCTCGCCATGGGCCGCTTCTTCGAGGCGTTCCAGGCGTTGAGGCGCTCCATCTCGGTCTTGGAGAAGAACACCGAGACCTTCTTGGTGGCGCCACGCCTGGCGGCCGGATAGTACTGATAGTAGCCGCGCTGCTTGAACGTGATCAGGCCGAGGCTGGCCGAGTTGCGCAGATCGGGGAGCAGGTTGCGCAGCACCCGCTTGATCATGAACATGCGAGAGGGGCGGCTCTTGTAGGGGTGGCAGGAGGGCGGGGATCCGGCCTTGGATTCGGAGTACTTTTTAATGGGGCAGTCCGCGCTGCAGCGGTTGCTCGAGCTGCCCTCGGAGCCGGTGCAGGCGCCGTCGCCGCAGAGGTCCACGGTGTTTCGCCGATCGCCGCCGCAGTCCGTGCCCACGCTCCAGGAGGGGCTCGGGTACCAGGCCATGGAGCCGGAGGTGTCCAGCACGATGACGATCTCGCTGCGCACCAGCCGCTCGGTGATCACCCTCAATGGGTTCACCCTCGCCTCGGCGGCCTGGGACCAGATCAGGCCCGAGATCGCAAGCACTGGCAAAAGGAAACGTTTCATGACCCGACCTCCAAACTCACAGAAACCCGTCGATTTCCTTGGAACAATCGCTGATATTTTTGTAAACGTAGATACAATTATTATCGCCTATAAAGGATATTGTGTCCTGAAGTACAATTAAATCAAGGTGCAAAATGGCCTAACAGGTTGAATTTAGGTCGATTCCAGGGATCTAGATCAATGACGCGGCGCGGCGATGGGGCGCGGGCGAGGCGTGTCAGCGTTTGGGGGGATCTGCCTCGCGGATCACGGAGCCGTGCTCCTCGCTCATTATCAACAGGGCGAAGCGCTGGGCCCGATCCAGCTCGTCGGTGCTCAGGGAGGTGTAGTCGAAGCGTCCGCGCAGGTCGGTGTAGCCGTCCTTGTAGAACCGCGCCTCGCCGTGGCCGGTGCGGGCGTAGGCCTTGACGTAGACCCGGGGCAGCGGCGCGCCGGTCTCGCGGTGCAGCACCTTCACCTGGCCGTAGCTCTCGATGACCTGCACCATGAGGCGGTTGGCGTAGTAGGCCTGGGACCTGCGGATGCCCTCGGCCACCACCTCCACCACCACGTTGGCGCTGTGCAGCTCTTGGGGCAGGTCGAAGGAGACCGTGCTCTCGCCCTCGGGCAGGTCGACCTCGTCGCTGCGGTTGGGCGTGATGAAGGAGAACTGGTCCGACTGCTGCTGCACGAAGGGCTGCCGCGAAAAGAGCAGCTCGATGTCCATGCGGTAGTAGCTGACCCTGCAGCGGCGCAGGTTCTGGTAGTTGACGGTGACCCGGCGGTCCTCCACCGAGAGGTCGAAGCCGGGCTGGGTAGCTGCCATGCCGGCCTGCCGCTGGTCGCGGTCCTCGTCGTCCACCACCCTGGTCTCGGCGCCGGCGGCCTCGTCCAGCTGGGCCAGCACGGCGCAAAACAGCTCGCGCCAGCGGTCCACGGGGTAGTCGCGGTAGCCCTCGGCCACCTCGCGGGCCTGCTCGGGATCGTCGCCGTAGAAGGCAGCGTTGGCCGCGACGTAGTCGTACTGCAGCCGTGCGGCGACGTCCTCGCGCTTCACCGTGGCCAGCATCTCCAGCCCCTCCTCCACCCGGTCCTGCAACAGCAGGTAGTAGACCACGGCCAGGCGGTCGTCCGGGGTCAGCTGCGGCCGGTAGCAGAGCAGGCGCATCAGCTGCTGGTACTGGCCGGAGAAGCGGTCGTTGAGGATGGTGTGCCGGCCGCCCAGGGCGTGGGCCCGGGCGTTGACCAGGGGCGCGTACTCCAGGTGCTCGTACTGCCAGCGGGCCACGGCGTCGATCTCCACCAGGGGGCTCTGCAGGTGGAGCCCGCAGCTGCCGAGGAACGGCTCGCAGTGCAGCAGGTACTGGCGCATGGCCGGCGGGTCGCGGTGGTACAGCCCGTAGGACCAGAGGGTCTGGTCGTAGACGTGGCGGGCGGAGAGCGCCTCGAGCACCCGGCCGAACAGCGCCCGGTCGCGCATGCGCCAGGCCGCGCGAGACAGGTCGTGCCGCCCGAGGTTTTCGTTCCGCAGGAAGGTGAGCAGCGCCTCCTCGGAGCCGCGCTGGGAGATCCAGGACCAGGAGCTTTCGTCCACCTCGCTCAGCTCGCTGACCACGGCCAGGGATCCGGGCGCCGCCGAGGCGATGAGCGCCTCGTTGCGCGTGACGTGCACCGGGAAGTGGGAGAACGCCCCCGGCCGGGGAAAGTAAAATGAGTACTCCACGTCCTCGGTGGCGTAGGGCTCCAGCCACACGTGCCGGCTGCGGGTGTAGAAGCCGTCGTCCACCGGCACCGCTCCCCGGGGGATCTGCAGCAGCAGGTCCAGCTTCTGCCGCGACGAGGTGGGGTTGGTCAGCACCACCTGACAGAGGTAGACCACGTGGGGCAAGAACTCGCGCACGTACTTGTCGAAGCTCTCACCGCCCTCGTAGCGGTAGCGATCGTCCTCGCGGAAGTAGTTCTGCGAGACCAGGATCGGCACCTCTTCAACCGCGGGGGAGACCTGCTTGATCTCCCGGTGGAAGACCACGGCCTCGCTGCCCGCCTTCAGCGCCATGCGCGCCTCCTCGAAGGAGGTCTGGTGCTCGCCCGCCGCGAACGGCAGGTCCAGCACGGCCAGGGCCAGCATCATCTCGGTAAAGCTGCGCGTGGCCCGGGCGAAGTGCGGCGACAGAAATGGTCCCTGCTCGTGGCAGGCCAGGTCGCGCCAGAAGGCGCTGGCCGTCACCAGCTCCGCGCCCTGGGCGCTGCGAGCCAGCCTGTAGTAGTTGTTTTCGGCCCACTCCTTGGTCTTGTCCAGGGTCTGGTAGTGCTGGCGCACGTCCCGGCGGGAATGCAGGTCGGCCTCGCAGTCGTCCATCATCATATCGACGCAGGGCTCGCACTCGGCCTCCTCCGCGGCGAACTCGGCGGCCAGGCTCGCCATGGGCGCCGCCTTGGCGAACATCTCGGTCTTGGCCTCCTTGCGGCCAACGCGGCGCTTGGACTTTTTCTTCTTCGCGACCTGCTTGGCCACCGCCCTGGCGCGTTCCACGCCGAGGTCGTCGCCGGTGTCCATGGCGCTGCCGCGCAGGGCCGTGGAGAAGAGGTGCTCGTCACCCTCGACGTCCGGCGGCAGCAGGTCGCAGAGCTCGCGCAGCCGCCGGGCGCCGGGCCCGCGCTGGCCGGCCACCCGCCCGGCCAGCAGGATCTGCTCCACGACGTTGAGCCGCCCGAAAGCCCAGGGCTCGCAAAACGGCGTCAGGTCCTCCTCCAGCAGGTAGCGATCGAGGAAGGTCTTGTCCTTTTTATTGCGCAGGGCGGGCTGCACCACGTCGGCGAAAAAGTCCGGGTCCTTGCGCGAGATGAAGAAGCTCAGCTCGTGGCAGGCGTGCTCGCTGTAGAGCTCGCGCTTCTCCTCCGGCGTCAGCTCGGGCCAGCGCGTGACGAAGGAGAAGCGCTCGAGGTTGGCGTCGCCGCTGAGGGTGGACATCAGGCTGTGCACCCGCCCCAGGGTGCCGTAGACCTCCAGGCTGGAGGTGGTGATGTCCTCCACATCCAGGGCGTCGCCCGCCCGCAGCACGGTGACCTCCTTCTTCTCGGTGAAGTGCTCATCGGGTTCCAGGCCCGGGTCCAGGCGCAGGTCCCGCGGCGGGGTCTCCACCTCGTCGAGGTCCAGCCGGCGCAGCACCGCGTCCCCGTCGTCCAGGGCCAGGGCGTGGAGCTGGTTGACGCCGGCCAGCTCCTCCAGGGGCACGGTGACCACGCCGTCGGCGTCGGGCCGCAGGTTCGGCAGCACCAGCGACGCCCGCGGCAGGAAGTCGAGGTTGGCTTTTTCGCCGGCCATCATGGCGGCCTGCTGCATCGGGGCCGGCGCGCGGGGCGGCGGCGGGGGGGCCCCCCCGGGCGCGCCGTCCCAGGCGTCGCCGCCCATGGCGTCCTCCACGCCGGTGCCGGTGTCCCGCACGGCCCAGGGGTTGAGCAGCAACCCCGGCCGGGCCAGCATGTTGCCCGGGTACTTTTTGGCGTAGCGGCGCTCGAGGATGTAGCGGTACTCGTCGCCGATATCCCGGCCAGAGAGGTACTCCGTCTGCGGCCGGTGCACCGTCACCAGCGTCAGCCCGAGGCGGTCGACCCAGCCCAGGGCGTCCCACATCGAGTGCGCCGGCACGAACCGCGTACCGACGAGGTGCACTCGCGCCCGCGGACCGGCGTTGGCCAGCCGTACGCGCAGCTGCCCGTTTGTGGCGGCCAGCTCACAGATCTGCAGCGGCGCCCCCGGCGGCATCTGCAGCGCGCGCCGCGACGACACCAGGTGGCCGGCCACGCGCTCGCCCGCGGCCACGCGCAGCTCGATCCGCGCGCCCTCCTCACGCAGCTGCAGCGAGTAGTCGCCAGCCTCCAGGCCCGCGATCCTGAGGAAGCCGTCGTCCACGGTGACCGCGGACCAGCGCGAACAGCGGAAGCCCTGGCCGCAGCGCTCCAACAGGGAGCAGGCCTCGGTGGACGGTGCGTCGCCGAGGTACGGCACGAGCAGATCCTCGCCGGCCCGGCCGTGGACCTCCGCCGGGTAGCGGCAGCGGTCGCGAGGCAGGCTCCAGGCCACGCCCTCCCCTGACGGGCTGGTGGCGGCCAGCCCCTCGATCTCGTCCAGGGCGCCCAGCTCCACCCTGCCCTGCCTGTCGGTTTGCAACGTCAGGTGCACGGTGTCGGTGAAGAAGCGATGCTGCAGGGCCACATTCACCGACCGCTCGGCGCGGGGCTCGCCGCTCTTGCCCAGCACGTAGAGCACCTTGCCCGCGGCCGTGCTGGCCAGGTGCAGGTCCTCCACCTCGCCGGTGCCGTCGATACCGTTGACCGCGAAGGTGCGGCTGTCGGTCAGCTCCTGGTCCTCGCCGAGGCTGAGGTTGCGCACCCGGGCGTGCACCGTGACCCGCAGGGAGGCCAGGTCGTCGGGCACCTTGAGCTCGTGCACCGCCTCCTCCCCGGCGATCAGTGACAGCTCCGGCACCTCCATGGAGGAGCTGACATCGTTACGATCCGTGGACTCGAGCACCAGGCGCGGCTCCTCCAGCAGCTTCAGCGACACCGGCACGTTGTTCACCGTCAACGAGGGGCGAATCAAGACCCGGGCCGTGGCGCCGCGGATCAGGCCCTCGCGGTCCACGTGCACCCCGGCGCGAAAGGTGTAACGCTCGGCCAGGTGTCGGAAGCGGATCATGGTGGCCACGTCGCCCCGCCGCAGCAGGGCGTTGACCACCCCCGCTCGGCTGGAGAAGGGGACCACTACTTTGCCGTCGTCGTTGGGCCGATGCTCGCGGCCACCCAGCCAGAGGGTGGCGTCGGGCGCCGGCGCGTCGTCCTCGTCCAGCACGGTGAGCACGTGGCCCGCGGCCCCCAGGCGCTCGAGGTAGCGTAGGCAGCCCTTGCGGATCAGGGCGCGGCTGCTCTTGCCGTTGCCGATCATCTCCACGACGTAGACGCCAGCCCGGTCCATGGAGGGGAAGCTGAAGCTGCGCCGCACCCGCCGCAGCGGCGGCTCGTCGTAGGTCTGGGTCTCCTCCTCGCGCGCCACCAGGCCGTCGAGGTCCAGTGAGGTGTCGACCTCGCTGCCGGTGGCCAGGTGGTAGTTGAGCGTATTTATCTCGAAGACCTTGACCACCAGGGTCTCGACGTTCTTGACGTCCACCTCCAGCGTCACCGGGGCAGCGGCGGACAGCGACGTCGGGTTGTGCGGCACGAACTCGATGTCCACGCGCTCCTTGAGCGTCTGGTAGTAGCCCGGATCGTCGAGCATGGAGTACCAGCGCTCCATGTCACCCTCGCCGGCGAGGATCTTCGTCGTGGCGAAGACGCGCTCGAGGTGCGTGTGGCGGATGAACGGCTCGTAGGCCTTGTAGTCCTCGTCGTCCTCGAAGAAGTGGGCCAGGTAGCCGTCCACCAGCGCCTGGTCGTCACCCACCAGCGGCAGCCCGGTGACGCCGGTGAAGTCCTCGCCGAGGTTGGCGTTGTGGTAGCGGTGGACCTCCTGCTGGAGGTAGGTCGGCCGCGCGTAGTGGGTCTGGCGGGGCAGCTGCAGATAGAGCAAAAAGAGCGCGCGGTCGTGCCGCCCCTGCGCCCGATCCAGGGCCAGCAGGTGGTAGAGCACGTGGGCCTTGAGCGAGTTGAACGCCGGCTCCAGGGGACGGACGAAGTCCCACAGGCGCACTAAATAATCCCGTTCGAGGGCGGGGTCGGTCTGCCAGGCCTCATCGGCGCCGGGCGCCAGGTGCGCCAGGCGGGTTTGGACGAAGGCGGTGTTGGACATCAGCTCCGACTTGCGCGCTGCCAGCCAGTCAAGCTGCTCGCGCGTCATCAACCGGTGGATCGTCAGGGAGCCGAACCCGGAGGACCCGTGGTGTTCGAGGTCTTCGAGCACCAGCCGCGGCAGCTCGGGCACGTCGGGCCAGGTCAGGCGCCCCAGCAGCAGGCGCCGCTGATCCGCGTTGAGCGGCTGCCGGGCCAGCCACGTCAGGGCCGCGTCGGAGACGCCGTCCAGATCGTAGCGCCCCTGCAGCGCCTCGGCCGCCAGGGCCTCGCGGCCGATGAGCGCCTGGTCCAGGGCGGTGGGGTAGCCGCCGCTGGCGCTCTCCTGCTCCGGCTGGTGATCAAAGCGCAGGCCGAGCTGCTCCCGCAGGTAGCGCAGGCTCTCGTCCGGGTCATTGTCGTAGGACAGCAGCGCCTGGCGGTTGCAGATCTCCTGGTAGCGCCCGGTGTGGCCGTGGCGCTCCAGCCACAGCGGCAACAGCTCGCCGACCTGCGCCAGCTGACAGGTGTGCTGATGATGGAGGCAGTGGTAGTAGTAATAGTCCTCGGTCCCCGGGACCAGCTGCTGCAGAAATTCGCCGCGATCCTCGGCCAGGGCAAACTCTTCCATTCTGTCCTCCGTTATCTCTTGTCGTCGTAGGGGTTGGGCGGGATGTCCGATTTCTGGGGGATGCGTTTCTGCCCCTTCCTGGTCGGCGGCCGGGGCCGCTTGGCCGGCGCCCGCTTTTGCGGACGATGCCGGTCGGGCGCGCCGACGTCCGGTGGGCCAACGGCCGCGGCGTCCCGGGCGCCGGGCGGGACCGGCGCGACCTCTTTCGGAAGCTCGGTGTGCGCCTCTGGGAGAAACTCCGGCTTCTCCGGCGCGGCGGTCTTTTGCGGCGCGGACCGCCGATCACCGGAGAGGGCCAGGGCGGCCGCGACGCCGAGCACGGCGAGGGCGCCCACGACCAGCACCACCCGGCGGGTGCCGGAGGGCGCGGGCTCGTGCGCGGCGGCGACGGCTGGCGTGTCCCGGACCAGCGCCTCAAGGGCCTCGCCCATCTCCCTGGCCGAGGCGTAGCGGTCGTCGGGATCCTTGGCCAGGGCCCGCAGCACCAGGCGCTCGAGGTCCCGGGGAATGTCCAGGTCGGGCCTGCGCTCGCGCGGCGGCACGGGCTCCTCGTTGGCGTGCTTGATCAGCACGTTCCAGATGTTGGTGCCGGCATACGGCAGCTCTCCGGTGAGCATCTCATAGAGGATGACGCCGAGGGAGTAGAGGTCCGCGCGGTGATCCACGCCGCGGCTCTCCTCGGCCTGCTCCGGGGCCATGTAGTGGGGCGTGCCGACCATGATGCCGGTGTCGGTGATCCAGGTCGGCGACGACCCCACTTCGCTGTTGGCCCCCTTGTCGGCCTCGTCGGGCTGCATGGGAAAGATCTTGCTGATGCCGAAGTCCAGCAGCTTGACCAGGTCGCCCCCGCTGCTGCGCGCCAAAAAGACGTTGGCCGACTTGAGGTCGCGGTGCACGATGCCCGCGTCGTGGGCCGCCTGCAGGGCGTCGAGGATCTGGGCCGCCACGGTCCTGACCCGGGCGGCGGGTATGGCCCCCAGCCGGGCGATGGCCTCGGCCAGGCTCTCACCCTCCAGGTGCTCCATGATCAGGAAGGCGTCGTCGTCGTCGATGAAGCCGTAGTCCGTGACATCGACGATGTGCAGGTTGCCGATGCGCGCCGCGGCCCGGGCCTCCTGCTGGAAGCGCTTGAGCGCGGTGCGGCGGCCGGCGCGGTCCGGGTGCAGCACCTTGAGCGCCACGGTCTTGTCGATGAGCAGGTGCCGCGCGCGGTATACCTCCCCCATGCCCCCCTCGCCGATCTTCTCCTCGACGAGGTAGCGGTCCGCCACCGTGCGCCCCTCCAGCCTGCTGTCCCCTGGCCTCGCCTCGCGTTGCGCCATCTTGGGTCACAGGTGGAAGGTGGCGGCCACGGCCAGGGTGGCGAACATGAACGCCGTGTCCTCGTGGGTCGCGTCGGGCTTGTAGAGGTCGGGGCGGCTGCCGTGGAGCAGGCCGAGCTGGAGGTTGAAGCCCACCGAGACCCAGCTCGCGGCCATGGCCTCGATGCCCCCGCCCACGCTCCAGACGAAGGCCACGTGGCTGAACTTGTCCTTGACGGTGCGGGACTCCAGCTTGCTGCCCGAGGTGTAGGTCTGGTTGCCCTGGAAGGTGGTCCGCTCGTAGGACAGGCCAACGCCGCCGTCGCCGTAGAGGTAGAAGGTGCGGAAGGGGATCATGTAGCCGGCCACGGCCTGGACCATGTACCAGTCCACCGAGCTGCGCGCGTAGGTGGTGTCCGTGGCGGGGGAGACCTTGGTGTCGGTGACCTGAACCTGGGGGATCTCCTGGATCACCATGGACTGCCCCCAAAAGCGAACCCCGAAGAGCAGCCGCCGGTAGAGCCCCAGGGCGTGGAGTCCCGCGCCGAGGGTGAAGGGGCGGCCGGTGCCGAAGCCCATGATGGCGTTGGCCGAAAAGAGGAACCCGCTGGGGTACCGCTCCAGCAGCCGCAGGTCGGGGCAGGTGATCGCGTCGGGGCACTTGCGCGGCGGGGCGGGCTTCTCCACCTTGGCCAGCTTGACCTCCACGGCGTGCTCCTTGCCGGTCTCCACCACCACCCGTCGGGCGGTGAGCTGGTGTCCTTTCAGGCGCAGCAGCAGCACGTGCTCCCCCGGCGCCAGGGCCACCACCGTGGGGGTGACCTTGGCCTCGGCCGCCTCGCGGCCGTCCACAGTGACGCTGGCCCCCGAGGGTTTGGAGCTGACGAAGATCTTCACCGGGTGGGCCTGCAGCCGCCGCAGCCGTCGCTGCACGTCGGTGCGCAGCGCGGGGGCCGGGTTGGCCTCCAGGGTCTTGCGGTAGAAGGCCAGCGCCTGAGCCGCCTGGCCCAGGTTCTCGTGGCAGCGGGCGATGGAAAAGAGCGTGGTGGCGTGAGGCATCAGCCCGTGGGCCCGGGTGAACAGCTTGATCGACGCGCGGAAGTTGCCCTCGGCGTAGAGCGCCTCGGCCTTCTTGAACGCCTCGGCTGCCTGCTTGCGATTGGCAGCGTCCTGGGCCAGGGCCTGACCGGGCCCGACGAGGGCGGCCAGGAGGAGGCCGCAGAGCATTGTCCCGAGTGCTGAGCGGTTCATGACTTTCCCATAGTACATCCAGTGGGCATAGTACTGAAGGAGCGATTGGTAGCTGAAATGGACGAGGATCTTCCCATGCCCCGGGAGCCTGACCCGGACATCGACCGCCGTGATCTGCTGGTGGCCAGCTTGGCCGGAGACGGCCTCGGCTGGATCGGCCCCGAGATCGCATGGATCGACATCACGTCGCGGCAGAGCTGCGCGGTCTGCGGCGCTGCCAGGGGCGAGGAGCCTGCGGGCGACGAGATGTCAGCGGCGATGGCGGAGGACGTCGCGCGGAGTCTGGCCGAGGCGGGCTGCCGGCAGGTGGTGCCGGGCTGGCGCGGCGATCCTCTGGCCCACTCGTCCCTGGGGCAGCTGGTGCAGATCATGCAAACCCACCAGCTGGAGGTGACGCTGCAGTCGTGCTTCCACGGCGCGCGGGAGGAGGAGCTGCGCGAGGTGCTCCGCCTCCCCTTGCGGCAGCTGCGGGTGCGGGTCCACGGCCCGCCGGCCACCGCCGAGCTTGGCGGCCTCCTCGCCGCCAGCCTCCGACGCCCCCGCCCGCCGCTGCGCGTCGATCTGTGGACATTCACCGGCGCCGATGATCTGAGCGACGCGCTGCGCTGGGCCACCGCCGCCGGCGCCGAGGAGCTCAGGCTCGGTGTCGACGCCGGCGCACCGCGCGACCAGGAGCGCGGAGAGGTCAGGGACTGGCTCGATGAGATCGCCGGCGATCTGATCCACGTCGACAGCGCCGGAGAGTTTCCGACTCACCTCGGCGGCCTGGACGCGCTGGCCCACACCGGCGAGGGGCTGTACCCCGGGCGCCTGTTGCAGGGGGGCTTCACCTGGCGGCAGGACTCCGGGGCCATGAACTGCCCGGGCGGCCGACGCTGCACCAGCCTGTGGCGTGATCCCCAGTGGGCCACCGACGTCTTCGCGCGGCTGGACGACCTCGGCTGCCCGAGCTGCCTGTTGCGAGACGACTGCCTGGCGAACCTGACCACCATGCTGCTGGAGATCAACACCACCCGCATTGTGCTCACCAGCGCCTTCGCGCGGCGACACCTGCCCGGCCCGTTCTCGGCCGCCTCCCGGCGAGTACCGGCGCCCGCCAGCCTGGTGTGCTACCACGCCGCGTGGATCGACGCCCGGGGCTGCCTCTGCCTCGGAGACGAGGTCGTTCAAGCGCCTCGCCCGGGTGAGGAGCACGGGCTCGGCTGGTGGAACGCGGAGCCGCTGCGGCAGGCCCGCCTCGAGCTGGGGGGACGAGCCCTGGGCCACTCGCCGGGGACGCTGGGTCGCCACAACCCGTGCGACCGCCTCGATCTGGTGGACCACGATCTGCGAGCGCGGCTGGCCGAGGCGCCCCCGCGTGGCGCCCCCCCCGATGCAGCCACCCTGCGCTGGATCGTGCGCTCGGTCAGGTCCGAGGAGCTGCGGCAGGTGGCCCAGGACCGGCAGGTCAACTCCAGGGAGCGGTGGCTGCTGCGGAGCGCGCGGTACGACCGCCGGCTGCAGCAGCTGGACCGGCGCGTGCAGAAGATCCAACGGGAGCGGCGCCGCGCTCGCTCCATGCTCCGCCGGCTTCGCGCCCGGTTGCCGGGGCGCGAACTGAGCCGCGGCCGGGGGCGCAGGGCGCCCGAGCTTGCCCTGGTGATGGCGCCGCTTTGGGGATGCAACAAGCCCCCGTTGAGCATCGCGGTGCTGGTGGAGTACCTGCGCTCGCGTGGCGTGCGCGTGGTGGCGCGGGACCTGAACATCGAGTGTCACCACGCCGCCGTCGGCGCGGGGCTGGACCACATCTGGTCCACCGTGGGTGACCGTCGCCCCACGATGAAGCAGCAGGTGTCGGTCATCGAGGAGCACTTTCAGCCGCTGCTGGAGCGTGCGGCGGAGGACCTGTTGCGTTCGGACATCCCGCTCATCGGCTTCTTTGTCAACGAGCGCAACCGCCACGTGGTGCGGCACCTCGCGGGGCTCATCCGTCGCGAGGAGCCGTTGAGGCGCATCATCTACGGGGGCCCTGACGCGCACACCATCTTCGACCGCGGGCGCCACTTCCCCTTGCCGCACGGGCTCTACGTGGTGGGCGAAGGTGAGCGGACCCTGCTGGAGCTGACCCGCCGCCAGGGCCTGCAGGAGCCACTCGACGGGGTCCGCGGCACCGTCCCCGGCCACGCGCTGGCCGCAGCCGACGGCCCCGCCCGCGCCCTGGCCGGCTTTCGCCCCGGCGCGCTGGTGGAGGAGCTGGACCGGCTGCCGTTCCCCAGATACGACGACTTCCCCCTGGAGGACTACGCCACCGGAGAACTGCCGTTCCTCTTCAGCCGCGGCTGCATCGCCCGCTGCTCCTTCTGCAACGACCACGTGCGGGCGCACCGATTTCGCTGCCGCAGCGGCGAGCACGCGGTGGCCGAGCTGAGCTTCCATCACCGCGAACATCACGTCTCCGAGGTGAACTTCAACGACCTGATCTGTAACGGTGACCTTCCGCGGCTGGAGCGCCTCTGCGAGCTCATCCTGGCGGAGAGGTTGAGCCTTCGCTGGTGGAGCTACGCCATGATCCGGGCCGGCATGGGAGACCGGCTGATCCGCCTGATGGTCGACGCCGGCTGTCGCAAGCTGCACTTCGGCGTCGAGGCCGGCTCGGACAGCGTGCTGCGCAGGATGCGCAAGCAGCACAACGTCGCCCTGGCCGAGCAGGTGCTCCGGCGCGTCAAGGGGCACGGCATCAGCACCGCCATCAACCTGATGGTCGGGTTCCCCGGTGAGACCGAGCGTTGCTTCGAGGAGACTTGCGCCTTTTTGCGGGACAACGCCCCGTGGATCGATGAGGTGCTCAACCTGTCGGTGATGGGCCTCAAGCAGGACGCGGAGCTGGTGGACGACCTCTGCACCTACGGCGTACAGCGTGACCGCGACGGCAGCTGGACCGATGACGCTGGCAACACCGAGCAGACCCGCGATCGGCGGGTCTCGACGCTGCTCGAGCTGCTGGAGGAGCTGGGCATCCGCGTGCGCCAGGTCAACCGGCCGGAGCAGGCCGCGGAGCGCGACACGGGCATGTCATTCCTGCATTAGGCGGCTTCAATAAACGCTCAGGGTCGAAAGTGAGCCAGGCGCAGCCCGTGCTTTTTGGCCCGGCGATAAAGCTGGCTGACGCTGACACCGAGCTCCTCGGCGGCCAGGTCGGCGTCCCCCTCGTGGCGCGTGAGCACCTCCCGCAGCTGGCGCGCCTGGGGCGGCTCCGCGGGGGCTGGCGGCGTGGCGTCCGGGGCCGGGGCCGCGGACCTGGTACCCGAGGTCTGCGTGGCCGGCTCGAGGAAGTGCTCGGGGGTCAGCTCGGCCTCGCCGGCCAGCAGCAGCGCGCGCCGCACGGCGTTCTCCAGCTGGCGCACGTTGCGGGGCCAGCTGCGACAGCAGAGCAGCTCCATGGCCTCCACCGGCACCGCGCGACCGGCCGGGTCGTGCTTGTCCACGAAGCAGTCCACCAGGGCGGGGATGTCCTCCTGGCGCGCGGCCAGGGGCGGCAGCTCCACCACCAGCTCCGAGACCCGCGCGAAGAGGTCCATGCGGAAGGTCCCCTGCTCCACCATCGGTCCCAGCTCGCGGTTGGTGGCGCAGACCACCTTGACGTCCACGGGCACGGCCGAGGTGCCGCCCACGGGCACCACGCGACGGTCCTGCAGCACGCGCAGCAGCTTCGGCTGCTCCTGCAGCGGCAGCTCGCCGATCTCGTCGAGGAACAGGGTGCCGCCGTGGGCCGCGCGGAAGTGTCCCGGGTTGTCTCGGGTGGCGCCGGTGAAGGCGCCCCTGCGGTGGCCGAACATCTCGCTCTCGAAGAGCGTGGCCGTGATGGCGCCGCAGTTCACCGGCACGAAGGGCCCGCTGCGCCGCGAGGCCCGGTGCAGGTGCTGGGCCGCCAGCTCCTTGCCGGTGCCGGTCTCGCCGAAGACCAGCACGCTCAGATCGCTGGTGGCCGCCCGGGCCAGCAACGCCAGGGCCGCGTTCATGGCCGGCCCCGCCACCATGTCGTCGGCGCGGGTCACCGGCACGCCGCCGCTTCTGGGCGCTGGCCCCTCGGCCAGAAAGCGCAGCAGCGTGCAGCCCACGCGGATCACCTCGCCCCCCAGCAGGGGGTGGCCGTCGGAGATGCGCTGCCCGTTGACGAACACGCCGTTGACGCTGTCCAGATCGTCCACGCGCCAGGTGCCGCCCACGTCGTGGATCGCGGCGTGCTCTCGTGAGACCTCGTCGTCGTCGAGGGTCACGTCACCCTGGTCCGTGCGTCCGATGATGGTCTGCTCGTTGCGCAGCACGTGAAGCTCCAGCCGGGGCGGGCGGCCGGCAGGGTGGATGCGAAGCAACCCCGGCGGGGCGGCCTCGTGGGCGCTGCGCCAGGAACGGTCGACCTTGCGAGTTCTCTTGTAGGTGGTCATGGGGACTCCCATGATGACATAATCCCCGGCGTGAGTGAAAAGACTGAACATCCGCTGGTGGGCACCCTGTTCGCGGGCCGCTACCGCGTGGAGGCCGTGCTCGGGTCCGGCGGCGCGGGCGAGGTCTTCCTCGCCTGGCACGAGGTGCTCCAGCGGCGCGTCGCGCTGAAGCTGCTCCACGCCGAGCTGCAGCTGGACCCCAAGGAGCTGGCGCGCTTCCGGCGCGAGGCCCGGGCGGCGAGCACCATCGCCCACCCGGGGATCCCTCACATCCACGACTTCGGCCACTCCGACGAGGGGCGCCCCTACCTGGTCATGGACCACGTGGAGGGCCAGACCCTGGCCCACCTGCTGCAGCAGGGGCCGTTGCTGGTCGAGAGGGCGGTGGACCTGCTGCTGCAGATCGCCGGCGCCCTGGCCGCGGCCCACGCAGCGGGGGTGATCCACCGCGATCTCAAGCCGGACAACGTCATGCTCACGGAGGGCCCGGACGACGAGCAGGTCAAGATCCTGGACTTCGGCCTGGCCAAGGTGCTGACGTCGGACTCCGCGGAGCTGACCACCGAGGGCTCGTTCCACGGCACGCTGGAGTACCTGCCGCCGGAGCTGATCGACGGCCGCCAGGTGGACCACCGCGGTGACATCTACAGCCTCGGCGTGCTGGCCTTCGAGGTGCTCACCGGCGAGGTGCCCTTCCCCGGCACCCTCTTCCAGGTGCTAAACGCGCACCTGAAAAAAGATCCGCTCCCTCCCTCGGCGGAGGCCTCGCGCCCCGACATCCCGGGGGCCCTGGACAGCCTGGTGCTGGACTGCCTGGTCAAGGATCCGGAGCAGCGGATCCAGACCGCGGACGAGGTGATTCAGCGGCTGCGGTCGCTCTGACGCCTCCCTACGTTTTTCGGAAGAACTCCGAAAATCGGTGGCCACCTGCCCCCGGTGCCCACCGTAGTACGCAGTAGATCCGGCAAGGTGGCCGTGATGGTTGTTGGCGCGCTTCTTGCTTTTATATCCGGACATGAAAACGCAAATGACGATACTGGCCCTGGCCACCACCCTCCTGACCGCCTCCGTCGCGAGCGGTACCCCCCGCAACGCCATGCGCAAGAAGGTGGTGAGGGCCAACGAGATCTCCAGCATGTTCCAGGACGCCCGCGCCCAGCGCAGACCTGCGATCCGGGGCGCCGTGGCCCGCTACATCAAGCGCATCCAGCGCGAGCGCGACCCGTCGCTGTACAAGATGGGGGTCTTCTCCCTGCTCAAGTACAAGATGCCGATGAACCGCAGCCAGAGGAAGTCCGTGCTGAAGATGATCCGCGAGCCCACGCGGGGCCTGCTGCCCAAGCGGCCGCCGATCCCGAAGAAGGGCAAGATCGAGATTCGCCACTACTCCATGGACGGCTTCCTCGACGCCGACCTCTCGCGAATGCGCGAGGCGGGCTTCAACGTCAAGAAGGTCCCCGGCGGCGCCAAGGCCACCAAGGGGCGCATGAACGTTGTGCTGCGCGAGACCCACAAGAACATCCTCCGCGACCTGCACGACTCCAAGGTGCACGCCATCATCTACAACGGCCACTCGCAGATCGGCGGCACCGTGGAGCAGGCCCTGATGCAGGAGTCCATGCGGCAGCCGCGGGGGCGCAAGCTCATCGCCCTGTTCCAGTGCGTGGGCACCCAGACCATGCCGATGCTCAAGGGCCGCGTGCCGAACAACGACGTGATCACCAGCAACATCCCGCTCTACGTCGCCGAGACTCCGGGGCTGGTCAAGGCGCTGTACAAGGGCATCGAGAAGGGCAAGGGGTACCACGGCATCCGGCGGATGATGGACAAGGCCGCCTGGGGCAAAAACCGCCTGGTCTTCCCGAACCAGACCGCCACCCTCAAGAACACCGACTACGACGTCAACGGCATCCTCGACATCAACCAGGCCGCGGGCCGGATCCAGGTGCTGCCGCGCAAGCAGCGTAAGGTGGCCAAGAGCCTGATGAGCGGCGTGCACTTCCTGCGCACCATGAACCCCTACTACGTCGAAAAGACCCCGGGCGCCGTGTTCACCTCGCGCCAGGCCAAGATCCCGGTGGTGGCCAAGGGCATCTCCACCAGCGACGGTACCTCGGTGACCAACATCAAGTCCCGCACCGTCAACGGCCGGAAGCGCTTCGAGATTTCGGTCAACAAGAGCTTCAAGACCGCGCCGCGGCACGTGGTGGGCGCCGCGTCGGTGTTCGAGCTGCAGATGCACCTGCAGAAGAACCTGGCCGGCAAGACCGACAAGCGCGCCAAGGTCCGCGCCCTGGCCTTCACCGGCGAGTACCTCGGCCTCATCCCCCGCAACCGCGCCCAGGCTCAGAAGGCCCTGGACCGCGTGACGGGGATGAACGGCCTGCCGAAGCTGAACATGTGGCAGGTGCAGAACGCCATCGCCGGCGACCACGTCATCGGCGAAAAGCAGGTGGACAAGCTCCAGCGCCTGGTGGACCAGGCCGGCAGGTAACAGCCTCGCCCTCGCCCTCGCCCTTGCCCTTCCCTTCCCTTCCCCTCACCCCTTCCCTCTATCCATCCCCGTTTCCCCCGTTCCCCCATTGTAGTCGCACCCAACGCGAAATTCTCGCACCTTTTAGCATCTCTCAACTCGAGTCCAACAGCCCAACTCGTATAATATCGTAGCGTTACATCACGCATCCCTGGCACAGCGCGTGAAACCTCTCCCGGGAAACTTACACGGGAGAGATAGAATGCGACGCTTTACGATCCTTGCGCCCCTGGCGATGGTCCTGCTGACGGCAGGCGGTGAGGCCCGGGCCGACGCCGTGCTCAAGTCCAATCAGTTCACCCTCTTCCCAACGCGGGTGGAGGTGTCGGTGAAGGTCAGGGCCCAGGTGGAGGTCACCGAGCTACAGCTCAAGTTCCCCGACGTCACCGGCCGCGGCGACTACGCGCTCACCGTACCCGGGCCAAGGGACGCCTTCTCCATGGGCGTGGACCTGGACCGCGGCGGCGGCTTCAAGGCCCTGGGCATGGTGGCCAAGGCGCCTCACGGCGGCGCCGCCGGCGGGTCCAGCTCGGGCAGCGCGCTGGCCAAGTGGCAGGGGAACACCCCGCTGTTGGCCGATCTGGCCGACCTGCAGCCAGGGCCGCTGACGGTGCGGGTCTGGTTCCAGCGGCTGCTGCGCCGCCACAAGGGCAAGGTGAGCTTTCAGGTGGCCGTCTCGCGCTGCCCCCTGCGGCCCGCCTCGCTGCCCGACGCCGCGCTGTCGATGAAGGTGCAGTGCAAGACCTTCCGCCCCCTGGACAGCTTCTTCGCCAAGGGCGCCGGCGTGGTGGTGGCCAAGCCAGCGGCCGACCTGGCCGAGGCCTCCCTCGGCGGCACGCTTTCGGGCACCAGCAGCATCGACGTGACCTACGCCGAGCAGTCCAAGGGGATCCACGCCAACTTCCTGACCCACCGCACACCCACGGCGGACCCCCAGGGCGGCAGCGACGGCTACTTCATGCTGATCCTCGACTCGGACGAGATCAAGGCGGCCGACGCCCTGCCGCGGCGGTTGAGCATGGTCATCGACAAGTCCGGCTCCATGACGGGGGCCAAGATCGATCAGGCGCGGGACGCGGCGCTGGCCATGATCGCGCACCTGCGGGACGGTGATCATTTCAACATCCACACCTTCAACCAGGGCATCCGCTCCTTCTGGCCGGCGCCGGTCAACGCCAGCGGCGCCAACATCGCCGCGGCCAAGTCCGCCGTGCAGCAGCTGTTCGCCTCCGGCACCACCAACCTCGACGGCGGCATCAAGGCCGGGCTGGGCGGCGCCCAGATCGACGGCGGGCGGTACGACGCCATGATCCTGCTCTCCGACGGCCAGCCCACCGCCGGCGTGACCGACATTGGCCAGATCCTGCACAACGCCAACGCCAACAACAAGCTGGAGTCGCGCCTCTTCACCTTCGCCGTGGGCGCCGGCGCCGACCGCAACCTGATGGAGGCTTTGGCCCGCCAGACCCGCGGCCGCGCCTTCGTGCTCAACAACGCCCAGGCCGGCCAGGACCTGGGGTACAAGGTCAACCAGCTGTTCCAGGACATCCACGCCGTGCGGGTGGTGGACATCAGCATGTCGGTGCTCGGGCTCACCACCACCGACACGCTGCCGCGGCAGGCCACCGACCTGTACTCCGGCGGGCAGATGATCGTGGTCGGCCGCTACACCCACCCGGGCCAGGGCACCGTGCGGCTCTCCGGCCTGTCGGGCGGCATGCCCTACTCCCACGACGTGCTGGTCAATGCCGCCAAGGTGGAGCACGCCAACGCCTTCATCAAGTACCTCTGGGCCACGGAGATGGTGGGGCAGTCGCTGGCCGACATGGTCGGCAAGGGCGACACCTCCGCCCTGAAGGACAAGATCTCCAAGCTCGGCATGGCCTACCGCATCCAGACCCCCTACACCACCTTCTCCTCCACGGGCAGCACCCCGGGAAATCCCTACTATGGCGGGACCTACGACACGGGCAGCGACGGCTGCAGCTGCGACACGGCCGGCGGCCCGGCGCCGGCGACGGGCGTGTTGTTGGTGCTGCTCGGGCTCGTGGCGCTGCGGCGCCGGCGGTGACCGCTCAGCTCCGGCGGTATCTCAATCCCAGGCCCACTGCACGTCGGCCAGCGGCAGCATGTGGAACTGCTGGCCAAAAGGATACTCCCCCCAGACCATCTTGTAGCCGAGGTGCGCGGCGAACCCGCGGGTGAAGCGCCAGGAGAGCATCAGCGTGTGCTCCAGGGCGAAGTTGCCCTCGCCGCCCGGCATGAGGAAGAGGTCCACGTCGACGAGGTACCACAGGCCGCGCCAGAGGTGGGCGTCAAGGTCCACGCCGACCTGGAAGGCGACGCCGTGGTGGTAGGCCGATGAGCGGGGAAAGACCAGGGGCAGATCCATGGTCGGCATGGTGCTCTCGCCCGCGGTGGCCGCCAGCAGCGCCGTGGCCCGCCCGGTTATCCAGTACCCCGCTCTGAGCCGGTAGGTGACCAGCAGATCCATGTCCCAGCCCACGATGAACGGCACCTCGACGTCGGGGGACAGCACGCCGCCGGTGCCCTCGCGGGAGAGCACCATCAAAAGCGGCGTGGGGAAGTGGATGCCGAAGCGCGCGGCCAGGGTCAGGTCCCGCCACTCGGCCAGGCCGACCTTGAGCCGCACGTTGGGCATCAGCGCGTTGAGCAGGGCGTGGGTCGAAACCTCCAGCCCGTCGCGCAGGCCGTACCGCAGCGGCTGAAATATGCCGACCTCGATGCGCCCCCTGGGCAGGGTGTGGGCCGTGCCGATGGACCAGGGCCGGGCGTCGGCCATCGTGGCCGCCGGCGCCAGGGCCGCGAGCAGCGCCGCGGTGATGACGAGTCTCCTGATGGTCGTTGTCATCTGGCTCCTCACTTGGCGAAGACGGCGCTCACCGGACAGTGGTCCGACAGGCCCATGGTTTTTTGGTGCGTCTGCCCCTCCTCCTTCACCTTGCCGTTGGTGAAGAGGTAGTCCAGCTTGCGGTTCCAGAAGACGTACTGGCTGACGCTGTGGGTGAAGTGCGCCTTCTCGTCCTCGACGTAGGCCGCCCGGGTGATGGCCGGCGCGTAGTCCTTGTAGTAGGGCAGCATGAAGGTCAGCTCGGCCTTGTCCCGCTCCACGTTGAAATCCTCGTCCTCGCAGACCGAGTCGGAGAACCCGCTCATCTTGGAGGCGTCGGGCGGCAGGGTGTTGAGGTCGCCGCCGGCGACGAAGAAGATCTTGTCGGCGTGAACACGGTCCAGCTCCTCCTTGAACAGCTCCACGTGGCGCTTCTTGGTGTCGTCCACGGCGTAGGCCGCGGTGTGCACGTTGAGCACCGCCACCTTGCCCATGCCCGGCACCTGCACGCGGGTGTCGAGGATGGCCCGCCGCAGGTAGAAGTACTGCTTGATGGCGCTCTGGGCGCCGATCAGCGGCAGCGCGATGCGCCGCCCCGAGGTGATGGGCCAGCGGCTGAGCACCGCGCTGCCCGAGTTGACCCGCCCCAGCCCGTCGCTCGGCACGTAGTCGGCCTTCCACTGGGAGACGTAGGCCCCATAGTTGAGGCTCGGGATGAGGTCGAGCAGGGCCTGCACCTAGTCCACGTACTGGCTGCGCTTGGACTCCACGTCCACCTCCTGCAGCAGCACGATGTCCGGGTTCACCCGCCGGATCTCCACGGCCAGGGCGGCCAGGTTCTGGTCCACCTCCTTGCGGGTCATGATCACCCGCTCGCCGTGGCAGTCCCAGAAGAAGTCGATGCGCCCGCCGCCGAACTTGACGTTGAACGTCATCACCTTCAGGCTCGCGGCGGTGGCCGGCGGGGTCTCGAGCCTGGACGCCTGGTACATCCTCGCGTCCTCGATGTCGTCGAAGGTGGTGTTGAATGGATCGCATCCGCAAGCGGCCATGGCGCCCAGCGCCACCAGCGCGGCAGCCTTCATCAACTTTATGGTCTTCATTGCGGCAGTATATCACCGCCGGGCCGTCAGAACCCCACCCCCAGGCCGAGCTGCGCTGACGGGGTATAGGCGTCCATCAGCAACGAGTCCGGATCGTTGGTGGAGAACAGCGGCAGGTAGCCCGCGACGAAGACGTCGAGGTCGAAGTCAGAGGCGCGGAAGAAGCGCGCCCCGACGCGCAGGCTGAAGGTGCCGCCCTTGACCGTGGCCGACTCGGGGTCAGCGTCGGCTGGCCGCAGCCGCCCCTCGTAGTGCAGCACCTGGGCGCCGAGGCCCGCGCTGAGGTATGGCGTCGTCCGCTCCCGCGGCAGGAACTCGTGAGACAGCCCGAGCTCGCCGCCGGCCACCAGGCGCAGCGCGCGATCGGTGCCGTTGGCGCCGCCCAGCGCGCCGCCGGCGTAGATGCGCGCGAAGATGTACCAGCTGGCGGAGCCGCGCGTGACCGAGAACGCCCCGCCCGAGGCGAAGGCCGCGTTGTCGCCGCCGCTGATCACGGTCTCGAACAGCTCGACGCGCCAGGTGTTGCGCCCGCCCTTGAGCACGCTGTGTACTGCGCGCCGGGCCGCGCTGTAGGACTGGATGTCCTCCGCCAGGTGCACCGGGTCGTTCTTCAGCACCCGCCGCAGGGCGTCGCGGATCCTCGGCCCCAGATCCTCCTTGCGCTCGACGGTGAAACGGATCGGCACCTCCTTGTTGATCCGCGCCGTGAGGAACCATACGCCGTCCACGTCGAACAGCTCCACCTGCAGCAAGGATCGGCAGCCCCGCTCCACCGGCCGGTGGGTCGGGTGGTGCCCCAGCTCGTCGGCCACCAGCTTGCGCAGGCCGGCCAGGCGGCCCTCGGCGGCAGAGATCTTGACGCAGACCGCCACCGCGGCCCGGGCCGGCGCCGGGCACATGACCACGGCGAGCCACAACGCCGCGAGCGAGGCGTACGCCCTATGGCGCCGCGTGGGCGCGCTATGGTTTTCAGGCACCAGGGGCCGCCCGTTAGAACAATACCCCGAGGCGCACCGAGACGCCGGGCAGCCAGGTGTGGATGTCGCCGTCGTCGTTTTCGTTGGCCACCACGTAGGTCGGCAGGTGCACCTCCCCCTGGATCACCCAGTGGATGCTCGTGGCGCGCATGAACTCCCAGCCGAAGACGAGGTCCACGTCCACGCCGCCGCCGAGGATCACGCTCCGCTTGTCGACGCCGCGGTCGTCCTTGTCCTTGATCACGTTGAACCATAGCAGCTCGAAGGTGCCGCCCGTGCCCATGAAAAACGAGGTGACCCCTCGCGGGTTGAGGTAGCGCAAAAAGTGCAGCGTCAGGCCCGCCGTGCCGCCCAGGTCCACGTGGCCGCCGGTGGGGTTGCGGCGCAGGGCGGTCTTGCTCGTGCCGATGCCGAAGTTGGCCATGGACTCGATGGCCCAGTTCTCGAACTTGCCGCGGTAGCCCGCGCTGAAGGTCATGGGCGAAAAGAGCCGCACGTCGGTCTCCACCGCGCCGCTGTTCTGCGCCGTGGAGAGCATGCCACCGCGCAGCTGCGTGCCGAGGGTCAGGGCGAAGTGGTGGGTGCCGCCGACCCAGCGCTTGGGCACCCGGGTGTCGGCCCGCAGCACCGTGTCGCGCTTGATGGTGGCGCTGATGGGCCTGTTGTGCAGCAGCGCCGTCACAGCGCGCTCGGCGAACTGGCTGATCTCGTCGGGCAGCAGCTGGTCCACCCACTCCTCGCGCCCGTGGCCGGAGTAGCGCGCGAACACGGTCCAGCCCCGCTGCAGGGGATAGAGGTCCACGCGGATGCGTTGGGCGCACCTGCGGCTAGCCGCGACGTACCCCGGCTCGTGGGTCACGAAGTGCTCCATCAACCTGCGCAGGTAGCCGATGGGCGTCTGGCCCCGGGGCACCATGGAGAGGTCTGCGCCCCTGGTCTCGTCCAGCCACCCCGGCGGGATCGGCACGGCGTCGTCGGGCTCGGCGGGGTCCGGCGCGGCGCGCGCCGCGTGAACCTGGGCGCTGGGCGCGGGCCGCGTGGCCGGCGGCTTCTGCCTGCCCTTCTTTACCTTGCGGGTCGGCGAATGGTGGGTCACCTCCACGCAGACCCTCGTCTCGGCGGCCCGGGCCACGGCGGGCATCGCCGCCAGCAGCCCCAGAAAAAAGACGCAGCTCCCCTTGCACATGGTGGTCATGTGTTCGTCCTCCAGATAGCTCTTGGTGCGGGCTGACCTGGTGCACATCACGTGCCACGGAGGAACGTACGGGGAAGGTCACGAAATCACATGGCGGCACCTGCGCGGCGTGGTGCGCCAGGACCACAGGTGTGAAAAAATCCACAGCCGGACGGGGCCGGTGGTGAACGCTGAACAGGCGGAGCTCTAGAGGCGCAGCACCACGCCCAGGTTGAGGTCGCCATGGATCGCCAGCTCCGGCAGGAGCAGAAACGTGGACAGCTCCGCCGACAACCCGAAGGTGCGGTTGAACATGAAGGTCACGCCGGTGCCGAGGTTTGTGGCCACCAGGCCGGCGGCGCGGGTGTCTACATACGTGTCCTCGATGCGCACGCGGTGGCGTACCTGGCCGGCGCCCACGCCCATGGCCACGAACCAGCGCAAGCGATCTCCGGCCACGAACCACTTCAGCCGCGCCAGCCCGAGGACGCTCATCACCTCGGGGATCCCCCACTCCTGTGAGGTGAAGTTGAGCAGCTGGAAGCGGCCCTGCAGGCTCAGCTGCCAGCGGTCGGTCAGGTTGTAGCTGGCGTCCGCCGTCAGGTGCAGGGGGGCGTGGGCCCAGCCGCTGTCGCTGCTGTCGGGGAACTCCCCGCCGATGATGGGCGCGCCCACGTGCTCGGTGGAGCCGCCGTAGATCCAGCCCAGGCCCGTGCCCACGGCCAGGCCGAGGGCGAAGCGTGGAGGCGCTGGCCGGGCCGGTGCGGCGCCGCGGACGGCGATGTATCCATAGACCGAGGGCCGCAACTCCCAGGGCTCGGCGTCCGCCTCCAGGGCCTGGCCCGCCGCGCTGGCCGGGATCTGCGCCAGCAGCAGCAGCACTACAATAGTGGAATTACGCTTCATATCATCCTCCGCTGAGGATGGTATTGACCACGGGGCGTGAAATCTGACAGGCGGCGTGCGTTTTTTTGCAGGGGCCCCCGGCGGCTACTTGCCGGTGACCCGCGCCCAGACCAGCCGGCGCAGCTCGTGGTTGCCGCGGTCGTTGAGGTGCAGGCAGTCGTTGTAGAACCAGAGCGAGGGATCCTTGGCGTTGTAGTACTTGGACTTGGTGTTCTTGTAGTGGTAGCTGTGCCCGAGGAACGCGGTGGCGTTGTCCACGATGAGCACCTTGTTGACCCCGGCGAAGCTCTTGAGGTAGCTGTTGAAGACGGCGAGCTGCTTGAGCACCGCCGGCCCGACGAAGCCGCCCAGGGTCTGGATCATGGTGCAGAAGCCCACCAGCCCCGTGTACCCCGCGGGCAGGGTGCCCATGCCGTCGGTGGGGTCGTGCACCAAAAACAGCAGGATCATGACCTTGCCCGGGTAGAGCTTCTTGTCGGAGAAGTGGGTGACGACCTTCTTCAGGTTGGTGGCGACCTGGGTGCCGAGGGTCTTGGTGGCCGAGGGGTTGATCACGATGCTCATCAGGTTGGCGGCGAAGTCGTTGCCGCCGATGGAGATGACCACCATCGTGTCGCCCTTGGGGTTGCCCTTGAGCGAGCTCAGCTGGGTGACGAGGCCCGACGACACGGCGCCGCCCACGCCGGTGTCCACCATCTTGATCCCGGGGAACTTGGAGGCCAGGTCCTTGCCCTTGAAGGTGGGGTACTTGGTGTCGTTGTTCTTCAGCAGCAGCTCCTTGTAGGCGTTGCCGCTGGTGGCGCCCACGCCCACGGCGATGGAGTCGCCCATGTTGATGAACTGGGTCACGTTGGTCGGGAACCCCGGAGGCGGACCCGCGTCGACGTTGTACATATCGGGAGAGGTGGTGTCGGGGCTCGAGGTGTCGGGCACCGCGGCCTCGCTTGCCACCTTGGCGTCGGGCGCCGCTGCCTTGTCCGGACCGGCGTCGGCCGCCACAGCCTTGTCCGCGGCGGCGTCCTTGGTCTCGGTGGGGCCGTCGTCCGAGCAGCCCCAGCAGAGCAGCCCGACGAGCACGATCCAGGGCAGACAGGTGCGGTTCCTTAGCGGTCTCATCGGGGCCTCCTTTGGCGCCGGCACAGTCTATCACAGCGGCCCGAACCATCATCTCAAAAGTGACGGATCCGTCACCTATTGCCCCGCGCCCTTCTTTTGAGGCCGCGCATGCCGTATGCTGTGTCTCATGCGTCATTCAAACAACTACGCTCAACATCTCGCCTGCCTCTCCCTGGTCCTGCTGCTGTCGGCGTGCACGGACCCCTTCGAGGAGGCGTTCGACGACGGCGGCGTCGCGCCCCAGCCCGACCTGGAGGTCGGCTGCACCGAGAACCAGGTGCGCTGCCTCAACCAGAGCTTCCAGCGCTGCATCGGCAACGTGTGGAAGGAGCAGAAGCGCTGCCAGAACCCCCAGGTCTGCACCGTGAAGAAGGGCTGCGTGGCGTGCGATCCCTCCGTGGGGCGAGGCTGCTCGGGCAACGCGATCCACAAGTGCAACCCCGACGGCACCATCGGCGCCAAGGAGAAGGACTGCCTCGGCCTGGCCTGCGTGCTCGGCCTCTGCCGCCCGCCCACCTGCGCCATGGGCGCGCGGCTGGTCTACGTGGTGGACTCGCAGTACCGCCTGCTGAGCTTCGACCCGTCCAAGGAGAGCAACCACTTTACGCTCATCGCCAAGCTGAGCTGCCCGGCCGCCTCGCCGTGGCCTGGTCGGCCCGGCCCCGCGACGCCGTTTTCCATGTCGGTGGACCGCAGCGCCCGGGCGTGGGTGCTCTACACCAGCGGCGAACTGTTCTGGGTCAGCACCAAGGACGGCTCGTGCAAGCGGAGCCCGTTCCAGAAAGGGCAGCAGAGCTTCAAGCTCTTCGGCATGGGCTTCGTCTCCGACGCTGCGGGGTCGGCGGCCGAAAAGATCTACGTCACCCGGGCCAAGCTGGACCTGTTCGACAAGCAACAGCTCGGCTACATCGACCCGGCCACGCTCAAGCTCACGGTGGTGGGCAACATGAAGCAGGCCGAGTACAGCGCCGAGCTGTCCGGCACCAGCAAGGCCGAGCTGTACGGCTACCACCCGGGCCAGGCCTCCAGCACCGTGGTGATGCTGGACAAAAAGAGCGGCCAGCCGAAGAAGACCTGGAGCGTGACCCCCTCCAAGGGGCAGGTCACCGCCTGGGCCTTCGCCCACTGGGGCGGCAAGTTCTACATCTTCATCACCGCCTCCGACGGGCTGTTCGGCGAAAAGTCCAGCGTGCTGCGGCTGGACCCGGCCAAGGGCACGACCCACACCTTCCTCGACAAGATCCCCTACCGCATCGTCGGCGCCGGGGTCTCCACCTGCGCGCCGGTCATCGACTGATCGGGACGGCTTGATGTGGCGCGGCCCGCTGTAGATAATAGGGCCATGAACTGGACCAGACCATGCTCGAGATAATCCAGGATCCTCAGTCCTGGGTCGCGCTGCTCACGCTCACCGCCCTGGAGATCGTCCTCGGCATCGACAACATCGTCTTCATCGCCATCCTCACCGACCGGCTGCCCGAGAAGCAGCGGCCGCTGGCCTATCGCCTCGGCCTGGGCGGGGCGATGATCACCCGGGTGGCCCTGCTGCTCGCCATCTCCTGGGTCATGGGGCTCAACGCGGTCCTGTTCACGGTGCTGGGCGAGGAGATCTCGGGGCGGGACATCATCCTGCTGGCCGGGGGGCTGTTCCTCATCGGCAAGGCGGCCCACGAGATCTACCAGAAGGTGGAGGGGCTGGACCACCCGCAGAATCAGCAGGACGGCGAGCACGCCAACATGACGCTGACCATCGTCCAGATCATGGTGCTGGACATCGTCTTTTCGCTGGACTCGGTGATCACCGCGGTGGGCATGGTCAAGCACATGCCGATCATGATCACCGCCATCGTCATCGCCATCATCATCATGCTGGTCTTCGCCCAGCGCATCGGCGACTTCATCACGCGCAACCCGGCGATGAAGATCCTCGCGCTGTCGTTTTTAATGCTCATCGGCGTGCTGCTCACGGCCGAGGCCTTCGATCAGCACCTGAACAAGGGCTACATCTACTTTGCCATGGGCTTCGCGGTGATCATCGAGATGCTCAACATGCGCTTTCGCAGAAAGACGGTCCCCGGGGAGGAGCCTGCTGACGAGTAGGCGGCGCCCGCGGCGCGGCCGGCGTGGCGATTGCGCACGACAATTGCAGGACTGGTCACCATCATGACACCCGACAGCGGAGCCCATATCCCCGCCCCCCGCAAGCTGTCCCGCTGACGTGCCGCCCTGCCGCTGGGCATCGCGGCGCTTTTCGGGGCGGCCCTGGTGACGGTGGCCACGGCCAACTGGTACAGCGCGCGCGATACCGCAGAGCGGGCGCGGGAGAGCCGCGCCACGGACCTGGCGGCGCAGGCGTTGTACGGCATGCGAAACCTCGGCTTCCTCTCGAGCATGAGCCAGCTGCAGGCCGGACTGCGCAACCTCACCGGCGGGCCGATCTCCTCGGTGGCCCTGCTGGACAGCGGGGGCGGCACCATCCTCTCCACCCCGGGGGCGGAGGCGGAGCTGTCGGGCGCGCGGGCGGCGGTGGGGCGCATGGAGCGGGGCCAGGTGTTGCGGCTGGCCACCAAGACCGGCGGGGACCGCGTCTACCCCACCTACCAGGTGGTGCTGCTGCTCAAGCCCGAGATGCCGGCGGACGTGCGCCGCTGGTTCGGGCGCATGGTGGCCGGCTTGCCGGCGGCCGAGCGGGCGCGCTTCAAGCCCGCCCTCGGCCCGGGGCGGACCTACTTCGGGGCCGCGGTCACGGTGCGGGACGAGGCCTCGGTCAAGGCGCTGCGCCGGGCCCGCGTCACCCTGCAGATCAGCGTCGCGGTGGCGCTGCTGCTGCTGCTGGCTGCGCTGGTCGCCCTCAACCGGGAGCTGCGGATGCAGCGTGTGGAGGCCGAGCTGCAGCGCAGGCGGGCCCTGGCCGAGATGGGCGAGATGGCCGCGGTGCTGGCCCATGAGATCCGCAACCCCCTGGGCGTGATCAAGGGCCGGGCCCAGGTGCTGCTCGAGGACCTGGACGGGCCGCCGCCCGCGGGCGCGCTGGAGGCCCTCGTCAACCAGAGCGTCAGGCTGGAGCGGCTGGTCAGCTCCCTGCTGGAGTTCGCCCACCCCGCGCCGCCGCGGACCCGGCGGATCGACGCCGAGGAGCTGCTGGACGAGGCCCTGGAGGCGGTGGCCGACGAGGCGGTGGCGCGGCAGATAGCCCTGGTCTCGGACGGCGGCGGCGAGACCGTCACCGCCGACGCGGACCAGCTCCACCGCGCGCTGGTCAACCTGCTGCGCAACGCCATGGAGGCGTCGCCCGACGACTCCACCGTGACGGTGAAGGTGCGCACCCGCGGCGGGCGGACCCAGCTGTCGGTCACCGACTCGGGCAAGGGGCTGCCAGACGACCTGGGCCAGACCATCTTCAAGCCGTTCGTCACCACCCGCCAGGAGGGCTCGGGGCTCGGCCTGGCCATCGTGCGTCGCATCGCCGAGGCCCACGGCGGCGGGGTGACCGCCGGGAACGCCCCCGGCCGCGGCGCCCGCGTCACCATCGAGCTACCGGGAGAGAAGTCATGAGCGAAAGGGGCCAACCTCAAATCCTCATCGTGGAGGACGAGCCCGAGATGCGCCAGGTGCTGGCCGACATGCTGGCCCGCCCGGGGTGGCGCGTGACCCAGGCCGCCGACGGGGTGGAGGCCCTGGAGCTGCTCGCCGCCCGGCGGCCCGACGTGGTGCTCACCGACCTGAACATGCCCCGCATGGATGGCAGGGAGCTGCTCCGGCGCATCAACGAACGCTACCCGGGGCTGCCGGTGGTGGTGCTCACGGCCTACGGCACGGTGCCCGGCGCGGTGGAGGCCATGCGCGGCGGCGCCTTCGACTTTCTGGCCAAGCCGCCGCCTGGCCCGCAGCAGCTGCGCGACGTCATCGGCCGGGCCCTGGCCTGCGGGGGTGAAGGCCCGCAGCGGGGCGCGCCGGGTGACCTGGTTCTGGTCCACGAGGACCCGGCCATGGACGAGACGTTGAGCGTGGCCAGGGCCGTTGCCCCGCGCACGACCACTGTATTGATCACCGGTGAGTCCGGCGTGGGCAAGGAGGTGGTGGCCCGCTTGATCCACCTGCACAGCGGCCGCCCGGGGGAGGCCTTCGTGGCGCTCAACTGCGCGGCGCTGCCGGAGTCGCTGCTGGAGAGCGAGCTGTTCGGCCACGACAAGGGCGCCTTCACGGGCGCCGTGAAAGCCCACGCCGGCCGCTTCGAGCAAGCCCACGGCGGCACGCTGCTGCTCGACGAGGTGGGTGAGATGACGCCGGCGCTGCAGGCCAAGTTCCTGCGCGTGCTCGAGACCCGGCGTGTCACCCGGCTGGGCAGCGCCAGGCCGCGGCCCGTGGACGTGCGGGTGCTGGCCGCCACAAACCGCGATCTGGAGCAGGAGGTCAAGGCGGGGCGATTCCGCGAGGACCTGCTCTTCCGGCTCAGCGTGTTCCCGATCCAGATCCCGCCCTTGCGGCAGCGCCCCGGCGACGTTCTGCCCCTGGCGCGGCACTTCCTGGCGCAGCTGGGTGGCGAGGCCCGGCCCCGGGCGTTTACGCCAGAGGCCGAGGGCCTGCTGCGCGGCCACGGCTGGCCGGGCAACGTGCGCGAGCTGCAGAACGTGGTGGAGCGGGCGGTGATCCTGGCCGGCACCGGCGACATCCGGCCGGCGCACCTGCGCCTCGGGCCCGCCGACGAGGAGGCCGAAGCGCCTGCTCCCCCCGAGCCGCCCTCCCCCGCACCCGCCGCTTCGCCGCCGAGGGCCACTAACCTCAAGGAACTGGAGAAGCGTGCCATCCTGGAGGCCCTCGAGGCCACCGGCGGAAACCGCAGCCAGGCCGCCAGGCAGCTCGGCATCGCCCGCCGCACCCTGCAGTACAAGCTCAAGAAGCTGGGCATCGAGTAGCGCCAGACCGCGCACGGATTGCGCACTGCGCAGCAATTGCGCACCCCACCTCCGCCGCGTGCGCAAATGGTGCGCGGTCGACAAAAGTACAAAAGTTAGGTCCAGGCACCTCGGAAACACCTGAAATCACAGGGTCGCAAAGTACAAAAGTACAAAGGTCAGGTCCGGGCACCTCTGGCACGCCGCTGGCAATGAGCGGGGGCGTGAACGAGGAGGTCCCATGAAGAAGACGAACACGAGGGCATTTACGGTGGCGCTGCTCTGTTGCGCGGTGATGGCCCAGGCGCGCCCTGCCGCGGCCCAGACCAGCCAGCCGACCGGCCAGCTCTCGCTGGCGCAGGCCGTCTCCCTGGCCAAAAAGCAGAACCTCAAGCTGCGGGGCGCGCGGCAGGGACAGGGGGCGGCTACCGAACGCAAGCGCGCGGCCCTCGGCGCCCTGGGCCCGCATCTTTGGGCCAGCAGCGGCCTCTCCTTCGCCGGCGGCGACAGCGCCTTTGGCAGCGTGCCCGGCGTCGGCGACATGGGGCAGCTGATGAACTCGGACGCGTTCAAGTTCACCCTGGGCGCCAACTGGTCGGTGTTCAGCGCCAGGAGCATCATCAACGTCAAGCGCGCTGACCAGGCCGAGCGGTCCAGCCGGCACACCGTCGAGGACGCCACCCAGACGGTGGTGACCCGCGTCGCCCTGACCTTCTACAATCTCCTCGCCGCCCAGGAGGGGGAGCGCATCGCCCGCCAGACCGTGGCCAGCACCGCGTCCCACCTGGCCCAGGCGCGCTCGCGACTGGCCGCGGGCAGCGCCACAAAGGCCGACGTGCTGCGCTGGCAGGCCCGGCACGCCGCAGATCGTCAGGCGGTGGTCTCCGCCGGCCAGCAGGTGGCCACGGCCAGGGTCCAGCTCAACAACCTCATCGGCCGCCCCCTGGACGCGCCGCTGTCTCCGACGCCGCCCCCCGCCGCCCTGCCCCGCCCGGGCCGGGTGACCACGGTCTCCGGCGCGCACCCCCAGCTCGAGCTGGCCCGGCTGTCCGTGGACGCGCGCGCGCTGGACAAAAAATGCGCCCAGGCCGCGTTTTTGCCCAGCCTGGATCTGACCGCCGGCTACACCTGGCAGCGCTACCTGCCCCATGAGGACATCTCCACCAGCACCGGCTGGCTCGGGAGCTGGTCCGCTGGCCTGACGCTGAAGATCCCGATCTTCGACTCCACCGCCAAGATCTTCGAGGTGCGTCGCGCCGACCGGGAGCTCTCCCGGGCCAGGCTGAGCCAGGACGACGCCCGACGCGCCCTGCAAGAGCGCCTGATTCAGGCCGACCTCGGCGTCCAGGCCAGCTACAAAAACGTCGCCGTGGCGCGGGAGCGACTCGAGGCGTCGGACGCCGCCCACCGCAGCGCCACGGCCCTGTACGCCGTGGGCAGCGCCACCACCACCGACGTGCTGGACGCCCAGAAGAGCCTGGCCGCCGCGCGCTACAACCTTCGCAACGCTCGCTACAGCTACCTGGCGGCCCTGGCCCAGCGTGACCACGCAGCGGGAACCACGAGGTGACCCATGAACCGACCGAACACCACCGCAAAGAAAAGCCTCGCTCTGTTGTTGCTGGTCCCCGCCCTGGCCGCCTGCGACGCCCGCGAACCGGCCGCGCCGAAGCCCCGGGCCGCCGCTGTCCCTGTTGAGGTGGAGCGCCTGCGCCCCACCCTGCACCAGCGCCAGGTCACGGCCGTGGCCACCGTGGAGCCCTGGCGTCGGGTCACCCTGCGGGCCGAGACCGCGGGCCGCATTACGCGCCTGAGCTTCGAGGTGGGCCAGCGCGTGCGCAAGGGCGCCTCCCTGGCCGGCCAGGATGGGCGCCTGGCCCGGCGCGTGCTGGACACGGCCAGGGTGCGCATCACCCAGGCCGACGTGAGCCTGCGCAAGGCCCGCGGCGACCTGCAGCGCGCAAAGACGCTGCACAAAAAGGGCGCCTTCACCCGGGCCCAGCTGGAGCTGGCCCAGGCCGCCCACGACGGCGCCGGCGCCGCGGCCAAGCTGGCCCGCGCCCAGTACGCCCAGTCGCGGCAGCAGCTGGCCCACCACACGCTGCGCGCGCCCTTTGCCGGGGTCATCTCCCGGCGCTCCGTGGAGGTCGGCGACTACGCCACCCCCGGCGCGGCCGTCTACACCATGGTGGACGACAGCCGGCTGAGGTTGGTGGTGGGGCTGGACCCGGCCGCCGCCGGCGCGCTGATGCAGGGCCAGCAGGCCACGGTGGCCGTGACCACCGCCACCGGCACGACGCGCCTCGGCGCCACCGTGCACCTGGTGCGGCCGGTGGTGGACAGCGCCACCCGCCGCCTGGAGGTGGAGCTGGCCCTGGATAGCGCGCCGCAGGTTCATCCCGGAGGCTCCGAAGGAGCCGAGGTGCGGCGCGCCCGGGGCCAGGTGCGGCCGGGCATGTCCGCCCGCGTGAGCATCCCGGTGGGTCAGCCGCGCCCCCTGATGCTGGTCAACGCCGGCGCCGTGGTGGAGCAGGCGGGCCAGCACCACGTCTACGTCTCCCGCCAGGGGCGAGCCCGCCGCGTGGCGGTGTCTCTCGGCGTCGTGACCGCGGACCGGGTCGAGATCCGGGCCGTCGGCGCCGCCGGCATCGAGGCCGGTGACCAGCTGGTGGTCTCCGGCGTCCAGCGGCTGGCCCCCGGCGCCAGGGTCGAGGTCGTCAAGACAGTGGCGCGCGTCGCCAAGCAGAACAGGAGGTAGCCATGTCAGTGGTCAAGACAGCCATCAAGCAACCCGTCCTGGTCAACCTGCTCTTCGCCCTGGTCCTCGTGGCGGGCGTGATCTACGGCAGCGCCATAACCAAGGAGCTGTTCCCCGAGGTGAACCCGCCGGGGGTGATGGTCACCGCGGCCTACCCCGGCGTGTCGGCCGAGGAGATGGAGAAGCTGGTCACCCGCCCCCTGGAGGACGCCGTGGCCGACGCGGACCACCTGGAGGACATCATCAGCACCACCGCCGAGGGGCTCAGCGTGATCTGGGTCGAGTTCTCACCCGACGCGGACATCGACAAGGCGGTGGTGGACGTGCAGACCCGGGTCAACGAGGCCCAGGCCACGCTGCCCCCCGACGCGCAGACGCCGCGCGTGCGCTCAGGCGGGCGGCAGATGCCGGTGATTCAGGTGGCGCTCATGGGCAAGCGCGAGGGCGACCCGCGCCAGCTGCGGCGCGCGGCCGAGCAGCTGGCCGAGCGGCTGGAGGCCATGTCCGACGTGCACACCGTCAACCGGTCGGGCATCCGCCAGCGCGAGATCCGCGTGGTGGCTGACCCGGCCAGGCTGGAGGCCTACGACGTGAGCCTCACCGGCCTGGCCCAGACCCTGTCGGCGCGGAACCGCAACCTCCCCGGCGGCACCGTGGTCAGCGGCACTCGCGAGCTAACCGTGCGCGCCATGAGCGAGTACACCTCCCTGGACGACCTGCGCGACGTGGTGGTCAAGCGCGACCCCGCCGGCAAGCACGTGCGCCTGCGGGACGTGGCCACGGTGGTGGACACCTTCGCCGACCGCGCCACCGGAGCCTGGGTCGACGGCCAGCAGGGCGTGCTGCTCAGCGTGGTCAAGCGCGACACCGCCGACGCCCACGACGTGGTGCGCGCGGTCAAGGCCGAGCTGCAGCGGTCGTCGGCGTCTCTGCCCGCGGGGTTCCAGGTCAAGACCTTCGGCGACACCACCCGTCAGGTGGACCACACCATGGGCGTGCTCTACCAAAACGGCGTCATGGGCGTGGCCCTGGTGCTGGCGCTGCTGTGGCTCTTTCTCGGCTTCCGCAACGCGCTGTTCGCGGCCCTGGGCATCCCCTTCGCCCTGGCCGGCGGGGTGGTGGTGATGTACGTCCTCGGGGTCTCCATCAACCAGCTGAGCATCTTCGCGCTGATCCTCTGCATCGGCATCATCGTGGACGACGCGGTGGTGGTGGTGGAGAACTGCTACCGCCACCTGGAGCGGGGCGCCACGCCGCGGGTGGCCGCGCTGCTGGGGGCCAAGGAGGTCATGTGGCCCGTGGTGGCCACGGTGATGACCACCATCGCGGCGTTTTTGCCCATGCTGCTGATGGAGGGCGTCTTCGGCCAGTTCCTCTCGGTGATCCCGAAGGTGGTGGTGGCGGCCCTGGCGGCCTCCCTCATCGAGGCCCTCATCGTGCTGCCCTCCCACGTGGCCGACTTCCCCTCCCGGGTGCGCAAGGGCGCGGCAGATGGCGTCATGCGCTGGCTGGCCCAGCGCGTCTACCGGCCCAGCTTCCGGCGGGTGCTCCGCTGGCGCTACCTGGTGGTGCCTGCTTCTCTGACCGTGGCCGGGGCGCTCATCGCCGCGCTGGTCCTCGGCGGCGAGGTGAACCTCTTCTCCGGCACCGACGGCGAGCAGTTCGACGTGCGCGTGCAGCTGCCGCGGGGCACTTCTCTGGTGGAGACCGAGCGGGTGCTGCGGCAGGTGGAGGGCGTGACGCGCTCGTTGCCGGACTCCGAGCTGCACGCGGTGTTGACCCAGTCGGGCTGGTCCCGCACCAGCCTCTTCCCGCGCACCGGCAAGCACCTCGGCATGGTCACCGTGATCCTCAAGCCAGCCGGCGAGCGGGTGCGCAGCACCGCCGAGGTGATGGCCGCGCTGCGTCCACGCCTGGAGCGCGTCGCCGGGCCGGTGCGGCCCGTGGAGCTGGTGGAGGGCGGGTTCAAGCCGCCCACCGGCGACCCGGTGGCCGTGCGCCTCCAGGGTGACGACCTGGGCCGGCTGCTCCAGCTGGCGCGGCAGGTGGAGACCACCCTCGGCCGGATCCCCGGCGTCAAGGACGTGGGGCGGGACTACCACCTCGGCAGCCCCGAGTACCGCCTGCGCGTGGACGAGGCCCGGGCAGCCCAGCACGGCATGGGCACCGCCGACGTGTCCCGGGCGCTCAACATCGCCTACATGGGCTACCGCGCCACCAAGTACCGCCAGGGCGACGAGGAGCTGGACGTGGTGCTGCGCTACCCCGAGGCCACGCGGCGGGACGCTCGCAAGATCGCCGACCTGGCCTTGCCGCTGCCGCCCACGGCCGCGGCCAGCCGCCGGCTCGCCTCGCCGCCCCAGGCCGGCGGGTCCGCCGTGCAGCGGCTCTCGGTGGGCGACGTGGCCTCCATCGAGCGGGCGCCCGGGGCCTCGTCGATCAGCCGGCGCAGCCGGCGTCGCACCGTCACGGTCACCGCCAGCCTCGATCCCGGCCACACCTCACACGGCGTGAACCGCGAGGCCAGTGCCCGGCTGGACGCTCTGATGGCGGCCAACCCCGACGTGGCCTTCAGCTACGGCGGCGAGTTCGAGAGGGTCAACGAGTCTCTGGACTCGCTGTGGCGCGCCTTCGCCGTGGCGCTGCTGGTGATCTACCTCATCCTGGCGGCCCAGTTCCGCTCCTTCACTCAGCCCCTGGTGGTGCTGCTGGCGGTGCCGCTGTCCGCCGTGGGCGCGGCCGTGGGCTTTTTGGTCAGCGGCCAGGCCATCGACTTCGTCGCCCTGCTCGGCCTGGTGGGCCTGGCCGGCATCGTGGTCAACGACTCGCTGATCCTGGTGGAGTTCATCAACCAGCGCCGGCGCCGGGGCATGGCACGAGACGAGGCCATCGCCAAGGCCGGGCAGCTGCGGGTGCGCCCGATCCTGCTGACCTCCATCACCACGGTGGCGGGGCTCCTGCCCATGTCGCTGGGCTGGTTCGGCGACGCGGGCGGCCTGGCGCCCATGGCCACGGCCATGGCCTGGGGTCTCACCTTCGCCACCATGCTCACGCTGTACGTGGTGCCCGCTGCCTACGGCATCGTGGACGACGTGGTCGCGCTGGCCTACCGCGCGCTGCGGCGGGAGCGCCCGCAGCAGGAGCAGGGCGACGACGAGCTGGACGCCGCCGACCGCCTGCCCGTGACCAGCATCTGATGGGTGAAGGCCGCTACAGGTCCCAGAGGTCGGCGAGCCAGTTGATCAGCTCGGCCTCCTCGGGGGCCACCTCGTCGGCCACGGCCATGTCCTGCAGCGAGGTGAAGATCAGCTCCCGCGCCTCGGGGCGAGACACGGCGCGGGCGGCCGCGTCCATGGACTCCCGGGTGGCGAGCCGCTCGCCGGCGGCGGCGGCGGCCTGCTTGAACGCTTCCTCGCCAAGCTTGTTGGCCAGCTGAACCATCTCTTCTTTCTCTTGATCGGAGAACGCGTGGTCCGCGCCGGCCACCATGCGGGTCAGCCCCACCAACAGAATCCGTTCGTCTTCCGTAAGCTCGGTATATTCCATGATGCTTCCTCTCGTTGTCGCCAACTGGCGGAAAAAATAGAGCACGGCGCAGGGCAGTAGTCACCCAAAAGTTCTGCGCCACCGTCGCAGCCGTGACACGCCCCTGGGGGCTTCGCTCCCAGGCGGGGAGACACAGCCGCTCACCGCCTCCCGTTGGACGGGCCGTGATTCCGGGGTTTTGTGCCGCGACATCCGCTGGCGCGAGGGTGGCATTCTTCTTGCGAATACGTGGCCGCAACAGGGAGGTGACCATGATCCGCGCTTTGATGATCCTCGTTTTGATGTCCGCCGTGACGGTGAGCGGCTGCGGCCTGCGGCCCGTGGAGGACGCCCCCGGCCCGGACGGTGGCGTGACCCCGGACGCCGGCAAGACACAGGGCCTGTGCTCCCCGGGCAGGTTGGACTGCAGCAGCCTGGTGGATCACGAGATCATCTGCATCTGCAAGTGGCGCTGCGACGCCGCGACCGGTGTCTGCATCAACCGCCGGCCGGTGCCGGGGCCCGGGGTCTGGAGCTGCGACTGGAGCGTTCCGTACAAATACACCTGCACCCGCAAGGGCGGAAAGCCCGCGCCTCCAGGCGGCAAGCGGTGGTACTGCAGCTGGAGCAACAAGAGCCAGACCTGGCGCTGCGTCAAGATCGTCACGCCTCTGCCCGACGGCACCCATCAGTGGAGCTGCGCGGTTGACAACGCCAAGGAGTCGATCACCTGCAAGAAGAAGAAGAGCCCTCCGGTGGACCCGGGCACCTGGGACTGCAAGAAGACCGACGGGCGCACCTTCTGCCAGAAGAAGGGCACCCACAAGGGCCTGCCGCCTGGCGGCAAGAGCTGGAAGTGCCACAAGACCACCAAGAACGGCCAGCCGACCTGGTTCTGCCACGGGGAGGCGGAGGGCAGCGCGGCCCCGGGAGGCGACGGCTGGGCCTGCACGGGCGTGAAGAAGGACAGTGGCGTGGTCTGGCGCTGCGTGCGGTCGGAGCGCAAGGACGACTACCCGCCGGGGGGCGGCGTCTGGGTCTGCGTCAAGGGCGCGGGGTTCGGGGGCACGCTCTGCGAAAAAGTCCACAACCAGCCCAAGCCGCCGCCGCTGTTCGGCGGCCCCTGCGCGCCCGGCACGAGGATGTGGTGCGACGCCAACAGCTACGGCGGCTGGGGCCAGGCCACCTGCCTGCCGAGCGGCAAGTGGAAGACCGTCACGCAAAACGGCAAGCAGATCCTCGCTTGCCAGGAGCTGTCTGACGGGCGGCGCCCCGACACGGTCTGCGCCTGCTACCACTTCTACTTCAGCGGCGCCTGCTGTGAGCGCCCCGACTGCGTCGTGCCTGCCGGCAGCAAGGGCCAGGTCTGCGGCAAGAGCTCCGGCAAGCTGTGCGATCCCTGCAATCCAATGAACCCCGAGTGCTCCGGCAAGGAGAGCAAGTGCGTGGTGACCAGCGCTCACGAGACCTACTGCGGCTCGCTGTGCGACGTGACCGCCGACTGCCCCACGGGGTACAAGTGCCTCGCGGTGAAGATGAAGGTCGGCAGCACGAAGCAGTGCATCCCCACCGACTACAGCTGCTACTACTAGCGCAAAATGCCATGGGTAGATCGCCCGGTGAGGCAGTGAAGTGGTGAGGGGGTGAGGTTGCGGAAACCAAGGGCCTTACTTCCTCACGCCCTCACCTCCTCACCGCGCGGAGCTTGGCGCCCTCAATTGGTTCGCAAACCGCGCTTGGCTTTTAGCTGTTGGCTCCTGGCTCCTCCGTTGTATAAGGTCCGCCCACAAGGAGCGGACCATGAAACGAGCCCTCTGTATATTGTGCCTGGCGCAGGCTGCCTGCGCGTCGCCGGCGGAGCCCCTGGTGGGCGCCGCGAGCCAGGGACTGGTTGGAGACGGGGCCACGCTGCTGCCCTGGGGCCACGGCCCCGGCGCGGTGGGCCTGCGGCCGCGCGGCCCCGAGACGATGGCCCTGGGGCCCTCCGCGGTGGCGGTGTCCCGGGACGGCGCGGTGCTGGTGCTGGACCGCCTCAACGGCCGGGTGCTGCGCGTGGACGCCGGCGGCCGCGTGGCAGAGGCGGCCGCGGTGCCCAGGGACAGCGAGGACCTCGCTGCCGGACCGCAGGGAGGCCTGGCCGCGTTCAGCCCGCTGCGGGCCAGAGTGTGGCTGCGCGATGGGCGCGGAGAGCCCGCCGGCGAGCTGGCCGTCCCGCGGCTCTTCCGCGAGGTGCGCCGCGTGGGGCTCGGCGTGTCCTTGACGGTCACCGTGCACGACGCCCACCAGGAGACCTACCACCTCGGCAGCCCCTCGGCGCCCTCGAACCTGGAGGCCGCCATGACCAGCCGCCGGGAGGGAGCGTTCGTGCTGGACGACGGCGCGGGCGTGGCGGTGTTGCTGCGCCGGGGCATGCCAGAGCTGCTGCGGCTTCTGCCCGGCCCCCGGGCGCGGGTGGTGGGCCGTCACCTGCTGCCCCGGCGCGCCCTCGCCGCCCGGATCATCGGCGCGGCGGGCAACGCCGTGTGCCTGCGCACCGAAGATCAACATCCGACCCGCGTCGATGAGATCGACCGGCGCGTGGTCTGTCTGGACGCCACCTCGGGGCGGCTGCTGCTCGACCGGCGGCTGCCTGCGCCGGGCCTCTACCTGCCCCGGCGTGAGCTGGCCATGGGCGGCGACCCGACGCGGCTGGCGCTGATCCATCCCGGGCCTCTGGGCCTGCAGGTCAAGACCTGGAGGGTGGGACCATGAAGGCGACGCGTAAATACCATCTGGCGCCGGCTGCACTGGCCGCCGCCCTGCTGCTCCAGGCAACCGTCGCCCACGGCATCACCCGCGAGCAGGTCATGGTGCGGGCGCGCTCCTACGCCTACCACCCCTGGCGCTGCGGGCCGGCCAACCTCACCGCCTCCTGCTCCTCGGCTTACAAGAGCACCTATCGGCCCGGCGACTACATGGGGCTGCCCTACGACTGGGGCGGCTACATGACCCTGTTTCAATTCGATCAGCAGATCAGCAAGGGCTACGGCGCGGGATCCTACGCCAAGGACGGCGTGCTCTCCTGCACCTCGGGGCTGGACTGCTCGGGCTACGTCAGCAAGTGCTGGGACTCGGGACACTTCTCCACCTCGACGATGTACAAGACCTCGACGCCCATCAGCAAGACCGCGTTGCTGCCGGGGGACGCCCTCAACCAGGCCGGCTACCACGTCGTCCTCTACAGCCACAAGCTGAACAACGGCGACCCGGTCTTTTACGAGGCGGCGGGCTACAACGTGCACATCAACGTCTCGGGCGGGTGGTCCTACACCTCGGGCTACAAGCCGATCCGCTATACCAAGATCAGCGGCACCAGCGCGGGCGCTCCCGTGGGCACGCTGAAGAACCCGATCAAGATCACCTCGCTGCCCTACACCGACTCCCGCGACACAACCAAGGCGGCCAGCGACGTGCTCGACGGCTGCGCCGCCGCTCCGACCAAGAACGAGTCCGGGCCGGAGTACGTCTACGCCGTGACCTTCACCAAGCCGGGCAAAGTCACGGTGTCGGTTTCCGACGACGTGGGCGTGGACATCGACGTGCACCTCTACGGCGCCAAGAACACCAACAACTGCCTGGCGCGCCATGACGCCGCCTTCACCTACAAGGTGGACTGCGGTACCTACTACATCGTGGCGGACACCTTCCGCAGCAAGGGCAAGGACCACGCGGGCAAGTACAACCTCAAGGTCGCCTTCTCCGCCACACCCGGCGCCTGCGGCGCGGGGCCCAAGGGGTACGCGCCCAAGGGCAAGATGGGAGACAAGTGCTCCTATCCGGGCAACAAAAACCTGCCCTTTTGCAACGCCAACCTCGGCGCCAGCACCTGCATCTACACTTCGAGCTCGTCCTTTTGCTCCAGGGCCTGCAAATCCAGCGCATCGTGCACCGCCTTCGCCGGCGGCTGCTGCAAGGACATCAGCGGCAAGGGGGAGTTCTACTGCATGCCCGCCAGCTACTGCGGCGTTGCGAAAAAAGACAGCGGCGGCGCAAAGAAAGACAGCGGCGGCGCAAAGAAAGACAGCGGCGGCGCAAAGAAAGACAGCGGCGGCGCAAAGAAAGACA
>PVBE010015616.1_pt1 | contig 44499 bp, 36 predicted proteins | sample 1631181 | NCBI WGS metagenome assembly PVBE01 (sample SAMN08397723, study PRJNA350692) | Marine metagenome, whole genome shotgun sequencing project. | isolation source: water | place: Pacific Ocean | collected 2012-04
CCGAGGAGATCTTCCTCCTCGAGGACGTGCATTCCAGGCCGGGCGGCATGGACGCCTACCACGCCGCGCTCGAGGCCGAGTTCCTGCCGGTCGCGGAGCAGCGTGGCCTGCGGCTCTTCGCCGCCTTCCGGCACGCGCTCCAGCCCAACACCGGCGTCAACCTCTGGGCGCTGCGCAGCTGGGACCACTGGGGCGAGCTGAATGCGACCGAGTACACGGATCCCGCGAGCCTGGCTTGGCTGGTGCGCTGCAGCGAGCTGCTCGAGGACCTCGACGGGTACAATATCGTCGCGCCCCCGGCGCAGAGCCTGAGGACCTGAGGCGATGAAGATCTACCTGCACGAGACGATGCGCACGGTTCCCGGGAAGGAGGAGCCGTACATGGCGGCGGTGCTCTCGATCACGCAGCGCCCCGGTCGCGGCGATCGCGAGGACCACGGGCAGCTCGGCCTGTTTCGCACCGCGGAGACCTCGGGCGCCTGGCCCATGGGCGTAAACATCTGGGAGCACTCCTGGGAGAGTCAGGCGCACGCGCTCTCGATCCAGTTCGGCAACGCACAGCGCGACACGAGCATGGAGGACTGGTGGCAGCGCAACCTGCACCTGCGCCGCGGCGGCTACGATCGCCTGCTGATCCCCACCGCGAACACGCGCGACGCCGCGGGCCTCGAGGCCGACGGCGTTCGCGGGCGCGTCTTCCTGCAGGAAATCCTCTGGCTGCCCTTCGGCGAAGCGCCCGGCTACCTCGAGGCGCTCGAGCAGCGCTTCCTGCCGGTCTCCCGGCGCTACGGCTGGCAGCTCGTCGGCGCCTATCGCGTGGCCATGCGGCCGCGCCAGGTGCTGACGCTCTTCGCGTTTCGCGAGTGGAGCGAGATGTCGGAGCTGCTGGCCGCGCGTGCCAGCGATCCGGCGCTGCGCGAGTGGTTCGCCTACCGCGACGGCGTCGTCGAGAAGGTCGAGGAGCTCGTGCTGCTCCCGGGACGCCTCAACCCGCTGGGCATCCGCGACTGATCGAGCAAGCGATCCCGAGGACGGCGGGCATCAGCCCGCCGCTCGGGTCGCCTGTCGATGGCGATCTGGCAAGACCTGGTCGACGATTACGGGTTCTCGCACAGCTACCAGAGCGTGGCTCGGTTCGTCAAGAAGCTTCGCTGCTGCGTCTCGACACATTCTGGGCTGTGCCCGTTGTAATCGCAACGCCCTCGACCCCCGTCTTCCTGACGGATGCGCTGCACCGCGCTGCCCGATTTGCCTTGTGGGTTCTCGATATCCGTCGGGCGCCGCTGGTCGGCGCTTCGCGTGGAGCGGATCCCGGTCACGCCGTCGTTGCTGCTTCTCTTGGTGGTTCTCGAAGGGGTAGATTCAATAGGTCACTGCAACATACCCGCGCTCAACTCTCCTCGGTCAGCGTGGCGAGAACACTCGGGCGCTCGGAGACCGAGGCGTGCCAGCGCTCCAGATTGGAACAATCGCTGGGAATCCGAAAGCCGGTGGACGCGGTGCCCTGAAGGCTCATGATCAACGTGATGTCCGCAGCGCTGAAGTCGGAGCCCGCAATGAACTCGTTCTCCGCGAGCTGCGGGTCGAGCTGCCGAAGAGCGTCCTCGGCATAGCCCCGATTCAACTCACCCCACTCGTGGACCTGAACCGGCTCGAGCACCCGGGCGGCGGGAAAGCTCTGCCGGTAATAGGCTCGGATCGCGAGATAGAAGCCGAACTCGACCCGGCGCTGCCACATGTCGCGCAGCGCCCGATCGAGCGGATCCCGTCCAAGGATCGAAGGTTCCGGATGAAGCTCCTCGAGGTAGCGGCAGATCGACATGGTCTCCGACAGACAGGTGCCATCATCGAGCTCGAGCACGGGGACCAGGCCCACCGGATTCTTCGCCAGAAAGGCCGAGGCGCGATGCTCCCCTGCGTAGAGATCCACGGGCACGAAGGGAATCTCGATTCCCTTTTCGTGGAGGAAGATGGCGACTCTGCGCGGATTTCCAAGGGTCGAAGTTCCATAGAGTTTCATGGCATCTCGTGTGGCGGTTGATGGGAACCAAGGGTACCGCGATCTCCTACGACGCTTCATTTCACGTTGCCTCCAGGGCAGAGCATGGCCTTCTCAGAGATCGAGAGCGGTCTTCGCGCCGTCAGCGCTCCCGTGAGTCGGACCCTCGGCGGTGGTGCTCGTCGCGCTGCGAAATCGTCAGAAGTGCGATCGCGGCCGCCCCGACCAGCCCTGCACACAACCCGAAGCCCAGCTCATAGCTTCCCAAGACGTCGTGTGCGCGAGCCAGCCCGATCGGACCGAGTCCGCCGCCGGGGAAGTACGAGATCATGAGGAAGCCGTAGATCGCCGCGAGGTGGCGCGGCCCGAAGACCCGTGCGACCAGGAGTGGGAACAGCACGTCGCGGGCCGCCGTCGAGACCCCGAATACCAGCCCAAAGATCCCGAGCACGACCGGGCTATCCGCGAAAGGGATCAGGGCGAAGCTCGAGGCGAGCAGGGCGGTGTTGATCACGAGCGCCCGCTTCGCCGAGAGGCGCAATGCGATGATTCCCGCAGCCAGCTTCGAGACGATTCCCGCCCCCACCGTGAACTCGAGGGCCCCCGCGGCCTCCAGCTTCGAGTAGCCGAGGTCGGTGAGGTAGAGAACCAGATGGTCGATCATTCCCAGTTGGGTGAGCGCATAGCAGCCCAAGGTGTAGAAGAAGACCCAGAAGGCCGGGCGGCGGATGGCGCGAGTCAATGGGATCGACTCGACGCGCACAGCCTTGGGCTTCCCGGTCTCGTCCGTCGCCGGTTCTTGCGCCTCCTCCTCAGGGCGCGGCTCCTGGATGGTCAGCATCGCGATGGGCAGGACGAGCGCGACGCTCCCCACCCCGACCAGGAGCGCGGCGCGACGCCAGGAATCGCTTTGGGCGAGGGTCGCCATCAGCTGGACAGTCACGATGGCGCCGACATTGGAGCCGGCGAACGCGATGCCAAGCGCCAGCCCGCGCGCGCGATCGAACCAGCGGGTGACGACACTGCTGATCACGACATCCCCGATGCCGGCGTTGCCGAGCGCCAGGAGCGCCATCGCGACATAGAAGTGCCAGAGGCTCTGCATCCCAGCCAGCACGACGAAGGTCAGCGCGATCACGAGCAGCGAGCCCACCACCACGGGCCGCACGCCGAAGCGGACGCAGGCGACCCCGACGAGGGGCTGGCTGATCGAGGAGACGAGCAGCATCGGCGCCATCGCCGACGACCACATGGTCCGAGTCCAGCCGAGGTCGCCGATCACGTCGGGGGCGAGCACCCGCGTGGCATAGAAGAGGCCCGCGCACAGCTGACACGCCGCACAGCCCGAGAGAGCCAGAAGGGCCCTTCGGGAGACGCGGGCGTTCGCGAGCATGCGGTGCACTCTACCCTACGGTCACTCCGCAGACTCGGGCTCCGGCTCCGTCTGGGCTGTCAGCTCGGTCCGGTCTCGGCCGTCGTCAGCCGCTGGAATGTTCACCTTCGCGGTGGGGAAGTGTACGTCGCGCTGGGGGAATGGAATCGTGATCCCCTGCTCGTCGAAACGCATCTTCACGGTCCGCGTGATGTCCCAGTAGTCGTCGGTCTCGACCCAGGGCCGGCACACGAAGTTCACCGACGAGTCACCGAGCTCGAAGACCCGGACCATGGGCTCGGGATCATCCAGCACGCGGTCGTGTTCTTCGAGCACCTTCTCCATGATCTGCTCGGCCTTCGGAATGTCGTCGTCGTAGGAGATGCCGAAGACGAGGTCGACCCGCCGAATCGTCTGTGCGGTCACGTTCTTGATGACGTCGCCCCAGATCTTGTTGTTCGGAACGATCAGGGTCTGGTTGTCGAGGGTGAGGATCGTCGTGTTGACGAGACTCATGTGGTCGACTCGGCCGGAGACGGTCCCGGCCTCCACCAGATCCCCCACGTCGAAGGGGCGATAGAGCAGGATCATCATTCCGCTCGCGAAGTTCGAGAGCGAATCCTGCAGTGCGAAGCCAATCACGAAGCCGGCGATGCCGAGTCCTGCCAGCAGGGGCCCCAGCGAAATGCCGAGCTGCGAAAGAGCGATCAACACCCCGACCACGATGATGAGATTTCGCGTCGTCGAGATGACCATACGGGTCAGCAGCTCGGAGAGCTGGACCCGGGAGGACGAGAGACCCCGATCGACGAGGCGCTGACCGATCTGCGCGAGCTTCAAGAAGGCGAACACGATCAGGAGGAAGAGCGCGAACTGCAGCAAGAGCCTCGGCCCGCCCTCGGCGACCGACTCCCGAACCGACTGGCTCCAGCGCTCGAGCAGTCCGCTGATCACGTTCGTATCCACCGTCTTGATCTCGCCGGTGACACCGAGGAGCTGCTAGCCATACCTCGTAGAGTCGAGCTCGAGAGCGCCCATCATCGCGACCGTGCTCTCGAGTGCGGCGGCGATTGCGTTCACCCGCCCCTCGGCGACGGCCAGGCTGGCGGCGACGTCCTTGTTTTCGGGTAGGAGGTTCGCCTGGGCACTGAGCAGATCGACCTCCTCGAGGGTGAGCTCGAGGTAGATCGACGTGGTCTCGGCCCGCTCGGCGATTCGTTCCACGAGCCACTTCTCTTCCGCCGTGATGTCCAGCTCGAAGCGACGTGACAGCTCGAGGCCACGGATCAGTAGCTCGTAAATCCGATCGAGCTCCGCAGCCGTCGCCGCGACTCGGGCGTCGAGCGCCGCGCGTTCGACCGCCGGCTGCTCAGCGGTAGAGAACACGGCCCGGCTGGAGAGGTGCTCCAGGACGGACCGGATCTGCTCGAGAAGCGGTCCGAGCATCGACCGGGCCCGGGGGCGATAGGCCGACACGTCGCTGCCGGCGTCCGCCGCATCGGCGACCGCCGCCGCGAAGGCGAGACTGGCTTCGAATCGATCCATCCGTGCCCGATCGAGTCGGCGCTCGAGCAGGTCCTTGACGAGGCGTTGGCTCGCAGCGACGCGCGAGTTCAGGGAGTCGATCTCGAGCCCGGCGGCCGCCACTGCGGCGAGGGACTCGTCGAGGGCGGCCACCTCGGACTCGGAGAGTGCCGAGGGCTGCGCCGGAGCGTTCTTTTGCTCCTGCGTCATCGCGGGCATGGCGATCGTCAGGGCGAGCGCGAGGGCGGCTGCCGTTGCTAGTCGTCGAGAGCTCATGCGTCCTCCAGCGCGGTCGAAACGCAGCGGAACTCCACTCCGCTCGGGGATGCGAGCGCGGTCATCGTCTGGCTCCTCAGGAAGAGAGTCCGTAGAGCTCCTGGACATTGGCCCCGACGATCCGGTTCCGGTCCTCCTCGTCGAGGCCATCGGTGAGCTTAGCGATGACCTCCTTGGTATTCGGAAAGGTGCCGTCATTGTGGGGGAAGTCGCTGGCCCACATCAAGCGATCGGTCGGGCACAGATGGGCCATGTGGGTGGCGACGTAGTCGTCCTGGAACGTCACGTAGATGTTCTCGGCGAAATACTCGCTCGGCGGCTTGGCGAGGGTGCCCATCTCGAGCCAGTAGCGATGGCGCTCGTAGGCGTGGTCCATCCGGTACATGAAGTGCGGCACCCAGCCGGCGTCGGCCTCGGCGCAGACGACCTTGAGGCGCGGATGTCGCTCGAAGACACCACCGAAGACCAGCATCAGCATGATGTCCTGGACGCCGCGGATGATCGACAGGAACTGGGCGATCTTGGGTCCCCGGGTCGGGCGCTGGATCATCACCGACAGGTCGTCGGCGTCCGAGGTGAGGATGTGGAAGTGGACGGGCATCCCGAGGTCGGCGCAGGCCTCCCAGATCGGGTCGTAGCAGGGATGGTCGTAGTCCTCGACCGTCGGGTCGCCGGGGAACATCAACCCGTAGAAGCCCATCTCCTTCGCCCGGCGCACCTCCTCGACGCCTTCTTCCATCGTGCGGAGCGTGGCAATCGCGAGGCCCAGGTAGCGGTCGGGTGCCGCCTCGCAGAATCCCTGGAGCCAGCGGTTGTAGGCGTCGTTGCAGGCCTTGCGATAGTCGATGTCCCGCACGCGACACAGGATCATGCCGACGCTGGGATACATCACCTCCGCGTCGATGCCCTCCTGCTCGAGGATCGAGAGTCGCGCCTCGGGGTCGTAGCCCGCCGGGTTCAGGGTCTCCCAGCGGGCGGGTGTTCCGATCTCCTCGGGCTTGCGGCCCGCGGCAAGGATGAAAGCCATCGGGATGGGTGTGTCGAGTCCGTCGACGACCATTCCCGCGCCCACCTCGGGATCGTCTACCAGATAGGGAGCGCGGTCCCTGAAGGCGGGATCGATCTCCTTGTAGGCGGCTTTGGGCTCGGCGACGTGGGAGTCAGCAGAGATGATCTTGGGGGTCGACATGGCATTGCTCCGTCTCAGGGGGTTTCGAAGATCGCGACCAGACCCGCCAAGACGGTCCAGACGGTCTCGCGCACATAACGTTCATCGACGACGTCGCCCGTGACGAAGATCCGTGTCACCATGGACCCCACGAGCAGATCGAGCGCGACGTCGAGGCTCGCCGGCGAGGGTAACTCTCCCCGCTCGATGCCGCGACGCAGAACGCTCGAGAAAGATTTGTCGCGGATTGCCGGCCCAATCATACCGGAGAGCTCGGGGTTCTGCGCTCGCTCGGCGGTGAGGGTCGTGCTCAGCCGTGGTCCGACACGCGGCGGATTGTGGTAGAGAGGGGTAAAGAGGGGTCATGACAGGGACGGCACTCGCTCGCTTTCGCATTTGTGACTTCGGTGGCGTCCTGGCGGGCGCGGGCGCGACGCGCATCCTGTCGGCGTTCGGTGCCCAGGTGATCCGCATCGAGGACCCCACCAACCAGGGACGTTGGGACGTCATCCGTGGCACACCGCCCCACAAGGACGGCAAGCCCGGACTCGAGCGAGGCGGTGGCTTCAACAACCACAACGCCCAGAAGCTCGGCATCACGCTCAATCTCAAGGCGCAGCGAGGCAAGGCGCTCTTCCGCCAGCTCGTCTCGGTCTCCGACGCGGTCACCGAGAACTTCGCCGCGGGCGTGATGGAGAGGCTCGGCTTCGACTACGAACACCTGCGCGCCGTCCGACCCGACATCGTCTACGTTTCGAATTGCGGCTTCGGCCACACGGGCCCCTACGTCAAATTCAAGAGCTGGGGCCCGATCGTGCAGGCGATGAGCGGGCTGACATTCACGTCCGGCCTGCGCGACCAGCCGCCGGCGGGCTGGGGCTACTCCTACATGGACCACACCGGCGCCTACTATATGGCGATGGCGCTGTTGATGGCACTCTACCACCGGGAGCGCACCGGGGAGGGCCAGTGGATCGACCTCGCGATGACCGAGGCGGGTACCACGCTGAACGGCCCCGCGCTGCTGGACTACACCGTCAACGGTCGTCCGCTGCGGCGCGAGGGCATGCCCGACAGCAACCGCAGCCAGTCGCCGCGCATGGCCCCACACGGGATCTACCCCGCACGGGGCGAGGACGCCTGGGTCGCGATCTCCTGTCGCGACGACGCCGACTGGAGGGCGCTTTGCAAAGTGGTTGGAGAGAAGGGAGAGATGGGAGAGACGGGAGAGGGGGGAGAGACGGGAGAGGACTGGACCGGGGACGGCCGCTTTGCGGATCTCGACGGGCGCATCGCATCGCAGGACTCGCTCGACGAGCGGCTGGCCGCCTGGACGAGCCGTCGCGAGAAGTTCGACGTAGAGGCGCGGCTGCAGGCGGCGGGTGTTCCCGCCGCAGCCGTCCAGACCCCACCCGAGCGGATCGACCACGACGCCAACACGCAGTCCTGGGGCCTGTGGCCCGAGGTTGCGCACCCCGTGATCGGCAAGCAGCGAATCGACGGGCTGCCGGTTCACCTGTCGGAGACCGATTGGAACTTCACCGAAGGCGCGCCGCTGCTCGGTCAGCACAACGAGCAGATCTACGGCGAGCTGCTGGGGCTGGATGCCAGTGAGATCGCAGCGCTCCAGCGGGAGGGTGTGATATGAGCGGGGCGCTGGCGGGTGTGCGCGTCATCGAGCTCGCCCACGAGCGCACGAGTTTTGCAGGCAAGCTGATGGGCGACATGGGCGCCGATGTCATCGTCGTGGAACCGCCCGGAGGCCACGCGACGCGCAGCTACGATCCATTCCTCGAGGACCGTCCCGGCCCGGAACGCAGCCTGTACTGGTGGCATTACAACACCAGCAAGCGAGGGGTCACGACGCGACTGGATTCGTCGCGCGGCCAGGCGCTGATCGCAGGGCTGGCCGCCGCAGCCGACGTGCTGCTCGAAGGCGAAGACCCCGGTCGACTCGCCTCCCTGGGCATCGAGCTCGATACGCTGCGCGCGAGCAACGAGCGGCTGATCAGCGTGTCGATTACGCCCTTCGGGTCCTGCGGGCCTCGCAGCGAGGAGCAGGCAACGGATTTGACACTGCTCGCCAGCGGTGGCCCCGCGTGGAGCTGCGGCTACGACGATCACGGCCTGCCGCCGGTACGCGGCGGTGGCAACCAGGCATTCCATACCGGCGCGCACTACGCAGCGATCTCGGTGTTGGTCGCGTTGCTCTCGCGAGAGGAGTCGGGCCGCGGCCAACACATCGACGTGAATCTGCACGCGGCCGCCAACGTCACGACCGAGGCCGGCAGCTACTACTACCTGATCGACCAGACGACCGTGCAGCGCCAGACCGGCCGTCACGCCATGCCCATGATAGGCCCTCCGTCCCAGGCGCTGTGCGCCGACGGTCGCCACGCGAACATGGGAGTGGGGCTGCGAGGGCCAACTGACTACGCCGCACTGGCGGAGTGGCTCGAGACGGCCGGGCTGGCCGAGAGCTTCCCGTCCATGGACATCCTGCGCGAGGGGGCGGCGTGCGAATCGATCGATGCCATGCTGGCCCGCGACGCCCCCGAGCTCCAGCGCCTGATCGGGGCGGGCCGCGCGGCCCTGACCTTCCTCTCCGAGCAGCTGCCGGCCTACGACGTGTTCGTCGGGGGGCAGGAGCGCGGCATCCCGCTCGGCATCATCTACTCGCCCGAGGAGGCCCTTGACGATCCGCACCACCGAGCGCGCGGCTTCGCTGTGCAGGTCGAGCACGAGGATCTGGGGCGGACCTTCACCTATCCCGGAGCGCCCTACCGATTCGTCGGTACGCCGTGGACGATCCAGTGCCGTGCTCCCCACGTGGGCGAGCACAACGCAGAGGTGTGGGGCAGCCTGGGCGTGTCCGCCCAAGAGCTCGACACACTGCGCGAGCAAGGTGTCGTCTGAGCTCTGGGCGGAGCTTTCCCAGCTTTCCACGAGGTGGGCAGGGAGAGCCGGCCCCTTTCGTCGACGTTCATGCCGAGGACGACGAGGCACAGGGATGCCGTCTCGAGTTCATGGGGAAATCGTGGCCCATCGACCGCTCGCAGGCTGAGGGTCTGGTCTTTGACCCCAGCTCGCCTAGGATCTGGCAGCAACGCCAATCGTGACCTGAAGGCTGAGTCCACGGGAAGGAGCGGAACATGAGCGGGTCGCGCGGGAGCTTCGAAGCCCTGGAGAAGGCACGAGCGGCCGCTGCGACCGTTGAGGCAGGTGCTCTCATCGCGGAACGGGAACGCACCCTTCCGCGGGAGAGCGTTGACGCGCTCGCGACTGCGGGCGCATTCTCGTGCCTGGTTCCGAAGGCCGTGGGTGGGCTCGAGCTCGATCCGCCCTCCGCCATCGAGCTGTTCGAGGAGTTCGCCAGGCAAGACGGATCCGCCGGTTGGTGCGCAGGGATCGGTGCCATCACGACGGGAATCGTTGCTGCTGGACTGCCCGAAGCCGGGGCAAGGCGACTATTCGGTGGAGATGAGTTCGCGATCTGTGCGGGTGGCTTCACGCCTCGCGCGCAGGCACAGCGTACTCCCGAGGGCTACCGCATCTCAGGGCGCTTCGCCTTTGGTAGCGGCTGCCGCTACGCCGATTGGATGGTGCTGACCGCCGTCGTGTCCGAAGACGGAGACGCTCGACGCGGGGATCGGGACGTGCCCGAGATCCGTTCGCTCTGCGTACCTCAGTCGTGTGTCACCCTGCACGACAATTGGGACGTAGCCGGGCTGCAAGGGACCTGCAGCAACGACTATGAGGTTAAGGACCTCGTCGTTGACGAGGATCATTCTTTTCGAATCTTCGACGGATGGGAGCCCGAGCGCGGCGGCCGCCTGTACCGGATTCCCACCACTGCATTCGCCTGCATGGCCCACCTGGGCTTCGCCCTGGGAGTCGGCCGGCGCGCGCTCGACGACGTGTCGCTGCGCGCGCTCGAGACGCAACGATTTGGCACCGGAGTCCTGCTCAGGGACGAGGGGTCCTTTCTGCGCGAGCATGCTCATGAACTGGCGAAGCTGCGCGCAGCGCGGCTGCTGGCATTCGACGCCTATGGAGAGCTCTGGGAGTCGACGAGTCGAGACGCTGGAGCATCGATTCTCGAACGCGCGCGCGTGGGTGCGGCAGTGGTTCATGCGTACCGCATGGCAGCCAGCGCGGCGGACTTCGCATTCCGATCTCTCGGCGCCTCCGTGCTCTACCGCAGCGACAGGGTTCAGAGATGCTTTCGGGACATCAGGGCAGGCATGCAACACATTGTCGCATCGGATGTGATGATGGAGCGCGTTGGCCAGGTCGAGCTCGGCGTAGCACCCGACGATGTGATCTTGTGACCCTGTGACGTTGTATGAGATCTCCGACAGCAGCCCCGACGAGATGCTCCGCGCCACTGTGGATTCGTGCCCGATGCGTGCCATCACCCTCACTGCACGTTCGGCGGAAATCTGAGCCATGTCGCTAGCCGAAAAGTCCGTGGTCATCACCGGTGCCGGATCGGGCGTGGGGCGGGCGTCCGCGCTGCGGTTTGCGGCGGCCGGGGCCAGGGTCGTCTGCGCGGACGTGCGTGAAGACTGGCTGGTCGAGACGCTGCGTCGGGTCGGCGAGGCCGGGGGTGTCGCGGTCGCGCAGCGTTGCGACGTCACGGTCGAGGTCGAGGTCGAGGCCGCTGTGGCCGCAGCGGTCTCGAACTTCGGTCGGCTCGACGTGATGTTCAACAACGCCGGTGTCACCGGCCTGAAAGCAGACCAGACCTTCGAGGAGGTGAGCGCCGCGGACTTCGAGCGGTTGGTGGGCATCAACTTTCGTGGTGTGTTCTTCGGCTGCAAGCACGCGGTGCGGCAGTTCAAGGCGCAGGGCACGGGCGGCGCCATCGTGAATACCGGCTCGATCGCCGGCATGGTCGGCTTCGGCAGTGTCGTCTACGGCGCGACGAAGGGCGCGGTCAACCAGATCACCAAGGGTGTAGCGATCGAATGCGCGTCGCTCGGCATCCGCTGTAACGCGATCTGCCCCGGCACGATGCCGCTCACCAACTTCATCCTGGCCAACCCGGACAGGCCCTTCGAAGCTCCGCCCGACGACTACCTCGAGTATGCGGCGAGCTTCCAGCCGAACCGCACCATCATCACAGCAGAGGACTGCGCAGCGGCTGCGCTCTTCCTCGCGTCCGACGAGGCGAAGAACATCACCGGCGTGCTGTTGCCGGTCGACGGCGGCTATGTCGCCGCTTGAATGAAGGAGTCATCATGACCGAGAACCAGGACACCGCGTACGTGAAGGTTGATCTTGCGTTGATCGGGGACGAGCACGTGCGCCGCTACCGGGAGACCGACGGAGAGGTCGGCTACCTGTGGAACGGTGCGACTTGCCTGGTGCTGACGACGCGGGGACGCAAGAGCGGCGCCATGCGTGACATCCCGTTGATCTGCGGTTTGGACGGCGACGACTGCGTCGTCGTGGCGTCGAAAGGCGGAGCTCCCGACCACCCGATCTGGTATCGCAACCTGGTCGCGGATTCGAACGTCCAGGTGCAATTGAAGGCCGATCGCTTTCGCGCCGTCGCACGCACCGCGGAAGGCGCCGAGCGCGATCGGCTCTGGAAGATCATGACCGACGTCTGGCCGAACTACGAACAGTACAGGGAACGCACGACGCGGATCATCCCGGTGGTCGTGCTCGAGCGAGTGGAGGCATGATCGCGATCGATTTGCGAATCGTTGGCTCGAAGCGCTGGGGTTCTGCGGTCGCTTCGATGCTGCGGCCCACGTCGAGGGTGGCACGCGGATCACTCCCGACGCTGAGTTGCGTAGCAAGATCCAGAATTGATGTGGAGGAAATCTGATGTTGCCGGAATCCGCGAAGATCATGTCCGCCGACGACCACTTGATCGAGCCACCCCATCTATGGACCGATCGCGTCGCTGACAAGTTCCGTGATCGTTGCCCGAGGATCGTGGAGGTCGAGGGCCGTCAGGCGTGGCTGTACGAGGATGAGTTGACCTACATTGCCATGGGTTCTTGCCGAGCTCTTCCCGGGTTCTCCGAAGCCGGCTACCCACCTGCACCGGGCACCGCGCGCTTCGACGAGATCCGCCCCGGCTGTTACGACCCGGTCGAACGCCTCAAGGACATGGACATCGACGGGGTCTGGGGCCAGCTGAGTTTCCCCAACTACGCTCGATTCGCCGGCCATCGCTTCTTTTTGAACGTGCGTGACCACGAGCTTGGACTCGCCTGCCTGCGGGCCTACAACGACTACCTGCTCGATGAATGGTGTGCGGTTGACCCGAACCGGCTATTTGGCACGGTGATCCTGCCACTCGACGATATCGACGCGGCGGTCGCTGAACTCGAGCGGACGATCGCCAAGGGTGCCAGAGCGATTGCGTTCTCGGAGAACCCCACGGTCCTCGGTCTGCCTTCAGTCCATACCGACCACTGGGATCGAATCTGGGCGGTCGCTAGCGAGGCGGAACTCCCGGCGTGCGTGCACATCGGGAGCTCGTCGCGGCTCGTGACCACCTCTGAGGATGCACCGACGCCTGTGCTCGTGTCGCTGCTGGGCGTGAACTCGATGATGGCCTGCGCCGACTGGCTGTTCAACGGCGTCCTCGAGCGCTACCCCAAGCTGAACCTGATCCTTTCCGAAGGCGGTGCGGGATGGATTCCCTATCTGCTCGAACGAGCAGAGAAGGTCTTCCACGACAAACGCATCGCTCGAGATCTCTCCATCGGTCAGGTGGGCATGGGCGGATCGGTGCCCCCGAGCCAGATCTTTGCGGAGCATATGTACGTGTGCCTTGTCGACGAGCAATTTGCGCTCCGAAACCTCGGCGACGTACCCGTCGACAATCTTCTATTCGAAGGTGACTACCCGCACGGCGATGGAAAGTGGCCCGACAACCGGGCCTACCTCGAAAAAGCGCTCGCCGACGTGCCGGATGCCGACGCTCTGAAGATCGCCGAGACCAACCTTCGCACCCTGCTCAAGGCGTAGAGGCTCCGAGGCATTGGGTTGCGACGAGAGGGAGTGGAGGTACGACGATGGCCTATGATCTCCTAGCCGGGGTTCGCGTCATCGAGGCATCGATGTACGCCTTCGCCCCATCAGCTGCCGCAGTGCTCGCCGATTGGGGGGCCGACGTCATCAAGGTGGTACCGCCCGACGTAGCGGATCCCATGAGTGGCACGCCCATCGCCGGGCTGCCCGCGCGGGATGTCGGCGTGGCGTTCATGTGGGAAATCACCAATCGCGGTAAGCGTTGCATTGGCGTCGACCTCACGACCGACGACGGGCAGGGCATCATCGCCGACCTGGTTCGCAACGCCGACGTCTTCATCACCAACCTCCTACCCGGGGCGAGGCAGCGGTTTCACATCGACGTCGACGATCTGATGGCGAAAAAGCCCGACCTGGTCTACGCCCGCGCGAGCAGTCACGGACCGAAAGGGCCGGAGCGGGACTCCGGTGGATTCGACCACACCGACTTCTGGGCTCGCACCGGTATTGGTCATGCTGCAAGCCTCGTCGCCGATGAATTCGTCCCACAGGTCGGGCCTGCGTTCGGTGATCTCGCGTCCGGCGCCTTTCTGGCGGGTGGCATCGCGGCGGCGATGTTCCGGCGGGAGCGGACCGGTCGTGGGGCTGTGGTGGACGTCTCGCTTCTGTCCTCTGGCATGTGGATGTTCTCGCCCAGCGTCGTGGCGAGTCAGCTATACGACGTGGAAACGATCCCGCGATCGCGTCACCGGGATCTGCCGAACCCCCTCGTCGCTGCGTATTCGACACGTGACGGGCGCCTCATCTACCTGGCGGGCGTACAGACGGACGCGCACTTCGAAAATCTCTGCCGCGTCGTGGGTCGCCCCGATCTGCTCGACGACCCCCGCTTCGCCACGTCGGAGGTGCGGCTGGCCCACGCCTCGGAATGCATCGGCGTTCTCGACGAGATCTTTGCCGCTCGGGATCTCTCGCATTGGATCGAGTCATTGCAGGGACTGTCCACGCCCTGGACGATCGTACAGACCGCGCGTGAGGCAGCCGTGGATCCACAGGTTCGAGCGAATCGATTCGTGACGACGGTCGAGACCGAATCCGTTCGCTATCCACTGGTGGCGAGTCCCGCCCAGTACGACGGCGAGCTCCCCTCGCTGCAGCCGGCGCCCGCGCATGGCGAGCACACCGACGAGGTCTTGCTCGAGCTTGGCCTCGAGTGGGAGGAGATCGTGCGTCTCAAGGTTGCGGGCGCAGTGCTCTGAGCGCGACGTGCGCGGCAGTGCACGGAATCCAGGTCGATTGCGTCGCGCCCGGTCCCATCTGGAGCGATCGCCTCGAGCCTCCACCGTGCGCACGCAGGGCGGCACAACATCCACTGCGCAGAGGTGCTCGCCGAGTCAACCCGCGATAAGTCTTGGACCTGCATGGCGGCGTCGACCTCGACGCTCTGGATGCAGTCGGCGCCGCGCGCGTTCGTCAGAGGCTCGGCGCTGGGGCATCCCCGGTTCAGTAGTCGTCGGTGGGCTCGAAGAGGCCGGCGAACTCCAGCTTCCCATCGCGGACACGGCCGTAGTGGAGCCAGTCACCCTTGAACAGCTGGTGGTCGTAGGGACCGCCGGCGATGTGCGTGTTGGGTCCGCCCGTGACGGACGGCATGAAGCGGATGCGCTCGATGCCCTGCTTCACGCCCCAGCCGCTCAGGACGGTCGCGCGATGCAGGCCTTCTACGACCACCGCGGCCATGTCGTACGCGAGTCCGGGAATCGCGTTCGGCCACATCCACGGGTCCTCCCCGTACCGGGCGACGAAACGCTCGTGGAACCGGTGCATGCGCGGGTTCTCGGGGCACCACTGGTCGATGCCAACCCAGCCCTCGAGCTTCTCGAAGCCCCAGATGTACTGCATGAAGGCGGTGGTCATGATCCGGGGCGGATCCCAGCCGATCTTCTCGAGGCCCGCGCGAACCGCACCGGAGACGACGAGGCCGCCATAGCCCAGCCAGGCCAGGGCGTCAGCGTTCGAATCGCGCAGCGTCGCGAACGTTGCTGCGAGGTCCGGCGTGACGGCGCTGACGAACTCCACCGCGGCGATGGACATGCCCAGCCTGCGGCACTCCTGGCGGAAGAAACGGAAGTACTCTTCGCCGATCGGGGATGCCGGGCTGACCACGGCGATCCGGCGGTAGCCGTTGCGCTTGAGCCAGTTGACCATCAGGGTGGGGTCGCCCCCGACGTCCCCGTTCCCGAGCCTAAAGCAGTACTCGCCGTGGAAGTGGTCGGTCCCGCACATGCTGATGAGCGGCACCTTCCGCGCATTCGCGTGCTCGGCGAGGACGATCGCCGAGTCGGTGTAGTTGGCTCCGACGACGGCGAGGCAGCCGGCGTCGACCAGTCGGTTGAACGCTTCGACGCCCCCCTGAGCGGTACCCTGAGGTAGTCCGGCATCCTTTTCGAACAGGAATTCGTAACGACGATCGAGTACGCCGCGCTCCACCCCTTCGTCGAATGCCATCTGGATCTCGCGCTCGAAGCGGCTCCACTCCATTCCGAGCCAGCCGATCTTGATCGGTTCGACGAGCAGCCAGCGATCTTCGACCTGCGTCTTCTCCTCGTTCTCCATCGGTGCTCCTTGCTCGCTCTTCGATCGGTCAGGGCCACGCTGTCGGGCTGGACGATGCCCGGCTTCTCTCCAGCCAGGCCAGCATCGCGATCAGAGAACCCAGAAGCTGCGAGCGACCGGGCTGATCCTTGGCCTGGATCGGGTCTGGGTCAGGTGGCGAGCTGCTGGCGTAGGGCGGTCCGAAATCAAGAACGGACACGGAATCGCACGGGCACGCTCGTCGGCAGTCGGAATCCCAGCCCCGTCTCGTGGATCTCACCCGCGTCGGGGTCCAGCGCCAGATCCTCCAAGAGGTCGAGCGTCCGGTTGAGCAGGATACGGAGCTCCGACATGGCCAGGTGTTGCCCGAGACAGCGATGGACGCCAAAGCCGAAGGCGAGGTGTCGTTGTGCATTCGCGCGGTGGATGTCGAAGCGTTCGGGGTCCGGGAACACAGTCGGATCGTGGTTGGCGGCACCGATGGCCAGGTTGATGGCCGCGCCCTTGCGTACCGGTACACCCTGGATCGTCGTGTCTTCGGTGGCTATTCGGCCGAGAATGGCCACGGGTTGCTCCAGCCGGAGCGACTCGTCGATGGCCCCGTCGACCAGGGAGCGATCGGCTCGGACCGCATCTAGCTGGTCGGGGTGGAGAAGCAGCTGGAGCATGAGGTTCCCGTAGGCCTTGAACGTCGTCCCTGAACCGGCGATGATCAACAGGCGGATGAAGGCGTTGATTTCGTCGTCGGACAGCGGATGGATCTCGCCCTCGTACCCTTCGCGGTCTTCGTCCGCAATCCGTGCCTCCGTCAACACGCTGATCAGGTCGTTGCGCGGCGATCGGCGCCGGTCCTCGATGATCGGCGCCACATACTCGGCAACGGCATCGCAGGCGGCAATGCGGTCCTCGAGCGACGAAGCCACCGAGGTCATCGCCACCGACCACTCGAAGAACTTCGCGCGATCCCCGACCGGAAGCCCGAGGCCTGCAGTCATCGTCTGCGCGGGGACCTTCGCCGCCACCTCATCGTAGAGCTCGGCGCGGCCGCGCGGCGTCAGCGGTTCCAGACAGGCGTCGACCGTCGGACGGACGAAGTCGCGCTCCCACCACTCCATTGCGCTCTTGGTAAAGACCTTCTTGAGCAGCATCCGGATACGATTGTGCTCGGGCTCATCCATGCCGATGATGGCCGGGCCGATGAATATGGTGCGCTCGTACCAGCGCGACGAGAAGATCTTGGGACGGCGAAGGACGTCACTGCACCCCTCGTAGCTCAAGACCGCGATCTGGTCGTCGCCCCACGCTGTGCTCGCACCGGCGCTCTCCAGCTCTGGGAAGTGCTCCTCGACCGTACCCGGCCGAACCGGCGCCTCTTCCCGCAGGCGGTGATAGGTCGGATAGGGGTCGTCGACGAGACCGGCCCCCAGAGCTCGGTTGCGATCGGCATCGGCCTTTGATACTCCGGTCTGTCGATCCGTCATGCTCGTCGACCTCCGTACGTGGCGCCCCCGGTCGAAGGCGGCAAGGCGGTCGCGAATCGCATTCGATCGTCAATCGCGTCTCCCGTGTTCGCCATCGACACGCCCCACAGATCGCCGAATCGCCAGATGAGCGCCGGGTTGAAGGGATGGGCCGCGGTTCCAACCATGTCAGATCCTCTCGAATGCGACGACGGGGATCTCACGTTCCGTCCGCGCCGCGTGTTGGTCGTAGTCCAGCCACCCGTCCGTCGCGGTCTGTCAGAGACGCTCGCCGGCCGGGAGGTCGCCTCGCTTTCCTGCTCGCTCGCCGCCGGCGTGAAGATCCGATCGAGGATCTCCCCAGCGCGCGCGCAGCGATTGTCGTCGTCCATGAAGCTCCTCGCGATGCATTCGTCCGGGCGCAAATGGCCACTCGCCGTCGTTATATTTAACGCGACCCATAGGCGACTACAACTGCTAGTTTCCGAACCCGTCCACGGGTTCGGCAACTCATTGAATTTGCGGGCATTTCAGAAGGTACGCCAGTCTGTCTGGATCACGGGAAGGAGCTGCCGAGGGAGACCAGGCAATGCGCACGCGCCGCACCGCCTGCGTCCGGACGCGCGGTCGCGGGGCAAAGGTCGTTCGGCCCGTCCTGAGGACGTCCGCCAAATAGTCTTCTGACGAGTAGACTTCGGGTAGGGCACATTGAAAATGAACGCGGGTGGAAACGGCTCGGTGAATGAGTACTCGAAACCGGGAAAGACCGCGGTGATTACGGAAGAATCTTCCCGACACTGTTTGGGACCATGCCATGAGCCTGACCAGAGACCTGATTGAGTTGATTCGCAGCAAGCCCATCGACGACCGCGACCTCGCGGCCGCCGCAATGTCGACTCTGGATGCCCTCGCTACCGCCTACGCAGGCAGCGCGACGCCGACCGGAAGAAAATTGATCGCCTGGGCGCAGAGCGGAAGACTCGACAACAACAATCTCACACTGCTGATGGGGGCGTTGACGCACATCACCGAAACCGACGATCTACACCGTGCTTCGGTCACCCACCCGGGCTGTGTTGTCATTCCGCCGGTCCTGTCGCTGGCAGAGAAGACCGGGGCCAGCGCGAGTGAAATACTGCGCGCGATTCTGTGCGGCTTCGAAGCCATGTGCCGCGTTGGTGCGGCGGTCGGGCCGACCCATTACAAGATCTGGCACAACACCGCGACCTGCGGACCCTTCGGTTCGGCGATGGCGGCGGCCAGCCTGCTCGACCTCGATCTCGAGCAAACCGTCGACGCGCTCGGCAACGCCGGCACCCAGTCGTCGGGTCTCTGGCAATTCATGGAAACCGGCGCGATGAGCAAACATCTGCACGCCGGTCGCGCAGCCGAATCGGGATTGCTGGCGGCGGAACTCGCGGCGCACGGCTTCACCGGATCGCCACGGATTCTCGAAGGCGAGAAGGGCATGTTCGCCGCCATGTGCGCGGATCCAGATCCCGATGCAATCCTGGCGGACCCCGATGCGCCTTGGCAATTGTAGCTCACCTCGATCAAACCCTGGCCGTCGTGCCGGCATACGCATCCAGCCATCGATTGCGCGCTGGAGCTGCACGGCAAGCTGGATGGTGCGGAAGTGGAAAGAGTGGAAATCGAGACCTACCAGGCGGCCCTCGATGTCTGCGACAGACCGAACCCTGAAGACGAATACCAGGCCAAGTTTTCGCTCTACCATTGTGTCGCCATCGCCTTGTGCGACGGCGCAGTCAGACTCGATTCGTTCACCGGGCAGGCGCGCGCGAACCGGCGAGCTGCGCGCCGCAACCACGCTGCAGGTGGCCGATCCTTTTGCTTCGCGCTACCCGGCTTCGTGGGGCAGCGGGGTTCGCGTGACCGCCCGCAACGGCGACACCCTGAGAGTCGATCGCAAGGACTGCAAGGGCGATCCGGAATTCACACTGAGTGACTCGGAAATGCACGTCAAGGCTGCCAACCTGATGCAGTATGGTGGGCTGAGCGACGCCGATTCGCGATCACTGTGCGACGAGATATTGTCGCTACCGGCCGGTAACTCGACGCCTGCTTTGTTCAACGACTTTATCGAAGCGATCGGACTGACTGGCTAGCACGGTGCTTCGGTGGCGTTTCCCGGGCGACGCCGATGCAGATGAATGCCGGAGCCCAGCCACCCCGGATCACGTATTCCACCGCGTGCGCAGCGACACTGCGGGACCTTCTTCGAAAGGCGTAATCAGTTCGAAGGTGCGCTCGTAACCGGTGTGCTGCTTCTTCCATTCGCCGCCGAGCTTGACGTATTCGTCGGAGTAGAAGCCCGCTCCTTGCAGAATCGAGTGCCCCGGCATTCCGCCACTGACCTCACCGGGGTTCACCACGAAGTCGTGGAAATACCAGACGCCCTTCGCAGTGGTGGGGCCGGTGATCGTGAGCTCGGGACAATGGACCTGGTGCATGCTCGCAACGTCGGTTCGCTCGAGGGTACCGAGCAGGAACTCCAGGATGGCGTCCACCCCGCTCGCCGAGTAGCGCCCCTTGTCGTAGGTGACCTCCGCGTCGTCGGCGAAGACCTCGCGCAGTTCCGTCCACTGCTTGCAATCGATGCAGCGGAGGTACTTGTACTTGAGGCACTTGATGGCTTCGAATTCTTCCAGGTCGGACATCATCCCTCCGTGGACGGCACCAGAACACGGCGCGTCCTGTCTGCTCTATCACCCTGATGGGCCCCGATTCGCCTCGAATTTCAATAACCGATTCGCCTCGATCGCGGCATGGAGTCGAAGATGCGTCGAGCCAGACCCGAGAGCGCATCCCGCATTCGCCTTCCCCAGCGCGATGGACATCCTCGCCGCGATCGTCTGTCTGCAGCTCTGCACTGGAGGACCCGTCAGTCGAATGCGGGAGTCGAGTCGCCCAATCGGGGAGCGGCGGAGCGGCTTCGAGGCGAAGCGGAGGACGTCACTTGAAGTGGGGAATCACGTGATGGCCGATGTTGCGGATGGTCTCCAGCTGCGCGTCCTGCGGGACGGTGCCCATCTGGCACATGAACAGGACCTCATCCACTCCCGCCTCCTTCAGGCGACTCACGTATCCGATGGCATCTTCGACCGTTCCGTAGGCGTGATTCGGGTTCAGCAACGCCAGCTGCGGATCACTGAAGTCGACGACCAACTCCTCGGATGCCCAGCGTGAGCGGATCACACTCTCGCCCGTCGTCTGCGTGACCATCAGGTCGTCGTCGGCCCACTTGGTGTGATCCGGCATGGGCCCGCCCGTGTACCAGTGCGAGATGGCCTCCATGAAGTAGCGCTGACCGCGAATGCCGATCGCACGCGCCTTCTGTCCGTCCTCGAGCACGATCGCCGGGCACAGTGCGGCCAGATGTTCGATCGGGTTGTAGCCGACCTGCTCTTCCGCTTTGCGGTTCGCCCATGCGCTGCGGTACACGGCGTTCTTCGCGGCCACCTCTTCCGGCCCGCCGAAGCCGAGCACGAGGCCCCCCATCCCGCGGCTGCCAGCCCAGACCAACGAGTCCGTCCGCGTGCAGGCCAGATACATGGGAGGGTGCGGATCCCGGTAGGGCTTCGGGTGGACGGGGCGCAACGGAATGTCGATGTACTTGCCATGGTGCTCGATCTCGTCCTGCACCATGATCTTCGGGATCAGGTACATCGCTTCGTCGATCTGAGGCTGGAGGGTCTCGAGGTCGTAGCCGAAGGTGCCGGCCTCCTGCTGGGTGCCACCCTTGCCGACGCCGAAATGGAGGCGTCCCTCGGAGAGGATGTCGAGGGTCGCGATCCGCTCGGCCACCTTGACGGGGTGGTTCATGGCCGGGGGCAGGCAGACGACACCGTGACCGACGTGGATGCGGCTGGTCCGGCCCGCGACGAAGGCGAGAAACGTCTCCGGGGCACTCATGTGGGCGTAGTTCGTGAGCGCGGTGTGCTCGACGGCCCAGATCACGTCGAAGCCCATCTCCTCAGCAAGGAGACATTGCTCGAGCGCGTCCTGGAAGACCTTAAAGTCGCCCGCCCTCGAGGCGTCGACTGTCTGCGCCTCGTAGATCAGTGAGAACTTCATTGCTGCTTCCTTCCGAATTGTTCAGAGGAGGATATCCTACACCTTTTGCTCGTAGGCGCCGAGGCACCGGCGTCGGTGCAGGGATCTACGAAATGATCTCGATGTGCGCGGCCGCAGCAGCACGCAGCGCGCTTCAAATCTTCAATGATCGGGGAGGGTCGGCATGACTTCGACGACTAGCTGGGATGTGGAGGCCGACGTCGTCGTCCTCGGTTTCGGAGCCGCCGGCTGCGCGGCGGCGATCGCCGCGCGGGATGCCGGGGCGAGCGTGATCGTGCTCGAGAAGATGCCGGAGGGGAAGGAAGGCGGGAATACACGGGTCTCGGGCGGGATCTGGTTCCACAATCCCGATGTAGAGGGTCTGAAGACCTACCTGCGTGCGCTGTGCGCCGAGTACCCGGTTCCCGAGGCAGTCATCTCGGTGTGGTCCGAAGAGACCGCGAAGAACACCGATTGGCTCGAGGGCATCGGCGCCGAGCCCGCCGTGCATGGCGACTACCAGCCCGAGTACCCCGAGCTCGAGGGCAGCGAAGCCTACGGCGGCTATCTGGGCGTCGAGGGCGAGATGGGCGGCGGACGTCTCTACGGCGTGCTCGCGGCGGCGGTGCGGAGCAAGGGCGCAGACGTTCGACTCGACACGCCGGGTCGAGAGCTGGTCCAGGACAAGCAGACGGGCGAGATTCTCGGGGTCGTCGCCGGAAGAGAGGGAGAGACCCTGCGCGTCCGCGCACGTCGCGGGGTCGTACTCGCGACGGGTGGCTTCGAGGCGAATCCGCAGATGGTTCGCGACTATCTGCGACTTTCCGATCCGCCCGTCTGGGGCTCGCCGGCGGGCACCGGTGACGGCATCAAGATGGCGCAGAAGGTCGGGGCCGATCTCTGGCACATGGACAACATGATGTCGACGATCGGCTTGCGCGCACCCGGATTCGAGAGTGGATTCTACGTCGCCTTCGTGTTCGCCTTCGGATTCCTGTACACCGGGGCGGATGGAACCCGCTGTGTCGACGAACTTCCCCAGGTGGGGCACGGGCAGGCGATTCTTCACGGCAACTACAAGCTCTTTCCCGATCAGCCGATGCACGTGGTCTTCGACGAGACCACACGCCTGGCCGGGCCGCTCTCACCACCTTCCGAGGTTCTGAACGTCGGATGGAACGTGCGGATCGAAGGCTATGACTGGAGCATGGACAACAGCGCCGAGATCGAGAAGGGTTGGATCCAGAGGGCGGATACGATCGCCGAGCTGGCGGTCAAGATCGGCGTCGATGCCACGACTCTCGAGGAAACGGTCGCGCGCTACAATCGGGCCTGCGAGGCAAAGGTCGACGAAGCCTTTGGTCGTTCGGCCGCCACGCTCGTACCCGTCGTCGACCCTCCCTTCTATGGTTTCGAGTCGGCACCGCTGCTCGGATGGAGCAACGGGGGCCCCCGGCGCAACGAGAAGTCCCAGGTCCTCGATCCCTTCGCCGCAGTCATCCCGCGTCTCTACGCGGCGGGTTGCATCAGCTCGACGTACAGCTGGAACAAGGACGGTGGGATGCACATCGCCGACTCGCTGGCCTTCGGCCGCGTCGCGGGTCGAACGGCCGCCGAAGAGGCGCCATCCTAGACCGGCCCGACGCCGCTCTCGCAAGACCAGCGGGCTGTCCCACATGGCCCGAGGACAAGCGCAAGAAGAAAGGCCCCGCTCAGCAGAGCCCCACCCGCGCACCTTGAAGTCGCCCGCCGCGGGATCCCGGTTGGGGTTTGATACAAGGCTTATACTCGGGCGTCGAACCAGAACGCAGCTTGTATTGCCTTATTGCTCATGCTCACGGTCTCGATTGCCCCTCACTCCACCCCCAGCCGCGAGCACGGATCGTCGGGGTACACTCCCACACAACGTGACCGAAGCCGGGTGACCTGGGTCTCCGAGCCCGTGCCTCGAAGCCGCCGGAGTCAGCGTCGGTCATGGATGCTGGGAGACGAGGAGGGCCTGTCCTGTCCGCGTATACGCTGAATTCCCCGAGGGTCGCGGGCCTCCTGGCCCTGCTGCTCGTCGTTTCGGGCACGCTTCTCGCCCCGACTGCGCTCGCCCAGCCGCGTCCCGGCCAGGAGCACCGGCCGCGCCACCTGACGGCGCCCTCTAGCCGCGATGCGCTCGAGATTGGCGCCGACTATCTGCGCGAGCACGTGGCTGGAATGGGGCTGGCCGACGACGATCTGGACGAGCTGCAGGTGATGGATCGCTTCGTCACCCGGCAGACCGGCATGACGCACCTCCATCTGCGTCAGCACGTGCGCGGCATCGAGGTCGAGGGTGCGGACGTGGGCCTCGCGGTCGATGCGGCCGGGCGCATGCTCGCGCTGCGCGACGGGCTGGTGCGCGGACTCCGCGGTCGCGTGCGCGCGCGCCGGGCCGGCATCGACGCCGAGCAAGCGATTCTGGCTGCGGCCCGGCATCTCGACATCGCGCCCGAGGGCGCTCCAACGCGGCGATCGGGGCTGCCGGGTCCGGCCCGCGCCGCGGTCCATGCCGCTGCGGGTATCTCGCGCGACGACATCCTGGTCAAGCTCGTCTACGTGGTCGATGACTTCGGCTCGCTGCAGCTCTGCTGGAACGTGGTGATCCGCACGCCGGACGGCCGACATTGGTGGAACCTCTACGTGGACGCCGTGCGCGGCGAGGTGCTGCGACGCAACGACTGGATCGCCCACGACACCTACCGCGTCCATCCCCTGCCACAAGCGAGTCCGGACGAAGGACCCCGAGCGCTGCTCGTCGACCCGACCAACACGCTCGCCTCTCCCTTCGGCTGGCATGATACGAACGGCGTTGCGGGCGCCGAGTTCACGGACACCCGCGGCAACAACGTTTGGGCCCAGGACGACATCGATGCCAACGATGTCGGCGGAGTGCGTCCGGATGGCGGCGCTGGTCTGGACTTCGACCCTCCGCTCGATCTCGACACCCAGCCCGGCAACCATCTCGAGGCCTCGGTGGCCCAGCTCTTCTACCTCAACAACGTCATCCACGACGTGATGTACCACTACGGCTTCGACGAGGCGGCAGGGAACTTCCAGCAGAACAACTACGGCAACGGCGGCCTGCAGGGCGACCCCGTCCAGGCCGACAGCCAGGATGGCATGGACGTCGACAACGCCCAGTTCGGGACGCCCCCTGACGGGCTCGACCCGCGCATGGAGATGTTTCGTTGGGTCCAGCTCCCGTCGCCGGATCTCTTGATCACCACCCCGGGTCCGATCGCGGGCAGCTATGCGGCTTCGCCCAGCCGCTTCGGTGGCGGAACCGCTGGGCTTCCCGGGACGCTGGTACAGGCCCTCGATGCCTCCGATGTCGCCGGCCCGTCGACTACGGATGCCTGCTCCCCGCTCACCAACGCAGCCGCAGTCGTCGGCAAGATTGCGCTGATCGATCGCGGCATCTGCACCTTCGTCACCAAGGTGGGTAACGCCCAGGCGGCCGGCGCCATCGGCGTCGTCATCGCCAACAATGCGGGGAACGGGCTGGTCGACATGGCGGGCGTCGACTCGAGCCTGCTGATTCCCGCCATCTTCATCGGCCAGAGTGACGGCGCAACCATCGCGGCGCAGCTCGGCGTCGGCGTGACCGGGGACATCGTGAGTGTCGCGGACCGGGATTCCTCGCTCGACGCGGCCATCGTGGTGCACGAGTACGCCCACGGCATCACCAACCGGCTGACCGGCGGACCCTCCAACGTGAACTGCATGGACGCCCCGGAGAGCGCCGGGATGGGAGAGGGATTCAGCGACTGGTTCGCCCTGGTGATGACCGCACTGCCCAGTGACCAGGCGACCGACGCCCGGGGCCTCTCCCCCTACCTGCTCGGGCAGCCGCCGTCCGGCGCTGGCATTCGCAATGAGCCCTACAGCACCGACCTCGGCGTGAGCCCCTTCACCTACGCGGACATCTCGGGTCTCAACCAGCCCCACGGTGTCGGCGAGGTCTGGGCGTCAGCGCTGTGGGAGACGTACTGGAACTTCGTCGACCTCTATGGCTTCGACGCCGACCTCTACGTCGGCACCGGGGGCAACAACCGCGTGCTCCAGATCGTCATGGATGCCCTGAAGCTCCAGGAGTGCGACCCCACCTTCGTCGAGGGACGCGATGCCCTGCTCACGGCCGACTTGAACGCCAACGGCGGCGTGAACGCGTGTCTGATCTGGAACGCGTTCGCGAAGCGAGGCATCGGTCTCGGTGCATCGGACGACGGCGGGCCGGACTCCCTCGCCGTGACCGAGGCCTTCGACGCCCCTCCGATCTGCCTGCCCGAGCCGGGCAGCAGCGCCATGCTGCTCGCGGGCAGCGCGCTGCTGGCTTGGCTGGATCGACGGCGCCGAACGCCCGACCGCAGCCCCCGCTGAACATCGAGGCGCCGTCCTTCGACATCGACGACGTGATCGAGGTCGACGCCCGATAGCCCGCGATCCAGGCAATCCATTCCCGATGGCGGGGATCCCGCGATCGAAGCGCTCGCGCTCGTCGGGCGCCTTCGCCGAGGAGCCCAGGAGCCTCGAGACTAGCGGTGCGCGCCGCGCCGATTCCCGCACGGCTGTGACGGGCCAGCTGGGGCTGCGAATCGGGTGGCGAGGTACAGTAGTCAGCCGAGGCGCTGCCCTCCGCCAGCTTGGCAGTTGAGGGGTGGGTCGCGAGGAGGTTTCGCCATGCGCTATTGGAATCCGGTCGTCCCCGTCGGAGCGTTTCTCGAGCGACGTTCGGCGAGGAAATTTCGAGAACGCTACGGCCCCTGGGCGCTCGTGACCGGTGGCGCACTCGGGATCGGGCGCGGCTTCGCGCGGCGACTGGCCGCGCGTGGCGTCTCGCTGCTGCTGGTCGACCGGAACGAGCAAGCCCTGGCGGAGACTGCGGAGGCTGCTCGCGCGCAGGGCGTCTCGGTCGAGACTCTTGCTGCCGATCTGCGCGACGCGAAGGCCCTCGAGGAGGTCTGTGAATGGGTCCCGGGCGACGGGCGCGAGCTCGGCCTGCTGGTCAACAACGCGGGCATCGGGCACGTCGGGCGCTTCCTCGACATCCCTCTCGAAGACCATCAGAGCGTCGTCGACCTGAATGTGCGGGCTCCGATGCTGCTCAGCTACCGCCTCGCGCCAAGGCTGGTCGCACGAGGTCGCGGCGGCATCATCATGCTCTCGTCGAGCAGTGCCTTCGCCGGCAGCCCCGGTGTCGCCCACTACGCGGCAACCAAGGGCTATAACTGGTTGCTCGCCGAGGCGCTGCTCGGTGAGTTCAGCGACGCCGGCGTCGACTGCCTCGCCGTCCTGCCGGGCCTCACCCACGGCACCAATGCGACGCGCAGCTTGAGCGAGGAGGTGCTGCGCAAGCTTCGCCCGCAGCATGCCGATGACGTCGCCGAAGATGCGCTCCGCGCACTCGGGCAGAAGGCCTACGTCGTGACGGGCCCGGGAACCTCGCTCTCGGGTCACTTGCGTCGTCTGCTGCCGAGGAAACGAATGCTCCGAAGCGCCTCGAATCGCCTCGAGATGTTCGAGTAGGCGTAGCGCCGGAGAGGGCGCGGGCGGTCGCGATCAGCACCAGCACGTCTGCGCTGGGGTCCCAGACCGCGCGCCGGGTCGCTTCGACTACGATTCGGCAGCGACGCCCCTAGCGCTGCTAGTGCGCGTCGAGCTCCGGGCCCAGTACATCGGCCAGGCGGTCGAGCTGATCGAGGTCCGCGATCATGGGAATCGGGATCACGTCCGTGGCGCCCGCATCCACCAGCCTTCGAAAGACCTCGCGGAGCCGGTCGGCGTGGGTCGTCGAGATCGAGGCCTCGAAGAGCGCGCTCTGTTCGTCGCTCAGGTGGTGGTAGTGACGACGGATGTATTCGCGCGTCCCGGATTCGGCGGCGGGGCCGAGTGCGAAGAAGTGCGTCGCCAGCAGGCGCGGCGCACCCGGGCGTCCGGCCGCCTTCCAGGCCGCGCGGAACACCTCGAAGTCCCGCGCCATACGCTCGAGGTCGGGCGCGAGCCCGAAAGTGGTGAGACCTCCCGCCCATGACACCGCATCGGCGAGCAGGCCCGGGGCATAGCCCCCGAAGAGCAGCTCGGGTCCTCCGGTCGTTGCAGGCGGCGGGCCCACGCTGAGACCCGACTCGGTGACGGGCTCGCCTCGCCAGATGCGCTGCATGTACGCGACCTGCTCGCCAAATCGCTCGTAGCGGCCGGTGGCCGGTGCAGGGGCTGCGGTGAAGTCCGGCAGGTCGGCGTCGGGCGGCGCCTGCCCGGCAGCGTGGGACAGCGCGGGCTTGCGCGCGCCCACCCCCAGACCAAGCCCGAGCCGCCCGGCCGACAGCGCATCCAGGCTGGCCGCCTGTTTGGCCACGATGCCCGCATTGTGGAGAGGCAGCACGAGCACATTGGTCAAGAGGCGCACGCGGCGGGTGACCGCGGCCGCCACCGAGAGCGCGACGAAGGGATCGTAGGCCTGACTCGTCAGCAGCTCGCCGGTGGCGAGACTCGCGAAGGGTCCGGCATCGGCGCGTTCGGCCCAGCGGGCGATGAGCGCGGGGTCGGCCCCGGGAATCATGCTCGGTAGTCCCACACCCAGCTGCGTTGCAGGCAATCCTTCCCCCTTCGAGGTCCTACTACGATACTCCGTCTGCATCGATCCGAAGCCACCGATCTCCCATCCGCTGGGGCTGGGGCAGCGGCTTCGAGCAGGGGGCTCCTGTGCGTTCTCGATATCGGTCCGCCCCGAAGATATTGGGCTTGTTTGTTTCCGGCGCTGGTTGATCCGAGCGCCGATGAGATTGCGGCTCCAAATCCAGAATCAGTCTCGTACCGGGTCGAGAGGTCCTGACGCTGCACTGCGATCAGGCGTAGTGGGGAATCACGACCTCGCCGAACGCCTCGATCGACTCCACGATGTCGCGGTGGGGGACACCCCCCATCTGCATGTGCACGATCACCTGGTCGATGCCAACGTCGCGAAACGCGTCGAAGATCGGGAAGGTGTCCTCTGGGCTGCCCGCGGCCACGAAGCCCGCCTCGAGCATGCCGTCGGCGACAGCCGCCGGATCGGCCTCGATTGCCTCGCGCAAGCCCGCGACCTGGGCACTGCCGATGTGGGCGAAGGTTTCGGGGATTCGATCGGGGTCTGGCCACCCCGTCGTCATCCAGGTCGAGCCCTGCCGCGTGTGCTCGGTGGCCCCGTCCGCGGCGAGGCGACGAATGCGCTCGCGGTCAGCTTTGTCGCGGGTCACGAGCCCGTTGACGAAGCCGGCGGTCTGGTCGTTGGTGCCGCCGGGCACGATGGGTTTCGCCGATCCGATGTGCTCGCGGTAGGTCCGCAGCGTGTCCGCCAGCGCTTGCGGCGCGGTGTTTTGCGCGAAGAACAGCATGCCGAGGCCAGATTTTGCGGCTCGCTCCGCGTTCCCCGGTCCCACCCCTCCGACCCAGAGCGGCGGGTGGGGCTTCTGGACGGGTCGGGGAAGCACGGTCCGTGCGGGCATGCGCACGTAGTCGCCGTCGAGGACGACGTCCTCCTCTGCGAGCAGGCGAGCGACGGCGCGGAGACCTTCGTCCCACTGCGCGCGCGACTGCTCCGGGTCGAGGCCGAAGCCGTAGAGCTCTGCGGGGGTCGTGGAACGGCCAGTGCCGAGATCGACGCGTCCACCGCTCAGGCAGTCCAGCGTCGCCACGCGCTCTGCGATGCGCACGGGGTGGTTGAAGGCCGGCGGCGTCAGCGCCAGCCCGAAGCCGAAGCGGATCCGCTGCGTCGCGTACGCGGCCGCGCCGAAGATCACCTCCGGTGCGGACATGTGGGAAAAGCCGCGCAGAAAATGGTGCTCCGTGAGCCACACATGGCTCCACCCACAGCGGTCTGCGACGACGATCTCGTCCACCAGCTCGCGCAGGATGCGCGCTTCCGCGGCCGGATCACCGGCAGGGACGAAGGTTTCGTAGAAGAGGCCGAACTTCATTCGGCAGGCTCCGCCAGGGAGCCCTGCGTCGCCTTTGCGGTGACGCGCCGCATCCACGCGCGCGGCGCCACGCGTTGTACGAAGGCGAGCACGCGGTTGGGGACGCCGGGGATACACACCACGGAATCGTGCTCGAGCGCTGCCAGCGACGCCGCCGCAACGTCGGCCGGGTCGGAGATCGCCATGCTGGGCGTATTGCTGACGTCGATCCCCGTGGTCTCGGCCCAGGCCGTATCCGTCAGGCCGGGCAGGAGACACTGCACCGTGACCGCCGTGTCGCGCAACTCTTCGTAGAGGGCCTGGCTGAAGCTCGTCACGAAGGCCTTCGAGGCTCCGTAGGTCGCGTTGAAGCCGGAGGGAACCTGCCCGGCCAGGGACGAGACGTTTATGATGGCGCCGCTGCCTCGCTCGAGCATGCCGGGAAGCGGCGCGCGGGCCAGGCGCATCAGCGCGATGACATTGACGCGCAGGAGCTCCTCCTCGCGCGAGACGTCGAGGGTTGCGAAGGCGCCCGATGTTCCGAAGCCGGCGTTGTTGACGAGCAGGTTGGGGGGGGCGGCGCGCAGCTGATCTTCCACCGCTGCAAGCTGTGCGCCGTCGCCTAGATCGGCTGCGATCACTCGTGCGTCGATGTCATCGCGGTCGCGAAGCTCGGTCGCGAGGGCATCGAGTCGATCGCGCGATCGCGCAACCAACAAGAGATCGTACCCCTTGGCGGACAGCGCCCGCGCAAACTCCCGTCCTATTCCCGAGGAGGCACCCGTGACGGCGGCCACGGGACGGGGTTCAGCCGGCATCGTCGAGCACCCAGCGCATGAATCTGCGAATCGGATAGAAGCCATCGTGCGGCAGCCCTTCGAGTCCGCGAGCGACCTCGCCGAGCCGTGCTATGCGCTGCACGCCGGCGGAGGCGAGTGCATCGCGCAGCTCAGGGACACGGCTGATGGGTTCGATGCCAACGGTCTGCGTTGCAACGTTGGCTTCGCACACCGCGTCGGCGAGGCTTGGCACGGGTACGACGTTCACGGTCTTGCAGGTCGGATAGAAGTCCACCGGGTCCTCCGATCGGATCACGATTCCTCCTCCCTCCGCGTCACCCCAGACGCGGTAGTCTGGCTCGAGGGTGCGCAGGACGTCGATCTCGCCCTGCAGCTCGGCTGGCAGCCGCGGCCCCAGCCCGGCCGAGAGGGGACGATCGATCCGAAGCGCCGCAGCGAGCTTCTCACAGAAGCGATCGATCTCGTCGCTCCCGCCCTCGGCGAAGACAAAGCGGCTGGCCGCACAAGAGTCCTGGTTGAGCAGCGCGGTATCGATCGCGGCCCGATCGGCGGCGTCGGCGATGGCGTCGTCGGAGCGGAGCGCCTCGCGACCGACGAAGGAGATCGAGACCTTGGGGTCGAAGGAGACGATCTCGAAGCCGGGGCCGGCGTAGCGCAGAGCACCGCGGACGCTCTGCTCCCCGCCCCAGACCACCAGCTTGTCGAAGAACTGTGGCCGGAGCAGCGGGCTTTCGACGCTCGCATCTCCGCCCTTCCAGTAGACCGCGGAGAACGAGCGCAGGGTCGGGTGGTCGGGGTCGACGAAGGCCATGGTGCGCAGCAGCGCGCTGGCGGTGAAGAGATCGTTCGACGGGAGCTTGAGCAGGTGCACGCCCTTGGAGAGCGCGCCGCGCACGATGGTGGTCGCCGTCACGGCCGGCGTGTTGCCCGCGAGTACGTGGACTAGGCGCGGGGGAAAGGCTCGCACGCGGCTGGTGCTCCCGTCCGGCCGCTCGACCCTCGCCCAGCCGTCGATCGCGTCCCAGCCCACCTCCTGCTCCACCTGAAATGCGAGGGCCTTGCGGTCGAAAAGGCGCGAGACGCCACGGTAGGTGTTCTCGAGGATCCGCCGGCCGAGGGGGTTCACGCGCAGGGAGGCCTCGAGCGCTTCCTGCAGCCAGACGTTCCGGTCGAAGTCGAGCGCGGCGCCCACCTCGGCAAGGAACTCGATGACCTGTCGAATGGGGGTCTCGAAGGCGGGGCCGAGCTCGGAGCGCGGCCAGACGAGTGCGTCGAGTGCGAGTTTGGGAGTCGCGAAGGTGCCCTGTCGCTCGCCGGTGTCGGAGTCGAGCTGGCCCCGGACGATGTGGGGAACCGCAATCGGGATTGTGTGTTCGTCCATCTCTGCAGTCATCCGCCGGTGCCCGTCCCCATTGGTCCGACATTGATCCAACGCCAGCTCGCACGTCCCTGGTTGACGGAGCGTTCCCGGGGATGGTAATAGATATTACCAGCGGCGCGCAACCGCGCTGCGCATTTGGAGGGAGGGCACATGGCCGACAGCATCGCGGAGCTGATCGCACTCTCGGATTGCGAAGACCCCTACAACCTGCCCTGGGCCGAGCTCGAGCCGCTCTGGATCGACGCGATCGATCGGCGCTTCCAGGCGTGCCGTGGCCGGATCCGCGTGCTCGACCAGCTCGCCGAGCGCGCGGGCATCGACGCCATTCGCTGCCTCGCAGATGTGGTGCCGCTGCTCTTCGCTCACACCGCCTACAAGAGCTATCCCGAGGCGTTCGTGCGCAGCGGTCGCTGGAACCGGATGACCACCTGGCTCGATACGCTTTCGAAGTTTCCGGTCGAGGGTGTCGAGACCGAAGGCGTTGCGGATGCCGACGACTGGCTCGAGCGGCTGCACGCCGCGGGGCATCCCGTCTTCACCACGAGCGGCACGAGTGGCAAGCACTCCTTCATCAATCAGAGCGCCGTCGACGTCGCCTTCTCGAACAAGGTGATGCTGCCCTCCGGTGTCGAGCCGGACCGTTCGCGCCCGGTGTTCATCCTCGGCCCGCGCCACGCACCCAACCGCGCGTCGGCCTTCTTCGGCTATCTCGCCGATAGCTGCGGTCGTCCGGACGCGGTGTATTTCCTGACCGACGACGTGCTGCGCATCACCGACCTGTCCCAGATGGTCGGGATGCGCCGTCGTATCGCAGAGGGCAGTGCGGCTCCGAGCGAGATCGCAGAATTCGAGCGGGCCATGAAGGCACGGACCGAACGCTCGAGCCAGCTCATGGTGCGCATGATCGATGCGATCATCGAACACCGCAGCGAGCCGTCGGTCATCGTCGGTCTCACCCCCCAGCTCTACTCCGTCGTGCAGGCCGCCCGGCAGCGCGGTCTGCCCGAGGGTTGCTTCCATCCCGACACGGTGGTGGTGAGCGGCGGAGGCGCCAAGGGTCTCGATCTCCCGGAGGACCACGTCGAGCAGATCATGCGCTTCATGGGGCTCGGCCTCGACCGCTTCACCCAGGGTTACGGCATGCAGGAGGTCAGCACCGGCGGCCGCATGCTCGAGTGGGGGCGCTACAGCTTCCCCGGTTGGATCGTGCCGCTGGTGCTCGACGACACGGGCGAGCACCTGATCAACCCTTTGGAGGGAACGGTGACCGGCCGCATGGCGATCTTCGATGTCGCCATCGACGGGCGATGGGGCGGGATCGTGACCGGCGACCGGGTCGTGGTCGACTTTTCGCCGAGTCCGGAGGGACGGGCAGGGCCGTCGGTGCTCGAGATCGCGCGCTATTCGGAGCTCGAGGGGGGTGACGACAAGCTGACCTGTGCGGGGACGATCGACGCCTTCGTTCGCGGAGCAGTAGGGGAGTAGGGGAGTAGGCGAGCGTGGGATACCGCGTCATTCAGTGGGCGACGGGGAACGTGGGCGCGCACTCGCTGCGCACGATCGCGGCGCACCCGCGGCTCGAGCTGGTCGGACTCTACGTGTACAGCGACGACAAGGTCGGCCGCGACGCCGGCGAGCTCTGCGGACTCGAACCGCTCGGCGTGACGGCGATGGGAGACGTGGGGCAGCTGCTCTCGCTCGAAGCCGACTGCGTCGCCTACAACGCACTCGGAGAGACCGCCGACCCGGAGCGGGCGCTCGACGATATCTGTCGACTGCTCGCGTCGGGCAAGAACGTCGTTTCCACGGCCGTCAGCACGCATATCTACCCGGCGGTGCTCCCCGAAGCCGTGCGCGAACGGCTCGAGAGCGCGTGCCGGAAGGGCGGGACATCCTTTCACAGCAGTGGCATCAACCCGGGCTTCGGTTTCGATGTCCTGCCGATCACACTCGCCGCCATCGCGGGTCGCATCGACCGCATCCACATCACCGAGCTGGTCGACATGTCCGGCTACACCTCGGAGCACATCGTCCACGGGTACATCGGGATGGGCATGCCGCCGGAAGTCGAGGCGCCCATGGATCTCCAGAAAGAGGTGCTCGGAACGTCGTTCCACGCCTCGATGCAGCTTCTAGCCGATGCCCTGCGGGTCGATCTCGACGAGATTCGTCTGCGTCGCGAGAAGGCGGCAACCGGGCGCGATCTCGATCTGCCGTGGGGACGGGTCGCGTCGGGCACGACCGCCGCACGCCGCACGCGCTACGAGGGCGTCGTGGGGGGCGTACCGCGCCTTCTCTACGACATCGTCTGGCGCGTCACGAACGATGTGGCTCCGCAGTGGCCTATTGGCGACGCCCGCTACGAGTTGGTCATCGAGGGCAACCCGAACCTGCGCTGCCAAGTCGAGATCGACGTCGAGGACGGCCGCCACATTTCGCTGGTCACCGCACTGCACGCCGTCAACGCCATTCCCTACGTCTGCGACGCCGCGCCGGGGGTGAAGACCTTCCTCGATCTGCCGTTGATGGGTGGGGGCTACTTGCCTTCGCAACCCGACTGATTACGGCTCGAAGCCGTACGCATCGAAAATCTCGCGCAGCGAGTCGTGGATTCCCTCGCGAGTGAGACCGAAGGATTCGAGCGAGTAGTTGTGCCCTCGGCTCTTGTGGCGCGCGCTCTCGGCCGCTTCCTCCGCGATCGCTCGAGCTGCGGCCGGGGTGAGGGTCAGTCCGAGCTGGGCGTAGATGGCCTCGACCGTCGCGAGTGGCTCCCGCACCAGGTCGTCGAATCGGACCGTGATCCACTGCTCCTTCGGGAACTCGCGCTCCAGTCGCCGAAGGCGCCGGTAGTACTCCATCGTCGCGTCGCCGATGGCCCGCCACTGCGGCGCGTCGACCTTGGGCTCGATCCCCGTCATCGCCTGGTAGCCCGTGGCTACGAGACTGATGGAGGAGGGAATGGTCTGGTAGGGGTGGCGCACGATGTGGATCACGCGCAGGTCGGGGAACGCCTCACGGATCGAGCGCAGCCGACCCGCGGCGTGCGCGTTCTTCACCAGCAGCCGCTTGCCGGGCGCGTCGTAGACGTGCCGCTTCAAGCTCGCGACGTAGTAGTCCATCACCCGGGTTCGCTCGGGCTCAGCGAAGTCGTCCAGGAACCAGCGGTCCTCCAGCGCGTGGCCGAAGGGGAACACGAGGTTCACATTGGGCTCGACGAGAGCGCCGAGGAAGAGGCCCGAGTCTTCCTCCGGCTCTTCGAGGCGCGTTCGGTGCACGTGCTCGAAGCGCGAGACCCTGGCATTCATCGCTTCGAGCAGCTTCGAGAGTCGTCCGCCGAGGGGACGATCGAGGCGCGCGATCTGGCGGATGAGGTGTTCGATGGAAATCGCGGGGAGCTGGGTCTGGTAGGTTCGCATGCACGTAAGCCCCGGGTCGCGCGCCATCAGGTTGAACAGCAGCGTGGTCCCGCTGCGCGCGGGCGCCGCGATGAAGATGGGCTCGCGGATCTCGCAGCGGCGATAGCCGCGGTAGCAGATTTCGTCGACACCGCGGGCAAAGGACGTGATGGCCTGCTGGACGCGGAGCCGCGCCACCTGGCGCTTGCACGCGGCGAAGACCTCGAGCTCGCCGCGGTCTCGCGCTTCCCGAGCCAATGCCATGCCCTGCGCAACGACGTGTCGGGGCGGCCGCATCCCGGAGCTCAGATGCCTTCGGCTTCGAGGACGTATGCGCAGTCGGGGAAGGACGCCGTCCCGAGGTAGAGACGTCCGGCGTACTCCATCATGCTGCGCAGCCCGTAGTGGGTGACGAGGCTGTAGTCGGTCTCCTGAAGCCACTCCTTTCCGTCCGCGCTGGAGAACAGGCCGAGGCCACTCCACCAGATCCTCTCGAGGCGTCCGATCCCGAGGTAGAGCCGATCCCGGAACACGTAGAGCTTCCAGGCATGCCAGTTGCGCTCTGGGGCGCCCGCCCCCTTGAAGCAGCGCTCCCAATGCACCCCGTCGGCGCTCGCATGGACCTCGCCGCCCTCGGTGTTGCTCGTCCCGATGTAGAGGCGCCCGCGAAAGACCGCCATCGTCAGGATTCCGTTGTTGGCCGGGTTGCCGAAGCTGTCGTCGACGACCACTTCCCAGTGCTCACCGTCCCTCGAGCGCAGTACGCGACAGCCCTGGTGGCTCTGCTCGGCGTCACTCTCGGCGAGACCGGTGTGGGTCATCAGGGTTCCCGCGTAGAGCTGGCCGTCGAACTCCGTCAGCTCCGCATACCACGAGCGCGTGACGTCGTTGCCGAGCACCCGCTTCCAGCCACTCTCGGCTCCCGCGCGCTCGACCGGCGCCCGCCAGACCTCCGCGCCCGTCTCTTTGTTCTCCGTCCCCACGTAGAGGTGTCCGTCGAAGAGCGCGATGCCTCGGCCCGACGTGTTCTCCTTGTTGCCGAAGCCGCCGGTCATGACGGGCAGCCAGCGGTCGCCGTCGTCGGTTCGCCATATCTCGAATCCATTCGTGTGGTTGACCGTGACTGCGTAGAGGCGCCCGTCCACCGCCAGCAGGTTGCGGATGCCATGGTTGTAGGGGTCGCCGAGCCCGGCTGCGACCACGCGCGCCCAGGTGTCACCGTCGAATCGCCAGATCTCGGTGCCCTCCGAGGTGTCGATGGGGCCGCGCGAGAATGCCCACATCTCCCAATCGCGCAGTCGTTCGAGGCGCCAATTGCAGGTCGCGACGTAGAGCGCATCGTCGAAGGTCTCCATGGCCCACATGATGACGTTGCCGTCCGAAGCGAAACCCGGCGGGGCGGCGAGCCGCACGTTGCGCAGACTGCCGAGCTCACCGACCGCACCGCCGTCGTCCACACTCCACACCAGCACGAAGGGCCGACCGACCGCGTCGACGCCCCGGTGTGTCCCTCCGGCCGCGTTGATTCCGGGCGCAGGTCCCACACCCACGAGCTGACGTTCGATGCACGGGCGCTCGACGTCGTCGGGATAGGCGACGCCCTCGACTGGACGGCCGCGCTCTTCGGACAGCTCGATGTCGACGGTTACGTCGATGTCGGCGGCGGCGTCGGTCACGCGAATCGTTCCGGCTGCGTCCTCGCGGTAGCCACGCGGCAAAGAGACCAGGGCAAACGCGACCGTGGCCTCGCCGGAGACCGGGCTCGGTACCGTGCCGCCCCCTTCGACGCGTCGTACCCGGCGACTCGTGCGCTGAACCGCGATCTGCCCGCTCACGAGGTCCGCGCGGAACGCGTAACCCAGGCCTCGAAGCTCGATCGCCACAGTCGTGGCCGGAGTCGTGTTCGTCATCGCCAGAGGTCTCCGCGTCTCGGCGTTTTCTTCGCGCCGGCGGCCGCCGGGCCGCGTTCTGGTAAGCTACATTACCTAAAAATCGGAGCCATCGTGGACTGGTTCGAAGTCGCCTCCCTACACCGCGCTGTGCCTGCTGATGCCGTCGATCGGGAGCGACGCTGGCTGCGGCCACCTCGCGCTCTGGGTCAGCCTCGCCCCGGTCGTGTCCGGGGCCGTCGCTGTGCGGCCTCAGCTGCTGCGGTCGTCGCCGTTCGCCGGACCTGCGGGTTCCACCGCGTCGTCAGTTGGGCCCGTCGTGGCGAGGCGTAAGACCCGATCGCGGCGTTCGCCCGGCGCCCCTCCGGATGAGCGAAAGCGCGTCCTCGATGCCGCCGAGCGGGTGTTCGCCCAGCGCGGCTTCGAGGACACCAAGATGCAGGACATCGCAGCCGAGGCGCGAGTCTCGCTTCGCAGTGTCTATCAAGTCGCCCGCGGCAAGGCCGCGCTCTACGGCCTCGTGCACGAGACGCGCGCACGCGACCTGCTGGCCCAGATCGAGCTCGCGCTGTCGAGCGACAAGGACGACCCGCGGCGTGCCCTCATGGATGTGATCGCCGTGGTCGCGGGGTTCCTGATGGAACGCCCGGACTTCCTTCGCATCCAGCTGCGCGAAGGCGGCACGTGGTCCTTGGAAGAGACCGGGAGAGTCCTTCTCGTCGAGGAACGGCACCGAAGTGATCGACTGCTGGAGAAATTGTTTCGAAGAGGGATCGCTTCCGGTGTGTTCTACGCCGAACACGCGGGTCTGATGGTCGCGAGCCTGCGCGCACAGGAGCAGGTCCACCTCGCGGCGTGGATCGCGCGACGCGGCCGTCCTTCCAAGCGACAGACCATCGACGCGATCCAGCGCCAGGCGCAGCGACTCTTCGTGCAGTGACGATCCGAGCTGTGAGGTCGCGCCACGCTGGATCCAGCTTCGGACGGTCGAGCGCGGGATGGAGACGCAGCAGGGTGATGTCGCACAGGCATCGACGAGTCCCGGTCCCTGGCTCGAGGATGCTCGCAATCGTCCCCTCGCCTTGATACGGACTCAGATGGCGTGACCAATGCGATACCCGTCGGCGATGGCGTCTAGAATCATGCCCGGCTCTCTACTCCCTCCTACCTGGTGAACTTCTACTACGAGATCGCGAGCCTCGTCGATATGGCGGGCATTGGGTATCGGCGTATCGATGACAATCACACTGTCCGCCTCCAGAGTCTGTCGCCGGTCGCCACTGACGACCGACACATGGTTGCCTGAAATCGACTCGATCTCAGCCTCGGTGATCATCTCTACACCCCTGGTCTGGAACCAGAACATCAGCTTCATCAGGTTATGAGGAACAATGCCGTCGCCGATCATCGACCCTTTTTCCACCAACGAAACCGTACGTCCGCGTCCGATCAGGAACTCGGCAAACTGACATCCCTGGTAACCCCCGCCCACGATCACCACCCGATCTCCCAGAGGCATCCAGACTTTACTCAGCGTATGGATGGCTCCAACGCCGGCAGCACGGATCGCCTTTTTCAGCGCGCCTAGCAAGGATGCACTATTCACCACGATCTTGTTGGCTCCGTCCGGCACGGTGACTGGTCTACTCCCTGGACCAGTGCAGAACAACACCGCATCGGGCTGCTTGCGCTGAAGCAGATCTGCCGAGTACTCCGTTCCCAGATCCAGCTCCACCGAGAGCTTCTTCAATTGAATCCGGTAGTATTCGATCAGCTCTTCGAGATTCTCTGGCTCTTTGCCCTTGATGACAGCCGCCATCAACATCTGTCCACCGAGAGCTCTCTCTCGGTCGATCAGCGTTACCCGGTGGCCTCGCTTCGCCGCCACCCGTGCAGCTTCCATTCCCGCTGGCCCGGCACCCACCACCAAGAGTCTTCTCGACTGCTCGGCGGGGATGTAGCGATCGCGATCACCTACGCTGGCGTTCACTCTACACGCTACCGGACGACCTGCGATCCATCGCTGCAGACAGTTCATGCAGTGCGTACAGGGGGTAATGTCTTCGGGACGATCCTCCGCCAGCTTGTTGGGTAGCTGAGGATCGGCCATCAACGGACGACAGATGCCGATCAGATCCGCCTCGCCCTTGCGTAGGATGTCTTCGCCGGTTTCGGGATCGATATGACCAACCGTGATCACTGGAATCGAAAGTGCCTCCTTCAGCTTGGCCGTCGCTTCCCGGAATGCGGCCTTCCCGCCGCCACGCAGATCCAGTAGCCGCTTCGCCTGGGGTGTCAGCTCTGGGTGGAACTCCTGCTCTGGCCAGAAAGTCGTTGCGCTGGCATGGATGAATATGCGCCCATGGATGTAGGCGGCCCCCGCGGCTTCAAAGAGCCTGGCGATGCCAATGCTCTCCCGGTAGGTCAAGCCACCGGGCATGGATTCGATGACATTCATCATCACACCGACATTGAAGCCTTCTCCGACCAGCGTCTTGGCCTCACGGATGATTTCGCACATCAGACGCGCACGGTTCTCGAGCGACTGAGATCCATATGCGTCTTCTCGCTGATTCCAGAACCGATTCAGGAAAGTCGGTAGAAAATGACTGGCCGAGGCACTGATCTCTACCCCGCGAAAACCCGCTTTCTGGGCCCGAACCACTGCCTCGACAAATCTACGTCTGATGCGCTGCAGCTCGTCCGCCGTCACAGCTCTGGGAGCTCGACCGCCGGGAAACTCTGGCTCGCGCCAATCCGATGCGGAAAGCGCCTCCTCATCCCCTTCGTGCCAGGAGCCTGCATGCAACAACTGAAGGATTGCATGGGCGCCATGTGCATGAATCGAATCGCTCAGCTCACGCAGCCGCGGAATATACTTGTCGTCGTCGACATAGTGACAATTGCTGGGCCTGAGCACGCTCTGCGGCCCATCGATTCCCGGCGCCTCCACCAGGACCGCAGCGGCTCCACCTCTAGCCGTCTCTTCGCTGAACCTTATCAGGCTCTCACTGACATATCCGTTTTCCCCGTCGTCGAAACTCATCTTCGCGGAGGTCTTGACGATTCTGTTTCGGTACGTCAATGCACCAATTTGGATGGGTGATAGCAGCGTCGAGTATTTTTTGGGTGTGGCTTGCATGGATCTACTCTCTGGAAGGTGGTGTCGTGGGACGCATCCGGGCTAGACGCCGAGCTCAGCGCGCAGCAGCGCCGAGGTCTCGAGATCGCAGATGGCCGTCGTCGCACGCTTCATTGCGCGCATCCCCACCTCGATGCTCTGCATGCGACTGCCCGCGGCCGCTGTCGCCGTGGCGGCGATCCACGAGCACACCGCGTAGCGGCGGTGAAGATCATGAGTGGCGGCCTCGTCCAGACGCGGGCCGCCGCCCTCGGCGAGGCCTTCGAGATAACGACGCAGCAACACCCGCTCGTCGCGTTGTCTGCGCTGGGTCGGAATGGAGTTGCAGACGTAGTAGGAGAAGTCGCGTATCCCGGGAGCGTGCGCGGTGCAGGCCCAGTCGAGCAGCCCCACCCGGTCCCCGTCGACGAAGGTGTTGCCCATGTGACTGTCACCGTGGATGAGCGTCTTGGGCCCTGTGTCGAGAAGCTCGTTCATCGCGTCGGTGTGGTGGATGTAGAGATCTGCCAGGTCGCGGAATGGCGCAGGCATCTTCGGGCCGAACTGCTCGAGGGCGGAGCCGATCAGCAACGGTCCCATCTCGCCGCGCATCGGGCGTGTGATCCAGGCGAGGTCTTCGCCGGCGCCGAAGCGAGGGCTCTCCCAGTAGTGGCCGTGCAGACTCGCAAGCGCATCGATCATGCGTTCGGGATGTTGCTCGGTGTCGCCTCGCGAGCTCGGGAAGCTGCAGCCAGCCTCGGCCAGATCCTCGACCAGCATGATGTAGGCGTCGCCGGTTTCATTCCAGCCAGACCACAACGGGGCGGGCACACGCACCGGGATCTCTTCTGCGAGCCCGTCGAAGAAATGCGCCTCGCGCTTTCCCATCCCAGTGGAGATGACCATCTCCTTCTGAATGGGATCGGTCGGCGCGAGCTTCGCGAAGATCGCGGAGGGAGCCCTTGAGTTTCCCTTCCACTCCACTCGGAGGCGCGCCCGGCCGGTGGTGCCACTGTGAGCGTCGATGACCTCCACCGAGCTTGCGATCGCGCGCGGGAAGCGAAGGCCCAGGACCTCGGAAAGCCACTCGGCGCCGATCTCCTCGGCGGTAGACGGAATCGGCAAATCGGTCACGAGAGGCATCGGGTCTTCCTGTCTGCGGCCGAGCGGAGCGGCAACCCGGAAAGCGTACCGCGATTGCGTCGAGGTCGTGGGTTTTGCATGGTTCCCCCGAACCACCTCAAGCCAGGAGAACCGATGACCGCCCCCTTTGATCTCAATGAGACGGACAGGTTGCTTTCCACGACTCGAGCGGTGCGCCGCCGTCTCGATCTCGACCGCCCCGTCGAACGAGACGTGATCCTCGACTGCATCCGGTTGTCGCAGCAAGCACCGACCGCATCGAACACGCAGCAGTGGCGTTGGATGGTCGTGATGGACCCCGCCAAGAGGAAGGCCCTCGGTGAAATCTACGCTCGCGGCAAGCCGTTCATCGATCAGGGCAGAGCACAGGTTCCCGACGACGACGCCCAGACCCACCGCGTCTACGACTCCGCGGGGTGGTTGCTCGATCACATGGGCGAAGCGCCGGTGCTGGTGATTCCGTGCCTGCAGGGCCGTCTGCCGGACGGCGCGCCGAATGGGATGGCGGCCGCAATGTACGGCTCGATCTACCCGGCGATGTGGAGCTTCCAGCTCGCGCTGCGCAGTCGGGGGCTCGGTTCGACGCTGACGACGGTCAGCCTGTTCTTCGAAGCCGATGTCGCAAAGATTCTGAACATTCCCGACGACGTGATGCAGGTCGCATTGCTGCCGGTCGCCTACACGAAGGGAACCGATTTCAAGGTGGCGGTCCGGCCACCGCCGGAAGAGATCACGAGCTTCGACGAGTGGTCGTCCTGATCGAGGACTGATGCCAGACGGTGTGGGGAGTGAGGCTCAGTACTGTACGCTTCCAACATCGGGCCCTTCCCCCGGGCCTACGGGTCCTCAATATCCGTCGGCCGCTGCCGGTCGGGCGCTTCGCGTAAAATGGATCCCAGTCACGCTGTCGTCGGTGCTTCCCGAAGGCCGTCGACAGCCGCGGTTTGCCAAGCGAGAGGCGTCCAGAATGTGCCGAGACCCTCTCAGCACAGCATTGCTCCGCACGGTTTGGGGAACCGCGCGGGACGACCGTCCGCTGTGAATACGAAGAGGATTTCACGATGAGTTGGTCCGACGAGGTCGAGGAACTCGCGCGCCGGCGCGCGCGCGCGCTCGAGATGGGTGGGGAGGAGCGGGTCGCCCGGCAGCACGCTGGAGGTCGGCTGACCGTTCGGGAGCGCATCGATGCTCTGATCGACCCCGGCTCCTTTGTCGAGCTGGGCGCGCTCGCGGGCGACCAGACGGCCAACGGCTTCGTCCCCTCTGGCTACGTAGGCGGACTTGCGCGCATCGATGGTCGCGACATCGCAATCGGAGGCGAGGATTTCACCGTTCGAGGCGGCTCCGAGCGCGATGGCGCCGAGAAGGTGGCCCTCGTCTGCGCAATGGCGAAGGAGTACCGGATCCCGCTGGTCCTCTTTCACGACGGTGTGGGTGGAAATATCGAGAATACGATCAATCGCGGGTACTCGAAGATTCCGAACTACAGGAACTGGGCGGACGAGATGGCGCTGCTGGGGACCGTTCCGGTCGTGGCCGGGGTCATGGGCTCGGTGGCTGGTGGGCCGGCGGGCCGCGCCATGCTCTCGCATTGGTCGATCATGCCGAAGGAGACCGCGGAGATCTTCGCGGCCGGCCCTATCGTCGTGAAGCGCGCGCTCGGCTTCGAACTCACGAAGCAGGAGCTGGGCGGCTCGAAGGTGCACGCACGGGGGAGCGGCTCGGTCGACAACGAGGGTGCGGATGAGCGCGATTGCATGCGCCAGATTCGAGAATTTCTCTCCTATATGCCGCGCAATGTCTGGGAGCTGCCGCCCTACCGCGCGCCGCAGGACGACCCCGAACGTCGCGAGGCAGCTCTGCTGGAAGTCATTCCGCGCGAGCGCCGGCGGCCCTACGACATGCGCAAGCTGATTCGCATGGTCGTGGACGACGGCGAGTTCTTCGAACTGACGCCTCATTTTGGAAAATGCGTGATAACCGCCTTCGCCCGGTTGAATGGCCACGTCGTCGGTGTCGTGGGCAATAATCCGATGATTCATGGTGGCGCGCTCGACGGCGCTGGCGCAGACAAACAGATGCATTTCATGGATATGTGCGACCAGTTCCATATTCCGCTGGTCTTCTTTATCGATATACCCGGCTTCATGGTCGGTCCAGCAGCGGAGCAGGCCGCCACGGTGCGGCGAGGCATGCGTGCGTTCTGGATGACCAATCAGGTCACCGTCCCAGTGCTCCAGATCTACGTGCGCCGTTGCTTCGGCTTTGGCGGTGCGGCGTCGGGCAATGCCGCGCGCCTCAACCTGAGGATCGGCTGGCCGTCGGGCGAGTGGGGCGGGATTCCGACTGAAGGCGGCGTCGATGCAGCCTTCCGCCGCGCGATCGAGTCGGCGCCCGACCCGGAGACGAAACGTCTGGAGATCGAAGAGGGGGTCGCGCGATTGCGATCGCCTTTTGCCACAGCCGAGGCGCTGGCGGTCGAGGACATCATCGACCCCCGCGACACCCGACCGGTGTTGATCCGATTCCTGGAGGTGGCCGAGGCGACGCGAGGCTACACCCTCGGCCCGAAGACCCGGACCGGCGTGCGACCCTGAGGCTGGCAGACATCACCTTCCGGCACGAGCCGGTGCTCATCCTGCGGTATTCGTCAGGATGCCTCCGGGGCGGAGGCCTTGATTCATTCGTTTTCGGCGTGTCATTCGCTCAGTCGATAGTCGGCCGCGCTGAACCCTGTTGGCGAAGAGTGCCGGGTCTCCTTGGTGCGCCGGACGCCCCATCCGGACGCTCTGTCGACTTCCCCGATACCTACGTCCATATCGTCTCGGGGCTCGATGCAGTGGGTTCGAGATTCCCTTGCAGGTGTCTTCGATGAAAGCACCACGATGAAAGTGCAACGGAGTGTCGAGCCGTGTAGGCTTGCGGCGTTCTTGATTTGAGTCCACACGGGTCTCAGCTCTGAACCCTTCAGGCTTCCCGATGTTGCAGACATCGCCTCGGATTCCGTGCGGCAGCACGCAAGCACACCTGGTCGTCGAAGCGGAGCGAGTACCCGAACCATGGCCCGTCCCCAGGTCGAAAAACCCGCGAATTATTTTACGTCGATTCTCGGTGATATTCGAGGGCGGGCGGCGCTAGTCGTGATCGGTGGGCTCGTTTGCCAGATGGGCCTGTCCTACGATATTTTTTCGCCCCCCTGCGGATCCCCATTACCGATGACCTCGGTTGGAAGCGGACCGCGTACGCGACGGCGGCAGCTTCGCGGATTCCACTGGTGGCCATTGCGACCGCGGTCATAGGGTTCCTGGTCGTGCGCGTCGGAGGGCGTGCGGTGCTGACGAC
>PVBE010230477.1_pt1 | contig 44480 bp, 31 predicted proteins | sample 1631181 | NCBI WGS metagenome assembly PVBE01 (sample SAMN08397723, study PRJNA350692) | Marine metagenome, whole genome shotgun sequencing project. | isolation source: water | place: Pacific Ocean | collected 2012-04
AAAACCAGTTTATTACCGAAATCGCCCAATCGTCGTGAGGCCACTTTTTTGCCTCGTCAACAAAAGTCGGAAAGTCTGCTCGGGAGAAGGTGGCCGAAGGCCGGATGAGGGGTGGCTGATATCATTTGGCAGTTCGCCCCCCTCATCCTATCCTTCTCGCCGAGGGGAGATAGGGATGCGCTGCCGGCTTTTTCTCGTAGTCAAAAGCGAAAAAGTCTGTTCAAGACCTACCCACGATATCGCAGACAATCTTGTCACATGAGGTGCAATTTATTAGACCTATGGATATTAGACCTATGGGCTGGATGATGGAACGAACTGCCACACACGGACGCCATGGACGCCATGGCCGCCAGGACAAAGAACCGCACCAGAAAGCCTTCTGCAGCCAAGCTGCAGGCTCAGGCCCGTCGGAATCTGAAACAGGGCAATTAGAAGCAAGCGGTCAAAGATGCCAAAGTTTGTTACCGCATGGCCGCCACGGACGAACATCGGCGGTTTCTCGAGATCGCTTAATGAGGGCGACCAGGCCGCGGTCGACATTCACTTGAAGGACATCCCTCGCGACAGCCCGCTGGCGGTTTGGAAGCTCTTTGTCCGTGGGCTGGCGGCGTACTACGAGCAAGACTTCGACCGTATGCGGAGTAACTGGTCTCGGATGGACTCGGATCGGGCCGCCTCGAAGATTGCCGACCATCTTCTCGACATCGCAGACGAGCAACCTTGGCACCTTACGGAACCCGGACTTCGTGCCGTCATTGCCAAAGTCGAGCAGGCGATTGGGGCACCGACGCTGTGCAACCGGTTGAGCGTACTTGGGCAGCAGGTCGCGGAAGGACAACTGAGCAGAATATTTGCGGCCTTGAGCGGTGTCTGCCGAAGCCTTCGCAAGCTCGAACCGTTGCTCGAACAGCGACTCGTCCGCTGTTTGTACAATCGCATTCTGCACGACGGGCGGGTCGCGGACCTGGAACGGTTGGCGCAGCATGTCGCCCCACTTCCACTGGACCCACGATGGAACCGAGCCAGGGCGCTGGTCCGCGATGTGCATCAGTTGTCATGAATGACTAAGCTGTATAAACTGTGTTTAGAAAGTTGACATTACTGAGTCCGATTTTGACAGGCTAAAGTTGTGGCAAGCGGCCAGTTCTTTTCTCAGCGTTTCAGCTACGGACTTCATGCTCTGGCGTACGTGGCAACCAAACCGGCCGGCGAGTTGACAACGCTTCCCGAACTGGCCAAATGGATGACGACGATTTGGCCCAGCTCTTCGGATACCTATTTGTCCAATGTGGTTCAGCGGATAGCACGCGGCAAGTTGCTGCGTAGTCACCGCGGCAATGCGGGCGGTTACTCGCTGGGGCGGGCGACAAGATCACAGTTCGCGATGTCGTTGAACTGCTTGAAGGGATTGAAACGAATCGCTGTAGTCCGTCGCCCAGGGATGAGTGTCCCGTCAGGGGAAGTTGCGGCATCCAACGCAAGTTGACCGCGTTGGAAGAGGGGTTCTTGCAATCCCTTGCGAGTGTCACGGTCTCCGAACTCGCCAAGGATATCCGCACTACTCCCCCCAAGAGAATACGCGGCTGATTACGGTCGCCAATCTGTACCGTACCGGGCGTGACGATTCGATCAGCACGTAATCAAATCGCCAGTTTAGTTGTGTGCGCAGTTGACGCTAGAAAGCTTGTATCAGGTTCTCAGAAGGACACATTGATGGCATTGCTCGATCCTTACACTGGTCCATGGACTCTTGACGAAGCGGCTCATCTGGGTCGGCGCGCCGGATTCGGTCGGCGTCCGGACGAACTGAAGGCGATCGTGGACGCCGGCATGGACCCCACAGTTGATGCCATTGTCGATTATCCGATCGTCGACTCGGCTCTCGAGGCGCAAATCACGGCGGCGCCCGACATCCTGACACTTGACAGAAACGGAAACGTGAAGCAAGTCGGAAGCATGAAGGTTCCTTACTATGAATGGGACCTACAGAACAACTGGATCTACCGAATGATCCACACAAACAACCCGCTGCAACAGCAGCTGCAGCTATTCTTCCACGACCATCTCGTGTCGGATTGGCAAAAAGTGTGGGCAACCATTACGGATGTGAATGTTCGCAAGCCCGGCGGTTTCAACCGGGGTGCGTTGAACCCCTGGACGCAAAAAATTGTCGGCCGTCAATACAAGCTGCTGCGTGAAACAGGGAACGGCCACTACCGCGCCATGCTGCGCAATATCATGCGCGATCCAGCGATGCTCATCTACCTGGACAATCGAATCAATTCCAAAGAAAAGCCGCAAGAGAATTTCGCCAGGGAACTCATGGAACTGTTCAGTATGGGCGTGGGCAATTACACCGAAAACGACGTTCGAGAAATCGCACGGGCCTTGACTGGCGAACACCTTAACGAACGTGAAGAAGACCAGTGGCCTTTCGAATATGAATTCGTGGCCGACAAACACGACAACCGTACAAAAACCGTGTTCGGTAAGAAGGTCTTCTCGACAACTCCTGGCGAAGAGGCCAATCAAATCATCGATTTGATTCTCGACGAAGTGACTGGCGCGGATATCAGCCAAGCGCATTCTCGCCTGCCCGCCACAGCCTTGTATATGTCCTGGAAGTTCCTCAATTGGTTCGTGCTGGAAACGACTCCCATCGACCATCCCGCCGTCGAGGAACTCGGTGAATTCTTCTACAACACGCAAGCCGACGGGGACAACTACAGTGTGCGCGAATTGCTGCGAAAGATCTTCAAATCTCAGTTCTTCTACGGTCAGGCTCATCGGTATGCGATGTACAAGCATCCCATGGATTACATGGTCATGGCGGCGCGCAACATCGAATTGGAAGAGTTCAGTTACGAGACGAAATGGCCAGGCAACAAAGTCAATGTACCAGTGTGGACCACTGAAATGGGTATGCAACTGTTCGGAGCGCCGAATGTTTCAGGCTGGACCCATGGCCGAGCTTGGATCAATTCGGGCAATCTGATTGCTCGCTTCAACCTGGCCAACAACATGTCGTCGGTTGATTACATGACCGACGAGTACTGTGATAATCTGATCGCTAGCGGGCATGTGGATTCGCAGACAGATACGGCAGGCATTATTGAGTTTTTCCGGGCACGGCTACTTCAAACCGATTTGCGGCCCAGGGAAATGGCAGCCCTCGAAGACTTGATGGCCGCGGTGGCAACCAATGCCCGCGAGCCGTCCAACGTTTACCGCCGCCAGGTACGCGGTTGTTTCCACGTCATGATGACGCTCCCCGGATATCAATTGAAGTAGCGGAAGATCTCGGATATGCGAATGACACGACGCGATGCGCTAGCTCCCTTCGGACTCGCACACGACCCGAAATCCCTTCACCTGACGATCTCGACCAATCGAGCGTGGCCTTCGACGAGGATCAACTCGCGATCCGCGGCGACATCCGAGAACTCCTCAACCGTGCCCGAGGGCCAGCGGACCACCAGTTTTGTGGCTGTGCTGGCGTCTTCTAGTCCAAATATGAGCTGGCGTTGGTTCGAGCTCTGATATCCGTCTCCTGCCGTCACCTGACCGACGCGACTCTCACCGCTTGTCGAGACGACGGTAACAGTCGCCCCAATGGCATCGCGATTGGACTCCCTTCCGCGAAGCTGTATGGACAGAAAATGGCCTGCATCGGGCGTTTCGTTGCGGAGCATGGCGACTGGGGCATCCAAGTGAGTGACGGCAAAGTCTTCGCGGCCATCGCGGTCGAAGTCCAAGCGCGCGAGCGCGCGTCCGAGCAGTCTCCTCATGAAATACTCGCCGACATCGACTCCACGAAGTTCGACAAATCGTCCATTTCTATTTTCGAAGAACTGTGGACGCATCTGAAAGGCAACGTCGTTGGGTTCATCGTCGGCGATGTGTCCGTTGGCAACGACTAGATCGAGATCCCCATCTAGGTCCGCATCCAGAAACTGAGTGCCGAATCCCAGCAAGGGAAGGCTCGGCAGGTGCAGTGTGGCGGCACTTGTCGCATCCTCGAAGTACTGTTCGTCCAGACCACGATAGAGCGTGTTCGGCTCGTCGTAGAAGTTGGTGACGAATAGATCGAGGAGCCCGTCCGCATCGGCGTCACCGACGGCTATTCCCATGCAGGCCTGGCTGAGTCCGTTGCGGTCGAAAGCCAGTCCCGCCAAGCCAGCGCGGTCTTCAAAGTAGGGCATCTGTCCTCGTCGCGACCGAGTAACATAGAAGTGGTTGGCCGTCGTATCGTTCGCGACAAAAATGCTGAGCGCTCCATCTCCCTCAAAGTCGGCGACGACAATACCCAGTCCTCTTCCGTCGGGCGCTACCATACCCGCCTGGGTTGTACTGTCGGAAAACCGGCCATCACCCAAATTCAAATAGAACCGGTCCGGCTCGGGCGGAAAATCTCTTGGGCGGCAGGAAAGTCCAGTCGTATGATAACCGTTGCAGAGTACCTCAAAGATTTGTTCACCGCCGAGGTAGTTGACTTCGTAGATATCTGGCAACGAATCCCCGTTCAGATCTGCAATGGCACAACTCACTGTCCACTTCTTTCCGCCGATTCCCGCCTCCGAAGTGACGTCCGAGAAGGTCCCGTCGCCGTTGTTTTGATAGAGCCTATTTTCGCCTACGTTGGCCACAAACAGATCCGGGAAACCATCCGAGTTGAAATCCCCCGCGCTTGTGCCTTGGCTGAAGCGGTCATCGCCCGTGTACGCCGCAGTGGTCACGCGCTGAAAACTCTCGCCTCCTCGGTTCCAGAACAGTTGGTCAAGATGGGCGGCCTGACCGTTGCCTTTGGGCGATGGCGCTGCTTGGGCGAAGTAGATGTCCGGCCAGCCATCCAAGTCGAAGTCTACCACTGCGATCCCGGCCCCGAAAATCTCGAAAATTCGACGCGTTCGGTGAACTGGCTCGTCTGCCCCAAGGAAGTTAAAGTCGATACCACGCAGTTTGGCAACATCGGAAAAGCGAATGACGTTTGCGCCCCTTGAGAGGTCAGGGCGAGGGCTGGAGAGGTCGGGAGTGAATAAAGGAAGTGGATAGTTCTCCAGGCTCAGGTCCAGCACCGGGTTTGACTCAGCGAGGACGATCGGTGAGTCGGGAGTTAAGCGGGCACGAAGTTCTCTGGCTTTTGCGCTGGCAGTGAGGTCGTCACGATCCACACCGACGACAGATTGATACCAGGCAGCCGCCTCGTGGAGGCGGCCTAGCGATTCCAATAGCTCGGCAGCCCTCGTCCAATTCTGTACCGAGTTAGGGACGTCGTACACATCGTCAACAGCCCTGGCGAGCTCGTCGAGCAATCCAGCCCGGGACGACAGTTCCGAAGCTAGAGCGTCTTCGCCCAACGAAGCGAGGACAATCGAGAGTTGGTACATGGCCCGGTGATGAACAGGGTCGAGATTCAATGCTTCGCCGAAACAGCGAGCCGCGGCTTCATGATCCGCTCGCAGTTTTGCCCACATCCCGCGCACAACCCAAACGTCCGGATGCTGGTCAGCGTCCGCAGGAAGATCAGCTTGCCATTGGGCGAATGCCTGTTGCGAAGGTGGTCCCTCCAGCAACAACAATCCTCGGTCCGCGTGTGCTTCCACGAGGTCCGGCCGGGCCTCTAACGCCCGCTCGACCAACTTCGCAGCTTCACCATAGTCATGCACGAGCCTGAGGTGGCGAGCTTTCGCCAAGAGCAGGTGGGGGTTGTCGGGATCGCGTCGCAAGAAGAACTCAAGGTCCGGCGAGTCCATCAGGTCGGCTGGCTTGGCCATATACATGAGTTGTTCCGTCGTCCACGCCTTCCTCCGGAGTAACTCGTGCCGATGGGCGAGCGCCTCGTAGATGCGGCACTCGACCGACAACAGATGGATCAACTGCAATCTGGCAGCGTGGAACCCCGGCTCGAACGTCAGCGCGCGATTGAAGTACTCCTCCGCGTCAGACGGGCGGCCTCGGTCCAACGAAACCTCGCCCATGAGGAGGTAGTCACCGGCCGTCGAAGCACCGGCTGACTCGATCCATCGCAGGTGGCCAATTGCCTGCTTGCTATGCCCCAGCACGCGAGCCGATTTGGCGGCAGTCCGTCTTGCTTCCAACGAGTCAGGACGATACTCCAGCAACTTGGCAGACAGCCGGTATGCTTGCGGATAGTCGTTGTTTGCCAGTGCTCGCCGAGCTTGGGTCAGATACCGCTGCTCCAAGGCGCTTTTCCAAAAGCTGCCCAAGACCACTAGACCAATTGCGGCCAAAGCAATGGCGAACACGGTCAGGAAGTACCGACGACGTTTCGAATCTCGCACAGCCATGCAAATTAGACCCGGGCCGGGAGACGCGTGCCCGTTTGAACCTACGGTCACCCTCCGGAGGTCGTGCAGTTTTTAAGTGTTGTTTCTTAGCTGATTTACGAACATCCAAACTCTCCCCCTTTGGGAGAGTCGGGCCGCCAGGCCCGGAGAGGGCAATTCGCTTCACCGAGTTTTTCAATACTCAACGCCAAAGAAAAGGCCCCACCCGGCCGCTACCGCGTCCGACCTCCCCGCGGCGCGGGGAGGTAATCCGATAACTCGAACGCCAACGGTAACTTAGCAACTGCACGACCTCTCCGGGGAGGGGTCGGAGGCGGTAGCGGCCGGGAGAGGGTGACTTAAATCAGTGCGAACCACTTCACATTATCAAACCCGAAAAAGCCCCTCTCCCGCGGCTGAAGCCGCGACCTCTCCCAAAGGAGAGACGGGACGTGAAAACCGCCGCAAACCAACAACTTAAAAGCTGCACAACCTCCACGCGGCAGGGGGACCAACGGCCAGTTTTGATTTTGAGTCGGTGATTCAGTGGCGAGAGCTTCCAGCTTGCAATTTATGGACACCAAACCCGGGGCAAGCAAAATGCTTGCCCCACTCCTTAGCTTTGACAAAGCCACTACCGTGCCGTTTGCAGCCGGCTGCAAACGGCACGGCAGCAACGCTCAAACTGTTTCCGCAACAGCAGGTGTAGACCCGCCGCCGCTTCACTCCTCTGTCGGCGCAGTGTCCGTCGCGGCGTCCGTCGAGTCACCCGTTGCGGCGCCCGTCGAGTCACCCGTTGCGTCGCCCGTCGAGTCACCCATCGTGTCGCCCATCGTGTCGATGGCCATTGTCTCATCCATGCCTCGTTGCGCTTCTTCGTCCGTCGATTCCCCGGGACCGGTATTGCACCCCACGCACAGGACGCCACTAACCGTCATCGCTATAAGCAAGCTAAACATCTTCTTCATGGCTATTGACCTTCCAACAAAACCTGAGAAAAAATAGGGATGCGGTACTGCGTTTGCATCACGTAAGGCCGTTAGGGCCATACAACCTGGGCGGCGTTACGATGGCCAGCAATGGTATGGATTGCAATCCACATGTTTCCATTAATACCCAAAGTGGCATTATTCCCACCACGCGAGGCTAGTCCATTAGTAATCGTATCGGGAATGAAACGCACCGATGCGTCGCAAAGGGTAGCCTGGTGACCGCCGGGGTGAAAACTCCCAGAACTCGGCCACTCGGTGTTCGGAGCCCAGTGAGTATAGAAAACCGGAGTCATCACATAGGGGGCGCGCCAAGTTGGGTGCCAGATGGGCCCACTGGAGCCGTCGGCTCGATTGACGCTGCCCTTCTGTTCAGCTCGAACCCAGCTGTGATTCCACCCGTGCCAAGCGGCCGGGGCGACAAACGCCGAACGAGAAACCGTGCCTCTGCCCTGCCTCTTGTGGCCCGATCCGCCAGCCCATCGTTGAGCAGGACCGCCTCCCCCCCTGAGCGTGACTTCGGCGAGCATGATGGTGTTCGAAGTCCCGTCGGTAATGTCACGAAATTTTGTGGCGTCATAGAAAGAGAAAGCCGCGGCGCGCTGTGAATCACCGCGCTTGCGACGATGCCCGTCCCAGCCTTGACTCCCCGCGTAAGACGTGATGCCAAAACCATGGGGCGCGCCGGCGATTTCTGGATCTGACGGGCAAAGCAGTGCAGGCAACATTAATTCGCGTGCCGGGGCTCCGGCGACCTGAATGCGGTTGAATTCCCGCAAAGCGGGCAAACTGAAGTTGATTTGATCGTGAAGCGGCGATTGTTCAATGAAGGGAAGAATGAGTGTGATCCAAGTATAGTTCTTCACAGTGTTCGCGTCGGACTGCGTCCCGCGCGCGTTTCCATGCCATATCGCGTCCGGCGGGAACGTCTTGTAGGTGTCGTGATAGTTGTGCACCGCCAAACCAAGCTGCTTCTGATTGTTGCCGCACGACATGCGGCGTGCCGCTTCGCGAGCCGCTTGCACGGCGGGCAACAGCAGAGCTACCAATATGCCAATGATGGCGATGACGACGAGCAGCTCGACCAGTGTGAAGGCATCGTTTTGACGCCGAGAGCTTGAGACCATTGTTCGACCTCCGATGAAGAAAAATAGAAAAGACCAGTAAACACGACTGCAGTTTAGAATACTGCAGTTTAGAATACTGCAGTTTAGAATACCGCAGTTTAGAATACCTCAGTTTAGAATACCTCGGTAAAGTTACGTGGTACGTAGAACCCTGAACATACCACGCGGCAACTGCCCTAGCAAGAATTGTCTGCGAAAAAGCCCGTTTGCAATGTTCATGTCCTGGTCCACTGAATTGGGACTGAACGCATGTCGATGTGATTCTGGTAGAGCTGTGACGGACATGAACGTCGGATTTGCCCGATTGCGAATTCGCGACACACAAAGTCGAGCAGTTGATCTGCGGCCTTAGCTCCCATCGGACTCGCACACGACCCGAAATCCGACGTTGTGTACTCGCTGCCAGGTCGGATAGCTGAGCCGAAACGCGGAACGGCAGCGTTTTGGGCGATCGACCCACGATCCGCCGCGCACCACCTTTCGTCCACCGGATGCAACTTCATCTCGACCATCTCCCGCATCGTAGGGATACCGCCGGTAGTCACTGCGAGTCCATTCGGCGGCATTGCCGTGCATGTCGTACAAGCCCCAGACGCTGGGTTGATAGGAACGGATCGGAGACGTCGCTATCATCCCGTCGTCATAACGTGAGTTGCAAACGATGTTGCCTCCGTAAATGGCGGAGAGAAAGATGCCTCGGCCGTAATGTGCGTCAACGTTGGACGCCAAGCCGCCCGTGGGACCCGGCGGCAGACTCAAGGCTCTATCTGCGACATTGGCGTGTCTCGAGAAATCCGCTTCGACGTCGCCAAATGAAAACGCGGTGTCCGAGCCAGCACGACAGGCATATTCCCATTGAGCTTCCGTCGGAAGTGTGTACTCCACTCCAGTCTTCTGCGAGAGCCAGCGGCAGAAGGCCATTGCCCTCTCCCACGCGACACGCACCGCCGGTTGAGTCGGCCCATCGAGCGACAACCCGGGGCCGTCGGGGCCTTGGTAGCGTTTTGTGAACAGCCGTGAATCATGGTTTCCATCAAAGCGGCGAAACTGTTCGTTCGTGACTTCGCAGATTCCGATCCAAAAACTGGTCTTGATCGAGACCGCTGAAAGTGGGCATTCGTCCGCTTCACCGTTGGTCGACCCCATGACAAACTGGCCGGCGGGAATACGCGCCAGTGTCATCGTCACACCGTCGCCGAGTTCAATCGTTCTCCGAAAAGTCGTTTGTGCCGACTGACGCTGCTCCGCCTCTTCGACATCAAATGGCCAGCCGCCAACTTTGGGGATCCGTCGATTGGTGATAGGCGATGACTCATGCGTAGGCGACACAATCTTCGATCGCGGTATTAGTGGAAGTGCTTCTGGATCTTCTACGGGGCCACCGTACAACCCCGTCAGTTCGATTCGCCGCCGGTCCGCGCCTTCCGGTACGGGGCACACATCACCCCAACGACCGTGACACGGTCCATTCAGATCAATCCACGTAATCAGCCGGTCCCATGCCTCTCTGTCTAAACGCACATTGTGGTGTCCCTTCTCGAGCATCTGGATCAGCTCACTGGTGTCCGCGTGGTATTCACCAGGTACGAGGAGATGGACATCGTCCTCGATGTTGACGCGGCGAATGTAAGGCACAAGTGCCTCGTATGCAGGGGTGTAGCGAACAGATGTTCCGCCAAGCGCCTCGCGCGCTTCGGGATGGAGGCGTTTCGCACCCAATTTCGTCAGCTGCCGGCCGCCATATTCCTTGACCAAGCGTTCGGACCGCAAGTCACAAATCGCCTGATCGTCACCGCGAGACTTCCCATCGTGGCAACCAACACAATGCCGATCAAGCACAGGCTGTACTTCGCGCTCGAAATCGAAGCCCCTCGCCGGACCGTACCATGGTTTGATGTCCACGGGTGGCTGGCTCGCTGCCAGATCGTACCGCACGGCCGGCGCGTCTCTTGGTTGTTCGTGGCAGCCGACGCACGAGACACTCTCGCCCGGCATGGCGGTGTACCAGCTCCGCATTAATTGCACCGCCTTTCCCTCGGTGTCGAGTGGCTGGATGGTTAACGGAGTGTTGGCAGGAACTCGAAATGACGCCGAGCCATCTTCGTAGACGGGTACGGTCCCCAGAATCCTCATCACTTCCCACGGCCCACCACTGCCGATCTTGTCGGGCCCCGCCAACCCCGGGAAGCCAAAATGATAAGCCACGATTCGCAGCCGCTTGACTGTGCCGTGCGGGACGCCAACCAGCCCCGGTCCAGCGTAAACGTTGTGAACATAGACGACAGCATCATCACGCTTCAGGTCCACTCGATCCGCGATGACGGGGGGCCGTGGGGTCCTGCGGACGGGGATGGGTTCGAACAAATCGAACGCTTGTTCTACGCACAACGGTTCGATATTGTCGAACACATCGACGATGTAAATGCCCCACGGTGCCTTGCGGCTTGGTTGAGCAGCCACCAGGAAGTACTTGTCGCTGAGCGGATACGGATGTAAGAACTTCGGCCACGAGTCTTCGACCAACCGATCTCGGACAACGGGCTCAACTGACTGGTCACGGCCGGGAATCCTCTGCACAATGCCATCCGCTTCGTGGGAACCATGGGCAATGTCCAAAACGGCCAACTCGCCCATCCGCGGCACGCCGTGATAGCCCGCGATGATCGCGCCGAGCTTGTTCGGCGAACCTGGAATGCCACGAGGGAAGTACAGCGCGTTGGGCCAGTACGAATTACTTCCATACACGGCCCGCTGCCCTGTCCCATCGGGGTTCATGACCATCAGCGGCCGCAAATAGATGTGCATCGTTCCCGAATAATCCCAGCGGCTGTAAATCACCTGGCCGGAAGGTAACACGGCCGGGTGCAAATCCAGATCCTGATCGAAACAAAGTTGCCGAACGCCGCTGCCGTCGGCATTCATTCGGTACAGGCTGCAGGCTCGCTCGACTCCGTGCCAGCAAGGAACGGCATGAAACGAAGCAGTCGACGCAAAGATGATCCGTCCATCGGGCAGATAACAGGCGTCAAAGTTGTCAACGTCAGGCTTGTCGACGTGCGATACCTGCCGCAGGCCACTGCCATCCACCTTGATTTCGTGGATCTGCCAGCTTTGCCCATTGGGCATGGTGAACAGCAGGCGGTCCGCATCGAAATGCAAGTCAAGCTCGCCGACAAATTCGCTTCCCCTCGGCCGATACAACGTGCGCAGGCTGCCGTCGGGCCGAACGGGCGAAAAGACGGCGATCTCGTTATCGTAGCCCGTCTGCTCGATCCCCGAATTGCACTTGTGGTTCACGGGAAGCCCGAGCTGGCCGCGCCGTCGTTTCAGCAGTACAAGCCTCTCAAAATTCAGCAGTGGATTGGCCAGCAGCGCTTCACTTTTCAACTGAGCAAATTTCCTCGCCGTCCCGCGGTCGCCGGCACGTGCTGCTTCTTCCAATCTGTCCAGTTGTGCAAGAAAGTGCGGTCCGCGCGGATACTTTGTGTCAAACGTCTCGATCAAGTCCTTGACGGCCAAGCGCAGCGACGCGAAGTGAGCACTGCTGGCGACATCAGTCGTACTCGAGCCACCGTCGTCAGCGTGCGCACCAATGCTGGAGGTGATTTCAAGTGCGACAACGACAATCAACACCGTCGCAATTCGCATAGCTCTCAGGGCCTCATGGAAAGATTGTCATAGTTTACTTTATACGGTCCAAGAGACTATAACAACAGAAGCGGCTGGGAGAGCAATAACCGGCAGCCCGTGGCCCTCACGCAATGCGCGTCTCCAACGGCTCGATCAACACGGGACGCTTCCGCACGGTCGGGAAGGAGGGACCTATAATTTGACAGAGTTTTGTGCGCAAGACACACGTCAAAGATCGGAGACCATGGTGCGCTCGCTCGTTTTGACATCACTGTTCCTCTTGTTCTTCATGGCCACATGGAGTCTCGCGCAGGAGGATTCGAGCGATGTTCTTTCAACGCTTCCGAAGTCGCCAAACGCGTCGCTGGATTGCCTAGAAGTGCGGACCGGCTTTCGTATCGAGCTGGTTGCCGCCGAGCCGTTAATCGCCGACCCGATTGCAATCGCTTGGGGCCCTGACGCTAAACTCTGGGTTGTCGAGATGGGTGATTATCCGCTCGGCAGCGACCAGAACGGCGGACGAATACGGTATCTCGAAGACACGGACGACGACGGCAGGTACGACGTTTCAACGGTCTTTCTTCAGGGGCTCGCATTCCCAACTGGCGTCATGCCTTGGCGAGACGGTGTGCTGGTGACGTGTGCCCCCAATCTCTTCTACGCCGAAGACACCGACGGTGATGGCAAGGCAGACCGCCGCGAGCTGTTGTTCAGTGGCTTTGGCCAGGGTAACCCACAACACCGTGTCAACGGTTTGCGGTGGGGGTTGGACAACTGGATTCATTGTGCCAACGGCGATAGTGGAGGGATGATTCAGTGCACAAAGACCGACCAGCAAATTGATATTCGAGGACACGACTTTCGTATCCGACCTGGCCTGGGTCTGCTCGAACTGCAGACTGGTATGAGCCAATTCAGTCGTTGCCGGGACGACTGGGGGAACTGGTTTGGCGGCAACAGCGATTGGCCGTTTTGGCACTGCGTGCTGGACGACCACTATCTCCGCCGCGCGTTCTATCTGAGGCCGCCCGACCCGCGAGCGCACCTGATGGACCCCGAGGCGAACGCCCCGATTTTTCCCATCAGCCCAGCGTTACCAAGGATCAACGAGCGAACAACAACCAACTGCCTTACCTCGACCTGCGGCATTGCTGTCTATCGCGACGAACTGTTCGGACCTAGCTTTGCGCACAGTTATTTCGTCTGTGAACCGGAACACAACCTCGTCCACCATCAAGTCATGCTCCGCAGGGGAGTTACATTTGTCAGCAAGCGGCCACCCGAAGAACAGGGCACGGAGTTCCTGGCGTCACGTGATGTCTGGTTCCGTCCGACACAAGTGCGAACGGGACCGGACGGTGCACTGTGGATCGTCGATATGTACCGACTGGTGATCGAGCACCCGGAATGGATTCGCGAAGAATGGCGCGGTCGACTCGATCTGCGTGCTGGGAACAAACTGGGACGTATCTATCGAGTTGTCCCGAAAAACGTCGATCCACGCAGGATCGTCAAGCTGGATCGGCTGGATTCGACAAGCCTGGTCGCAGCCATGGATAGTCCGAATGGACCTCAGCGCGATATGGTCCAGCAGTTGATCGTCGAACGACAAGATCAGTCAGCCGTCGAAAAGCTGCAATCGGTTGTTGCCCATAGCAAACGGGCGGCGAGCCGTTTGCAAGCTCTTTGCACCCTGGATGGACTTGGCGCCGGTCGGGTCCAGATGCTGACCTCAGCGATCCACGATCCGCATCCCGCCATCCGCCGACACGCCATTCGGCTCTGCGAACCCCTGCTCGAACGCCAACCGAAATTGCAGGAGATAGTACTCGAGTGCGTTAACGATCCAGACCCGCAAGTCAGACTGCAGCTCGCCTTGAGTCTCGGCCATTGGAATGATCGTCGGGCTGCTTCGATGCTGGCCCGGATTGCCGCTAATGACGCAGATCGTCCCTTTATCGTAACAGCGGTGATGAGTTCTCTCACGAATCATCCCAAGGAAGTGTTGGCGGAGATGTTCCGTGTCAGTCAGCCGGGGCCGCAGCCGGTGACATTCATCAATGAACTCTTGCGTCTGGCGATCTACACGGACCAAGAGAGCACGTTGGCGTTGGGCCTAAACAAGGTTGCTGAGAAAGATCGCGGCCTTTATCAAGAATGGCAATTCGATGTCCTCGTTGGAGTGCTGGACGATTTGGATCATGACAGTACGTCACTCGAACAGCTACGCGCAGGGGCTGGCATCGAATTAAGATCGGCAATCGATGGACTGGTCGCCGTGTTCGAGGCAGCCCGCGCTATTGCAATCGACCCGCAGCAGCCCATCAAGCAGCGGATCCGGACTGTACGGTTGCTGGGTAGAGGTTTTGCCAAACGACAGGACGACGACGTGCAGTTCCTAGCGGGGCTGTTAGCCCCACGATCAGCCGGAGCGCTGCAGCACGCCGCGGTGGAAGTGTTGGGAAACCTCGACCGATCCGATGTGCCCGATATGCTCCTTGCACATTGGGCCAATCACGAGCCAGATTTGCGGGTTCAGATCCTGGATATTCTTCTCAGCCGTAACGAATGGACCGCACAGCTGCTAGACCGGATCGAGTCGCAGCAAGTTTCTGTTGCCTCGCTTGGGGCAGCCCATCGCGCGAAACTGGTCCTCCACAATCTCGCCGAAGTGCGACAACGTACCGCCGTGTTACTGGATACTCCTATCCGCACTGACCGACGGCTCGTCATCGAGCGCTATCGCAACGAGTTGGGTGTGACTGGCGACTCATCACGCGGCGAGACCATCTTCCGTGAACATTGTGCCATCTGCCATCGTGTCGCGAACGCCGGTTACGATGTTGGTCCCGACTTGCGAACGCTGAATGACCGCTCGACGCAATCGCTTCTGGTTGCCATTCTGGATCCGAGTCGCAAGGTCGAACCCCGTTATCAGGCCTACAATGTGGTTACGGTGGATGGGCGCATCTTCACCGGCCTGTTGACGAATGAAGCCGGAAATAGCATCACGTTGGTTGGCCCGCAAGGCAAACGCTATAACTTGCTGCGGGCGGAGTTGGAACGTCTGCAGAGCACAGGAAAATCGATGATGCCCAACGGGCTTGAACAACTGTTACCCGAGCCGCAAGACCTCGCGGATTTGATCGCCTATGTCGCCAAGATATCGGCGAGCAATGAGCAGTAACTGGGACCATGTAATCCGGCCATACCACTCGGCCCGCTATTCTCTTAGCCAATACACAATAACGTGTGGAAACGATCCTTGGTCAACTGGACAAATCGGATCCAGATGTATGCCTCAGTCTGACTGATCCAATTGGATTGGCCCCGTCTCGACAGTTCGATGGGGCATATCCAACGTTATTGGCCGTTTGACCGGGCCTTTCGGCGTTTCTCCCTGCAAATGGTTGACAGGTCCTAGGTCAGTGTGTATACCTAAACACCATATCCAAGCTCGTATTTCACCTATTAGTTACGCATGCCAACCCACCTTCCAGAAGGAAGCGTTTTTAAGCGACCTCCCTGAACGAACACGCCCCCCACGCCTCCTCCAGGCAACTAGCTTGCCTTCACAACACAGACCTTGAAACAGCCTTGCCGCAGAGTTCATTAGGATCCACGAGACCGCACAACGTCAGTGACTGATCATGGCAGTCGTTGGCACCCTCTGTGAACGATTAAGAAGCTTGCTGGTAGTTCTCAACCAAACACATAGCTATTGATTACAAAGAGAGTCGGCGATGATGAAACCGCTTTTATGGCTCGCCACCGTCGGCCTGTGCACGCTGCTCAGCGGGCAGATGGCCAATGCCGAAGGCAAGGGTGGTCTGAAGCCGGTTTCGGAAGATGCCTGGGACTACGCAAAAGCCCGACATCTACTGGCGCGCGCCGGTTTCGGAGGCACGCCCGAAGAAGTAGAGAAGCTTCACGCCATGGGCCTGCGGAAGGCGGTGGATTTCTTAGTTGACTATCAAGAACAGCCGGCCGCGGATATTCCGCTCGCCATCGAGTCTCCTCAGCCTGTGAAGCAAGTAAAGCTGGATCGCAAAGCACTTGCCAAACTTAGCCCCAAAGAACGGCAGAAGCTGATTCAGGAACAAAGAAAGCAGACTCAGCAACGCAGGAAAAATGAACAACAGCAATTCGCTGAGTTGCGCCAGTGGTGGATGAAACGGTTGGTCGAGTCGCCGCGACCGCTGGAGGAGAAATTGGTCTTGTTCTGGCACGGTCACTTTGCCACGGGCTACCGGACGGTGAAAGACACTTACGCCATGTACCTGCAGAACGAACTGTTCCGCAAACACGCCGCGGGGAGCTTCGGTCAGTTACTCCGGGGCATCGCCCACGATCCTGCCATGCTCCGGTATCTGGATAACGACAAGAATGTGAAGGCTCGACCGAACGAAAACCTGGCTCGCGAGATTCTCGAGTTGTTTAGCATGGGCGAGGGCAACTACAGTGAGGAAGACATCAAGGAAGCCGCTCGGGCTCTGACCGGGTACACCTTCGACCGCCGTTCCGTCGAGTTCATGTTTCGTCGTCAGGTACACGACGATGGTGAAAAAACGATCTTTGGCAAGACGGGGAATTGGGACGGCGACAAATTAGTCGATTTGATTCTCGAGGAGCCGGCTACGGCCAGGTTCATCGCCCGGAAGTTGTTCGTCTTCTTTGTCCATGAAGACGTTGACGAACAGACCATCGAGCAGTTGGCCGGAGTGCTTCGGGAGAACGATTATGAGCTGGCCCCGCTGCTGAAGACGATGTTCCTCTCCGAAGAGTTCAATGGCCCCAAAGCGATGGGCACACAGATCAAAAGCCCCGTGCAACTGGTCGTCGGAGTGCTGCGCAGCTTAGGCGTCAAGCAGGCCAACTACACGGCACTGGCTGCGGCGACGCAATCAATGGGACAGGAGCTTCTGCAGCCGCCCAACGTCAAGGGATGGGATGGGGGATCCGCTTGGATCAACACCAATACGGTGTTCGCTCGGCATAACTTTGCAGCCCCCCTCGTCATTCAGAACCAAAAGCGCGGCAAAAAACCGGTACGGTCTCGAGGCGGAGGAGGGCAACTGACTCAGCGAATCGACATCGTCGGCCTGCTCGAGAAAAGCCAATCGGGGACCCCGGCGGATGTCGTGGACTATTTGGCAAAAGCTCTCTTGGTGACGCAGCTAAGCGAAGAGAAACGAGAGGAATTGGTCAACTTTCTCAACGACGCAGAGCCGCTACCCCCTTCAACCCAATGGAAAAGCCAACGCGCCCAGGTCAATGCGAAACTGCGAGCCTTGCTCGTCCTGATGATGAGCATGCCGGAGTATCAGCTGACGTAGTTTTGCACGAAACCGAGATTCTGTTAGGAGACCATCGTTATGCCACCTGTCCAAATTGCGACGCGACGCGACTTCTTGAGTTGTGGACTGGGGCTGGTTGGCGTCGGTGCCGCGGTGCCGAACTTCCTGATTCGAACTGCTTTGGCTGGTCCGAAGAGCCAATCCGAAGAGCCGATCCTTGTGGTCGTACAGCTGAGCGGTGGTCATGACGGCCTGAGTGCCGTGGTCCCGTACCGCAATGATGACTACGCGCGCAACCGCAAACAGACTCGCATCTCCGCCAACGAAGTTCTCAAGATTAACGACGACGTTGGGCTCCATCCCAACTTGACCGGTTTCAAAGACCTTCTCGATCAGGACGCTTTTGCGGTCGTTCAAGGGGTCGGTTATCCGAACGCCAACCGCAGCCATTTCAAGTCGATGGACATCTGGCACTACGCCGACAATTCCGGCCAGGCGGTTTCCCATGGCTGGATCGGACGCTACTGCGATCACGCTTACAAGAACAACCTCGACTCCAAGTTGGCCATTGCGGTGGGCGGAAACAAATCTCCCAAAGCGATCCACGGGAAAGAGCATCCGGGGATCAAATTCCAGCGACCTGAATCTTACCGCTATCTGGCTGAGAGTAAGAACAGTCGGCTTGGATCTGCTTATCGCAAGCTCAACAAGATGACGCTTGCAGAGAAATCGGTGAGCTCGAATCTCGATTTCATCGCAGCAACAAGCGTCAACGCCAACGACACCAGCGACGAGATTCTGAAGTTGCTTGGTAAACGTGACGGTAAGACGAGCTATCCGAAGACGGGCCTCGCGTCGTCGTTACAAACCGTCGGTAGTTTGATTGCCGGTGGACTCGGCACTCGCGTGTACTACGTGTTCCAAGGCGGTTTCGACACGCATCGCACTCAGAAAGCTCGGCACGACCGACTGATGACTGAGTTCAATGGCGCCATCACCGCTTTCCAAAAGGACCTTGCCGAGCAGGGCAACGCAGACCGCGTGGTCACAATGGCGTTCAGCGAATTTGGCCGTCGTGCCAAAGAGAACGCCAGCCAGGGCACCGATCACGGTAAGGCTGGGCCGATGTTCCTGTTTGGCCCCGCCATCAAGGCGGGTGTTCACGGCCAACTGCCTAGTCTTGCCGATGCAGACTTGGACAAAGGCGACCTGAAACACACCGTCGATTTCCGAAGTGTTTACGCTACTGTTTTGGAGAAATGGCTCGGCACCCAGAGCCAACCAATCTTGGGTGAAAAGTTCCCGCTCGTGGATTGCCTCGGATAGGATTCTGACCTCTAAGCCACTGAAGACCTACTGAACCTTGAAATTGACGGCCGTTTTGAAGGAGTCAGAGATTATGAAACCGACAGCACTTTGCCGGGGAATTCGTTTGTTGCTCGCCAGCGTGGCCTTGACCACACTCCTATCTGGCAACCTAGCTTTTGGGCAAACACGCGAAGAAGCGGCCGTGAAAAAGGCCGAGGCCGTCGCGGCCAAAGCTGTCGCCGACAAAATCGCTGCCGAGAAGGCGTTGCCCGCGAAAGCCGCGGCAGCCAAGACCGCCGCCGCCAACGCCGCTACTGCGAAGGCCGCCGCGGACAAAGCCAAGGCTGCCGCTGATAAGGCTGCAGCAGAGAAAGCCGCGGCCGAGAAAGCCGTCGCAGAAAAAACTGCTGCCGCCAAAGCTGCTGTCGAAAACGTCGCCGCTACTAAAGTCGCTGCGATCAAGGCTGTGGCCAGGAAAGCCGCGGCCGAGAGGATTGGCCAGCGGAAGGCAGCTCTCGACAAGATCGCGGCCGCAGTGACCGCGAAGGACGCTGCGAAAATAAAGGCGTTGACGGATAAAGCAATTGCGGACAAGACTGCGCGCGACAAGGCCAATGTTGGGAAGGCAACAGCCGAGAAGGCGGCAGCCGAGAAGGCACTGGCTGAAACGGCCGCCGCTTCCAAGAAGGCTACGGCAGAAGTTGCGGCTGCCGCGGCCCTTGCCAAGAAAGCTCCCGATGACAAGTCACTCGCCCAGAAAGCAGCCGCCGCAAAAACGGCTGCAGCTAGGGCCGACCGAGTTCGAACGAACGCCGCCAACACGCTGCGATCCCGGGACTTTTCCCTGAGAAATGCCACTCGCCAGGTTGACGCCTCCAAGGATGCTCTGGCCAAAATCGCAGCTGCCAAAGCGGGAAAGGCGCCCAAAGATGCTGCCGCTGCACGGCAAGCCACTCAGGCGATCCAGAATTTCACCACCACGGCGTTAACCCAAGCACTTGACGCAGAGAAAGTGAGTCATGAACAGGCTGTCGCTGGCAAAACTACTGCTGAGCGGAGTTTGACACAGAAGACCGCGGCCGTCAGTGCTGCCGCTGCCAAGCTGACAACAGCCAACGCCGCAGCCGAAAAGGCTGCTGCCGCCAAGACCGCCGCGACGAAGCTGGCCAGCGACAGAGCGGCTGCTGCAAAAGCGGCTGCCGAGAAGGCGACCGCTGCCAAAGCGAATGCCAATGCGGCGCTTGCCCAACAGACTGCCGCGAACAAAACTGTCGGCGAGAAAACGGCTGCCGTAAAGGTGGCCGCTGACGAAGTAGCCGCTAAGAAAGCTTCTTCAGACAAAGCTGCTGCAGACAAGACGCTTGCTGCCAAAACGGCTGCTGCGAAGACGGCGAGCGCTCAGGCGGCCGCCGCCAAAACCACGGCTGACAGAGCTGCTGCTCAGAAGACTGCCGCCGACAAAACGCTGGCACAAGCCGTCGCGGCGGCAACGAAAGCCGTCAGTACCGCTACGGCTGCCAAAGCAGCCGTCGACAAAGCAGTCGCTGAAGAGAAGACCGCACGAGTCGAATTGGCGGCAAAAGAACGACTCATTCAACCCTCGCTTGCCAGATACTACGAAGCCGTGGCAACGATCGAGAGCGGTTTGAAGCCGTTGCCGGCGAATAAGTGGGATTATGCCAAGGCGCGTCATCTGCTCTGCCGGGCCGGTTTCGGGGGTACTCCCGCCGAGGTTGAAATGCTGCACGCCATGGGCCTGCACGGAGCGGTCGAGTATCTGGTCAACTACGACGACCAGTCTGCTTTGGACCTGCCGTTTAAAGCCGCTTTGCCGGAACGACCGGGGCGGAACGAAAGTCGACTCGAGTTCACGAGGCGCCGGGAACTGATCACCAAACGGCGGCGAATCGAGGCGCTACAACAGACTCAGCTGCGGAATTGGTGGCTTCAGAGAATGGTCCAGTCTCCGCGACCGTTGCAGGAAAAAATGGTCTTGTTCTGGCACGGCCACTTCGCCACGGAATACCAAACCGTCCGTGACAGCTATTCCATGTATCTGCAGAACGAGCTTCTTCGAGAGCACGCCGCTGGTAACGTCGGTGCGCTGCTGCACGGGATCGTTCACGATCCTGCAATGCTCCGCTATCTGAACAACAACAGTAACGCGAAGGGTCGTCCCAACGAGAACCTGGCTCGTGAGATCATGGAACTGTTCTCCATGGGCGAAGGCAATTACAGCGAAGAGGACATCATGGAGGGTGCTCGAGCGCTGACTGGGTACACCTACGATTCCAACACCAAGCAGTTTCGTTTTGTCGTTTCCCGACACGATACGGAGAATAAGACCATCTTCGGCCGGACGGGCAACTTTGCCGGAGACGATTTCGTCGATTTGATTTTGCAGCAACCGTTCACGTCCCAGTTTATCGCTCGCAAACTGTTCGTGTTTCTGGCTCACGAAAACCCCAAGGATGAAGTTGTCTCCCGTTTAGCCTCACAGTTGACGAGGCACCAATACGACCTGCGTCCGATGCTCAAGAACCTGTTCATGTCCGAAGAGTTCTACAGTAGCGAAACGATGGCTTCCCAGATTAAGAGTCCGGTGCAGTTGGTGATCGGCTCTCTCCGCGACCTGGGGATTAAAGATGTGTCATATGCAACGTTGGGCTCGGCAGTAGCCGGCATGGGTCAGGAGTTGTTTGGGCCGCCTAACGTCAAAGGTTGGGAAGGTGGTCGATTCTGGGTCAACGCCAACCGGATGTTCGTCCGCTACAACGGCGTCGCGGACCTCGTCGAAAGGGCCGTTATTCCGAACAAACCACGAGGCCTTGACGTCGTTTCTGTCTTGGAAGGCAAGAATCTGAAAACGTCCGAAGAAGTGGTTGAGTATCTGACCAAGAGCTGTTTCGTCCGCAAGCTGGGCGAAGAAAAGGTCAAGGAATTGGTTAAGCAGCTTGGCGCTCTGCCACCGACCGCGGAATGGGAGAGCCAACGGAATCAGCTTAACGCCAGACTTCGCGTTCTGCTGGTGCTGATGATGAGTATGCCGGAGTACCAATGTACCTAAGACGGAGAATTCACCCCGCAGGTTGCCAGACACGGAAAGATGTATAGCAGGAGCCTTTTGCTCACTGTTTCGAGAAGACGCAACATGCCCAAACTATGGTGAAGGAGATGTCGAGGATGTCCAATATCAGGATCACAACGCGTCGTGAGTTGTTGACTCAGGGTCTAGGTCTAGTCGGGGTCGGAGCCGGCGCTGTACTTCCGAACTTTCTCATGCGTACGGCGTTGGCCGGGCCTCAGGCCGCTTCCGATCAGCGCGTCCTGGTAATGCTGCAGCTGAGTGGTGGACACGACGGGCTCAGTGCAGTCGTCCCATACGGGGACGACGGCTATGGCCGCAATCGCGAAGCATCACGCATCCAGGAAAATGAAGTATTGAAAGTCAACGACTACCTGGGCTTGCATCCGAATCTGGCCGGCTTCAAGGATCTCCTGGACGACGGGGCCTTCGCCGCAGTCCAAGCGGTCGGGTATCCCAACCCCAACCTGAGCCACTTTACCTCCATGGACATCTGGCACATGGGGGACAACGAGGCCAGGAGTAACAGTACTTTGAAAGAGAGCCGCTATGGGTGGGTCGGCAAGTATGCAGACCATGCCTATAAAGGCAATTCTGATCCCAAGATCGCCATCTCGTTAGGTAGTGGAAGAACTCCTCGCGCGCTGCGCGGTAGAGAGCACCCGGGGATCAGCTTCAACCAACCGCAGTCGTTCCGCTATCTCGGTGATCGCGGAAACGCGGAACGCGCCGAAGCGTACCGCAAGCTCAACAAGATGACCCCGAAGGGGCTATCGAACGCCCAGGATTTCGTGACTCAGACAGCACTCGATGCCAACTCCAGCAGTACTTCGATTCGGGAACTGGCTGAGAAATACACGAGTGACGTCAGCTATCCCACGGGGCGCCTGGCCGCATCGTTGCAAACCGTGGCGTCGCTCATCGCTGGCGGCCTCAGCACGCGAGTGTATTACGTCTTCCAAGGTGGCTTCGACACGCATTTCTACCAGCGAGCGCGGCACGACACACTCATGACGGAACTGAGCGGCGCCGTTAGCGCTTTTCAGCAGGACCTTGCCTCGCAGGGCAATGCTGACCGAGTGCTGACCCTATCGTTCAGCGAGTTTGGCCGCCGTGTCACGGAGAACGGCAGCCAAGGGACTGACCATGGGACGGCAGGTCCCATGTTCTTGGTCGGACCGGGCGTCAAGGCAGGCATTCACGGCGACCCGCCCAGCTTGGCCGAAGACAAAATGGTGCGCGGCAGAAACTTACAGTTCAATGTCGACTTCCGTAGCGTCTACGCCAACGTGTTGGAGAAATGGCTCGGATGTCCAAGCGAACCGGTCTTGGGCGGCAAATTTCCTCTTATGGATTGCATTGCATAGGTCAGATTACTGAAGGCAGTTTGTTCGGCTGTAACAGTTTCGGGAGTTAGCATCATGAAACCAAAAGCAATTGCTCGCTGCTGGCTTGCCGGCATTGCTACGACGCTGGTGATCGCTAACCTTCCCCTTGCTGTGGCAGCTGAACCTTCGGCTTTGGAGAAAGCCGAGGCGGCTGTCAAGGCCGCGGCTGCCGTCGAGGAAACCACCAGGCTTGAATGGAATTCCAGGGAGATGGCCCGCTCCGCCACGCGCGAGATCGCGAGGTCGGAGCGGACGAGGGCCGACGGGGCGCTCCAGGACGTGCTCAGCGCCCAGACAGTGGTGAAGAGCAAGGAGGAGGCTGCCAAGACTGCCAAGGAGGCGGAAAAGGCTGAACGGGATGCCGAGTTGGCCACTGCACGCAACGAACTGGAGCAGAAAGTTGCCACGTTGCGTGCCGTTGTCGAGCGATTGGTCGCCGATGCGATCGCCGGCGAGAGGGCTGCTCAGGAGCTGATGGTTTCCGAAGATGAAATGCGTGACAAAATGGTGGCCACGCGGACAGCGGAAAAGAGCGTGCTGGAACTCAAGGTTAAGCTGGCCGAGAAGGCCCAGGCCGATGCCGCTCAGCTGGCCCTGCAAGAGTTGACGGCGGCAGAAAAAGCTTTGCGAGACGAGAAGGCCGCGACGGGAGCTGCTGAACGTGCGGTGGTGGCATTGGCGGCCAAAGCGACCAAGAAAGCGGAAGCCGAAACAGCTCGGCGGGCCCTTTATGAAATCGAGGCCGTCACTGCCTGGGAGACGCAGCTTTGGGCGGGAGTCCAAAAGGGTACTCTTGCGCAGATCGTCGAGATGACCGACCACGCAGGTCGGACCGCCACCGCCATAGCTGCCGTGGAAGCAGATTCGGACAAGAAAAAGACGCTGGAAGAGTTCGCGAAACTGGAGGCCGAGGGTAAGGCAGCCGCCACAAAACTGATCGCCGAAAGAGATGCCACGATTGCAGCCGCCGTTGCTGAGATCTATCCTCTGCGAATGGCTGCCATGGGCGGCCTGAAGCCGCTTTCGCCGGATGCCTGGGACTATGCCAAAGCACGGCATCTGCTGGTCCGCGCTGGCTTCGGCGGTACGCCGTCAGAAGTAGAGAAGCTTCGCACAATGGGTCTTTACAAAGCGGTGGACTACTTGGTGGATTTCCATCGTCGGCCGTCACCCCGCGCATCGCTGGATGTTGTACCTCCTACGCCAGCGGATCCGTTGGAGACCAAATTGCGAAACACGTTCATCCGCAATCAAGCTTCTGCCGCCAGGCGATCGGTGGACGGTGGCCAGTTTGGCAAGTTGCGGCAGTGGTGGCTCAAACGCATGGTCGAGTCGCCTCGTCCGTTGCAAGAGAAACTCACCCTGTTCTGGCACGGACACTTCGCCACTCAGCAAAGTGTCGTCCAAAACAGCTACACGCTATATCACCAAAACCAGCTCTTCCGCGAGCATGGTGCTGGCAACTTCGGTGGGCTGCTGTATGGGATCGTGCATGATCCGGTGATGATCCGCTACTTGGATAACAACAAGAACGTCAAGGGCCAACCGAACGAGAACTTGGCGCGCGAGATCATGGAACTGTTCGCCATGGGCGTGGACCAGGGCTACACGGAAGCCGATATTCGCGAAGCCGCCCGTGCCCTAACCGGTTATACATACGACAACAACACCGGCCAGTTCCGCTTGCTTCATGACAAACATGACACGGGGGATAAGACCGTCTTCGGTAAGAAGGGTCCTTGGACGGGCGACGACTTGGTCAATCTCATACTCGACCAACCATCAACGGCCAGATTCATCTCGACGCGGCTGTTTGAATTCTTCGCGCACAAAGAGCCGGGCGCAGAGACGATCGACCATCTGGCGACGGTACTACGTGCCAGCAACTACGAACTTCGACCGATGCTGAAGAACCTCTTCCTATCCGAGGAGTTCTACAATGAAGCGGCAATGGGTACTCAGATCAAGAGCCCGGTGCAGCTCGTGGTCGGTATGCTTCGTGACACGGGGGTCAAGGAAGTCGCTAACTACGGTCAAATAAGCAGCGTGATTCAGAACATGGGTCAGCAACTGTTCGAGCCGCCGGACGTCAAGGGCTGGCGCCGCGGTCGTTCGTGGATTAGTGCCAACCGCGTGTTCATCCGCTACAACTCTGCCGCTAACCTGATGCAGACGGTATCACAACCAGGTGGCCGCGTTGGCGTCGATCTGGTCGGCCTCCTCGCGAGCGACGAATGCAAAACGGCTGCCGATGTGGTCGACTGCTTGGCCAAGACTTGTTTCGCCAAACCGCTCAGCGACGAACAACGTAAGAAGCTGGCGGACTTTCTCGGTCAACTACCCCCACAGTCAGAATGGGCCAACCAGCGGGACCAGATCAACGGCAGGCTACGGGCTTTGTTGGTCTTGATGCTCAGCACGCCCGAATACCAGGTGACTTGATTTAGGAAGCACCAATCCAGATAACCATGACGAAAACAAGCCGCAATTAAACTAAGCAACAAGGGTCTACAATGTCTGATATAAAGATTGCCACGCGGCGGGAATTCCTGACCCACGGTCTTGGCATGGTAGGAATCGGCGCGGCCCTGCCGAACTTCTTGTTGCGAAGCTCTTTGGCTGGTCCGAAGGCACAGTCCGATGAACGAATCGTGGTCGCTCTGGCACTGATCGGTGGCCACGATGGTCTCAGTGACGTGCCTCCCTACGGCCACAAGGAATACTATGAGTACCGCAAGCTCACTCGCATCGAAGAGAGAGACGTCATCAAGCTTAACGATGAAGTGGGACTTCATCCGAACTTGGGCGGATTCAAGGAGTTGCAGGATGAAGGAAAGTTCGCGACGGTGCTCGGCACGGCATATCCGAATTTCAATCTGAGTCACTTTGTCGGGCGGGACATTTGGGAATCGGCCAACCGCAGTGGACGAACGGGCAAAGATGGCTCGACCGGCTGGCTGGGCAGATATCTCGATCACGCTTTCAAGGGGAACAACGATCCTAAACTCTCGCTGGCAGTCGGACCGGGGCGGCACCCGCTGACTGTTACTGGTGCGGATCATCCGGGCATTGCCTTCAAATCTCCCGATTCCTTCGCCTTCGTGGGCGACCAATCGGAGAAGGGGTACGCCTTGTACCGCGAACTCAATGAGCTGTCAAAAGACAACCGTTGCACGCCGGACGATCAGTTCGTTACTCAGACGGCCATCAACGCTAACGCCAGCAGCGAAACCATCCGCGAGTTGGTCAGCGGTTACAAGTCGAAAGTGACCTATCCAGACACGCAATTCGGCAACTCGTTGCGCACGATTGCCGGTCTGATCAACCGCGGAATGAGCACGCGTGTTTACTATGCCGCACAGGGAATCGCAGTGTTTGGAGGCTACGACACGCATGTCGACCAGCCGCGCCGACACGGTCAGCTGATGGACGAACTTTGCCAATCGGTCTCAGCCTTCCAGCAGGACTTGGCCCAACAGGGCAACGAGGAACGGGTGTTGACGTTCACGTTCAGCGAGTTTGGCCGTCGCGCCAAGGAAAACTACAGCGGTGGCACGGACCACGGTTTGGCACAGCCCATGTTCCTGTTTGGCCCCGGTGTCAAGGCGGGCGTGCATGGCACGCAGCCCAGTCTAACTGATTTGGATCAAGACAACCTCAAGATGACCACCGACTTTCGCAGCGTATACACAGCGATCCTGGAAAAATGGTTAGGCGTTCCGGCCGAACCGATCCTGGGTGCCAAGTATCCGCTGTTGGACTGCGTAGTGTAAAGACTCGGACGAATTCCAAGACATCATTTCCCGCATCACAAGTTTCCGGGGAGATACAAGTTATGCGACCAACAAATCACTGTTTTTGGGCTGCGAGCGTCATCCTGGCGACGATTGGTGGTGTCGGCGTTACCGTTGCACAAGAGGCTGTACCTGCTCCGCTGAAGCAGGCGCGAATGGTGGCTGAGAAGGCAGCGGCTGACAAAGCCGAAGCGGCCAAGGCGGCCGCAGCGACGATGGCCACAGCGAAGGCGGCCGCGGAGAAGATGACGGCGGCGGACACTGCGGCCAAGACCGCGACGACCGCCAAGGCAGCCGCCGAGAAGGCAGTTAAGGATGCGGATGCAAAGGCAGCCGCGGCGAAGAAGGCGCTGGCAGAAAAAGATGCGGCCGCCAAGGTGGCTGCGCAGCAGGTCGCCGCGGCAAAAGCGGCGGCCGACAAAGCCGCGGCCGCGAAGACCGCAGCTGACAAAGCGCTCGCGGCGAAAACCACCGCTGCGACGAATGCGGGCGCCACGTTGGCTGCCGAAGAAGCTTATCACGCCAAGATTGGCGCCGAGAAGGCCGCCGCGGAAAAGGCCAAAGCAGCAAAAGCCGTAGGCGCGAAGGCGGCCGCGGCCAAGACTGCGGCGGATCAGCTGGCCGCCGCGAAGGGCGTCGCCGACAAGGCAGCGGCTGACAAGACGACTGCGGAAAAGGCTCTTGCTGACGCAGCCGAGGCAGACAAGCCAGCATTGCAGAAAACACTCGACGAAAAGACGGCCGCCGCCAAGGCAGCTACCGACAAGGCGAATACGGCCAAAGCGGCGTCCGACAAAGCGGCCGCGGAAAGCTTAGCCGCCCAAAAAGCGGTCCCGGTAAAGGCCTCAGCTTACGTTGCGGCACAGGATAAAGCGGCCGCGACCCACGCGACGGCTCTCGGTGGACTGAAACCGCTCTCGAGCGCCGCCTGGGATTACGGAAAAGCTCGCCACCTGCTCGTCCGCGCTGGCTTCGGCGGAACTCCCCAAGAAGTACAAAACCTATACGCCATGGGCTTGCACAACGCGGTCAATCATCTGGTCGACATTTACGAACGGCCGACAGCAAACATGGAGTTTGACCCGTTGCGTCTCGAGCGGCCCGAACCGTGGGAAGGTCGCCTGGCCACCACCGAACGTTCCAATCTGAGCAGTCGACGGACAAGCCGCGAGCGGCGGCAGCAGGCGGAAATGCGGCGCTGGTGGTTGCAACGCATGGCCGAGTCGCCTCGTCCACTACAGGAAAAGCTGACGCTGTTCTGGCACGATCACTTTGCAGTGCAGTACAAGAAGCTCTATCGCACGTACATCCTTTACCAGCAGAACCAACTCCTACGAACCTATGGCTGTGACAACTATGCCGCTCTGCTTCGGGGGATCGCGCATGATCCGGCCACGATCGCGTTTCTCGACAACCATGTGAATTTCAAGGGGAGTGGGAACGAAAACCTCGGCCGTGAAATCCTCGAGCTATTCTCTTTGGGAGAGGGGCAAGGTTACACAGAGGAAGACCTGCGCGAGGCTTCCCGGACCTTGACCGGTTACAACTACGACTCTTGGACCGGGCAGTTCCGCTTCCTTGCTACGCGGCATGACGGGACGGAAAAGACAGTCTTCGGGCGGAAAGGCAACTGGGGCGGCGATGACCTGGTCGATCTCCTCTTGCAACACCCCTCCACGGCGAAGTACACCGCGCAGAAGCTCTTTGTCTTCTTCGCCTACGAGGATCCGGAACCCGAGGTCGTCGACCAACTGGCACACGTACTGCGCAGCGGTAGCTATAACTTGCGGCCGATGCTGAGGAACATGTTCCTTTCCGAACAGTTCTACAGCGACCGAGCCATGGGGACACACATCAAGGGCCCCGTCGAGCTTGCCGTCGGAACCATACGCGATCTCGGCATGAAAAATGTGAACTATGCGACTGTCGACTCCGCCGTCACCCAAATGGGACAGTACCTGTTTGAACCGCCGAACGTCGCAGGTTGGAACGAGAACCGTGCATGGATTACTGCCGAGCGGATTCTGACCCGGTACAACCAGATGTCCAATCTCGTAGAGCAACCCAATGTTGATGTTGTCGCTCTACTGGAGGGCAAAGGTTTACAGACGCCGCGCGAGATCGTCGATCACTTGGCAAAGGCCTGTCTGGTGGTTGACCCCAGCGACCAGAAGTGCGCGGATCTGGCCACTTATCTTGGCGATTTACCACCGGCAGCCGAATGGGCGGCCAAGCGCGACATGGTCAATGCAAAACTGAGAGTTATCCTGGCTTTGCTCATGAGCACACCGGAATCGCAGGTGGGTTAAGGAAACTGAAACGAGCGGATTTTATGGTTTTGTTTGCACCTTGTTCGAGTCATTCACCGAATTCCGATTTCCGAAAAGGGAGTGCACGATGACTGGTTTTGCGATTGCTAAACGCCGGGAGTTTCTTACTCGCGGCCTCGGGCTGGTTAGTATTGGGGCGACGCTCCCAAACTTCCTGATCCGAACCGCGCTGGCGGGGCCCGAAGGGCAACCGGGCCAAAAGGTCGCGGTCTTGCTTCAATTGGGAGGAGGCCACGACGCGCTCAGCGCCTTGGTTCCGTACGGCGATCCCGAGTATGCCAAGTCTCGCACGGAGACGCGAATCAAAGACGACGAGGTCATCAAGCTGAATGACGAACTGGGCCTTCATCCCAAACTCGCCGGGTTCAAAGAGCTCTTTGATGAAGGTGCTTTTGCGGCGATTCCCGGAGTTGGGTATCCCAGCCCAAACTACAGCCACTTTACGGCCGGCGATATCTGGCATACTGCGGACCAGCAGTCTGCTTCCCAACCATACGGATGGGTTGGACGGGCTTGCGATCACGCCTTCAAAGGCAACCTGGACCCAAAGCTTGCCGTCGCGGTCGGATCGGGCAAGACCCCGCGTGCCTTGATGGGCGCCGAACACCCTGGTCTCAGTTTCAGCGTCCCTGAGTCGTATCGTTACACGGGTGATCGCGGCGACAACAACCGCAAGGAGCTCTACCGCAAGTTGAACCAACCTGGTTCCGGCAGTTCAGCGGCAAACCTGAGTTTTGTCACCCAGACGGCCGCAAGTGCCAACGCCAGCAGTGATCAGATTCGCCAATTGGCCAGCGCTTACAAGAGCAAGGTCGAATACCCGAAGACCACGCTGGCTCGAAACATGCGGAACATTGCGGCTCTGATTGTGGGCGGGCTCAGTACCCGAATCTATTTCACGGAACAGGGTGGATACGACACGCACTCTGGACAGCGGCGGGGCCATGACAACCTCATGACGCAGCTGAATGACGCGGTGTCGGCGTTTTATAAGGACCTGGCGGCCCAAGGCCATGCACAGCGGGTGTTGACGTTCACCGCCAGTGAGTTTGGCAGACGCGTCAAGGAAAACGGTAGCAAAGGAACCGATCACGGTGCCGCGTCGGCCCAGTTCATGTTTGGACCTGGTGTCAAGGCTGGGATTCATGGCCAGCATCCCAGCCTTACCGACCTACAGGGCGGAGGTGGTGGAAGTCTGAAACACACGACTGACTTCCGCAGTCTCTACGCCACGGTTATTGAGAAATGGCTGGGCGCACCCAGCGAGCCGGTGCTCGGCCAGAAATACCCACTGATTGACTGTATTGTGTAATGGAAAATGGAGGTCGTGACCGGCAGAAAGCCGAGCGGAAGAGATCGTAATGCAAGTTTACATCCTCTGCTTGAATCGCGCGTAGTTAACAACCGATAACGCTAAACAAAAAGGGAGTCTGATATGCCAATGAACGTCGTTAAGTGGATAGACCAGCGTAAAAACTGGTGGAAAATGTTTATGTTGATTTTCGCCGTCAGCATCGCCGTAGTCGGCTACATCGGCTACAAGACGTACGAATTTGCCCCCCCTGTTGCGGACTTTAAGGATTCGCAGGGGCAAGTTGTGTTCGAGGCCAAATCAGTCACTGAAGGCCAAAAAGTCTTCTTGGCCACGGGGCTGATGGAGTATGGAAGTTACTTGGGCGACGGGGGAATGCGCGGGCCTGACTACACGGGCGAGGCGCTGAATCTGACGGCACGTTGGATGAACGAATACTATCTGGATAAGGACACCGACTACGAAAAACTGGACGATCGCGAAAAGAAGTTGCGCGAGCACATGGTTCGCGCGCAAGTCCAATTGGAGTTAAAAGAGAATCGATACGACGAAGCGACGAATGCTGTCACGATGAACGACGCTCAGGTCTATGCGCACGAAAAGTTGGTGCGTTACTACGGAGAGGTGTTCGGTGAAGGCGGCGAGCTGGCGGGAGCCGAGGCGTTTGAGCCGGCTAACTACATCTCAGATCCCACCGAGATCAAGGATCTGACGGCGTTTTTCTATTGGGGTGGATGGTTGTGCGCAGCACAGCGACCCAATCCGACACAAGCGGGTGCCTTCTTGCCCTACAGCTATACGCACAACTGGCCGTACGATCCACTGGCTGGGAACCAGCCGCACACCGGCCTGGTGCTCTGGAGTGTCATCGGCACGCTGGTGGTTATTCTCGCCATCGGGGTTATTTTCTACTACTACGGAAAGATGGATCGCGAGGCGGTGATGGAGCAACAGTCGTCGCAGCTGCCACCATTTGCCACGGGCGATCAAGTTGACCAGTTCAAGCCGACACCGACACAGTTGGCCACATATAAGTTCTTTGCCGTCGCATCGATCCTGTTCCTGATTCAGGTCATTGCAGGGCTCTTGACCGTCGCGGACTTCACTCACTTTTTCGCCAAATACGATATTCCGTTCAATGAGTTTCTACCGGTGACCATTACGCGAGCCTGGCATTCGCAGATCTCGATTCTGTGGATCGCCGTCTGCTGGTTTGCCGCGACCATCTGGGTGCTGCCGCTGATTTGCCGCCCGGAGCCATCCGGCCAACTCAAGTGGATTAACACCCTGTTTTGGATGCTGGTCGTCGTGGCCGTTGGCGGTGCAGCGGGTATTCCGTTGGGAATCAAAGGGTTCCTTAGCGACACCAACACCTACTGGTTTGGGCTCCAGGGTTGGGAGTTCCTGCAGATCGGCCGTTTCTATCACATCATTCTCTTCCTGTCGTTCATCATGTGGTTGGTGATCTGCACCCGCGGTTTGTGGCCGGCATTGAGGCAAAGACAATCTTGGTCGCTGCCGAACTGGATGGTCTATTCCATCGCGGGCATCATTTTCATGTTTACCGCTTCGTTTGTGGCGACGCGGGAAACCAATTTCGTGATTGCCGACTTCTGGCGATGGTGCACGGTGCACATGTGGGTTGAAGCATTTTTCGAGTTGTTCACGACGATCATCGTGGCCTATTTCCTCTACCTCATGGGCTTTGTCAGCCACAGGGTAGCAGCACGTGTCGTCTATCTGGGAGCGGTACTGTTTCTGGGTTCCGGCCTAATCGGTATTAGCCACAACTTCTACTGGAACGCCAAGTCGATCGAGACCATCGCGTTTGGTGGAGTCCTTTCCAGCCTCCAAGTCGCACCGCTGGTGCTGTTGACCATTGGAGCGTGGCAGTTCCGTAAAATGCCTGAGAGCACATTAAGTAAATTGCGAGAGCAAGGCGGGGGCACAGCCACGTTTGGGCTAGGTGTGGCCTTTCTCTTCCTCGTTGGCGTCAACTTCTGGAACTTTCTCGGCGCCGGTGTGCTTGGCTTCATGATCAATCTGCCGATCGTCAACTACTACCAACACGGAACGTACTTGACCGTTAACCACGGCCACGCCGCCCTGATGGGTGTCTACGGAAACCTGGCGGTGGCAGCCATGCTGTTCTGTGCTCGCTGGAACGTTGGAGCGGACCGGTGGAGCCCGAGACTGCTGAAGTGCGTCTTCTGGTCGCTGAACATTGGTTTGGCGTTGATGGTGATCCTGGATCTGTTCCCTGTGGGCATCCATCACCTGATTGCGGCCATGAGCGAAGGTGGCTACGCCTTCGCCCGTTCGCAAGAATATATCCAGGGATCGGTCTTCCAGACACTCACTTGGCTACGTGGAATTGGCGTAGTGATCTTCGTGCTCGGCGGTGTGTTGCCGTTGACCTATTTCATGGTCAGCCGATGGTTCATGCTGAAGCCAGCGCAGACTCGGGAGCAGCAGTTTGTGGTGCCGCCCTCAGTGTTGGCATTCACGGGTCCTCCGTCCGCCGTTGGAAGCGTCGGTGCGGCTAAGAACCCAGTGAAAGAACTTGACGAAGACGAAGACGAGCAGTTGTAAACCCTTTCGCTGAACGGGCCCCTTCCAGGGGCCCGTTCTCGTTAGTTAGACGACAAGCGTGAGACGAGAGTGGACTCGTGCGCTCAACGCGTGGTGGGTCTTGTGATAACCGGATGCCGTGCCGTCGGCCGTTGGCGAACCGAAAAAGACCGCGCAAAGGCCGGGCCAGCTTGAGTTGAACCCGTTCGAGGAGAAGACCATGTTATCTAAATCGGGCATGTACGCCGTCAACGCGATGGCCGTTCTGGCCAATTTGGATCAAGCGGCCCGTGTCGACGTCTCAAGTATCGCGCAAGAAATTCACGCGCCAAAGATGTACCTCTCCAAGCTGATGCGCCGGCTGTCAAGAGCGGGCTTGCTCAACGGGCGCAAAGGACGCGGGGGCGGTTTCCGGCTGAGTAGGAATCCGGATCAGATCTCGGTGTTCGAGGTGCTGGAACCATTCGAACATTTTGATGAAGGAACGAACGGCAAGGATGATTGCGCAGTCACTTGGGACGAACCCGTACCCACCGCTGTCCACGATTGGTGGAAAACTATTCAGTTTCAATACCTGAGAATCCTCCACGAAACCAGCCTGGCGGATGTGGCCATCGACGGATTGGCTTTTGAGCGGCAGGCATCCGCGGATGCCAAAGAAGCCCGCTGCCGGGAGACTGGCTGATGAGCACGCAGTTGAGCGATGCGCAGGACCGGCGGGAAACGGGAAACGGGTACGCCTCTGTTGATCTGGAAGAGCAACTCCGACCCGTTTTGCAAGCGATGCTAGTTGGCATCCGTCGTCATCGTGAGACTCCCTTGCTGGCTGCCTTTGACAGCCATGGAATTGTAGCTGCTGCTTTGCACAGTCTGTCAAATGGGTTTCCAAAAGTGGAACTCGACGAATTGCCCGACTGGAATGTAGTAACAACTGTCCTCAATTATCTGGTTCAGCAGAGCCTCATGGATGAACCACGGCACGGTCGCGCCGGCACCTGTATGCCACGAGGCGCGCAGGGCGACGATGCTTCCCAGATGGCTCACCAACTGCAAGAAGATGCGCCACACCCGCTGGTCGTCTGGCTGGAACACTTTTACACGGTTATCCGCGAAGTTCATCCGAAAGGGATCGAAGTCGTGATGCTGTGCCTGGAAGGTTGTGACAGCCGCGAAGTTGCGCGGCAACTCGAGCTGCCTTGGCGTCTCTGCAAACGAGTCATTCATGACGTGCAACAGGCCTGGGAAGGCGCGACGGAGAAGATGTGAATGTTGGTATCGACCATTACGGATGCCTATCTCGCGGCGCAAAGCCAACTTGATGTCGATCCTTACGCGGCATGGTTGGTCGCGGTACGGCAGTTTCGGGGCGATTGGAAAGAAGAAACGCGTCCCGAAGTGGGACAACTGAGAGACTATCTCGACGATGTCCCCCAAGAGCAGCGGTCCGAGGCCCTGCAAGATCTGATTGCGGAACATCTGCAGTTCGCCTGGCAGGCCGGTCAGGGAACATCTCTGGAGCCATACTTTTCCGAGTTCGGGATGGATTTTGTGGAGCTGGCCTCCCCGGCCGTTGTGCCCGCCGAATTGGTGGAAGACGAATTCCTTGCAAGGTATGTACTGCCCCACGGCGATACACCAACGCTGGATGAATACCAGCGACGATTCCCTACCCGGCCCGACGTAATGAAACTGCTCGAGCGGCGGTGCCTCGAGGAACAACGTTATGTGAAGTTGCAGCTATGCGGCCAAGGTGCAATGGGCCACGTCTTCGAGGCGTTTGATCACCATCTGGGTCGCTTGGTGGCCATCAAACAGCCGCGAGATGGTCTTGTGGACAATGCCGACCTGCTCCGACATTTCGCCGAGGAAGCCCGCGTCACCGCCGGGCTGGAACATCCATCTATTGTCAGTGTGCACGAGTATTACGGAGGCAAGGGCACCCCATTCTACGTCATGCGCTTGGCCAGCGGCCAGGCGCTTGGTGAGCGCATCCGTGACTACCATCAACCCTCGGCCGATCGGACGCCGGACGAACGAAGACTCTTGTGGAACCAGCTTCTGCAATCGTTTGAGACAGTCTGCGAAGCGATCGCATATGCTCATGCGTGCGGTACCTTGCATCGTGATCTCAAGCCAGGCAACATCATTGTCGGCGAGTTCGGCGAGACCGCGGTTTTAGACTGGGGCATGGCCAAGCGCATGCCTTTGGGCGGCGCTTGCTCGTCCGACTGGGCACCTACGGGGGACAAGGAGCAGGACACCTGCGAAACGACCAACATGGTTGTAGGAACACCGCAGTACATGCCCCCGGAACAGGCGGGCGGAATCTCGGATGCCCGCAGTGACGTTTTCGGCCTCGGTGCCATCCTCTACGAGATCCTGACGGCCTGCTCACCACATGCGTGGCCGGAGGGCTTTCGACCCGCCGATTGGCTTCAACTCGTGCGGGACGCCCAATTCCCGCGACCGCGCCGCCTCAAACCCCGATTGCCACGCGATCTTGAAGCCATCTGTCTCAAAGCACTGGCCCGGAATCCGGATGCACGCTACGGAAACGCAACTGATCTGGCCCAAGACGTACGCCGGCACCTGGCTGGTGAGCAAGTGGCCGCACGGGCCGAAATGGCCCAGACCATGGGTTGGCAACGATGGATACCCGGTCGCCGAGTCAAAGGAGAAACCTGATGTCCAACAACAAGGGAGAATTGGTCCGATTCATCCAAAGGAACGTGCGGCGGTCGGTGGACTTTAGTTCTGATCTGCTAGCGCGACTTGAAAGAACGAAGCGAGTATTTGACAACTTGCGAGCCCAAACATGAAAGCCGACGCCGGTCGTTTTTGCGAATACGCCTGTGCTGGCCGGCGGCGGAGTTGAGTCCTGATCAACAAAGGAGATCGAGCCGCGAACGTGAGACTTGACAGAATAATTAAGGTCGTCGTAACGCTAACCACTGAAATCAACCTGACGGGGACAGTCGGTTGTTTCCCATACCAAAAGGACACGAGATGATCAGAAAGAATATCCAGCCGATTGAGCAGGAACAGGCAACACCTTCTGCGAAGTCTCAGCCCGAAGGGGAGAAGGACCTGTTGCAGTTCTTCGGCCTCCTGGGGCAAAAGACCCGGCTTCGTATCATGTTGTACTTGCAACGCGAAGGTGAACTCGACGTTACGGCCCTGACTAGACGACTAAAGGAACGTCAGCCGCTGGTCAGCCACCACTTGGCGCAGTTGCGAGAGGCCGGGCTGATCGAGGTGCGCTGCGCCGGGAGGCACCATTTGTACTCGATCTGCTCAACTCAAATGAGCCGGATCTTCCAAGAGGTGCAGCGGGACTTTTTCGAGGATGATGAAGACCCCGATGGCTTGGGACTCGGTCACGACTGGGCCCGGCAAGGTCCAGCCAAGATGAGTTGAATTCGGTTTTCGGCCTTCCTTAAGAACCCTATCGGAGGATTCAAATGTCTTCAGAGTCTACGCTTTACGATCGTCTTGGCGGCTACAACGCTATCGCGGCGCTGTCAGACGACCTGCTACCCCGTCTGCAGGGGGATGCGCAACTTGGTCGCTTCTGGCAACATCGAGGTGATGACGGCATCCGTCGAGAGAAGCAGTTGCTAATCGACTTCTTGTGCATGAGCGCCGGCGGCCCCATGTATTACACTGGACGAGACATGCTCACGTCCCACAAAGGGATGCGGATCTCGGAAAACGACTGGGAGGTTTTCATTGGACACCTGAAAGATGCTCTGGGAAAGTTTGAGGTGCCCGAGACAGAATCGTCGGACGTACTCGCATTCATCCAGAGCACTAAATCTGACATTGTGGAAGCATAGTCATTGGTTCTATCCTTATCGAATGAGTAAGATTGCACATGTTGTTTTGTCAGCAAACAAACGTTGCCGCCAACGCGATGACCGCTGAGAACTCGACTTGGCAACTCAGCCGACCCATGCGCAAAGCGATGATTCAGATTGCCGTGATTCCCCCTGCCCCGAGGTCCCGTTGATAGACAATTGGCTTGAGACCGTTTGTTTTCTCCGCACAGTGCCCTCACTGTCTTTGCTCTCCGATGGTGAGATGGAGCGCCTGCGCCCTCATCTTCGCCATCGTACGATTGAAAGAAGAGAGCACGTCTACCACCAAGGGCAAGGAACGGATTATCTGTACTTTATCCGGCAAGGGCGAGTCAAAGTCAGTCAGACGGCCAACGGCAAGAAAGTGATCGTGGGTTTCTACGGCTCCAGCGAATTGCTTGGCTGTTGTGGCCTCGTAGGCGACGTGTGCTATCCGTGTTGTGCGGAGGCGATCGAGCGCACAGACCTCGTCTTCATCTCGCGGAAAGCGTTCCACAGCATTTTGAGTAACGTGCCTTCTGTGGCAGCCGAATTGCTGAGCCAAATGGTTCGCCGCTTGCGCGACGCCCACGGCAAGATGAAAAGTCTGGCTTTGGAGCCGGTGGAAGAGAGAGTGATTGCAGTTTTGCTCGAACTCGGCGAAAAGTTCGGGGTCATGCAAAACGGTAAAGTGGCTTTGCCTTCCGATGTAACGCGCGAGCAGATTTCCGAGATGGCGGGCACCACGATCGAGACGACCAGCCGGGTCATCAGTAAGCTCCGAAAAGCGGGGCTGGTCGAATGTCCTAACAGGTCCACCATCCTGGATCCGGATCTTTTGGGGAATGTCGTCGCAAGACGTTAATCCAAGATCTAATGCGCTGACTTTGATTCACTTTACCAATCAGATGGGTATCGGCAGGCTCTACGCAGGAAACTCAGAATATGCAACACATCTACTCGTCCCTTCGTCGTAATTGGATATCCGTCGCGTTACTGACAGCTGCAACCACGGCAGCTTCAGGTGTGGAACCGGTGGATCCTGGTATCGGAGACCCGTACCCACTGTCGTACTGCATCATCGTCCCCGATTTGCCACTGGAGGAAGACGCAGAGATGATCACTGTGGAGGGGCGAGAAGTTCGCATGTGCTGTAACGAGTGTGTGGATCAATTCCTAGCAGACAGCTATGGATGGAGCAGCAAGATCGATGAAATGATCGTTAAACAACAGCTACCGCATTACCCATTAACCAAGTGCATTGTGGACGGAAAACCGTTGGGGCTGGGATCGTTCAACCATGTCTTCCGCAACCGACTTTTTCGCCTTTGTGGCGGCCGGTGCCAAACGAAATTGGAACAGAAGCCAGCAAAGTTTTTTGGCGAACTCGACTATGCAGTGATTGAAAAACAAAAATCCGGCTATCCACTCACCACTTGCATCGTCAGCGGTAAGAAACTCGGCGCTGACAGCCTTGACCACGTCGTGGCCAACCAGTTGGTGCGCTTGCACAGCTCAGACCAACTCGAGCAATTCAATCGGACTCCGGGACACTACTTGGAGAAAGTTGGCAAGGCCACCAAGAAGAAAGCCGGCTCAAAGAGTGAGTGAGAAGGGGCATCAGTTCGTACACTCGCTCGATGCGGAGTGAGAAGACGTACTCCCTTTCCTATTCGGGGGATCCTGCTTTCGTCGAACCACGAACAGCAACGTCGATCCTATTGTGTTCAACAGGAAGATGGCAATGGTTGCCGCAGTGAGGATTCCACCCCAACCTTGGAGCTTTGGCAACGAAGTCAGATCGCCCGTGATTCGCAGCAGCAATGAAAGATGGAGCAGTATTAGATGAATATAGAAGCTTTGTCGAAAGGGAATGGGCACATCGAGCACGGCCGGTAAGATGATTGGCACGTGGCCAAAAATCATTGTGAAAAGAAAGCCGAGGAAAAAAGCGTGCAGGGTGGCGTCGTACGCACCACCGTATTTGGGCAGCGGCGCGTACACGCAGAGCAATAGTCCGGCCACGGCTAGCCACACGTAACCGGAAAGCAGGCAAGAGGCTGTAAACCGCGGCCGACCCGGTCGACGAATTGTGCGGACAGCGACATCAAAGCACAACAGCCACATCGCCATTGCGATCATGCTCGCACCATAGATTCGTTCGCCGAACATCTGTCGAGGCACGCCAATCAATAGACCGCTGATGTACGCTGCAATGGCTATCGTAATGAACCACAGCTGCCAGCGCCCAAGCCGCAGAACCCGGCTCAATTCGAGGCGTTCGGCGACGATCGTCAACAGCAAGAATCCGGTCCACCAGGGGACCACTCGGTGAAAGGGCCAATGCAGTCGCCAAGCCAAATTTCCCACCAGCCACGCAGCCGCTCCGGCTGCCATCACCAGGAGAAACGCGGACCGGTGTTTTGCGTACATCGTGACGGTGATTCCAAGTAGCCACAGGCTACCCAACGCAAACAGTGTCGGGGCCGGTTTTCCCAGCACGCCGATCACCAACAGCAGTCCCCCGGCCGACGTCAGCACAGGCCCGAGATACGCCCACCACCGACCGACCGCAACCGCTCGTTCGACGCCGATCAGCGTTCCCAGGAAGCCACAGACCATCAATGGGCCATGAAAGGAAACCCAATTCACGTTGTACGTCGTAAGTGGAAAAAACGTCCAATGCAAACGCACTAATCCGCCCCAAATACCCAATATCAGGCACACCATCGCGAGCAGGATCAGCGGGCTGCGACTAGCGCGTTGTCGCCAAGAGGCAATCGGCTCGAAAATCTGATCACGGTCCAAATTGCCAGGGGCGGACCGCACTGTCACGCTCCACCAGACTGCTGTTCCGGATCCCCGGATGCGGCAGTCGCACAGGCAAGCTGGGACTCATACTCAATGGCGCCCGGAAACAAGATGTTGTTCTCCTTGTGAATGTGCTCGTGCAAGTCGGTTTCCAATTCGTGAAGACCGTCAAACAGCGCACGATAGGTGTTACAAGCGTCGTGCGGCGGTTCGTAGTCGGCGGTCAAACGCCGCAATGCGCTCAACGCGGAACCAGCAATGTCGTGTTCTTGCATCATGCAGTGAATCGGGTTGCCGACGCTGCCAAAGGGAAGCTGTAGAGGTTCTGAAGACAGTTCCATTTGCCGGACCGCTGGGAATAGTATCTGTTCTTCCTTCATCATGTGCGGTTCCAGCTCCGAACGCAGGGCGGCAAACACCTTTTTCACCTCGTGAAGTTCGGGTTTCCGTTCGCCGTGAACGTCGGCCACCTTGTTGGCCATCTGGGTCAAACGGGGTAACTCGACTCGCAGATAGGCATGATGAGTTTGCTCGATGTGATCGCACAACTCGGTGAGTGAGATTTCAAGACAGTTGGGGCCGTCGGCCTTTTCGCTGGTGGCTGCACGCAGTTTCTCCACAACTGCTCCCGCGTCAAGCCCCAACTCGGTGCAGACCTCCCCTAACGGGCGATTGCCGCCGCAACAAAAATCGATGCTCAACTCCTCAAATACGCGAGACAATCCTGGTTGCTTGGCGACCAATTGCCCGACGGATTCGTTTAATTCTTGCTCTGACATGCTTTAGCTCCTCTCAGATTTCAGACCGTAACCAAATACTACACCTCTAGGTACATGTTTAGTTTACGGTTTGAATTATGCACGTCAAGGTGTATAATTAGCGAATCGGTGAAAGGCAGAAAACTTGTGCCAGGAGCTTGAAACGGTGATCCCACAAACGGCGGAGTACGCCCTACGAGCGGTCGTCTGGCTGGCCAACCATGCCGAGGTACCGCAGACGAGTGAGCAGATCGCCAAGGCGACACAGGTGCCGCCACGGTATCTCTACAAGGTGCTCCAGGCCTTGACTCAAGCGGAACTGTTGGGATCACAGCCCGGTCCGCGCGGCGGTTATTTGCTGGCTCAGCCGGCGGACGAAATCACGATGCTCGAGGTCGTAAACGTAGTCGGCACGCTCCAGCGTATCCGTGCCTGCCCTCTCGATCTCGAGTCTCACGGCTTGGAACTCTGTCCTCTACATCGAGAGCTGGACCAGGCCTACGCCCAGATCCAAACGGCATTTTCTCGTGTAACGATCGCCCAGTTGGTGAACCGTCGAGCGAAGACGCCGCCGCTGTGTGAAATTGACAACCTTTAGATTGGAATTACCCAGATCGCCGGCCTCCAGAGGTCGTGCCGTTTTAGAAAGTAAGATGCGATGCCTACGGATTACAAATGGTTACCGGTAGTGTCGGATTACTGCACAGGTTGCGGTAAGTGTGTGGAGACATGTCCCCACGAGTGCCTGGAACTGGTCTGGGAATTTGCCACACTACAGCGCGCCGAAGACTGTGTCAGCGAAGGTGATTGTGTGGAGGTGTGCCCACACGAAGGAATCCGTATGGAGTGGGTCGAGACGACCGGAAATCAGGACATAGGCCGTTGGTCGGGCACTCTCGAAGCGGTGCCGAGCGCTCAGACGGGCTGGCTCAGATGTCTCTTTCAGAAGCGTTCGACTGCCGTCGATTGAACAGTATGCGTTCGTAGTGAGGGGAGGACCCTGACGCGTTTGATCCGCGGTGTGTTAATGCGGCAGGCGCAGCAGTTGCCTTGACCGGCCCCCCTACCGCGACCTGAAAGAGATCAATTCGCCTACCGATCTGGATGCGACGAACGTCATTGCACTCGTCGGCGGTTGATTGATGTTCGCGGTGGACCACCGATCGAAGATGCTACGGTCGCGATCCGCGGCTCGACGATTGTCGCTGCTGACGCTCGCCGCAAGGTGGTGATTCCCAGTGAAGCACAAACGGTCGATGTAAGCCGCATGAGTTTTGGATGTTGCAAAATGCATCAAGCGTTTCAGTGTATTATCTGTTGTCATGCTCCTGTGACGATCAGACGCTAGGCGAGTAGAGTTATTCTAAGTGGTGTACGTCGACAGACGAGTTTTGTCTTCGAGAGAGACAATTGAGGAGTACCAACATGAATCGACACGCATTTCTCGGGAAGTGTGTTTGGCGACTTTTGGTCGCCGCTTGCCTCCTCTCGTTCAGCCAAAGCGCTTCGACGGTGCTCGCAGAGCGCAGACAGCCGAATGTAATCTTGATTCTCGCGGACGATCTCGGTTACGGCGACCTGGGCTGCTTCGGTCAGAAAACACTGAAAACACCGCGGCTGGATGCGATGGCCAAACAGGGTATGCGGTTCACTCAGTTCTATGCTGGATGTGCGGTCTGCGCGCCGTCCCGATGCGTACTGCTGACTGGGAAGCACATGGGTCGTACCGTCGTGCGAGGTAACTCGACGGCGCCGATTGTGATTCAGCCCGGGCAGCCCACAGTCGCGTCCGTACTCAAAGAGGCTGGCTACGCGACGGCGTGCATCGGAAAATGGGGTGTGGGGACACCGGACAACTTCACCAATCCAAATGACGTCGGCTTCGATCACTTCTTCGGTTATGTCAACATGTGGCACGCCCACAATTTTTATCCGGAGTTCCTGATCCGCAATGGTAAAGTCGTGCCGCTGAAGAATGTTGTTGCCGATAAGTGGAAGGAGTGGCAGGACCCGATGCTGCCGCAAGCTGGTCGTGGCGTGGCGATCAAGCGAGAGGAGTATGCGCCGGATCTGTTCATCGAGGACTCGCTACGATTCATCCGTGAGAACCACAAGAAACCGTTCTTCCTGTACTTCGCGATGAACGTGCCGCACGCCAACAACGAGGCGGGCGACAAGGGCATGGAAGTCCCCGACCTCGGTGAATTTGCCGCAAAGGACTGGCCGGAACCGGAGAAGGGATTCGCAGCGATGATTCGCAACATCGATCGCGATGCAGGTCGCATTCTTGATTTGCTCAACGAACTGGAGATCGCCAAAGACACACTGGTCATCTTCACCTCCGATAACGGTCCCCACCAGGAAGGCGGACACAAGGCTGACTTTTTTGATTCCAATGGCCGCTTGCGTGGCATTAAGCGGGACCTGACCGAAGGCGGCATCCGCGTGCCGACCATTGCGTGGTGGCCTGGGGCCGTCAAGGCCGGCAGCGAGAATGATGCCCATTGGTACTTCGGCGACTTGATGGCGACGGCCGCCGAGCTGGCCGGTGTCCAGTCGCCTGTTGACCTCGACAGCGACAGCTTCGCGGCCACACTCCGCGGCCAACCCAGGGAAAAGCGGTGGAGCCGGAAGTCGAACATGTACTGGGAGTTCTACGAACGCGGTTCGGCCCAGGCCGTCCGCTTCGGCAAGTGGAAAGCGATCCGCCAACCCATGTTCACCGGCGAGATCGAACTGTACGACATGTCGAATGACGCTGGCGAGAAACACGACTATGCCAAGCGTCGCGTCGACTTGGTCAGATACGCCGCCAACTTGCTGGACAAAATGCACGAGCCGGACTCGAATTGGAAGCTACGTCCGTCACCCAAGAAGAAGACAAGCAAGTCGAAGGAGAAGCAGCAGAATGGCCCCCGCCGCAGAAGTCAACCAGAGGAGTTAGTCGTACAGTGTCCGATGAGCCTCGCCTCATTCGACGATCTCCGTCGTCAGGACGTACTTGCCAAACTGCGGTGACGACTGCATCCGGTTCAGAGCCTCGTCCCCGTCAGCAAGCGGCATCACCGAATCGACGATAGGAACAATCTGTTTCTCCTCGACGAACTTCAGCATGGCCGCGAAATCACTCGGAGATCCCATTGTTGAACCTTGCAGGCGAAGCTGTTTCCAGAAGACCTTGAAGAGGTCCAGCTTCTCGGGCGGACCGGCCGTCGCGCCGTAGTTGACAATGCGTCCGCCGGGTGCGGCGAGATTCACCAACGACCGATAGCCGGCGCCGCCGGCACTGTCGATAATCAGATTCGGTGCACCCGCTTCCTTTCCCAGGCGCTTCGCCCAGTCTTCATCGGTGTAGTCGAATCCTCCTTTGGCTCCCAGTTCAACGGCCCGCTCGATCTTCTTCGGCTTTGAAGATGTCACCCAGACGTCGGCACGCACTGCAACGGCGAATTGCAGTGCGAATGTCGCCACGCCGCCGCCGATTCCGGTAATCAGAATCGACTCATTCGCCTCAAGCCCGCCTTGAGAAAACACGGCTCGCCAGGCAGCCACACCAGCCAACGGTAATGCCGCCGCCTCTTGCCAACTCAAATGGGCAGGCTTCGCGTGAAGCTGTGACGCAGGAACGGCGACCTCGGTGGCGAATGTTCCATCACGAGGCAGGCCAAGGACTGTGAACTCGTTCCCCTGAACAGCCGGGTTATCGCCCCAGTCGAATCCTGGGTTGATAATCACTTCTCGGTCCTGCCAGAAGTTGCCGAGTTCGCTACCGGTCTGTGAAACGACACCTGCTCCGTCCGATCCTAACACAACGCTTCGTTAGAAGAATCTGTGGGTGAAGTTGGGTTCCGGGAGCGCGCCGAGATTGTGATAGAGCGCGGTCTCGTAGGCTTCTTGGGTACGAAATCCGTAGGATTTTCTGGTGATCAGTTTTAGTTTGTTGTTGAATCCTTC
>PVBE011398825.1_pt1 | contig 44471 bp, 37 predicted proteins | sample 1631181 | NCBI WGS metagenome assembly PVBE01 (sample SAMN08397723, study PRJNA350692) | Marine metagenome, whole genome shotgun sequencing project. | isolation source: water | place: Pacific Ocean | collected 2012-04
CCGGCGGGCTTCGGCGACTTGGGATCGGTGATGTCGATCATGCCGATCGCGCGCAGCGGGCTGTCGGTGTAGACGACCGTCATGCCGTCCTCGGTCGCCTCGATGATCTCGGCGGAGGTCTCGAGGGTGCGATCCGCGCCGGCCGGCAGGTTGGACCAGACGGGCCAGGTGGCGATCCGGTTGAAGACCGGTTCCGCCGTCGCCAAACCGGCGCCGACGCCGGCGAGGATCGCCGCCGATCCAATCGACAGGAAAAGGTTTTTCATCGGTCTTCTTCAGCTCAATCGTGGCCCGTGAACGACCCTGGCGGGGCCTCACGCACGCTCCACCCGGACCATGGATGTGGTTGTTTGCGACGCCGTTGTTAACATCCGGTGAACGGCGTCGCGCGGGCTACGGCAGCAGCACGACCGATCCGGTGATGCGGCGCGCCGCCAGGTCGATATGGGCCTGGGCGGCCTCGGCCAGGGGATAGGTGCGATCGATCTCGATCTTGACGACGCCCGAGCCCACGACCTCGAACAGATCGCTCGCCGAGGCCTCGAAGTCGGCGCGTGTCGCGGTGTAGTGCGGCAGGCTCGGATGGGTCAGGTAGACCGAGCCCAGCGTTCCCAGCTTGCTCGGCGAGACCAGCGGCGGCTCGCCCGAGGCCTCGCCGAACTGCGCCATCAGGCCGAGCGGGCGCAGGCACGACAGCGACTCCTCGAAGGTATCCTTGCCGATCGAATCGTAGACCGCGTGGACGCCCCCTCCGTTGGTGATCTCGCGGACTCGCTCGGCGAAGCTCTCGCGCGTGTAGACGATGGCATGGTCGCAGCCGTGAGCGCGCGCCGCCTCGGCCTTGGCATCGGTGCCCACGGTGCCGATGACGGTGGCGCCGAGATGCTTGGCCCACTGGCACATGATCAGCCCGACGCCGCCGGCCGCGGCATGGATCAGGATGGTGTCGCCGGGCTGGACCGGATAGCAGCGCTTGAGGAGGTTTCGCGCCGTCAACCCCTTGACCATCATCGCCGCCGCTTGGCACTCGTCGATGCTCTCGGGCAACGCCATCACCCGCCATGCCGGCACGATGCGCGCCTCCGCGTAGGCGCGGTCGGGCGCGCCCTGGGCGACGACGCGCTGGCCGACCACCAGGTCATCGACGCCTTCACCGACGGCCTCGATCACGCCGGCGCCCTCGACCCCCATGGCGGCGGGGAAGCCGTCGGGCGCATGAATGCCGGTTCGGCGATAGATGTCGCGGAAGTTGACGCCGATCGCGCTCTGGCGGATCAGCACCTCGCCCGGTCGCGGCTCGCCGAGATCGATGTCCTCGAGCTTGAGCACCTCGGGTTCGCCGAGCTCATGGAATCGGAACGCCCTGGTCATTTCCTGTGGCCTTTTCTCGCCTGGTTACCCCGGGCCAGTATAGTCGAGCAAGGCATCGGGCATATGTCCAATTCCGCCCAATTTCCGCATTGTCTCAGCCGTCCGAGCGGCGTATAGGGAGCGGCCATGCCGAGGAAATCGAATCAGCAGCGCTACGTCTCGACGCGCGGCCGCGCGGCCGCGCTCGGCTTCGAGGGCGTGCTCTTGGCCGGGCTGGCGACGGACGGCGGGCTCTACGTGCCGGAGACCTGGCCGAGCCTGACTGACGGCGACATCCGTGCCATGGCGGCGCTGCCCTACGCCGAGCTCGCGGCGCGGGTGATGCAGCCGTTCGTCGCCGGCGCCATCGGCGAGGACGACTTCCAGGCGCTGGTCGCCGACGCCTATGACGGCTTCGACCACCGCGCCGTCGCGCCGCTGGTGCAGCTCGACCACGATGTCTGGCTGATGGAGCTGTTCCACGGCCCGACGCTCGCCTTCAAAGACTATGCGCTGCAGATCGTCGGCCGGCTGTTCGATCATGTGCTCGCCCGGCGCGGCGAGCGCATCACCATCGTCGGCGCGACCTCGGGCGATACCGGATCGGCCGCCATCGAGGCATGCCGCGACCGGGACGCGATCGATATCTTCATCCTGCACCCGGCGGGACGCGTCTCCGACGTGCAGCGTCGCCAGATGACCACCGTTGCCGCCGACAACGTCCACAACGTCGCCATCGAGGGCACGTTCGACGACTGCCAGGACCTGCTCAAGGCGATGTTCAACGACGCGCCGTTCCGCGACGCCTGCCGGCTCGGCGCGGTGAACTCGATCAACTGGGCCCGCATCGCCGCCCAGACGGCCTACTACGTCGCCGCCGCCGTCGCCCTCGGCGCGCCCGACCGCGCAGTTTCGTTCGCCGTGCCGACGGGCAATTTCGGCAACGTCTTTGCCGGCTACGTCGCGCGAAAGATGGGCATCCCGATCGATCAGCTGGTCATCGGCAGCAACCCGAACGACATCCTGACCCGGTTCTTCGATTCGGGCGCCATGACGGTCAAGCCCGTGGTGCCGACGATCAGCCCGTCGATGGACATCCAGGTGTCGAGCAACTTCGAGCGGTTGCTCTACGACCTGCTCGGGCGTGACGGGGACGCGGTCGGCGCGGCCATGGACGGGTTCCGCGCCACCGGCCGCCTCGCCGTCGGCGAAGCGCACATCGACGAATTGCGCGAGCTGTTCGCGGCCGGCCGGCTCGACGACGAGGCCACAAGGCGCGCCATCGCCGGCGTCCATGACGACACTGGCCAGTTGCTCGACCCCCATACCGCGATCGGCGTCGAGGTCGGCCGCGCCCGGCGCCGCGATTCCGGAGCGCCGCTGGTCGCGCTGGCGACGGCGCACCCGGCGAAGTTTCCCGACGCCGTCGCGCAGGCGACGGGCGTGCATCCGGCGTTGCCCGACCGGCTCGCCGATCTGTTCGAGCGCGAGGAACGCTTCGAGACCCTGCCCAACGACCTCGCCGTGGTCGAGGACTACATTCGCGCCCGGGTGGCGCTTTCGGGGGCCGCATGACGGTTCGCACCTCCGCCCTCGGCAACGGGCTTCGCGTCGTCAGCCACCGCATGCCGTCGGTCGAGACGGTGTCGCTCGGCGTCTGGACCCACGCCGGCACCCGCAACGAGCGCGCCGAGGTCAACGGCATCGCCCACATGCTGGAGCACATGGCGTTCAAGGGCACGCGGCGGCGCTCGGCGCGCGCCATCGCCGAGGAGATCGAGTCGGTCGGCGGCCATCTCAACGCCTACACCTCGCGCGAGTTCACCGCCTACTACGCAACGGTGCTCAAGGGCGACGAGATGCTGGCGCTCGACATCCTGTCCGACATCCTGCAGCACTCGGTGTTCGACGAGAACGAGCTCGACCGCGAGCGCGCCGTCATCCTGCAGGAGATCGGCCAGGCCAACGACACGCCGGACGACGTGATCTTCGATCTGTTCCAGGAAACCGCGTTTCCCGATCAGCCGGTCGGGCGCCCGGTGCTGGGCACCGCCGAGCTGGTGCGGGCGATGCCGCGCGATGCGCTGACGAGCTACATGGGCGAGCACTACACCGCCGAGCGCATGGTCGTGGCGGCGGCGGGAAATCTCGATCACGACCGACTGGTCGCCGAGGTCGAAGAGGTGTTTTCCGGAGTCGCGACCGGCGCCAACGCGGCGCGCGAGCCGGCGCGTTACGCCGGCGGCGAGGTACGACACGACCGCGATCTGGAGCAGGTTCACCTGACCCTCGGCTTCGAGGGGGTGGCGTTCCAGGACCCCGACTACTTCGCGCTCTCGGTGATGTCGACGCTGTTGGGCGGCGGCATGTCCTCGCGGCTGTTCCAGGAGGTGCGCGAGGAGCGCGGACTGGTCTATGCGATCTATTCGTTCGCCGCGTCCTATCTTGACGGCGGCCTGTTCGGCATCTACGCCGGCACCGGCGAGGACGAAGCGGCGACCGTCGTCCCGGTGATCTGCGATATTCTGAGCGGGCTGGCGGGCACCGTCGCCGACGACGAGCTCAAGCGCGCCAAGGCCCAGATCAAGGCTGGGATCCTGATGTCGCTGGAGAGCACCGCCTCGCGCGCCGAACAGCTCGCGCGCCAGATCCTGGTATTCGACCGCCCGTTGCCGCCCGACGAGGTCTCGGCGCGGGTCGAGGCCGTCGATCGCGAGGCGATCGACCGTATCGCGCGCCGGTTGTTCGGGTGCGCGCCGACTTTCGCCGCGCTCGGCCCGATCGCGCGGGTGCAACCGTTCGACGAGATCGTCGAGCGGCTCGGTTAATCTTCCGGCGCTGGCCTCAGGCCCGGCCGGCGTCTCCCGAGAGCATGTGCAGATTGATGCCAAGCTTGGCCATCGCCGATTCCCAGCGGCCGTCGAGATCGGGCCCAAAGAGCAGCGAATCATCGGCGCCGACGCAAAGCCAGCCGTTGCGCTGGATCTCGTCGTCGAGCTGGCCCGGCCCCCAGCCGGCATAGCCGAGCGCCAACAGGCTGCGCTTCGGGCCGTCGCCTTCGGCGATCGCCTTGAGAATGTCGATCGTCGCGGTCAGCGCCACCTCGTCGTTGATGACGAGCGTGGAATCATGGACGTAGTCGGCCGAGTGCAGCACGAAGCCGCGCCCGGTCTCCACCGGGCCGCCGAAATGGACCAGGATCTCCTGGTCCTCGCCGCCGGTATCGATGCTGAGCTGATCGAGCAGGTCGGGGAAGGTGACGCTGTCCATCAGCTTGTTGACGACCAGCCCCATCGCGCCCTCCGACGTGTGGGCGCACATGTAGATGACGGAACGCGCGAACCGCGAATCTTCCATCTGGGGCATCGCGATAAGCAACTGCCCTGTCATATAACCGGTCGCTGCCTCGTTCATCATGACCAACCTATGCCTACTCGTCAGCCCCGGCAATACGACCGAAAGGGCTGACACACAAATTTTACGGGCGCGTGAAGGCGACAACCATTATATCTTTAGCACGCATCCCGTACTCACTAAGCTTATCTTATAATTCAATGGCATTGAAACAGTTAATGGACCCGAGAGTACGGCGCGAATGACTCGCTTGGCCTTTGTTTTCAAAGCCTTATTTTATCTTCTGCCGACCGCGATGCTGGCAGGTGAGTCGCTCGCGGCGACATCCGAGTGGTGGCAGACCGAGCAGGGCGGCGTCCGCCTGATCTCGGCCTCCGCGGCGGCCGGCAACGCGCGGGAAGTTCAGTTCGGGCTGCACTTCCGAATGGAGCCCGGGTGGAAGATCTACTGGCGCTCGCCGGGTGATGCCGGCTTTCCGCCGCGCCCCGAATGGGCCGACTCGGAGAACCTGGCCGACGCGCGCCTGTTGTGGCCGGCGCCCCACCGATTCTCGATCCTCGGCCTCCAGACCATGGGCTACAAGGACGAGGTGGTTCTGCCGGTCATGGCCACGCCGTTCGAGCCGGGTAAGCCGATCCGCATTCGGGCGCGAGTTCCCTATCTGACGTGCGCGGAAATCTGTGTGCCCTACGAGGCCAAGCTGGCCCTCGATCTGCCCGCCGGGCCGCTGACGTCATCGCTTGAGGCCGGGCTGATCGAACAATTTCTCGACCGTGTTCCGGACGATGGCGAGAACACCGGTCTTACGATCATGCGGGTCGCGGTCGAGGGCAGCCCACCCGCCCAGGCGCTGCGGCTGAGCGTCGTCGCCGACGCGCCGCTAACCGCCCCCGACGTTTTCGTCGAAGGCCCCAAGGGCGTCGGGTTCGGCGCGCCGGAGGTGCGCCTCGGCACCGATCGTCGCAGCGCGTTGATGCGTATCGCCGTAAACCCGCCCAAAAGCAGATCGGTCGATATCGCGGGCGTGCCGATCAGCCTGACTCTGGTCGACGGCGCGCGCGCGCTGGAACGATCGGTGACGGCGACGGCGGAGGTCGCGCGCAGCCTGATCGCGGTGCTCGCGCTGGCGCTGCTCGGCGGGTTGATCCTCAATCTAATGCCGTGCGTGCTGCCGGTGCTGTCGATCAAGCTGTTGTCCGTGGTCGGCCATGGCGGCGGCGATCCGCGCGGCGTGCGGATCGGGTTCCTCGCCTCGGCGAGCGGCATCCTGGTCTCGTTCCTGGTCCTGGCATCGGGCGTGGTGGCGCTGAAATCGGCGGGTCTTGCCGCGGGTTGGGGAATTCAGTTCCAGGAGCCGTTGTTCCTCGCCGCCATGATCGCGATCCTCACCCTGTTCGCGTGCAATCTGTGGGGCCTGTTCGAGATCCGGATGCCGGGCACCGTCACCGACGCCGCCGCGAGCGCGGGCGGCGGTCACGGCATCGGCGGCCAATTCCTCACGGGCGCCTTCGCGACGCTGCTGGCGACGCCGTGCTCGGCGCCGTTCCTCGGCACCGCAATCGGCTTCGCGCTGGCGCGCGGCGCGGTCGAGATCTATCTGGTGTTCGCGGCCCTCGGGCTCGGGCTCGCGCTGCCGTATCTGGTAATCGCCGCGGCGCCCAGGCTGGCGACGCGGCTGCCGCGGCCGGGGCAGTGGATGGTGACGCTGCGCCGCGTGCTCAGCATTGCGCTGGCGGCAACGGCGGTGTGGCTGTTGAGCGTGCTCGCCGTGCAGACCGGACTTGTCGGAGCAGGGTTGGTCGCGCTTTTGATGGCGGCCGTCGCGGTCGCGCTTCGCCAGACCCGGCATCTGGCCGGCCGGGCGCATCTCGCGTCGTGGCTCGTGGTCGGCGCGATGACCATACTGGCGCTCGGCGCGGCGGGCAGTTTCGCCAACCAGGAAAACACCCGACAGAAGGTTCTCGATGCCGAGAACTGGCGGCCGTTCCAACTCGCCGCCATCGCCGACGAGGTCGCGATGGGTCGCGTCGTCCTGGTCGACGTGACCGCCGATTGGTGCCTGACCTGCAAGCTCAACAAGGCCCTCGTGCTCGATCGCGGCGCGGTCGCCGAGAAACTCGCCTCACCCGCCGTGACCGCGATGAAGGCCGACTGGACCAAGCCGGACCCGACGATCACGGCCTATCTCGCGGGCTTCGGCCGTTACGGTATCCCGTTCGATGCGGTCTACGGGCCGGGTGCGCCGGCCGGCATCGTTCTGCCCGAAATCCTGACCGTGGACAGCGTGATGGACGCGATCTCGCGCGCAGCGGGCTCGGCGAAGACGGCGGCGAATTGACCCGCCGCGCGTGACTTTAATCACGCGCAGAACTAATTCAAGGGACATCGATACGGGCTCGTTCCGGGTCTTTTCACGACCACAATTCGATCAAGGGGAGCGCGATGACCATCGGTTTAGGCGACAAGATTCCATCGGCGACACTAACGATCATGGGAGCCGACGGACCGGCGCCCATGACCACGGACGATATCTTCTCGGGCAAGAAGGTGGTGATGTTCGCCGTGCCCGGCGCCTTCACGCCCACGTGCTCGGCCAAGCACCTGCCGGGCTACGTCGAGGCGGCGGGCGACATCAAGGCCAAGGGCGTCGATACCATCGCGTGCCTGTCGGTCAACGACCCCTTCGTCATGGGCGCCTGGGGCAACGACCAGCAGGTCGGCGACAAGGTGCTGATGCTGGCCGACGGCAGCGCGGTGTTCACACGGGCGCTCGATACGGTGCTCGATCTTAGCGAGCGCGGCCTCGGCATACGCTCCAGGCGCTATTCCATGATCGTCGACGACGGAGTCGTCTCGGCGATCAATCTCGAGGAGGGTGGCGGCTTCGAGGTGTCCGACGCCGGCACCATCCTGAAGCAGCTCTGAGGCTCCGCGGCACGGTTTGATGCGCGCCGTCGTCGTCCACGCGTTCGGTCCCCTCGATCCCCACTTCGCCGCCGAGCCGGAACGGATGGACGCGGCCATGGGCGAGATCCTCGCGATGTACCAACGCGGTGAGATCTGGCCCGAGGTGACGGCGAGCTATCCGCTGGAAGACTTCGCCACCGCTCTCGCCCGCTTCGCCGATCACGACGTCCAGGGCAAGCTGGTGCTGACGATGGGGCGTAGTTCTTAGTCGAGCGCCGCCATCGCTTGATCGATGCGCTCGACGAGCGCCGGCTCGTGGACCGATTCCGCAATCGGCCTTGCCTCTTCGAAGTATGCGCGCGCCCGATCGCCGCGCTTGGCGGCGTCGAGCCGGCCGAGATCGAGCAGCGCCCAGGCGTGCAGCGCCGGCATGTCTGCCTCCCCGAAGAAGGCCGCCGCGCTTTCCAGGTGATGCCGCGCCTTGGCGCCCGCGACCGGTACGCTGCGCAACAGGAACCAGAGATTGCGGCGCATCACCGACCACGGCGGCTTTTCGGCGCCGATCGCCATCTCCAAATAGATCTCCCCGAGATAGAGGTCGGCGGTGGCGGGACCGGCGGTGAAGCCCCAATCGGCGAAGCGCCGTCCGCTTTCATCGATCCAGCGCACCGCTTGGGCGAGATCGCCGTTCATCGCCAGCGCCAAGCCATAGGGGAAGTCGGTCGCTGTCAGTCCGACCAGCAGGCCGCCGTTCCTGAGCTTGGCGTTGACCTCGGCCAGAATCCGCACCGCTTCATCCGCCCGCCCGGTCATGGCCAACGCCCGCGCCTTGCCGGCCTGCGCGAAGGCACGGTCGACCGGGCTCAGGCCGATCGCGATCGCCTCCTCCGCGTTGGCGATTGCCTCGTCGTAGGCGCCGTACACGCCGTTGAGGATCGCCATCGACCACAGCCCCATGGCGCGGGGTCGCGGATCGTTTGTCGTTCGGCCCAGCTCCATCAGCTTGAGCGCGTACCGGCGGCACTCGTCGGGAAATCCCAGGACATTGTAATAGACCGACGGGCCGGCCAGGCTCTTGGAAGCGAGCCAGACGTCCCTCAGCTCCTCGCCGATGCGAAATCCGGTGTCCGAGAGCCTGAGGACCGTCTCGCGCGTCTCCGGCGTCGCCGGCTCCCACGCCTGGTAGTGCCACATCAGCCCCATTGAGACGTAGCCGATGATCTCGGCGTCATCGATCTCCTCGCCGATGGCCAGCGCGCGCTCCAGCATCGGCTTGCCGATGTCGTGCCGGGCCGAGAACACGTGGGCATACCCGGTTTCGAACAGGAATCGTGCGAGGCGTTTCCGGTCGCCGAGCCGCTCGACCACCGGCAGGTAGCGCTCGACCATGGCGATGATGTCGTAAAATTCGATCGTGAAGTAGAGCACCCGCGCGAGCTTGAGCAGTATGTCGACCAGGACCACGTCCTCGACGGCGTCGGGCTCACTTTCGATGCGCTCGATGGCGTCGCGGAAGCGGGTTTCCGCTTCGTCCAGCGAATAGATGATTAGGCTCTTTTCGCCGGCGAGGGCGAGATAGTGGACGGCCTTGGCGGTGTTCGAGGTCTTGGCGTAGTGATACGAGAGTATGTCCGCGGACTCGCCGCCGGAATTCTCGATCGCCTCGGCGACACACCCGTGCAGCACCTCGCGGCGTGGTGCCAGCAGGCTGTCGTAGATCGCTTCTCGCACCAGAATGTGCTTGAACCGGAACGCGCCCGCGATGGCCTCGTCGGTGAGGATCAGCCCGTCCCGTTCCAACTGTTCGAGGTCGTCGCCGATCACGGCTCCGTCATCCACCGCCGCGCCAAGCAGGTCGGGCGAAAAGCTGGTGCCGATCACGGCGGCCGCTTCGAGGGCGCGGCGCGGTCCCGGGGCGAGCCGGTCGAACCGGTCCATTAGAAGATTCTCGAGCGTCACTGGCAGCGCGCCGATATCGTCAGCCTGGTAAGCAATCCCGGACTCGGATGTGGCGATCGCGCCTTTGTCTCGCAGATAACCGATGATCTCCTCGGCGAACAGCGGGTTGCCCTGAGCGCGCTCGGCGACGAGGTCGACGAGGTCGTCGGGCACGGCGTCCGTATCGAGCCGGCTCTTCAACAGATCCTCGATGCCGCGATTCGACAGTTGATCGAGGCGGATTTCCACCGCGCCCTCGCGGGGACGCCACGGCGCTGCATAACCCGGCCGGTAGGCGCAGATCAGCAGCAGTGGCAAATTCATGTCTTCGGCGCAAACGCGGCCCAGAATCTCCTCCGAGGCATGGTCCATCCAATGCAGATCGTCGATGAACAAGATCACCGGTGAGACCCGGCGGCGTTCGCGGAGCAGCGTAACAAGCGCGTTTCGCGTGCGCACGCCGATGGCCTCTGAATCGATCGCCTTGACCACGCCATCCTCGACGTCGTGGCCCAAGAGGTTCAACAGGTAGGGCAGCGTGTCCTCGATCTCGATGCCGAGAGTCTCGAGACCGCGTTTCAGCCGCCGCTCGGCCTCGATGCGTCCGGCACCGTCGCCGATGCGGAACGAGGTGCGTACGACCTCGATGAACGGCAGGAACGGCGTCGCGGTCCCCGACGACAGGCAGCGGCCCTGCAGGAAGAACACATTGTCGTCGAGGCGCTGGCGGAAGTCGTGGACCAGCCGCGACTTGCCGATGCCGGCCTCGCCGATCAGGTCGATCATGCGGAACCCGCCGGCCTTGACGTCGTTCCACGCGCTCTCCAGCCGGCCGAGCTCGGCCGCGCGTCCGACCAGCGCGGTCAGGCCGCGGCTGACCGAAACGTCGAACCGGGTCACCGCCTCGTTCAGCCCATCGAGCGCGTGAACGCGCTGGGCCTCCGCCTTGCCCTTAATCTCGCGCTCACCGGCGAACGTCGCGGCGACGAAGCCCTCGACCAGGCGGTGGGTCGCCTCGCTCAGCAGGATGCCGCCGGGCTCGGCCTCGCTTTCGAGGCGCGACGCGAGATTGACGGTATCGCCGAGCGCGGTGATCTCGGCGCGCTGGTCGTCGCCGACCTTGCCCACGATCAGCGGGCCGGTATGGATGCCGATGCGGAACCGGGGACGGATGCCGTGGCGCGCCTCGATCTCGCCCTCGAGCGATTGTAGCCTTTTCTGGATGTCGAGCGCCGCGCGGCACGCCTTGAGCGGGCCGTCCTCGATGGCGACGGGCGCGCCGAACAGCGCCATCACGCCGTCGCCGGTGAGGTTCTGGACCGTCCCGTCGTGGCCGTGCACGGCCTCGCTGATCTGTTCGATCAGGCGGTGCATCAGGGTATAGGTCGCCTCCTCGCCGAGCTTCTCGGCGGTCGGCGTGTAATCCGCCATGTCGGCGAACAGCACGGTGACCTGCCGCCGCTGGCCTTCGAGCGCGCTTTCGGAAGTGTGAGCCGCCATCCCTGCCGATCAACAACGGTGCGAATACGTCGAGTCGAAACTAGCACGAGCCCGGGCGTGGGCCAAACGGCGGAGATATGGTGCTCAGGTCCGGGAACCACGCGTCAAGTAGGCGGTGAGGCGGCTTGCCAGGGCATCGGGATCGAAGGTCTCGCATTCCCAGACGATCAATACGTCCCAACCGAGCGCCTTCAGCTCCGTTTCCTTGCGCAAATCGCGTTCGATGTTGCGCTCGAACTTTTCGGCCCAATACGCGGCCCGGGTCTTCGGGGTGGTCGTTCGGCTGCAACCCTGATGCCGATGCCAGAAGCAACCATGGACGAAAATGGCCTTTCGTAATCTCGGGAAGACCAAGTCTGGCGTTCCTGGTAGGTTGCGGCGATGAAGTCGGAATCGGAATCCCAGCCCATGGGCGGTTCGGCGGACGCGGAGTTCGGGTTTCGTGTCCTTGTCCCGAACTCGGCCCATGAGCGCGGAGCGAGCAGGGTCTATCGCTTCGCCCGCAAGTCTTCTATCGTGTTTGCGGTTCAGGATGATGTCCGTCCAATGCGGCAATTTCAGCGTTTCAGCCCCGTAGCATTTTAGCAGGAACCGAGCCGTGAAGAGAGAAACCTTCACCGTCGACGCTGCCCTCCTGCGGGAGCTCGGGGAACTCGGCGCCATGGGCTGTCATAACCTCGACCCCGAACAGATTCGAAAGGGCGCCGCCGCCATCCGCGAAGGCACCAACAAGCCGTTCGCGCTCAATTTCCTGATCTTCTCGGCCGAGGAGGAAGGTTTCGCCGCGGCGCTCGAAGAGCGCCCGCCGCATATGGCGTTCGCTTGGCCGCGGCCCGAGCAAGACATCAAATCGTACGTCGCGCGGGCGCACGACGCGGGTTGCAAGGTGACGTTCATGGCCGGCGGCGTGCCGGAAGCGGTCTGGGCGGCCGAGGCCGGCGCCGACGTGATCGTCGCGCAGGGCACCGAGGGCGGCGGGCATGTCAGCTGGATGACCAGCCTCACGCTCGTACCCATGGTCGTCGATGCCGTGGCACCTGTTCCGGTGCTCGCGGCGGGCGGCTTTGTTGACGGCCGCGGGCTCGCGGCGGCGCTGGCCCTGGGCGCCGAGGGCATCCTTTTGGGCACCCGGTTCCTCGCAAGCGACGAATCACCGCTGCATGACAACTTCAAGCAGGCCATCGTCGACAGCGATGGTCACGACACGCTGCTGACAGAGATCCCGGACATCGCCGCCGGCACGGTATGGCCCGGCGCCATGTCGCGCGCGCGCCACAACCGCTTCATCGAGCGCTGGGCCGGCCGCGAGTGGGCGCTCAGGCAACATCAGGCCGAGGCGTTCGCCGGCATCGTGGCGGCGCGCAAGGCGGGAGATGCCGAGGAGGCGCCGCTGACGATGGGTCAGGACGCGGGCCTGATCGGGGAGATCCTGCCGGCCGGCGAGATCGTCCGCCGCATCGCCGAGGAAGCCGAAGCGATTCTCGCGAAGCGCCTGCCGGAACTGGTCGCCTAGGTCGGGATCGGAACGATGGCGATCGAGCGGGTGACCCTGGTTCTCGGTGGAGCGCGATCGGGCAAGAGCGCCTACGCAGAATCGCTCGTCGAGGCGGCGTCGGGCGATCCCGTCTATATCGCCACCGGCGCGGCGGGCGACGCGGAGATGGCCGCGCGGATCGCAGATCACAAGGCACGGCGCGGCGCGCGCTGGCGCACGGTGGAGGAGCCCCTCGACCTCGCCGGCGCGCTCGAACGCGAGGCGGTCGGAGGCCGCGTGGTTCTGGTCGACTGTCTGACGCTGTGGCTCACGAACGTCGTGGGTGCGGGCGGCGATCCCGCGGCTGAAGAAAGCCGCCTCGTCCGCACGCTGGACGAGGTCGGCGCGCCCGTGGTCCTGGTGTCCAACGAGGTCGGTCTCGGCATCGTTCCCGACAACGCGCTCGCTCGCGCCTTCCGCGACCACGCCGGCCGGCTCAACCAGGAAGTGGCTGGCGTCGCCGACCGCGTCGTCTTCATCGCGGCCGGCCTCCCCTTGACGCTCAAGTGAGCTGATGGTCCGACGAATCGTGATAGGTTTTCGCCATGACTGAAACGCGTGTGTTCCATGGCGGCGATCTCGGTTGGGCCGAGGACCGATTCGGCCGCGCCGACGGCAAGTGGATCGATCTCTCGACCGGCGTGAACCCATGGCCCTACCCGGTCGGCGCCATCACTGCCGAGGCATGGTCGCGCCTGCCGCAGGCCGGGCCGGAATCCGAACTGCGCGGCGCGGCGGCGCGCTATTATGGGGCGGCCGACGCGGAATGCGTCGTCCCGGCGCCGGGAAGCCAGGCGTTGATCCAGTTGCTGCCCCGGCTCAGGCCGCCGGGGCGCGTCGCCGTTCTGGGCCCGACCTACGGCGAGCATGCGCCGTGCTGGGAAGCGGCCGGCCACGACGTCCAGGTGATCACCGACGACGACATCGATGGCCCGTGGGACGTGGTGGTCCTCACCAACCCCAACAATCCGGATGGCGCGGCCCGGAGCCCGGCGATGCTGGGCGAGACCGCCGACCGCCTCGCCCGGCGCGGCGGCTGGCTCGTCGCCGACGAGGCGTTCACCGACGTTGTCCCCGGTCTCAGCCTCGCCGGCTCGACCGACCGGCCGGGCCGCATCGTGCTGCGCTCGTTCGGCAAGTTCTTCGGGCTGCCGGGAGTGCGGCTCGGCTTCGCGCTCGCGCCGGCGGATATCGCCGGGCGCATCGCCGCCGCGCTCGGGCCGTGGGCGGTGTCGGCACCGGCGATCGAGGTCGGGGCTCGGGCCTTGGGCGACGACGCCTGGATCGCCGCGACCCGCGATCGCCTGGCGGCGGCGGCTCGACGGCTCGACGACGCGCTCGGCGACGGCGGTCTCGCGGTCACCGGGGGCACGTCGCTGTTCCGTCTGGCCGAGCACCCGGCGGCCACGGGGCTGTTCCAGACGCTCGGTGAGCACGGCATCCTGGTGCGCCATTTCCCCGATCGCCCCGACCGCCTGCGGTTCGGGCTGCCGCCCGACGACGCGGCCGTGGCCCGCCTCGCCCAAGCCCTCGCCGCCGCCGTTGTCAGCTGAGCGCGGCGGCCGCGACGACCAGGGCGGCGATCTCCGTCACCTGCTGGGTCGCGCCTAGGACATCTCCAGTGTGCCCGCCGATCTGGCGGTGGGCGAGCCAGGCCATCGCGGCGCCGCCGACGACGACACCGGCCAGCAGACCGACCGCCGCCGGAACGACGGCGAAGGCGACGATGACGGCAAGCGCCGCGCCGGCCGCCGCCGTGGCCACGCTGGGCGCTCCGGACGACGCGCCGAGGCCGTCGGCGCGCGCCGGCGCGAGTGCCGCCATGACCACCACCATGGCGGCCCGGCTCGCCGTCGCGGCGGCGACCAGCACCGATGCGACGACCGCCGGCTCGGCGAGCGCCGCCAGCGTCGCAATCTTGAGCACCAGCGTCAGCATCAGCGCGACCGCCCCGAACGCGCCGAGCCGGCTGTCGCGCATGATAAGGAGCTTGGCCTCGCGGTCGCGCCCGCCGCCGAAGCCGTCGACGGTGTCAGCCAGGCCGTCCTCGTGCAGCGCCCCGGTCACGGCGGTCATCGCGGCGACCGCGAGGGTCGCGGCGACCAACGGGGCGAGCCCGAGGCCCCAGGCGATGGCGTAGACCACTGCTCCGATGCCGCCGACCAGTACGCCGACGATGCCGAACGCCCAGGCGCTCCGCGCCAGCTTGCGCTCGGCGTCGAGCCCGGCCACGGCGAGCGGTATGCGGGTCAGGAACACCAGGCACGCGGTGATATCGGTGAGAAGTACGTATGGGCGCATGTGTCGCGAATCGGGATCGGTGAGCGGGATTGTCGCGCGTGGCGGCGATGTTAGGATGGCTTCCGGTCAAAAGGAATCCTAATCGTCGCCATGCCGCCAGAACAAAACACCCCCCGCACGTTCGATGACGTCCGCGCCTTGGTCCGCGATCTGCCGGCCGCCGACGGTGCCGCGCGCACCGCCGCCGAGGACCGCGAGTTGCAGCTCACCAAGCCCGCCGGCGCGCTCGGCCGGCTCGAGGACATCGCCGCCTGGCTCAGCGCCTGGCAGGGCCGCCATCCACCGACGCTCGACCGCGCGCAAGCGCTGGTGTTCGCCGGCAACCACGGGGTAACGGCCCAGGGCATCTCCGCCTTTCCGGCCGAGGTGACCGTCCAGATGGTCGCCAACTTCGCCGCCGGAGGCGCCGCGATCAACCAGCTCGCGGCGGCCTACGGCGCCGATCTCGGCGTGATCCCGCTCGACCTCGACCGGCCGACGGCGGACTTCACCACCGCGCCCGCGATGGAAGAGGACGCGTGCATGGTCGCCTTCGCCGCCGGCTACGAGGCGGTCCGCCCCGATTCCGACATCGTGCTGGTCGGAGAGATGGGGATCGGCAACACCACTTCGGCGGCGGCGCTATGCCGGCTGCTGCTCGGCGGAACCGGCGCGGACTGGGCCGGACCCGGGACCGGCCTCGACGGCACCGGCGTCGCCCGAAAGGTCGAGGTGATCGACCGCGCGGCCGATCTCCACGGCGCCGCCGCGACCGATTCGCTCGAATCGCTGCGCCGCGTCGGCGGGCGCGAGCTCGCCGCGATCGCCGGCGCGGTGCTGGCCGCCCGTCTTGGGCGCATTCCGGTGATCCTCGACGGTTTTGTTGCCACCGCCGCCGCCGCCGTCCTCCACGGGCTTGACGGCGGCGCGCTCGATCACTGCATCGCGGGCCATGTCTCGGCCGAGCCGGGACACGCGCGCGTGCTGGCCGCGCTCGGCAAGGAGCCGCTGGTCTCGCTCGGCATGCGTCTCGGCGAAGCTTCGGGCGCGGCGGTCGCGCTCGGCGTCGTGCGCGGCGCCGTCGCGGCACACACCGGCATGGCGACCTTCGCCGAAGCCGGCGTCAGCGAGCAGGATTGATCCGCTAAGAGAACCGGCGATAGAGCGTTCCGCTGAGCCAGCCCAGCACGGTCCAGAACACGGCGGCGGTAACCAGCGAGGCGGCGACGAAATGGGCGGCGAGCTCCGGCGGCACGTTCCCGCCGAGCTTGTCGGGCTGCGGCGCGCCGATGATGTGGGGCGCTGCGAGCACGACCGCGCCGAGCACGACCCAGGCGGTGTTGCGGCCGAAAACCATCAGGGCGAGGCCGAGCGCGGTCGCGCCCACGGTCGCCAGCCACCACCCCTGGCGTGCGACGAGCTCCGCCGCCATGATGCCGGGCACTTCGGGCGGCAGGCCGAGCGCGGGCGCCAGGGAAAATACTGCGAAACCCGCGATGCCCCACAGGATGCCGCGCCTTCCGTCGACCTCGCCGCCGTGAAGGGCGAAGCCGGCGACCAGCATCAGCGCGAAGCCGATGCCGAGGACGATGTTGCCGAACGATGTGTAGAGGGTGCGCTCGATCCCGTTGGCCGGGCTCCAGGCCTCTCCGCCATTATGAGCATGATCTTGCGCGGACGGAGCTCCCGTCTCATGCGCGTGCGATGAGTGATTTCCCGCCTGTGCGTTCTCGAATTGCTCGGCGTGAAGGATCAGCGGAGTGGTCGTGAACTCCTGAACGATCGAATTGGCGATACCGCCGACCAGCCCGGCAACCAGCCCGGCCAGCAGGATACGCCTCAGCATGACCGCCGGTCGGGGCTCAGTGGCAGGGGAAGGCGGCCGCGTGGCGTACGTCGTGGACCGCGTTGTGCAACGCCTCCGGATTTGCGAACCCGGCGGCGAAGACCAGGAAGAAACCCAGCACGATGGCGATCGTGGCGGCGCCCATCACGGCCGATCGTGAATCGGTGAATGTTGCCGTCCGTTCCATTGAGCTGTTCATTCTTTCCATCCTCCTTATTCTCGCGTGTGGCGGTAGCGTAATCCGGTTTCAGGCGCCGGGCAACTTCCGCGTCGTCCCCAATCGACCTGCGTCAATCTTCCGCCTCACGGGGATTGATAGCGCTTTCCTCGCCCATATGCCAGCCGTCATCGACGTCGATCATCGCCGATTCCGTGTTGCCTGATGCCCGCCGGCCACCTAGTTTCCCTGTTGCGGCGGTTCCCCCGAGGGGATGCGAAAGGGAACGGGGTGCGCGCGGCCTGTTGGCCCGCAATGCCCCGGCTGCCCCCGCAACTGTGGGCGGGAAGCGGATGCCCGCGAGATGGCCACTGGGAGACCGGGAAGGCCGGGCGTCCGCGTCGAACCGTGAGCCAGGAGACCTGCCGCCGCATGCGTCGTCCATCCGCCGGCCGGGGTGCGCCGGGGGTACGGGACTCCGTTCGCGGCGGCGCCGAGCGAGACGCAGTGGACGGAGGCGGCGTGACCCGATCATTTCCCGGAAAAATTCCCGCGACGGTCATCACCGGATTCCTGGGCGCCGGAAAGACAACGCTCCTCAGGCATCTGGTCGAGCAGGCCGAGGGGCGCCGGATCGCGCTCCTGATCAACGAGTTCGGCGACCTCGGCGTCGACGGTGCGCTGCTCGAGGCGTGCGGCCTGCCGGGCTGCGCCGAGGGCGAGCTGATCGAGCTCGCCAACGGTTGCATCTGCTGCACCGTCGCCGACGACTTCCTGCCGACCATGCGGGCGATCCTCGACCGGCCCGAGCCGCCCGATCACATCGTCATCGAGACCTCCGGCCTCGCGCTGCCGAAGCCGCTGGTCCAGGCGTTCAACTGGCCCGAAGTGCGCACCCGGGTGTCGGTCGACGGCGTCGTCGCCGTGCTCGATGCGCCAGCGGTGGCCGAGGGACGGTTCGCCGCCGACCCGCAAGCGATCGAGTCCCAGCGCCTCGCCGACGACAGCCTCGATCACGATTCGCCGCTCGAGGAGCTCTACGAGGACCAGCTCGCCTGCGCCGATGTGGTGCTGATCAACAAGACCGATCTGCTTAGCGCGGACGCGCTGGAGCGCGTCGTCGCCGATGTCGCGCGCGACATCAGGCCCGGTGTTGGCATCGTACGCACCGCGCACGGCCGCATCGCGCCCGAGGTGCTGCTCGGCCTCGCGGCGGCCGCCGAGGACGACCTCGACGCCCGGAAGTCGCATCACGACGACGAGCCCGAGCACGACCACGACGACTTCGAGAGCTTCGTCGTCGAGCTCGGCCCGATCGCCGAGCCCGCGGCCCTGGCGCGGAGAATCGAGGAGGCGACCGAGATTCACGACATCCTTCGCGTCAAGGGTTTCGCCGACGTTCCGGGCAAGGCCATGCGGCTCGTCGTGCAGGGTGTCGGAAGACGCATCCAGCACTACTACGACCGCGACTGGCGGCCCGGTGAGGCCCGCGCGACGCAACTCGTGATCATCGGCCAGACCGGCCTCGACCGCGACGCGGTCGAGGCCGCGATCGCCGGCTGATGCATCTTCTGGCGGCCCAGCCGGGCGTCGTCTCCGACGGATCGGAAGCCATCGACCTCGGCCAGACGCCAGGCGACGTCGTCGTGCTGTCGGCCGCCGATACCGAGCTCGCGTGCCTCGCCGCCGCGCGCGCGGGCCTCGGCGACGACTTTCCGAGCCTCCGTCTCGCCAACCTCTTGCAGCTCGCCCACAACATGTCGGTCGACGTCTACGTCGACGCGGTCGTCTCCGGCGCGCGGCTCGTCGTTGTCCGCCTGCTCGGCGGCGTCGGCTACTGGCCCTACGGTGTCGAGCGCATCGCCGAGACCTGCCGCGCGAACGGCATCGCGCTCGCCATGCTGCCGGGCGACGACCAGCCCGACGCCGAGCTCGCCCGGATCTCGACCCTGCAGCCCGAGGCTTGTCATCGCCTCTGGCAATACGCGGTCCATGGCGGCGCGGCCAACGCGCGCAATCTGCTGGCCTACGCGGCGACGCTGATCGGCGGCGATGCCGAATGGCGTGAGCCGGCGCCGCTCCTCCGCGCTGGCCTGCACTGGCCGGGCATGGCCGATCCCGATCTCAAAACGTTGCGCGCGCATTGGGTCGAGGACGCGCCGGTGGCGGCGCTGGTGTTCTACCGCGCGCTGGTCCAGGCCGGCGACATGGCGCCGATCGATGCGATGATCGGGGCGCTCGCAGATGCCGGCCTCAACCCGCTGCCGGTGTATCTGCACAGCCTCAAGGAGCCGGTCTCGGCCGAGACCGTCGCCCGCCTGTTCGCCGATGAGCCACCCGACGTGATCTTGAACGCCACCGGCTTCGCCGTCTCGACGCCGGGCGATACGCGCCGCGAATCACCGTTCGACGCGCCCGGCTGCCCGGTCCTGCAGATTGTCTTCGCCGGGCTGACCGAGGACGCATGGCGCGCGGCGCCGACCGGGCTCGCCGCGCGCGACATCGCCATGAACGTCGCGCTGCCCGAGGTCGACGGCCGGGTGTTGGCCCGCGCCGTCGCCTTCAAGTCCGAGGCGCGCTACGACGCGGCGACCCAGACGTCGGTGGTGTCGTACAAGCCGGTTGCCGACCGCGTTCGGTTCGCCGCCCGGCTCGCCGCCGGGTGGGCGCGGCTCGCCCGCGCCGATGCCGACCAACACCGCGTCGCCATCGTGCTCGCCAACTACCCCAACCGCGACGGCCGCCTCGCCAACGGAGTCGGGCTCGACACGCCGGCCGGTACCGTCAACCTGCTGCGGGCGCTCGGCGAGGCGGGCGGGCGCATCGACGGCATGCCCGCCGATGGCGCAGCGCTGATCGCGCTTCTCCAGTCCGGCCCCACAAACGAGGACGATCCTGCCCGGGAAGGCGGCGAGACGCTGGCGCTCGACCGTTACATGGCGGCGCTCGACGAGCTGCCGCGGGCCGCGCGCGATGCGATGTTGGCGCGCTGGGGCGCGCCGGAGGATGATCCGTTCTTCCGGGACGGTGTCTTTCGCCTGCCGGCGCACCGGCTCAGCAATTGCGTCGTCGCGATACAGCCGGCGCGTGGCTACAACATCGACCCCCAGGCGAGCTATCACGATCCCGACCTGGTGCCGCCGCACGGCTATCTCGCGTTCTACGTCTGGCTGCGGCGGGAGTTCGACGCCCACGCCGTCGTCCACATGGGAAAGCACGGCAACCTCGAATGGCTGCCGGGAAAATCGGTGGCGCTGTCGGAGGAATGCTGGCCCGAGATCGCACTTGGCCCGATCCCCCACGTCTACCCGTTCATCGTCAACGACCCGGGCGAGGGCACCCAGGCCAAGCGCCGCGCCGGCGCGGTGATCATCGATCACCTGACGCCGCCGCTGGCGCGCGCCGAGACCTACGGCGATCTCGCCGAGCTCGAGCGGCTGGTCGACGAGTACTACGAGGCGGCGGGCGTCGATCCGCGCCGGCTCGCGATACTGCGTGACGACATCCTCGAGCTGACCCGGCGCAGCGGCCTCGACAAGGATTGCGGCATCGTCGACGACGAGGACGACGCGCCGGCGCTCGCCAAGCTCGACAACTATCTCTGCGAGCTCAAGGAGATGCAGATCCGCGACGGGCTGCATGTGTTCGGCGAGGCGCCCGCGGGCGGGCTGTTGACCAGCCTGCTGGTCGCGCTGGTGCGCTTGCCGCGCGTCGGCGGCGCCTCGCTGATCCGCGCGCTGGCCGGCGATCTCGGGCTCGACGGGTTCGATCCGCTCGATTGCACGCTCGGCGAGAAGTGGTCCGGCGCGCGGCCCGAGCTGCTCGCCGATGGCCCGGCATGGCGCACCAACGGCGATACCGTCGAGCGCCTGGAGCATCTCGCCGAGGCGCTGGTCGAGGGCGCGCGAAAGGTCGATCCCGAGTGGACCGCGACGCGGGCGGTCCTCGACGAGATCGCCACCCGCATCCGGCCCGCTGTCGAGGCGTGCGGCGCGGCGGAGATCGCCGGCGCGCTCGCCGCGCTCGCCGGCCGGTTCGTCGAGCCTGGCCCGTCCGGCGCGCCGACACGGGGCCGGCCCGAGGTGTTGCCGACGGGCCGCAACTTCTATTCGATCGACACGCGGACGGTGCCGACGCCGGCCGCCTGGCGGCTCGGCTGGACCTCGGCGACGCTGCTGATCGAGCGTTACCGTCAGGAGCACGGCGAGTGGCCGAGGCGGATGGCGCTGAGCGCGTGGGGCACTTCCAATATGCGGACGGGCGGCGACGACATCGCCCAGGCGCTCGCGTTGATGGGTGTCCAGCCGGCGTGGGACGGCGGCTCGGGTCGGGTCACCGGCTTCGAGGTCATGCCGTCCTCGGTGCTCGACCGGCCGCGCGTCGACGTGACGTTCCGGCTCTCGGGCTTCTTCCGCGATGCCTTCCCGGCGCAGATCGATCTTCTCGATTCGGCGGTCCGCGCCGTCGCCGCGCTCGACGAGCCGGCCGAGACCAACCCGCTGGCCGCGCGTGTCCGCGAAGACGCGTCCCGGCTCGCCGCCGAGGGGGTCGAGGCGGGAGATGCCGTACGCCGTGCGGCGTTCCGCCTGTTCGGCTCCAAGCCCGGCGCCTATGGCGCGGGGCTCCAGGCGCTGTTCGATGAGCGCGGCTGGGACACCGACGCCGACCTCGCGCGCGCCTATCTCGCCTGGGGCGGCTACGCCTATGGCGCGGGCGCGGCGGGCGCGGCCGAGCACCGCCTGTTCGAAACCCGGCTCGGCGGCGTCGAGGCGGTGGTCCAGAACCAGGACAACCGCGAGCACGATCTCCTCGATTCGGACGACTATTACCAGTTCGAGGGCGGCATGACGGCGGCGGTGCGCACGCTGTCGGGGCGCCAGCCGGCGGTCTATCACAACGACCACTCGCGGCCCGAGAGCCCGCGCATCCGGGCGTTGTCCGAGGAGATCGCCCGCGTCGTCCGCGCCCGGGTGGTCAATCCCAAATGGATCGCGGGCGTGATGCGCCACGGCTACAAGGGCGCCTTCGAGATGGTGGCGACGGTCGATTACCTGTTCGCCTTCGCCGCCTCGGCCCACGCCGTCGAGGACCACCATTTCGATCTGGTGTTCGATGCCTATCTCGGCGATGCCGACGTGCGCGGATTCCTCGAGGACGCCAACCCGGCGGCGCTCCGCGAGATGGCCGAACGCCTCAAGGAGGCGCAGGATCGGGGACTGTGGCGCCCACGCTCCAACACGGCCTATGATGATCTCGCCCGGCTCGCGGGGGGAGAGCGATGACACAGCGGACCCAAGCGGAGCTCGATCGCGCCAACGAGAAATCGCGCAAGCACAAGCAAGCGCGCGATCGCATGCTGGCCGAAAAGACGGTCGAGAAGGGCCTCTTGATCGTCCACACCGGCAAGGGCAAGGGCAAGTCGACGGCGGCGTTCGGGCTGGTGGCGCGCGCCATCGGCAACGGCATGCGCGTCGGCGTCGTCCAGTACGTCAAGGGCAAGTGGGAGACCGGCGAGCGCGTCGTGTTGGAACGCTTCCCCGAACAGGTCACCATCCGCACCATGGGCGAGGGTTTTACTTGGGAGACCCAGGACAAGGCGCGCGACATCGCCGCCGCCGAGAAGGCTTGGGCGGCATCCAAGGAGATGATCGCCGATCCGTCCCTCGACCTGGTGGTGCTAGACGAGCTCAACATCGTTCTGCGCTACGACTATCTCGACCTCGACGAGGTGCTGGCGACGCTCGCCGGCCGGCGCGAGATGCTGCATGTGGTCGTCACCGGGCGCAACGCCAAGCCCGAGCTGATCGAGGCGGCCGATCTGGTGACCGAGATGACCCAGATCAAACATCCGTTCCGCGAGCAGAACGTCCGCGCCCAGAAAGGCATCGAGTTTTGAGCGCTGGCGCGCTGATGCTCCAGGGAACCGGTTCGGACGTCGGCAAGTCGCTGCTGGTGGCGGGGCTGTGCCGCGCGTTGACGCGTCGCGGGCTCTCCGTCCGCCCGTTCAAGCCGCAGAACATGTCGAACAATGCCGCGGTCACCGCCGACGGCGGCGAGATCGGCCGGGCGCAGGCGTTGCAGGCGCGCGCCTGCGGGATCGAGCCGACGACCGATATGAACCCGATCCTCTTGAAGCCGCAGACCGAGATCGGCGCCCAGGTGATCGTCCACGGCCGGGTGCGCGGCAACGCCAGCGCGCGCGCGTATCAGGCGCTGAAGCCCGAGCTGCTGCCTGAGGCGGTGGCGAGCTTCGAGCGCCTCGCCGCCGAGGCCGACGTGGTGCTGATCGAGGGCGCCGGCAGCGCCGCCGAGGTCAATCTGCGCGCCGGCGACATCGCCAACATGGGGTTCGCCTCCGAGGCCGGCGTTCCGGTGGCGCTGGTCGGCGACATCGACCGGGGCGGCGTGATCGCCCAGCTCGTCGGCACCTGGGCGCTGCTGACCGAGGCCGAGCGCGCTCTGGTCCGGGGCTTCGTGGTCAACAAGTTTCGCGGCGATCCGTCGCTGTTCGACACCGGCATGGCCGAGATCGAGAACCGCACCTCGTGGCCGTCGCTCGGCCTGGTGCCCTACTTCGCCGAAGCGCGCCTGCTGCCGGCCGAGGACGCGTTCGCCGTCGAGAGCCGCTCGGCGCGCAAGCCGGACGCGACGGTCCGCGTCGCCGTCCCGGTGTTGTCGCGTATCGCCAACTTCGACGACTTCGATCCGCTGGCCGGCGAGCCCGGCGTCGCCCTCGACATGGTGCCGCCGGGCCGGCCGCTGCCGGCCGATGCCGACCTGATCGTGATCCCGGGCTCGAAGGCGACGCTCGCCGATCTCGCCTTCCTGCGCGAGCAGGGCTGGGACATAGACATCGCCTCGCATTGCCGTCACGGCGGCGCGGTGCTCGGGATCTGCGCCGGGTTCCAGATGCTGGGCGCGCGCGTCGCCGACCCCATGGGCATCGAGGGCCAGCCCGGCGAGGCCGAGGGGCTCGGCCTGCTCGACGTCGACACCGTCCTCGGCGGCGACAAGAGCCTGGTCGTGGTCGCGGGGACCGAGCTCGCATCCGGCGAAGCGGTGCGCGGCTACGAGATGCATGTCGGCGCGACCACCGGGGCGGCGCGCGACCGGCCGATGCTCGACCTTGGCGGCTATGCCGACGGCGCGGTGGCGGACGATGGCCGCGTCATGGGGTGCTACGTCCACGGCCTGTTCGCCGCCGACGGGTTTCGCCGCGCGTTCCTCGCCCGGCTCGGCCACGCCGCTTCCGGCGAGATCGGCTACGAGGCGCGGATCGAATCGGTTCTCGACGGCCTCGCCGACCACCTGGAGGATCACATGGACGTCGCGCGCTGCCTCGCCATCGCCGAAGGCTACAAGGTGAGCGGCAAGGCGACCAGCGCCGCCAGCGCGAAGCCGGCGCGGCGGTAGAGCCAGAGCGCCCGGCGGATGTCGTCCGCGGTCGCGTCCTTGCGGCCGTCGCCCATCCAGGCGTCCTCGACCACCACATCGCCATAGCGCCTCGGCCCGGCCAGAGCGAGGCCGAGCGCGCCCGCCATCGGTGCCTCCTGCCAACCGGCGTTGACCGAGCGGTGACGGGTCGCATCGCGCACCATCGCGCGCAACGCCGCCGGCGCGCGGCCGAGGCCGGCTATGGCGATCAGCGCGCCGGCGATGCGCGCCGGGGCCCAGTTGACCGCGTCGTCGATGCGCGCGCTCGCCCGGCCGAACACGGCATGGCGCGCGTCGCGATGGCCGATCATGCTGTCGAGCGTATTGACCGCCTTGTAGGCGGCGAGGCCGGGCAGGCCGAATACCACGAACCAGAACGCCGGCGCGACGACGCCGTCGGAAAAGTTCTCGGCCAGGGATTCGATCGCCGCGCGGGCGACGCCCGGCGCGTCAAGGCTTTCTGGATCGCGCCCGACGATGTGACCGACCGCCCGCCGCGCGGCATCGAGGTCACGGCCGAGGCCGTCGGCGACCGCGCGGACATGGGTGTCGAGGCTGCGGAACGCGATGAGCGTGCTCGCCAGCACGGCCTCGACGGCCCAGCCGCCGGTAACGTTGCGGAGACCCCATCCGATGGCCCAGCCGATGAGCGCGGCACCAGCAATCACCGCCAGCGTCATCAGTAGGCCGAGTATGAATCGGACCCCGTCGGCGGCGCTCGGACGGTTGAGATGCGTCTCCAGCGTATCGATTAGCCGGCCGAGCGCGGCGACCGGGTGCGCGATCCGGCGGTAGAGCGCCGGCGGATCACCCAATGCGGCATCGATCGCGAGCGCCAACAGCAGTATGATCAAGGGGTGGACGGCGTGCGCGGTCTCGGGGTACCACGGAGCAAGCATGTTCCGAACATGAAGACACCGGCCGGGTGCGTCAATCCGGCGAACACGAGGGCGGCGATGACGGACCAGACAGGCATCATGCTGTGCGGCCACGGCAGCCGCGACGTCAATGCCGTTGCCGAGTTCGAGACCCTGGCGGCGCGGGTCCGCGAGCGCCTGCCGGGACGCGACGTGGAGTTCGGCTTCCTCGAGTTCGCGCGCCCGATCATCCGCGACGGGCTCGACAAGCTGCGCCGGCGCGGCGCGACCGACGTGCTGGCGGTGCCGGGCATGCTGTTCGCCGCCGGCCACGCCAAGAACGACATTCCGTCCGTACTCAACACCTACCAGGCGCAGAACCCCGGTATGACGATCCGATACGGCCGCGAACTTGCGGTCGATCCAAAGCTGCTGCGCGCCGCCGGCGCCCGCGTCGACGAGGCGCTGGAGCGTGTCGGCAACGGCGTCGGACGCCACGACACGCTGCTGATGGTGGTCGGGCGCGGCACCTCGGATTCGGACGCGAATTCGAACATCTCCAAGGTCACGCGGCTGTTATGGGAGGGCTTCGGCTTCGGCTGGGGCGAGACGTCGTATTCGGGCGTCACCTTCCCGCTGGTCGAGCCCGGCCTCGAGCATGCCGCCAAGCTCGGCTATCGCCGCATCATCGTGTTCCCGTACTTCTTGTTCACCGGCATTCTGGTCAAGCGGATCTATGATTCGACCGATCTGGTGGCCGCGCGCCATCCCGACATCGAGTTCGTCAAGGCGCCCTATCTCAACGATCACCCCCTGGTGGTCGAGGCCTTTCTCGACCGCATCGAGGAGATCGTCGCCGGCACCAACGTCATGAACTGCCAGATGTGCAAGTACCGCGACCGGATCCTCGGCTTCGACGACGAGGTCGGCCTCGCCCAGGCAAGCCACCACCACCATGCCGAGGGGATCGGCACCGACGCCGACAAAGGCCACGATCATCATGGGCATAATCACGATCACAATCACAATCACAATCATGATCACGGCCATCACCCCTATCCCCACGCCGACCACCCGCACGGCCCGGTGACCTTGCGGCGCGATCCGGCCGCGGAATGATCAAGGATGCGCAAACCGTGATCTTCCGTTCCCACACCTTGCAGACCTTGACGAAACGCCAGCGACCGCTCGCTATAGCCCCCTCTCCCCTTGCGGGAGAGGGCTGGGGTGAGGGGGTTATTGAAAAGTTGCCGCCGAAGGCGGCTCAAAATCCCTTGAGCCATAATCGATCGACACGGATTCTTTTTTGGCGGACTTCGTCCGCACCCCTCACCCCAACCCTCTCCCGCAAGGGGAGAGGGAGCTGTAGCGAGCGGGTGCCCGGGGCCTCGGAATCTCCGGGCGACCGATGACCGGGTATCTCCGCGATCCGGAGGAGATCTATCGCCGCTCGTTCGCGACCGTCCGTGCCGAGACCGATCTGGGCGGGCTGCCACCCGATATCGCCGATGTTGCCGTGCGCCTGATCCACGCCTGCGGCATGACGGATATCATCGCCGATCTCGCGTTCGGCGGCGACGTGGCGCGATGCGCCCGGCGCGCGCTGGCGGCCGGGGCGCCGGTGATCTGCGATGTCCGCATGACTGCCGACGGCATCATCCGCACCCGGCTGCCGGCGGCGAACGACGTGGTCTGCGAGATCGGCGCGGCGGAGACGTCACGGATCGCCGAGCAATCGTGCACGACCCGCTCGGCCGCGGCGGTCGAGCTGTGGCGGCCGCTTCTCGCCGGTGCCGTCGTCGCCATCGGCAACGCGCCGACGGCGTTGTTCCGCCTGCTCGAGATCTTGGCCGACGGCGCGCCGGCACCGGCTGCGATCCTCGCCTTCCCGGTCGGATTCGTTGGCGCCGCCGAATCCAAGGAAGCCTTGATCGAGAGCGGCCACGGCGTCCCGTATCTGACGCTACGCGGCCGGCGCGGCGGCAGCGCGCTCGCCGCCGCCGCGGTCAATGCGCTTTCCGGAGACGCCGCGTGACCCGGCGCTGGCTCAGCGTCGTCGGCATCGGCGAGGACGGCCTCGACGGTCTCGCGCCGGCGGCGCGGGCGCTGGTCGACCAGGCCGACGTGCTGGTCGGCGGGGTCCGCCACGTCGACATGCTGGCGAACGACGGACGCGAGCGATTGACTTGGCCGCGCGGCGCGCTGACCGACCTGATTCCCGAGATCAAGGAACGAAATGACCGCGCCGTCTGTGTCCTGGCGACCGGCGATCCGATGTTTTACGGCATCGGTGTCAAGCTGGCGGGCCATATCGCGGCCGAGGAGATGACGGTCGTGCCGTCGCCGTCAGCCTTCGCGCTCGCCTGTGCCCGGCTCGGCTGGCCTAGGGCCGAGGTCGAGACCCTGAGTTTGCACGGCCGTCCGCCGGCGCTGGTCGAGAGCTACATCCAGCCGGGCGCCCGGCTCGTGATCCTGAGCGACGGCGCCGAGACGCCGGGGACGGTCGCGGAGATCCTGCGTGCGCGCGGCTATGGCGCGAGCCGGCTCACCGTGCTGGAGCACATGGGGGGTGTGCGCGAGCGCACCCTGGCGGGCCTCGCCGATGACTGGGCGGTGGCCGACGTGGCGCCGTTCAACACACTAGCGGTCGATTGCGTCGCTACGCCGGATGCGGCACTTCTTCCCCGCGTGCCCGGCCTGCCGGACGACGCCTATCGCCACGACGGCCAGCTCACCAAGCGCGAGGTGCGGGCGGCGACGCTGGCGGCATTGGCGCCGGTGCCGGGCCAGCGCCTGTGGGACGTCGGCGCCGGCGCGGGCTCGGTCGCCATCGAGTGGATGCGCGCCCATCCGACCTGCGCCGCCATCGCAATCGAGCGCGATCCCGATCGGGTGCGTATGATCGCCGACAACGCGACTTCTCTCGGAGCGCCGAAACTCGACGTCGTCGCGGGCGAGGCGCCGGCGGCGCTCGACGGCCTCGCGCCGCCTGATGCCGTTTTTGTCGGCGGCGGCGCGGCCGCGCCGGGGCTCATGGAGGCGTGCTGGCGGGCGCTCGCGCCGGGTGGGCGTCTGGTCGCCAACGCCATCACCGTCGAGGGCGAGGCGACACTCTACCGCTGGCGCGCCGAGACCGGCGGATCACTGACCCGCATCGCGGTCTCGCGCGCCGAGCCGGTCGGCGGTTTCGCCGGCTGGCGCGCGCTTGCCCCGGTCACCCAACTGACGGTAGTCAAGTCATGACAGGTACCCTTTACGGCCTCGGCGTCGGCCCCGGCGATCCCGAGTTGATCACGCTCAAGGCGCTCCGCATCCTGCGTGCCGCGCCCGTCATCGCCTACCCCGCGCCGGACGACGGTGACAGCCTGGCGCGGAGCATAGTCGCGGAACACCTGCCGGGCGGGCAGACCGAGGTTCCGATCCGCATGCCGATCCTCACCGACCGGTTTCCGGCCCAGGACGTTTACGACGGCGCGGCCGAGGAGATCGGCGGGCACCTCGATGACGGACGCGACGTCGCCGTCGTGTGCGAGGGCGATCCGTTCTTCTATGGCTCGTTCATGTATCTGTTCGCCCGCTTGGTCGAGCGGTTTCCGGTCGAGGTCGTCCCTGGCGTCTCGTCGCTCACCGCCTGCTCGGCGGTGCTCGGCGCGCCGCTGGCGGCGCAGAACGACGTGCTCGCCGTCCTGCCCGCGCCGCTGGCCGTCGAAGAGCTCGCCCGGCGGCTCAGCGAGGTCGATGCGGCGGCCATCATCAAGATCGGCCGCCATTTCGCCAAGGTGCGGGACGTGTTGTGCACCATGGGCCTGGAGGATCGCGCGCGCTATGTCGAGCGCGCCACCATGTCGAGCCAGCGAATCCTCACCCTCGACGAGGTGGCGGAGGACACGGCGCCGTATTTCTCCATGATCCTGGTCCATCGCCGCGCCGAAGCCTGGCGATGAGCGGCAAGACCGCCATCGTTGTGCTCGGGCCGGGCGGAATGGAGACGGCGCGGAGCGCCGCCCAGGCGATCCCTGGTGCGCGCATTCACGGGCTCGCACGGAGGGTGGACGATGCCGACGTTGCGTTCGGCGACACCGCCGAATATCTGCGCGAGCTCTTCGATTCCGACACCGCGATCGTCGGGGTGTGCGCGGCGGGTATCCTGATTCGTGCACTGGCTCCGGCGCTCACCGACAAGTCCGCCGAGCCGCCGGTATTGGCGCTCGCCGAGGACGGCGGCGCGGTGGTGCCGCTATTGGGTGGACATCGGGGTGCCAACGAGCTGGCGCGCACTCTCGCGCAATGCTTCGCGACCGATGCCGCGATCACCACGGCGGGCGATCTGCGCTTCGGGGTTGCGCTCGACGACCCGCCGCCGGGCTGGACGCTCGCCAACCCGGAGGACGCCAAGGCGTTCATGGCCGAGATGCTGGCCAGCAAAACGGTCCGTATCGAGGGCGAGGCGCCGTGGCTCGCCGATGCGGCGCTCGACTGTGACGACGCCGGGTCTCTCACCATCACGGCGACCGAGCATAGGGTGAAGGGGTCGACGACCCGGCTGGTCTATCACCCGGCGACACTGGCGCTCGGCATCGGCTGCGAGCGCGGCGCCGAATCCGAAGAGGTCTCCGCCCTGGTGCGCGAGACGCTGGCCGCTTCCGACCTGGCCGAGGCCGCGGTCGCCACCGTGGTCTCGATCGATCTCAAGGCGGACGAGCCCGCGGTGCTTGCCGTCGCCGGGTCACTCGGCGTACCGGCCCGGTTTTTCGACGCGGCGACGCTCGAGGCCGAGACGCCGCGCCTCGCCAACCCATCGGAGGCCGTGTACCGCGCCGTCGGCTGTCACGGCGTCGCCGAGGGCACCGCGCTCGCCGCCGCCGGTCCAAATGCCGAGTTACTCGTCGCCAAGACAAAATCGCCCCGCGCGACATGCGCCATTGCCCGCGCGCCAGGCCCGATCGACGCCATGGCCGTCGGCAAGCCGCGCGGCTGGATCGGCATTGTCGGCACCGGGCCCGGCTCGGCCGAATGGCTGACGCCCGAGGCGGCGGCGATGCTGGCGCGCGCCACCGAGGTGGTCGGCTACGGCCTCTATCTCGATCTCGTCGGCGAGCGGATCGCCGGAAAGACACGGCACGAATTCCCGCTCGGCGAGGAGGAGGCGCGCGTCCGTCATGCCCTCGACCTCGCCGCCCAGGGCCGCGAGGTGGCGCTGGTGTCGTCGGGCGATCCCGGTATCTATGCCATGGCGTCGCTCGTGTATGAGCTGATCGACCGCGAGGACCGCGCCGACTGGCGCCGTCTCGACGTCGTGACCGCGCCCGGGATCAGCGCGCTACAGGCCGCCGCCGCCCGCATCGGCGCGCCGCTCGGCCACGACTTCTGCGCCATCTCACTGTCGGATCTGATGACCCCTTTTTCGGTGATCGAGCGCCGTGTCCGGGCTGTCGCCGAGGCCGATTTCGTGATTGCGTTCTACAACCCGGCATCCCGGCGGCGCGACTGGCAGCTCGCCCGCGCGCGCGACATCCTGCTCGATCATCGGCCGCCGGCGACGCCGGTCGTCCTCGCGCGCAATCTCGGGCGCGACGGCGAACAGATCCGCGTGACGACGCTCGAACGCCTCGATCCGGCTTCGGTCGACATGCTGACGGTAATCCTGGTCGGCTCGTCCGAGACTAGGGCCGTCGCACGCGCCGACGGTAGCGCCTGGGTCTACACCCCGCGTGGCTATGGCGACGCGACCGCCTCGGAGACGGCGTCGTGACGGTTCACTTCATCGGAGCCGGGCCGGGCGCGGCCGACCTGATCACGGTGCGCGGCCGCGACCTGATCGCGCGCTGTCCGGTCTGCCTCTATGCCGGATCGCTGGTGCCGGAAGAGGTCATCGCCCATGCCCCCGAAGGCGCAAGGGTGATCGATACCGCGCCGCTGACCCTCGACGAGATCATCGCCGAGATCGAGGCCGCCCATGCGCTCGGCGACGACGTCGCCCGGGTGCACTCGGGCGATCCCTCGCTCTACGGCGCCATCGCCGAGCAGATGCGCCGTCTTCGCGCGCTCGAAATCCCTTATGACGTGACGCCCGGCGTCCCCGCTTTCGCCGCCGCCGCCGCCGCGCTCGGCACCGAGCTCACGCTCCCCGGCGTCGCCCAGACGGTGGTCCTGACGCGAACCGCCATGAAGGCGTCCGCCATGCCCGACGGTGAGGATCTCGAGACGCTTGCCCGAACCGGGGCGACGCTCGCGATCCATCTCTCGGTGCGCAACCTGCGAAAGGTGACGGCCGAGCTCACGCCGCACTACGGCGCCGACTGCCCTGTTGCCGTGGTCTACCGCGCGAGCTGGCCGGACGAGCAAGTCATCCGGGGCACGCTGGCCGATATCCGCGACAAGGTGCGCGCCGCCAAGATCACCCGAACGGCGTTGATCCTGGTCGGCCGCGTGCTCGACGATGACGGGTTTGCGGATAGCGCGCTCTACGACCCGGATCACGTTCACGTTCTGCGACCACGCCGGAAGGCATAGTCGAGCCGCGCTTCGAGCCAATCGATCGCCGCGTCGATGGTCTCGACCCCTTCGGTGTCCGGTAACGGCGGACGTTGGACCATGACCACCGGCAGGCCGAGCGAGCGCGCGGCGGCGATCTTCGCGTAGGTCGCGTCTCCACCGGCGTTCTTGGTCGCAAGGCAGTCGATGCGGTGATCCCGCATCAGCCGCTTCTCGCCGTCGATTTCGAACGGCCCGCGCGCGATGACGATCTCTCCGTCGGCGATGTCGGGCCGTCCGTCCGAAACTTCCATGATCCGAACCAGCAACCACAAATCGGCCCGCCCCTCGAACGGGTTGATCTCGCCGCGCCCGACGGTGACGAAGACGCGGCGTCCGTGGTCGCCGACCACCCCGGCGGCGTCGGCGACCGTATCGACCTCGACCCAGTGGTCGCCCGCCTGACGCCGCCATTCGGGGCGGCGCAGCGTGAGCAGCGGTCGCGCAGCGCCATCACATGCCGCGATGGCGTTGGCGGTGATCTGGGCCGCGAACGGGTGGGTCGCGTCGATGACCAGGTCGATTACGTTGTCGCGCAGATAATCGGCCAGTCCGTCCGGTCCGCCGAAGCCGCCGACGCGGAGATCGCCCTCGGGGGTTCGCGGGTTCCGGGTGCGCCCCGCGAGTGACGAGACCACGGTGAGGCCGGGCAGCTCGGCGGCGCGCGCGGCCAGCGCGATGGCGTCGCCGGTGCCGCCGAGAATCAGCAGGCGGCGCTCAGCCATCGGCGCGCCCGACCAGTCGTCCGCCCCGGTCGTAGGCCAGCACCTCGACGGCGGTCGTGCCGTCGAGCACATCGAGCGCCGTCGTGCGGGCGCGCACTGCGATGGCATCGCCGAGCGCTAGCCCCGCCGCGTCGGCGATCCCGAGGGCGGCGCCGGCGCTGCCGGCCGCGCGGAACCGGGCGGCGAGGGCGTCGGCGGCGCCGATCTCCGCCGCTACACCCGCGAGCCAGTCGAGATCGACCTGGCTGCGCCCGGAATGCAGGTCGAGATGGCCTTGGGCCAGCTTGCACAGCTTGGCGAACCCGCCGCCGATGGTCAGGCGCGGTATGGGGTGGCGGCGCAGGTATTTGAGCATGCCGCCGGCGAAGTCGCCCATGTCGATCATGGCGTGGTCGGGCAGGCCGTGGCGCGCCTGAACGGCGCGCTCCGACGTCGCGCCGGTGCAGCCGGCGACATGACCGAGGCCGGCGGCGCGGGCGACGTCGATGCCGCGATGGATCGAATGGATCCAGGCCGAGCACGAATAGGGCACCACGACGCCCGTAGTGCCGAGGATCGACAGCCCGCCGGTGATGCCGAGGCGCGGGTTCCAAGTCTTGGCCGCCAGCGCCGCGCCGCCCGGCACCGAGATCTCGATCTCGATGTCGCCGGCATCGCCATATTCGGCGGCGAGCGCCGCGACAGCTTCCGTCATCATCGCCCGCGGCGCCGGGTTGATCGCGGGCTCGCCGACATCGAGCGGCAGTCCGGGCCGCTCGACCGTGCCAACACCCTCGCCGCCCCGGAAGACGACGCCCGAGCCGGGCGTCCGGCGGCGGACGGTCGCGACGACTAGCGCGCCATGGGTTACATCGGGATCGTCGCCCGCATCCTTGACGATGGCTGCCATCGCGTAGCCCTCGCCCAGCGCCTCGCGGGCGAGCGCGAATGCCGGCTGCTCGCCCTTGGGCAGCTCAACGGTCACGGGGTCGGGGAAGTCGCCGGTCAACAGCGCCGTGTAGGCCGCCCGCGTTGCCGCAGCAGCACACGCCCCCGTCGTCCAGCCGCGTCTCAGCGGCGCTTCCGGTTTGCGCGTCATCGCGTCCTTATAGCGCAAATCGCGGCCAATGGCGGACGCCCTTGCGTTCGCTAGGCGGCCGGCGTGGGGTGTGATAACAACGCATCGTGGACAATCTGAGCTTCCAGCTTCCTGAATTCGAGCCCGGCCGGGTGTTGGAATCCGACCCCCTGGGCACGCGCGCGGGCTGAGGCCGACATGGCCGGTGTCCCCGGGTTGATCATCGCCGCACCGAGCTCGGGCTCGGGCAAGACGACGGTGACGCTCGGTCTGTTGCGCCACCTCCAGCGCAGCGGCGTCCGCGTTACGCCGTTCAAGGTCGGCCCGGACTACATCGACCCCGCGTTCCACGCCGCCGCCTGCGCGCGCGAGTCCTTGAATCTCGATGCATGGGCCATGCGCCGCGAGACCTTCATGGCCGTCGCCTCGTCGGTCGCGACCGAGGCCGACATCGTCGTCGGCGAGGGCGTGATGGGGCTGTTCGACGGCGCGGCCGACGGCACGGGCTCGACCGCCGACGTATCGCGCCTGACCGGCTGGCCCGTAGTCCTGGTGGTCGATGCCGCCCAGCAGGGCGCGAGCGCCGCGGCCGCTGTCCATGGCTTCGCGAGCTTTCGGGACGACGTCGCGGTCGCCGGTGTGGTGTTCAACCGCGTCGGCAGCGAAGGCCATCGCCGTATCCTGGTCGAAGCGGCGGAGCCGCTCGGCATTCCCGTCCTCGGCTGCATCCCGCGCACGCCGGATCTCGCGCTGCCGGAGCGCCATCTCGGGCTGGTGCAGGCGAGCGAGCATGACGGGTTGGCCGCGCTGCTCGACGCCATCGCCGACCTGATCGCTCGGCATCTCGACGTCGGGCGGATGCGCGACATCGCGCGGCCGTCGTCGGTCGGCGATCCCGGCGAGCACGCCGCGCTGGCGCCGCTCGGGGCGCGCATCGCGCTGGCCCGCGACGACGCGTTCCGCTTCGCCTATCCGCACGTGCTCGATTCCTGGCGGCGGGCGGGTGCCGAGATCGTCCCGTTCTCGCCGCTCGCCGACCAGGCGCCGGATCGGGCGGCCGACGCGATCTATCTGCCGGGCGGATATCCCGAGCTTCACGCCGGCCATCTCGCCGCCAACGCCGCATTCCTCGATGGGCTTCGCTCGGCGGCGGAGCGCGGCGCCGTGGTCTACGGCGAATGCGGCGGCTACATGGTGCTGGGGCGGGGGCTGACCGACGCCGACGGCGCACGCCACGCCATGGCCGGGCTGTTACCGCTCGAAACGTCATTCGAGGAACCCGCGCTGCATCTCGGCTATCGCGCTCTTGGTCTATTGGTCGATGGCCCGCTGGGTTCGGGTGGGACGAGCTTCCGGGGCCACGAGTTCCACTACGCCACGACCCTCGGCAAGGATTCCGCCGAGCCGCTGTTCGCGGCCCGCGACGCGCGCGGCACCGGTCTCGGAAAGGTGGGACTCCGGGTCGGACGCACGGCCGGGTCGTTCATCCACCTGGTCGACCGCGCGTGACGTCTCGGCCGCCTACTCCCTCAGCTTGAAGCGCTGGATCTTGCCGGTCGCGGTCTTGGGCAGCTCTTCGACGAAGTTGAACCAGCGCGGATACTTGTAGTGGTCGAGGCCGTCGCGGCAGTGCGCGCGCAGCGCCGCATCCAGCGCCTCGCCGGCGTCGGCGGCGTCGTTGAGCACGACCCACGCCTCGGGCTTGATCAGCTGGTTCTCGTCGCGGCGGCCGACGACGGCGGCTTCGAGTACCTTGTCGTGCTCGATCAGCCGGGCCTCGATCTCGAACGGCGAGCACCACAGCGCGCCGACCTTGAGCATGTCGTCGCCGCGCCCGCAGTTGATGAACCAGCCGTCCTCGTCCTGGTAATACATGTCGCCGGTATTGAGCCAGCCGTCGTCAAGCATGGTGGAAGCGGTCTTCTCCGGATTGTTCCAGTAGTACTTGGCGGTCGAGCCGCCGCGAACATGGACGGTGCCGATCTCGCCTTGTGCGACCGGGTTGCCGTCCTCGTCGACCATGCGGATCTCGTAACGCGGTAGGACGCGGCCCGACGAGCCCGGTTTGTGGTCCGCGACCGTGTTGCCGATGAACACGTGGAGCGCCTCGGTCGAGCCGAGCCCGTCGAGGATCATGGTGCCGGTCTTGTCCTGCCAGCGCCGGAACACGTCGCCCGGCAGCGCCTCGCCGGCCGAGATGCAGAGCCGGATCGACGAGGTGTCGGGGCTCGCGTTTTCCAGGTAGAGGAGCTGCTGGGCGTAGAGCGTCGGCACGCCGAAGTAGATCGTCGGGCGCAACTGCTCGATGATCTCGAACGCCATCTCGGGGCTCACCCGGCGGTCACTCAGGATGATGGTGCCGCCGAGCCACAACGGAAACGTCAGCGCGTTGCCGAAGCCATAGGAATGGAACAGCTTGGAGACTGAGAAATAGCTGTCATCCTCGCCGAGACCCGCGGTCTCGGCGGCGAAGCACTGGCCGGTATAGACCATGTCCTTGTGGCCGTGGACGACGCCCTTGGGATTCCCCGTCGAGCCCGAGGAATAGAGCCAGAAGCAGTCGTCGTCGGGGGCGGCGGGCGCGGGCGCGAGCTCGGCCGAGGCCTCGGCCATCAGCGAGGCGAACGAGTCGGCGCCCGTGGTGGTCATCACGTGGCCCGGACGATGGCCGGCCTGTTCGAGCGCGGGCAGGATCATCTCGGCGAACTCGGGGCTGTAGATCAGCGCGGCGCACGCCGAATCGCCGATCAGGTAGGTGTAGTCCTGGACCCGGAGCATGGTGTTGACCGGCACCGGCACCGCACCCGCCTTGATCGCGCCGAAGAACAGATATAGGAATTCGGGGCAATCCTTGACCATCATCAGGACCCGCTCACCGGGCCCGACGCCGAGGTCCCTGAGCGCGTTGCCGCAGCGGTTGACCCGCTCGGCGAGCTCGGCGTAGCTGACCTCCTCGTCGATGGTGCGAATGGCCGCCTTGGCGCCTCGCCCGTCGTCGAGGTGACGATCGATGAACGGCACCGCGACGTTGAAAACCGGCGCGACCCGGATCGCCGCCGGTGATTCCGAACGGTCCAATTCGACGGTGTGATCGCGCATTCCCGGATTCCTCGAAGCCTGTTTCACTTGCGCCATTCTGATCGGTCGGGCGCGGCGCGGCAAGCAGGGCGAGCGCAACAGCGGCACAGTTGACGCGCATGGCAAAATAGCTACATTCCGAAGCGACGGTGCGCCGCCCTGCCTCCCCTCCAACACCCTGCCGCGCAGGCCAGACTGGTTGGCTCCGGCGGTCGGGATCGGGGCGAGGGACGGCGCACAAACGGGCCGACGGCAACAGCCGCGGCAGGGATGGGACGATGCAAGCGACCAGTGAAAACGGTAAATTCGTCGGCCAGGCCATTGAGCGGGTCGAGGACGAGGCGCTGCTGCGCGGCGTCGCGCACTACGCCGACGACTATGCGACGCGCGTCGACACGCATCACGCCGCGATCCTGAGATCACCCCACGCCCACGCCGAGATCGTCTCGATCGACACCTCGAAGGCGCTGGCCCAGCCCGGCGTGGTCGCGGTGATCACGGGAGAGGACATCAAGAAGTACTCCGATGCGTTCCTCAACGTGATCAAGGTTCCCGGCATGAACCTGTGGTCGCTGTCGACCGACCGGGTGCGCTACGTCGGCGAGGCCGTGTGCTGCGTCGTTGCCAAGGACCGCTATCTGGCCGAGGACGCGCTCGATTACATCGAGGTCGAGTACAACCTCCTCCAGCCGGTGGTCGATCCGGTCTTCGCGGCGAGCGAGGAAGCGCCCCACATCCACCCCGAGGCCGGCCCCAACATCATGTCGGAGCGTAAGTACTCCTACGGCGATCCTGACAAGGCGTTCGCCGAGGCCGACCATGTGACCGACCTCACCATCGACTTCCCGCGCAACTCGCACACGCCGATGGAAACCTTCGTCGTCTGTGCAGAGTATCACGCGGGCGAGGCCTACTACGACGTGCTGTCGAACTTCCAGGGACCGTTTTCGGTCCATCCGGTGATGTGCCGTGCGCTCCGCATCCCCAACGCCAAGCTGCGTTTGCGCACGCCGGCGATCTCGGGCGGCGGGTTCGGCATCAAGGTCGCGATCTTCCCCTACATCGTGCTGATGAGCATCGCTTCCCGCATCACCGGCAAACCGGTCAAGTGGGTCGAGGACCGGCTCGAGCATCTGGCGTCGGCGACGGCCGCGCCCAACCGCGTCGTCCACCTTCAAGCCGCCGCCACCAAGGACGGCCGCGTCACCGGATTCAAGTTCCACCAGATCGACGACTACGGCGCCTACCTGCGCGCACCCATGCCGGGCCCGCTGGTCCGCATGCACGGCGTCATGACCGGCGCCTACGACATCAAGAACCTCTTCATCCGCAACCAGTTGGTGATGACCAACAAGTGCCCGTCGGGCATGGTCCGCGGCTTCGGCGGCCCGCAGCTCTACTACGCCATCGAACGCGTGATGCACCGCATCGCCATCGAGCTCGACCTCGATCCGCTCGAGGTGATCCGCAAGAACCTGGTGCCGGCAGGCGCGATGCCCTACCACTGCGCGGCTGGCGCGCAGCTCGATTCCGGCGATTATCCGAAGGCCCTCGACATGGCGGTCGAGGACGGCGGCCTCGCGGAGATCCTGCGCCGGCGCGACAAGGCGCGCGACGAGGGCCGCATCTACGGCATCGGCTACGCCGCCGTGGTCGAGCCGACCCAGTCCAACATGGGCTACATCACCAACATGCTGACCAAGGAGGAGCGCGCCCAGAAGGACCCGACCTCGGGCGCGACCTCGATGGCGTCGATCAACGTCGATCCGTTCGGCGGCGTCACCGTGACCTCCGACACCACGCCGCAGGGCCAGGGCCACGCCACCGTCTTGTCGCAGATCGTCGCCGACCAGCTAGGGCTCGAAATCGCCGACATCACCTGCAACCTCGAGATCGACACCCAGAAGGACGGGTGGTCGATCGCCGCCGGCAGCTATTCGTGCCGGTTTTCGGCGGGTCCCGCGGTCGCGACCCAGGTCGCCGCCAAGAAGATCCGCGACAAGCTGTCGCGCATCGCCGCCCAGAACCTCAACGTGCCGGTCGATCAGGTCGAGTTCGCCAACCGCAAGGTGTTCGCCCGCGACAACCCGGACAATTCCATCAGCTTCAACCGTGTCGCCGGTGTCGCCCATTGGTCGCCCCGGCGCCTGCCCGAGGGCATGGACGCGGGCGTCTACGAGACCGGTGTCTGGTCGCCACCCGAGCTCACGCCGCCGGACGACGAGGACCGCATAAACACGTCCTTGACCTACGGCTTCAACTTCGACTTCTGCGGCATCGAGATCGACCGAGACACGGGCGAGGTCAGGGTCGACCACTACGTCACCGTCCATGACGCCGGCAAGATCATGAATCCGCTGATCGTCGACGGCCAGATCCTGGGCTCGTTCACTCATTCGATCGGCTCGACGCTCTATGAGGAGTTCGTCTACGGCGAGGACGGCAGCTTCAAGACCGGCACGTTCGCCGATTACCTGGTGCCGACGGCCTACGAGGTGCCGGAGCCCATCATCCTGCACATGGAATCACCGACACCGCTGACGCCCTTGGGGGCCAAGGGTGTCGGCGAAGGCAACTGCATGTCGACGCCGGTCTGCATTGCCAACGCGGTGTGCGACGCCCTCGACATCGAGAACATCAAGCTGCCGCTGTTCCCGTCCAAGATCTCGGCGCTGATGCACGGCGAGGAGAAGCCGCCGCCCGACAAGCCGGCCGCCGAGGAAACGGCGGTGGAGCCGGCCAAGGGCGCGGGCCGCGCGCTGGAGGGCTCGGGCGAGACCTTCGTGCCGGCGGCGCCCCGGATGGTGTGGGACACGCTGCTCGATCCGGAAAAACTCGCCGCCGTGATTCCGGGATGCCACAGCCTCGATCTGGTATCGGAGAATTCATACACCGCCGAGGTCAGCCTCGGCGTCGGGCCGGTGCGCGGACGCTTCCATGCGACGGTCGATCTGTCCGACCTGGACGCGCCCAACGCGGCGACCCTGTCGGGTGGCCTCACCGGCCCACTCGGCGCGTCAAGAGGCTCGGGCCGGGTGCGGCTCGAAGGCCGTGACGGCGGTACCAACGTCACCTACGACTACTCCGTCGAGATCAGCGGCAAGGTCGCTGCCGTCGGCGGTCGCATGCTGGAAGGCGCATCGCGCGTCATCGTCGGTCAGTTCTTTCAGCGCCTCGTCGCCCAAGTCGGGGGGCCGGAAACGACGGGCACGGCGCCCCCACCCGCAACACCCGCGACACAGCCTTCGCTGTGGCAACGCCTGCTTTCCATGCTGGGGATCAAGTAGATGAAACCGCGCGCATTCGACTACGTCCGCGCCGAAACGCTCGACGAGGCGCTTGGCGCGCTCGCCGACGGCGGCGAGGATGCCAAGGTTCTCGCCGGTGGCCAGTCGCTGGTCGCCATTCTCAATTTTCGCCTCGCCGAGCCGAGCGTGCTGGTCGACATCAACCGCATCGCCGAGCTGTCCAACATCAAGGCCGACGGCGACATGATCGAGATCGGCGCCGCCGTGACCCAGGCTCAGCTTCAAGACTGGCCCGAGCTCGGCGACAAGGCACCGCTGCTGGCCGGGGCGATCCCGTATCTGGGGCATTTCCAGACCCGCAACCGGGGCACCGTGTGCGGCTCGCTCGCGCACGCCGATCCGTCGTCCGAGCTGCCGCTCTGCCTGGCGACGCTGGGCGGCGAGGTGGTGCTGCGCTCGACCTCGGGCACGCGCACCGTGAAGGCGGCGGACTTCCAGATCGGCATGCTGTCAACGGCGCGGCGCGTCGACGAGATCGTCGTCGCGGCGCGCTATCCGGCCAAGCGCGCCGGCGAGGGCTTCGCGTTCACCGAGATGGCGCAGCGGCGTGGCGACTTCGCCATCGTCGCCGTCGCCGCGACGGCCCGGAACGGCACCGTCAGGCTCGGCGTCGGCGGCGTTGCCGATGCGCCGGCGGTGCGCGAGTGGGACGGGCTCGAGGGCGACGCGCTGGACGATGCGCTCAACGCTATGGCCTGGGATCTCGGGGGTTACGACGACATACATGCGACGGCGCGCTACCGCCGCGAGCTGGTCCGCCGGCTCGGACGCCGCGTCATCGAGGAGGCCAAATCATGCCGAAGCTGAACCAGGGCGCGCGCTACGCCGTCAACTTCACCCTCAACGGAAAGCCGGCGAGCGGCCACGCGGAGCCGCGCATGCTGCTGACCGACTTCCTGCGTCAGGAGCTCGGCGTGACCGGCAACCATGTCGGCTGTGAGCACGGCGTGTGCGGGGCGTGTACCGTCAGAATCGAGGGCAAGTCGCAGCGCGCATGTCTGACCTTCGCGGTCCAGGTCGAGGGCCGCAACGTCGAGACCGTCGAGGGCCTCGCCGGGCTAGAGGGCGATCTGACCGACCTGCAGCTCGCCTTCCGCAAGCACCACGCGTTGCAATGTGGCTATTGCACGCCGGGAATTTTGATGTCGACGGTCGACTACCTGGAGCGCCACCCCGATCCCACCGAGGAAGAGGTGCGCGACATGCTGTCGGGCCATCTGTGTCGCTGCACCGGCTATGTCGGCATGGTCCGCGCCATCCTCGACGTCGCGCAACAGCGCAACGCGGCGGCGGCGGAGTAACGGGGCGCACACCAGATCGGCGAGGATAATCGCCTACAATTTCGGTTCGGGTCGGCCGGAAGGGATCCGGCGACTCGGTTCAGCGCGTCTTGCGGATGAAGGTCGCGGCGTAGTACGGGGCGCCGTCGAACAGCTCGACCGAGGCGCCGGTGTCTTCAACTACCACGAACCTGTGGCGGCCGATGGGGCCCTCGATGGCATAGCCCTGCTCGCCCAGGCGGCGCCGGTGATACTCCATCGCCGCCGGCGTGAACTCCTTGGCGATGACGGTCACGCGTTCGTCCTGCCCGTCGTCGGTCTCGCTCTCGATGGTCGCGTCTGCGGTTTCGCTCATTTTAGGGCCTCCTATGGCGGCATGGCATCTCCATGATGCCGCCAACATGGTGAACAAAGTGTTGCGGCGGAGGATCAGCTCTCGTCCGCCGCCCCCAGCAAGCGCGGTCGGATGTCATCGAAACGCCACACATGGGGCGTTGCGTTGGTTTCCGGAACCGCGCTCGGCGGCTCGTCGATCGCCTCCCACGGGAGGCAAAGACCGTACGGACCGAGCCTCTCGTAGAAGGCGGGCCGTTATGGGCTCGGCATCAGCGATTCCCGTGCGCCGGCGGATTTCCGCGGCGAATCATCGGGCCATGGTCGGGCGGCGGCAATTCACTTCGGATGAAGGATAAAGTACAAATCAAATTAACCGTCAAGACAACTGAAATATAAGACAAATCAAACGTAAATTGTGCGGTTAAACATCAAGGCGAAAACGAATCTGGTAACCATCTTGGTTCACCGATTTTTATTTCCCCAGACTCGATGATGCAGGCGCGAGATTTGCCGGCGGACCCGCGAAGGGTTCGGCCTGCCGAGAGGAACAAGCCATGAGCTTCATAAACTCGATCGCGTCGATGCCGAACACCACCCTGTGGATCATCCTCGGGGCGGTCGGCCTGACGCTCGCGCTCTACGTCACGCGGCTGCCGGCGCACCGCGCCGTCCGCTCGCTGACCCGGGTGCTGCACAACACGATGCGGCTCGGCGCGAACTCGATGATCCATGCCGAGCGGCGGCTCGAGATGCGCAACCGCGAGGTTCTGCTGGCGGCCGGACGCGAAGCGTCGGAACGCATCATCGAGCGCGAGTTCGAGCGCGTCGAGGCGTTTGTCCAGCGCGACCTCGCCGGCATCCCCTCGCTCGACCGCGGGATGAAGGAAAAGCTGACCGCGCTCGAGGACGACTACCGCCAGAGCACCGAGGTGCCACCCGAGCCGCCAAGCTGGACCGGCGTCGTCGAGGCCGTCGCCAAGGTGCCGGCCAAGGGCGATCCCATGGTCGCGACGATCCTGGAACAAATACACGAATCGCTGGTCAAGGCGCAGGACAAGGCGATCGACGAATACCGCACGGCGACCAGCGAGCGTCACGGCCATCTCAAGAACATGATGCCGGAATGGCGCAAGCTGCAGGAGATCGGCAGCCAGATCAACAAGAACACCGTGAAGCTGTTCGAGCGCTCGGCCGCGATCGACCGGCACATGGACGACTACGAGAACATAATCAAAAAGTCGGACCGCGCGGTGCGCGCGCTGTCGACCTCGTCGCTGCATCAGTTCCTGATCTCAGCGCTGGTGCTGGTCATCGCCATCGGCGGCGCCGCCATCAACTTCCACCTGATCGCCCGGCCCATGGCCGAGATGGTCGGCGGCAACAGCTCGATCGGCTCGTTCAAGACCTCCGACATCGCCGCGCTGGTGATCATCCTGGTCGAGATATCGATCGGTATCTTCATGATGGAATCACTCCGGGTGACGCGGCTGTTCCCGATCATCGGCGCGTTGCCCGACAAGCTTCGCGTGCGCATGATCTGGATCACGTTCGGCATCCTGTTCTCGCTCGCCAGCGTCGAGGCCGGCCTCGCCTACATGCGCGAGATCCTGCTGATGGACGAGCTCGCAACCAACGCGCTGCTGCGCGGCGGCGCCGCCGCGGGCGCGGGCGCTTCGGACTTCGTCTGGATCACCACCGCGGCGCAGATGGGCATGGGCTTCATCCTGCCGTTCGCCCTGGTGTTCGCGACGATCCCTCTGGAAAACTTCATCTTTTCGTTGCGTACCGTCGTGGGCATGGGCGCGGCCGCGTTCCTGCGCGGCTTCGCCGTCGTCCTGCGCGTCGGCGGCGGCGTGTTCCACCACGCCGGCGAGTTGCTGATCAACCTATACGACATGCTGATCTTCGCGCCGTTGTGGCTCGAAGGCCGGTTCGGGAGGGCCCATAAATCGGGCGGTTTCCCGGCCACCACGCAGAATGTGAAGGGAGCCACGCCATGAACCGACCGCTCACAGCGCTGGCCGGAATCGCATGCCTCGCGATCGCCGGCTGCTCGGAGCCCGCGCCGACGGGCAAGGGCGTCTACATGCTGCTCGACACCTCGGGAACCTATACCCTCGAGATCAAGAAGGCGCAGCAGATCATCAATGTCGTGCTGTCGCGCCTCAACCCGGGTGATTCGTTCGCCGTCGCGCGCATCGACACCGGCAGCTTCTCCGAAAAGGATATCATCGCCAAGGTGACCTTCGACGAGCGGCCGTCGATCGCCAACCAGCAGAAGCGCCAGTTCCAAACCACCATCACGCGCTTCGTCAAGAACGTCCGTCCGGCGTCGTTCACCGACATCACCGGCGGCATGCTGCAGGCGGCCGAGTTCCTCAACGAAAAGAACACGGGCGCCAAGGTCATCCTCGTGTTCTCCGACCTCGCCGAGGATCTGAAGAAGGGCTACATCCGCGATATTCCGCTCACGCTCGAGGACTTCGAAGTGGTCGCGCTCAACGTCACCAAGCTGGGGCGCGACAACATCGATCCGCGCAAGTACATGAAGCGGCTCGAGAAATGGCAGGAACGCGTCGAAGAAGGCGGCGGCGATTGGCGGGTCATCAACGACCTCGACCACATCGATCGGATCATCAAGGGGTAACAAGTACCGCAGGGGGCTATGAAATAAGGGGGGGGGCGTCGGTTGACCAGGCGCCCCCCTAACCATATGTATCGGATAGGTCGAAGCTGAGGGAATCATCGACGGCATGGCCGAGATCGCCGCCCCGGACGTAATTACCATGAGCGAGCGCGCCGCGCGCCGCATCCATGAGATCATGACCGAGGAACAGAACGCCGGAATGATGCTGCGCGTCGCCGTCGACGGCGGCGGCTGCTCGGGCTTTCAGTACGGCTTCACCTTCGACGATGCGCGGAACGACGACGACCGCGTCATCGAGCGTGACGAGGCGCGGGTCGTGATCGACGAGGTCTCGTGGGATTTCCTCGCC
>PVBE011905459.1_pt1 | contig 44460 bp, 32 predicted proteins | sample 1631181 | NCBI WGS metagenome assembly PVBE01 (sample SAMN08397723, study PRJNA350692) | Marine metagenome, whole genome shotgun sequencing project. | isolation source: water | place: Pacific Ocean | collected 2012-04
GGTCTGGCAACCGGCGCCACTCCTATAGGCGTATACGACGAACTGGTTCGCATGCACAGGGAAGAGGGACTGTCGTTCGTAAACGTCGTAACGTTCAATCTCGACGAGTACTACCCGATGTGCCCCAGGGCTCTGCAGAGCTACAGGCTCTTCATGTCGGAGTATCTCTTCAATCACATTGACATCGACCCGGAGAACATTAATATCCCCGACGGTACGCTCGACGAGGATGAGGTTCACGCCTACTGCCTGGGCTACGAAGAAGCCATCGCCAACGCCGGCGGGATCGATCTGCAACTGCTCGGCATCGGGCGCACCGGGCATGTCGGATTTAACGAGCCCGGCTCGGAGCGAGGCAGCCTGACGCGACTGATCGCGTTGGATTATCTTACTCGCTTGGATGCGGCCAGTGATTTCTTCGGGTTGGAGAATGTGCCGACCCGCGCGATCACGATGGGCGTAGGCACCGCACTGAACGCGCGTCGCGTTGTCATGATGGCGTTCGGCGAGAACAAGGCCCCTATCATCGCCCGTGCGGTCGAAGGCCCGATAACCGAGGCCGTCGCGGCGAGTTTCCTCCAAGAACACTCGGATTCCACTGTCATGCTCGACGAGGCGGCGGCTGCGGACCTGACGCGATTCAAATGCCCATGGGTTCTCGGTCCGGTCAAATGGGACGATCACTTCGTACGCAAGGCCGTCACCTGGCTGGCCCAGCAAGTCGAAAAACCGGTCCTGAAACTGACTGACGAGGATTACAACGAGAACCACCTGCAGGACCTGCTTGCCAGCAAGGGCTCGGCGTACCAGATGAGCTTGAAGGTCTTCCGCACGCTTCAGCACACGATAACCGGCTGGCCGGGCGGAAAGCCGGCAGAAGAGCGGTTGCCAGGCGATATCGTACGCTCGCGGGATGAAGTGTTCCCCAAGCGAATAGTTGTTTTCTCGCCGCACCCCGACGACGACGTAATATCGATGGGCGGAACCCTCCTTCGCCTCGTCGACCAGGGCCACGACGTGCATGTGGTCTACCAGACATCCGGAGCCATCGCCGTGTTCGATCACGACGCAAGCCGCTTCGCCGAGTTCGTTGTTGACGTCAATCGCGAGTTTGGGATCGATTTGAATGACACTGCCCGACTCGGCGAAAAGGTCGGAACATTCCTTGAAAACAAGGAGCCCGGCCAGGTCGACAGCGAAGAAGTGCTGGCGATAAAGACCGCCATACGCTGCAGCGAAGCTCGCGCCGCGGGCATATACTGCGGACTGCCGGCCGACAACATGCACTTCCTGAACATGCCGTTCTACGAAACCGGGCGAGTGAGAAAGAACGAACTGGAACAGGCCGACATCGATCTTGTCGCCAAAGTGCTGCGTGAAATAAAACCGCACCAGATATACGCCGCAGGCGATCTTTCCGATCCGCACGGAACGCACCGAATGTGCCTGACGGCGTTAAAGCGTGCGTTCAAGGAACAGGTATCCGGCGAAGACTGGTTCTCCGAGTGCGAAATATGGCTCTATCGCGGCGCGTGGCAGGAATGGCCCCTGGCTGAGATCGAAATGGCCGTGCCGCTGTCTCCCGGCGAGCTGGCCCGCAAACGCAACGCGATCTTCAAACACGAATCCCAGAAAGACCGCGCCCTGTTCCCCGGGCGAGATCAACGCGAATTCTGGCAACGCGCCCAGGGACGAAACCGCACCCTGGCGAATCGATACGATAAACTCGGGCTGGCCGAATACGAGGCGATGGAGGCGTTCGTCAGCATGGACATGGAGAGCTACCGTTGATCGCAGGTACGATTGAATCATATTTAGACACCGACTACCTGGCTGAACTCCTCCTGAGAGCCGGCCTGAACTCTGACTCGGCGCCTGCCAAGGCAAGGCAGTTCGTCAGGGCGGCCAACGCCCTGCTGACAGACGGAGTTGACCCAGGCGCAGAGGCGATCGGACTTTTTGTGCCCGGACGAATCGAGGTGCTCGGAAAACACACCGACTACTGCGGCGGACACAGCCTCATCGCCGCGGCCGAGCGAGGGATATGCTTCCTGGCAGCACCCCGAGCCGACGCCCTGGTCCGGGCGATCGTTCCCGACCTTGAAGACCAGCGGCAGTTCATACTCGCGGCGGATATCGAGCCGACCCCCGGCGGCTGGTCGAACTACCCGATGACCGTCGCCAAACGCGTTGCAAGGAACTTCCCGGGCGCTCTTCGCGGGATGTCTGTCGCGTATTGCGGAGATCTGCCGGCCGATTCTGGAATGAGCAGCTCCAGCGCGGTGCTGACAGGGATGTTCCTGGTGATCTCCGAGATAAACAAGCTCGAATCCCGAATAGAATACCGAAACAACATATTCGATCGGCGAACGCTGGCGGCGTATCTCGGCTCAATCGAGAACGGAAGCGATTTTGGTTCGCTGCCTGGGACCAGAGGCGTGGGGACCGCCGGCGGAAGCGAGGATCACACAGCCATTCTCAACGCCCTTGCCGGCTGGGTGGGACGCTACTCATACTTCCCTGTCACGATGCACGAGAACCTGCACCTTGACGACAAGTACGTTTTTGCGATCGCCTGCAGCGGCGTGTCGGCCCCGAAGACCGGCTCGGCCAGAGAAAAATACAATCGCATGTCCAGGCGGGCGAGAGTTGCATTGGAACTGTGGCGTGAACAGACCGGACGAGACGACCCGCACTTGGCGTCCGCCATCGCAAGTTCACCGGAGGCTCCTCAGCAGTTTTCCGATATGCTCTCCGGCGGAGCCGATGACCTGACCGGCGAGGAATTGACCACGCGACTCGATCAGTTCCGCGCCGAGAACTTTGAGATTATCCCAGCGGCGTGCAAAGCTCTGGCATGCGGCGATATGGAGGAGTTTGGACTGCAGATCGACCGCTCGCAAGACCTGGCCGACACGCAACTCGGTAGTCAGGTGCCCCAGACCGTTTTCCTGGCCCACGCAGCCCGCGAGCTTGGCGCAACGGCGGCATCATCATTCGGGGCGGGCTTTGGAGGCGCGGTATGGGCTCTGGTGCTCCGGGACCAGGCCGAAACATTCGGCGAAAGATGGTCGCAACGATACGCCGAAGCGTTCGGAGCCGAAAGCCAATTGGCGACCTTCTTCTCAACAGATCCCGGGCCGGCGGCGTTCTTCGTCGATCAGGCTTGATAATCACATAGAATCGACGCAGCCTTAAGGAGAATCTTATGGAACTGACGATGGTTGATTGGGCGTTTATCTTCGGCTTCTTCGCTTTGGCGTTGGGGATTGGCATAAGCGTATCGAGGCAGGCGGGCAAGAGTTCGTCGGAGTTTTTCCTGTCCGGACGGAACATGCCCTGGTGGCTGCTGGGATTCTCGATGGTCGCCACCACCTTATCAAAAAAAACGCCCAACCTCGTGACCGACATTGTCCGAAAGAACGGAGTCGCGGGCAACTGGGTCTGGTGGGCGTTCCTCCTTACGGGCATGTTGACCGTGTTTGTGTACGCCAAGCTCTGGCGGCGCTCGAAAGTGCTTACCGACGTCGAGTTCTACGAAATCCGCTACAGCGGAAAGGCCGCCGCATTCCTCCGGGGTTTCCGAGCGCTGTATCTCGGGATATTCTTCAATATCATGATCATGGGCGCGGTGTCGCTGGCTGCGATCAAGATCGGCAGCGCCATGCTCGGCCTGCAACCGTGGGAATCGATTGTCTACGCTTCGATTGTAACCGTACTGTTCTCCACAATGGGCGGCTTCAAGGGCGTACTGCTGACGGACTTCGTGCTGTTCATAATCGCCATGGTCGGAGCCGTCGCCGCGGCGGTCTTCGCCGTGCAGCACGCCGAGATCGGCAGTTTGTCGAATCTGTTTGAAAACGCCAATGTGGCCGACAAGCTTTCGCTTATCCCGACTCTGGAGCACGGCGCCGACGGAGCCGTTACCGATCAGAGCCTCAACCTGATGGTCTCGGTCCTCATCATACCGCTGGCCGTCCAGTGGTGGAGCGTCTGGTACCCCGGAGCCGAGCCGGGCGGCGGCGGATATCTGGCCCAGCGAATGCTTGCGGCCAAGAACGAGAAGCACGCTACCGGCGCAGTGCTGTTCTTCAACGCCGCTCACTACGCACTGAGGCCCTGGCCGTGGATTATCGTGGCGCTGTGCTCTCTTATCATATACCCGATGGACTCCCAGCATATGCGGGATGCGGCGAAAGCGGAACTCGAAGCCCCGCAGATGGCGATGGTCCAGAAGAACTTGAACGCCGACCCGGCGAGCGTAGACCAGGCGTCGAAAGACAAGCTTCAGGCTTTGAAGTTCCAGAAAGACGGGCTGACGGCGATGAAGAAGGCGTTCCCCGATGTTCCGAACGACAAGATCGGCCACGACCTTGCGTATCCGGCGATGCTGAGGTCCCTGCCGCACGGATGGCTGGGGCTGGTGCTGGCCTCGCTGGTTGCGGCGTACATGTCGACGATCTCCACGCACTTGAACTGGGGTTCGTCATACATCGTCAACGACTTCTACAAGCGATTCATAAAGCCCGATGCAACGGAAAAACAACTCGTTCTAGTCGGACGCCTATCAACGGTTGTCATGATGGTGATCGCGGCGCTCTTTGCGCTGCAGTTGACCAGTTCCCTGCAGGCGTTCAATATACTGCTGCAGATCGGTGCGGGAACGGGACTGCTGTTTATCCTTCGATGGTTCTGGTGGCGAATAAACGCAGTCAGCGAAGTTGTCGCTATGGTCGTCTCCTTTGTCGTCGCAGTAACTCTAGCCCTGGGTGACTTCGGTCTGCAGGCCTGGCAGGAGATGATCATCGGCGTCGGATTCACGACCGCCTGCTGGGTGACTGCGACACTGGTGACACCTCCGGCGGATGTCGGCACGCTCAGGCGTTTCTGCAAAACGATCAATCCGGGCGGGCCGGGATGGCAAAAAATCTACAGCGACGCCCAGGCCGCCGGCGAACCTATCGAATCAGTGCACGAGGCTGTCAACCTGCCTCGGGGAATCCTGTGCATGGTTCTTGGATCCGCGGCGGTGTATTGCACACTGTTCGCAGTAGGCCTGTTCCTGTACGGGCGGATCGTAACAGCGTCCATCCTGGGCGCCGTGGCGGTTGTTTGCACAGTGATCCTGATCGGCCTCTGGTCGAAAGTCTGCGGTGACGCGACGGAAAAACCGGCCGAGTAGTTTTCCGACAATCTAAAACAATTGAGCCAATCCCGCGTGAAGCGTGATCGGCTCAATTGTGTTGTCGGCATAGTTTTTTGACAGGCTTACGGTTTCTTTTCCGTTTTGGGTTCAAGATCGATTCGCTTGAGCTTTCCGCTCTTGTCTGCGACCGACGCGCCCATGCTTCCGTCGCTCTGGAAGCCGAAATTGCCCACGAGCCTGCCCGAAGCATTGTAGACCTTCAGCCCGTGCGAATCGAGCTGGATGCGACGGCGCCCCGCGGAGTCCATCAGCATAACGCCGGTGTCCCCGCCCTGAACGGTTCCAAACTTCACGCGATCCTTACCCCCGGTATCGGCCAGCGCCATCCCGCCCGTCGCGGAATCAAGACGCACGCGAGTCTTCCCAGACGAGTCGTACAGTTTCATACCGGTCCCGTCGATTGTGCCCACAGCCTTGCCGTCGACAATCTTACCGCCTCTGGTGCTTGGTTGGCCTACGGTGAGCTTGCGAGTAAAAACGGGCTTGGCGAAAGTCCACCTGACCGAATCCTCAGTTTCTTTTGTGCTGGTCTTGCGGGCCGCATGCGCCTGCGATGTGTCCGACAGTATCCAGTGCGAAACCGCCCCGCCGGCAAATGAAGATGCAAGAACACCAATCACCATCATATATCTCTTAAACCGTTTCATTGTACGTCTCCTTATGCATTCTTATCGGCAAACAAGCGTCCGCTTCACAAGTCCGGCTAGCTTAATTATAGCATATCATTCGCCATCGCCGCCAAATCCTCGCCGCAAGTGCATCTGGACCGCAGGATATAATTGGCGTATCCTATATGTCTCAACGCCCGTTGAGCCGGCGATACTGGCATGAAGAAACGCGACATTACAATATTTGCGGCGATCGCGGGGGTATTTGGATTTTGCTACTTCCTGCCTTTAAACGCCCTGCCGCTGTCCGGCCCGCTAGCCGAAATGCTCGCACTGGTCAAAGACTACGCACGCCAGCACGTCCTGCTCTGCCTGATTCCCGCGTTCTTCATCGCCGGAGCCATCGCAACCTTCATCAGTTCCGGCGCCGTAATGAAATATCTGGGCGCCGAGGCCCGGAAAGTTGTCGCCTACGCTGTAGCCGCCATTTCCGGTACTGTGTTGGCGGTCTGTTCCTGCACCGTCCTGCCGCTGTTTGCGGGCATATACAAGATGGGGGCGGGCATTGGGCCTGCATGCGCGTTTCTATACGCCGGGCCGGCGATAAACGTGTTGGCGATTATCATGACCGCCCGAGTGCTGGGCCTGGAGCTCGGCGTAGCCAGAGCGGTCGGTGCGGTTGTGTTTTCCGTGCTCATCGGTCTGGCGATGCACTTGATATATCGCAAGGAGGAGCACGCTCGGACCATGGCGGCCGCGCAACTGCTCGAAGAACCCGGCGGCCGCAGGCTTAGCCAGAACACCGCGGTCTTTGCGGTTATGATCGCAGTTCTGGTGTTCGGGAACTGGGCGATTTCGGGGCAATTCCAGTTCGGCGTGGCCTGCTGTGCGGGGCCAAACGCCAAGACCATCAATCATATCCACGGCGAGGTGATCGACCAGGACGCCGAGTCACTGACCGTCAGAGACGCTGATGAGAATGTCAAAAGAATCGATCGCGAGCTGCTGCGATGGCGGCAGCGCGTTGAGGACCCGGTCTATGCGGGAATTCACCGCTGGCGGTTCTACATCGCCGGAGCCTTCCTGCTGGTGCTGGCGTTGATGCTGAAATTCTGGTTCAAGCCCGATGAACTTGGCCAGTGGTGCGCCTCGACGTGGGGATTCACGAAACAGATACTCCCTCTTCTGCTGGTTGGCGTGATGGTCGCCGGCCTGCTGTTGGGGCGGGGCTCCGGCCACGAAGGTCTGATCCCCAGCCGATGGGTCCAGATGCTCGTTGGCGACAGTCCCGAGGCGTTCCTGAATGCATCGGGGCTCGCGGGCGGACCGGCCGACGGATTCTTCCGGGCGACCTGGGGCCTGTGGACGAACTTCTTCGCCGCGGTGTCCGGAGCGTTCATGTATTTCGCAACGCTAACCGAAGTGCCGATTCTCGACGGCCTCCTGGGAGCGGGGATGGGCAAGGGTCCGGCCTTGTCGTTGCTGCTGGCCGGTCCGGCGCTGTCGCTTCCGAACATGCTTGTGATTCGCTCGGTCATGGGAACGCGAAAAACGCTCACATACGTCTGTCTGGTGGTTGTGATGGCCACCGCAAGCGGCATGATCTTCTCGTTGATCTAACCGGCTCGCAGGTCGGACTTAACGCCGCGCGGAAGTTGCAATCGACGCGGATTTGTTTAGAATCGCCTATATGAACAATCCAAGCCAATCCAAACGGTTCGGCGCCATCGTGTCGGCCGCAGCAATGTTCGCTATTGTTTTTGCGATCCCGCTTATCGCCATGGGAGTCGAAACCACTACTCAACCTGCCGCCTCGACGTCTCCCGGTCCGGCCACAAAGCCGTACATGCCGGACAATATCTCGGTAGCCGCCATAGAACTGACCCATCGCCAGAAGGCGGCGCTTTCGGCTGTTACTGACGGGGAGCACTGGAACGAGCCGGCGTTTTACATAATGCTCGCTCGGGTTAAAGAACTTCTTGATCCGGAAACCGCCGCCAAAGAGTACTCATCGCTGGAATCACCCGCCGTAGGACACATGACCGACCATCCCAGTCGCTACCGAGCACAGAAGATCCGGGCGGTGATGTGGGTCTACAAGTCGCGCATGATTGTCAGCGGCTCCGAAGACTGGGAGGCCCGCCCCGACTGGCCCAGGGGCCAAAAGGTCTGGTACATGGCCGGCTTCCACGTATCTCAGGACGCCAAGAAAGGTGAAGATCTCGTTGTCTACTCACTAGTAGATCCGACTGAGATCCTTGGGAACCCCAGCGGCACGAACAAGTCCGGAGAGCAGTTCTACGCCGATCGCGGGCGCCCTGTCGAGTTGGCGGCGGTCTACTACAAAACTTTCAAGCAGGAGTCCAAGGGCTCCGGGCAGAGCGGTCGACAGATTCGCGACTACCCGCTCGTGCTGGCGTACTATCTCAAGTCAACTAAGGCTGTCCAGGCCCCATCGTCATCCGATGCGATTAAGAATACAGTGATAGGTGTGGTTGCGGTACTTCTGCTGCTCCTGTTCATAGTCCGCAGAAAAGCCAAAAGTGTCAGAGCTGCACCCATTGGCTCCGGAGGGACCGGCTCCGTCAAGTACACTCCACTGCGAAACGTCGAAGACGACGACCTGCCTGACGAGCAGCGAGACGACGAACCGGTCAACCAGGACCTTATAGACGCAGTGAAAGCTTTCGAAGAGAAGAGAAAGACAGATGGAACAGACGATAAGAGTTGAACTTGGCGATCGCAGTTATGATGTCCGCGTGGGCTCAAACCTGCTCGATTCACTGGGCCAGGCGGCGGTTGATTTGGGAACGGTTCGCCAGGCGGCGGTTATCGCCGATTCGAACATCGCCTCGCAGTACGGCCGGCGTGCCTGCGATTCGCTGATCGGCGCCGGCATAGACGCCACACTGCTGGAATTTCCGAGCGGAGAAGCCAACAAGACCGTCGCGAGCTTCTCAGACCTGCTCGACTCGGTGTTTGCAATCACCCCCGCTATTGATCGCGATTTGCTGATCGTCGCGTGCGGAGGAGGCGTTACCGGCGACATTACAGGATACGTCGCCGCCAGTGCGCTGCGTGGCGTGCGGTGGATACAGTGCCCTACCTCGCTGCTGGCGGATGTGGACGCGTCGGTGGGCGGGAAGACCGGGATAAACCACGCTTCGGGCAAGAACCTCATCGGAGCGTTTTACCAGCCCTCCGGCGTATTGATCGACGTCGAAACTCTCAAGACGCTTCCCGCCGAGGATTTGGAAAGCGGCTTGGGCGAATGCGTTAAGCACGCGGTGATTCGCGACGCGACGCTGCTGGATTTTATTGCGGCTAACACTGATGAAATACTCGCCTGCCAAAGCGACGTGATGTGCGACCTGGTCGCTCGCAACGTTGCGATAAAAGCGGCTGTAGTCGCCGGAGACGAACGCGAAACCGGCACGCGGGCTCACCTTAACTACGGGCACACCGTAGGCCACGCGATCGAGACCATCGCCGGATACGGAAACCTGTCCCACGGCGCGGCGGTTTCGCTGGGTATGGTCGCGGCTAACGCAATGGCCGTCGCCCGCGGGCTTATCTCCCCCGCTGACGCCGAGAAAGTGCGCGATGCACTGGAAGCCCTTAAGCTGCCCACAACTTACAGCGGGCTGAACGTTGAACAAGTGTGGGACGTAATGCAGCGAGACAAGAAGGCCCGCGGCGGGCGAGTGCGAATGGTGCTTCCCACCGAGCTCGGGCGGGTGGATATCTTCAACGACACCTCGGTCGATGAAGTGGCCCACGCCGTTGCGGCGATTGGATAACGTGAAAACAACACCACGGCCCGGCCGTGAATTCGGAGTAGAACATTGGATATCGACCTGAGCGTGAACATCGCAGGCGTGCAACTGGAAAATCCGCTGATGACCGCCAGCGGAACGTGCGGATACGCCGACGAGTACGCGGATTTTGTGGACCTGACCACCCTCGGGGCGTTCGTGACCAAGTCGATAACGCTCAAGCCTCGTCTGGGCAACGATTACGAACGAGTTGTCGAGACGCGTGCGGGAATGTTAAACGCCATCGGGCTGGCGAACGTCGGGCTCGAGGTTTTCCTCCAGCAGAAGGTCCCGCTGCTTGAGAAGCTGGGCCTGCCCGTGTTCGTGAACGTTGCGGGCACTACTATCGACGATTACGTTGCGGTTGCCGACGCGCTTAACGACGTCTCGATAGTTCGCGGTATAGAGTTGAACATCTCCTGCCCAAACGTCAAGGCCGGCGGCATCCAATTCGGCACTGACCCCGCCCAGGCCGCCGAGATCACCAAACGCATCAAGGAAGTGTGCGGAAAGAACATCCTGATCGTTAAGCTCTCGCCGAACGTAACCGACATTTCGGCGATCGCCGCGGCGGTCGTTGACGCGGGCGCCGATGGGCTGAGCATGATCAATACGCTTACCGGAATGGCGATCAACACCGAGACGCGCCGCCCGGTTCTGGCCAATGTCACAGGCGGTCTGAGCGGACCGGCGATTCGCCCGGTGGCGGTTCACATGGTGCACAACGTATACCGGCGTGTAGCCAAGCCCGCCGGCGTTCCGATTATCGCAATGGGCGGAATACAATACGCAAACGACGCCCTGGAGTTCCTGCTGGCCGGCGCCACCGGACTGGCGGTGGGCACAGCGCTTTTTGTGGACCCCGCATGTCTGACCGGTATCCGCGATGGGATCGCCGACTACCTCCAACGCCACGGACACTCAAAGATCACCGAGATAATCGGAGCCCTGGAAGTCTAGGCGCCGTCACTTCCCGAAAGCGAACACGCCCAGCGAGACCGCCTTTCCGTCCGGATTGTAGTAAACTGCGCTGAACGTGCCTGAATCAACGCTGGTTAGCACCAATCCGTAGAAATTTGCCTGGGCGGCCGCCGACAGTTCCCGACTCGACGCCGCGGCGCGCTCTGCGTTGTACACCTTTTCAAAACGGGTGTGAAGGTGGCACATCGCGTTGAAGCCGGCACGCTGCAGTTCTCGCTCGGGCACATGGTCCCGGTCTCCTCGAGTTGAGTCCACCGCCTGGGGATACAGTTTGGCGGCTGCTTTCCCGTCCTCGTAGAACACCAGCCCGCTGCGGGGACTGTTGAGCCCTGCGCGCAGTCTGTCGGCCAGTATCCTCAGAGCAAGCGATACTCTCTGCCTACGCACCATGTCGTCAAGCAGCACGATATTCCACAGGTCCGGCAAGCTCATATTCGCCGCCTGCCTGCTGAACGGGCTGACGCGGCGGTCTGCGTGCTTGCGCTTGGCTAGTCTGGTGACGATCTGTTTGATAAGATCGTCACGCCCGATCTTGTTGCGAAGCGGATCGGCCGCCAGTTGGCTTAGCAAGTGGAAGTCGCGAATATTGAACTTGTAGCTGTATTTTGCGGCCCACTGCTTTGCAAGGGCCGCAGGCGCCGCAAGCGAACCGGAGTTGCTCGCACGGATAATGACGCAAGCCAGCAACTGCCCTCCGTTGGCGGGCACATAGTTGAAATTCTCGGCGAACGTTTTCATCGCCTGAACTGAAACGGTCGTCGCGGTCATCGCCTTGACGCGATTGAGAAGATCGATCTCGGCTCCTCGCCCCGACAGCACCGTCAACGCCGAGCCCCTGGCGGCGAATCTCCGGGCGTTAAGCGAATCGAGAAGAACATCCTGCCATCGCCCCATGCCGAGCTTTGCAACGGCCTGACGGAACAGTTGTTCGTCTGAACCGTTCACCGGATCCGAAGCCCAGAGCTTACACAGGTCCGGAAGGACCTCGGGCTTGGGGTTTTTGATGAGCAGGCGAAGCGTCGCCCGACGCCGCGGACCAGCGGGCGCCTTGGCAAGACCGCTCAGCGGTAAGGGTTTAGCAGATTCGGCGCCGCCGGCGGCGGGTTTAACCCTCGGCGGAACTGCAGGAAGATGCGTCGAAGCGCCCGCAGAGGCAATAGGCGCGGGGGTTTTCGCAGTTGACGCAACAGCAACACCCTTGCCCAGGATACGCTGACGGAGCGACGGCGGGCAATCTTTCTGCAGGAGTGCGGCTGAGACCTCCACTGGCAACTCGCCGTTGGGGCCGACAAGGTCGGATATAAGCTCCAGCGACGCTTCTCGCTGGGGGGTGGACAGATCCGGGTCCAACACCCGCTGTATGTTATGTTGCATCACCGTTGATCTGGCGTATTGCTGGGGATGCGTTCGCTGGATATCGGTGAACTCGGCGACAGTGTGCGGAGGCGCCGGAATCGGTTCGATGCAACCGTATCCGAAAAGAGCAAGCAGGCACAAGGGCAGGATCAGATGTTTCATGGTTATGCAAGTCCCGTAAGCAGTTCTCCGGAGCCCCACGCCCCGGACCGAGCATTGTGAAAGTCCGCAATTGCAGTCTAATTAACTTGACGCAAAAGTCCAGTGGTTTTCCCGGTGTTGATAATATCGGACCGGGCCGTTAGACTCTCTGGCCTTATGAATTCCCCATCAAAACAGAATGAACAACTGCAACTGCTTCTTCGCGGGTGCGAAAACGTCTACACAGTGGACGAACTTGGCGCCCGCCTGACTGTGTCGTCCGGGGCCAACCGTCCCATGCGAGTGAAGCTCGGGCTGGACCCCACGGCGCCGGATATCCATCTCGGACATACTGTTGTACTCCGTAAGATGCGACAGTTTCAGGACATGGGCCACAAAGCGGTCCTGATCATCGGCGACTACACCGCACGAATCGGAGATCCTTCCGGCGTGAACAAGACCCGTCCGATACTAACCAGCGAGCAGATCGACGCGAACGCCAAGACCTACTTCGAGCAGGCCGGCAAGATCCTTGACACTTCGGAAGAGAAACTCGAAATCCGCTACAACAGCGAATGGCTCGAGGGGCTTTCTTTCGCCGAGCTGATCCAGATCGCCGCGAAAAAGACTGTTGCGCAGATGCTGCAGCGAGACAGCTTCAAGAATCGCCTCGATGCGGGCGAAGACGTATTCCTCCACGAAATGCTCTACCCGATCATGCAGGGCTACGACAGCGTTTGCATTGAGTCCGACGTTGAGCTGGGGGGCACCGATCAGACGTTCAACAACCTCGTCGGACGCGATCTGCAGAAGGCCTCCGGGCAGAAGCCGCAGATCGTACTGGTCATGCCGATTCTCGTGGGCCTGGACGGCGTGCAGAAAATGAGCAAGTCAAAGGGCAACTATATCGGTGTGACCGACGAGCCAAACGATATGTTCGGAAAGGTGATGAGTATCCCCGACTCTCTGATGGACAACTACTTCACCCTGCTGACCGATCTTCCCGAAGCCCAGATCGCGACGCTGACCGACCCGTCCCGAACACACCCGAAACAGGCGAAAGTCGAGCTGGGCAAGATGATTGTCGCTCAATACTACGACGCTGACGCCGGCGAAGCGGCCGCCGTTGAATTCGACAAGATATTCTCCAAAGGTGACAAGCCCAGCGATATGCCCGAGATTCAGATCCCCGCCGGATCGATCGCGATTGTGGAGTTGATCTGCGCCGCCGGGTTCGCCGACTCCCGCGGAGCGGCCAAACGGTTGGTGAAACAGGGAGGCGTCAGCATCGACGGCGAGAAGGTCGCATCGATAGACGCCCAGGTTGAGCCCGCCGACGGGCAGGTGCTCAAGGTCGGGAAAAGAAAATTCGGACAGTTGAAAATCGTCTGACTCGCACAACGCCGCAGAATATAAGAGACCATCTCTTTGCAGGTCTTGACCGGGACGTCCCCGGCGTGACCGGCCTGTCCGAAGTTATTTATCGGATTCTGATGAAATGGCGGCGACCAGATCGGCGGGAATCCCGATATCGGCGACAATCACATCGCCGGTGTATCGGCTCGCGTCAGCCAGAGCGAATCCCACCTTCGGCGCCACAAATGTAACGGTCATGTCCGCCCGAACCACAGGTCCGTCAGCCATGCCGGTGTCGCAGTCAAGACCTGTGGGTATATCAACCGCGACAACGCGTCTGGCCGCAGCATTGATCTGCTCAACCGCTCCAGCCGCATCCCCCACAAGTGCGCCTCGGATGCCCGTGCCCCCTATCGCATCGACCACCAGGTCGAACTCGGCCAGTTGGCGCCCCAACTGTCCAAGCTGCTCGGAGTCCAGGAATCGGATATCGTGTTTTAACGCAGATATCGCCTGGAGGTTAATCTCCGCGTCACCGGATATTTTCTGTCGCGGGCAGATTATGCAGGTTCTTACGCCGAAGCCTCGCATCGCAAGGTGGCGTGCTATAACGTAGCCGTCGCCCCCGTTGTTTCCGACGCCCGCGACAATCGCAACGCGAGCGTCAGCCATGTCGCCCAGGAACTCCTCGATAGCGTCGGCGCAGTTGCGTCCGGCGTTTTCCATGAGGATCAGGCCCGGTATTCCCAACTCTTCGATCGCCGCACGGTCGACCGCGCGGACCTCTTGCCGCGTTAGTGAATCCATTGTCCTGGCCGGCGGTTAAGACAGCAGTTCGTTGATCGCAGTCGTCAAGTCGGCCTTCTGCTGCAGGCCAACGAATCGTTGGGCCACTTCGCCCTTATTGAAGATAATAACGGTCGGGATCGCACTGATGCCGAACTCCAACGCGGCCTCGCGTGCACTGTCGGTATCGAGCTTGCCGACCTTAATTTTGCCAGCGAACTCAGTTGCGATTTCATCAATAACCGGAGCGAGCATCTTGCAAGGCATGCACCATTCGGCCCAGAAGTCCAGAAGGACCGGAAGATCGGAATTCTTGACTTCCGCCTCGAAATTATCGTCGGTTATTTCAATAACATTTTCGGCCGCCATGTGGGTCTCCTTTTCCACAGTTGGTCAGTTTTCTTACAATGCACAGCATACTAGGCGCTTGCCCTCAACTTGTCAACTCCCCGCTAAATCCGATCCATGCTTCAGCAATCGAAGATTGTCGCAAAGTCGCGATCTGCGGTTCCGCAACATCCACAGCGTCTCAAACTTCCCGACCAGCGAATCCAACTGTCGCCGTAATCTCCGCTCTTCTACGACATTAAGACTTCGTCCTTCCCCGATGCCCCGTATGGCAATCGCCCGCCGACACGCCAGAAGGTCCATCTCGCCGGCAAGTTTCAGCTCCTTCAATGCGATACGCTCGAAACGCCCGAGTCCCGCCGCCGCACCGGGCCAGAGCCCTTTTTCCGACAACTGTTCGATCGCCTCCCCGGCCCCGCCTGGGTCGATCTTCGCAATCTCACCATCCTTGACCCCGGCCCGCTCGACCAGCGCGTAGTAGAGCCGACAACCCACCCGATCTCGAACCGCCCCCAACTGTTCGATCGCGCGAGCCGTCCGCCCACTGCTCTGGCCGAAAACATGATCGCAGAATCGCTGCGTGAACGTCGCATCATCCGCCTTAGTCCCGCACCACCCGTGCGCCGCTCCGTGCGCCAGGCCGTGCAGACTTACGCCAAGGAAGTTGCGATGCCCGTAGTCGCCCCAGTCGGTGTTCAGCAAACCATCAGCGGCGTACTTTCGACCAGCGGCGGCGAAGTTCCGAACGTTATCCATCGCATTGGCCAGCCGCGTGCCGTGGGTCAGCCAGCCGCTCGTGCCCGGGCAGACCATAAACGGCAATCCGCTGGCCGCGATCTCAGCGGTCCTGGCGATCCGCGGTCCTCGAGCCTCGTATTCCCAGTTCAGCAGCGTTATGTCCCGCGGCAGTTGGTCCAGCAGCTCCGGATGCGCCAACACGATATCGGCCCAGATGTTCGCACACTTGCCAAGCCGCCGCGTAACGCCAATGACCTTCTCAAGGAATCGCAGATAAACCGTTCCCGCCCCAAGCCGCTCCACACGCCGCCTGGACCGCCCCTGGCCCAACTCCCACGGCTCATCCCCACAGATATTGAAATCACTGCTGGCAAACAGCGGAGCCAACTCGCCGAGCATATCCCGCACCAGGCGCATCGAACTCGGATCGCCCGGGCAGAGCGTCATCCCGCCGGGATACCCGCGAAAACCCGCCAACTCGCCGAGACGCTGGTAGTCCTTAATCGCGAGCACCTTCTCCAAGTGCCCGAAAGTAGCCTGCGACCCGACAAGCCGCACATGATGTTTTTTGCAGTGAGCTTCCAGCTCCAGTATGTCCGAAGCGTTGTACGGCGAATAACCCCGCCCGATCTTCGGATGCATTTTGAACTTGAAAACGTTTTCGAAATAGAGCTGCAGTTCGTTGATCTTCCACGCCGCCAACCGCTCGACCAGCGCCTTGAGCGTGTCGACGGTGGGAACCTTCCCCCTCGAGCAGTCGAGGTAGACCCCCCGCCGCCGGAAGTCCGGCCGATCGTTAATGACGCACGCAGGCAGCTTTCTATCCCGAGCGGTTGAAAAAACTCGCACCAACTCACAAACAGTCATAACTCCATAATATGCCCCCGCATCATCGCCGGCTTGAATCTCAATCCCGCCGGAAGAAACAACGATCCGATAAGCCTCCGGATAATCAGTTTTGAGCCCCCGCGCAATCCGCACCGTCGCCGAATCATCACTCCGAACAACCCGACACCGAACGCCCAGAGATTTCTTCAGCGTTGCGGCAAGTCGTCTAAGCGCCAATGCATCACACGCTTCGCCCGACGCCAGGGTGACTTGATCGCGCCATGCGAATACCCCACCGCTCGGTCTAAAACGCCGGACGGGGATAAGGAGTTGCTTGTTGAGTTCAAGTATGGAATTCACGCCGCCAGACTATCAGCCGCCGCCGCACGTGTCTACTATCTACTTTCCACCGTCTACTTTCCCGCGCAACGCCGTCTGCGCTTCAACAGCGCGATCGTACATGGCGCCAGGATCAGGATCGCCGACGGGGTCGGGGTGTGCTGTATGTCGTCGATATAGACGTATGCATCCTGGCCGAAGCCGGGGTCCAGGCCCCATGACATCTAGAACTGGATGTGTCCGCTGCCGGCGGCCGGAAAATCGTACGTGTATGTTTCCCAGCCGGTGGTGTTGCCGCCGCTCCAATACGTAGCTTTGCGGAAGTTGTCCACGAACAGAAATCCTCCCGCCTCGTTATGGACAGAGAACGCGGCCACTTTCTCCCGGCTCATAGACGTCTGCTGGAGCCCTTCGAAGGCCCATTTAAAGGTCAGCGTGTCGTCGGCGAACCAGGTCATGTCCTGTTTCATCCAGGAATTGGGCGGCAGCTTGGCGAAATAGTCGCCCTCACTGGCGTCAGAAACAATGCCGTGGGATTGCAGGACCTGTATGCCGCCGAACCAATTGCTGGCATAGATGTCCTGGTCAGTTGTCCAGGAAGTGAAGTTCCCGATCTCAAATCCGCCGTTAAGCGGGTCCGCCGACGCGGGCTGCACGAGGACCAACAGTACGACAAGCAGTAAACAACGAATTGCCAATGCTTTCATTGCTCGTCTCCTTAATCAGGTTGCCCCGGACACAATGCTTCCGGGCAGCGTGGAACGTTCGGTAAATCGAGATTAACGATCGCCAAACGCTCTAGCCTCAATATCGATTTGACCCTTCCGTCCGGCTCTGGACGATCCAACAGGGCCGATACCCCGCCCCGCCCCATGCGGAACAGGCTAACACCAACATCGTACCATAAAATCCCGATTCGACAAGGGAATTCGATAATTATTCACCCCGCGGATCGCTCATTTCAAGAACGTTATCAAACCGGCCCTGGCGCCGTACACAGAACTCGATTCATCATTCAGCATTCATCACTGCCGTCCCTATCTTTCTCGCCTGTCCTGAGCCCCGTCGAAGGGCGCAGCGCAGGCCGAATCCTAACTCCGAATACGTTTCCAGTCTACGTGGGGAAGTTGTTCATACGCCGCTTTCTCCGCGAAGAACTGCATGAACCCGCAATTGGCGCACACGACAACGTCGAAATCGGCATAGTGAAAAAGTCTTCCCAGTCCTTTCAGTATGTATGGGCCGTGACCGCCGTACGAAGAGACACGACGGCTATGTAATTCTTCGGCCCCGCAATGGGAACACGAAGTCGGGAGCCCCGGATCCTTATCTGAATCGTTCATCTGTTTTCTCCGTCCATGTTTTTCGCCACTCCTGCGTAGCCTTGGCCAAGCAGGACGAAACGCCCAATCCCCGCGTTTCTGTTTCAGTGCTTAACGGCCGCACATTCTACATTCCCAGACTGTACCAATCCACCAGTGATTTCATCTTATTCATCCGGCCGAACCGCACATCACCATGCTCTCGGTAATTAAGTAAGGCGACTCGGAAATCAAGTCACGCGACTTCGGAACCTTGACAGACGCCGAGTTGACCCGGTATGTTTGGCGCCTTAACAATCGTCCGCGAAAAACGCCTCAACTACAAGACCCCGGCCGAAGTGTTCCGTCAACGCTCCGTTGCACTTCGGATGCGAATCCGCCAGGTGCGAGACCGGACATCCGACAGAATCCCAGGAGAACAGCAAACATCATGAACGCATCCGACACCGCCGTGTTATTAATCGAGTTTCAGAACGAATTCTGCAAGGACGGCGGAAAACTGCACCATTTGGTGAAAGACGAGATAGCTCGACTGGAAACCATCCCCCACGCGGTCACCCTGGCACGCAAGGCCAGAGAAAAAGGCTGCCTGGTGATTCACTGCCCGTTCGTTTCCGACGAACCCTGGGTCCGGGACTGTGGGGTTCGCGGGATTATCGCCGATGCGATCGAGGACGGCGCATTTGTTCCCGGCCAGTGGGGAACGCAACTGATCGACGAACTGACCCCGATCGAAGGCGACCAGATCGTGTCGGGGAAACGCGCCCTGAGCGGTTTTGTAAACACGACACTGGACGATATCCTCACAAGCAACGGGATCAGGAATATCGCCATCGCCGGATTCCTCAGCAACCTCTGCGTAGAAGGCACCGCGAGAAGCGCCTACGATCGCGGATATCAGGTTCACGTAATCCGCGACGCGGTGGCCTCTGAGTCTCAAGCAAACCAGGAGTACGTCGAGCGGGAGATATATCCGGTCTTGGGCGGATCAATGACGACCGATCAGTTCATCGAGGCGCTCACGCAGAGCACCGTGTGACAAATAATCAAGTAAGGCGTCCCTGGATCCGGGGCCACGAAGTCTGTTTCCATATAACGTTAAAGCCCAGCGGCAGGGGCTTATGGATCGGTAACACGTCACTTAATTATCGCGTTTCGTTCAAGCAAAAGGGATAATTTAGTGAGGTTTCCCAGGAACGGAATCAATCGCTCTCATGTGCTCCATTCCTGGACCATCTTGTCTTTTGACTGGCCAAGGACTTTTCGACCGTGGCGCCAGCTGTTTCAACGTGTTTCACAAAGTATTTCTGCATTTTTCGTAATCGTCGCCCAGATCTCTCCAGAACTCCTTTGCGATATCAATTTCTCGAACAAGCCAAGTGCCGTCATCGAGCATAAGACACTCGGGAAGAGTATGGGCAAGTGCAGACAAGGATTTGTACCGAAGAATATCTACTACATCAAAATCCACAACGTGGTCGCGGAAGAATCCCACAGCCATCCCATCTTCTGCCCAGCGAGATAGTTCGCCCATCAGCTTATTTTCGTCTGTTCCAACGGAATCCAGAATCAGGTCAGACAAGGTTGCGACGCGGGTATTTATGCTCCGTATTTCAGACATCATGTCCGCAACTCTATTGTCTTCGTTCTCTGACGTGAAAAATAAATCCAATCAACGCCGGTCGCAAACCGCAGCACTGGGATTTCGTAACGCCATTGGATTTGAAGGGGCAAGTTTAGCGGCCGACAGTAAGTCGGCCTTCGTCGCGACGAAGTCGCAATTGCCTGTGATCGATGGACAACACAGATATTTGACGCCTTTGACGTAGCCATCCGTGCTATCAGTGCTACCACCTTCGGCAGGCAGGCGGCAGGCAGGTCCGTGGTAGAAAAAAAAGGTCGTCGCCCTTCGGCTTCGCTTAGGCCTAGCTGCGGCCAGGTTTCGTCGTTGAGGGCTTCTTTTCCGGTCGTTTCTGTTTGAAGAGCCATTTGAGGAATATTGGTTCCGAGTCGCAGCGTTTGCCGCTTGGTTGGGTTTCGCCGTTGTCTGCGCCCGGGATGAACTTGCCTGACACGCCGTGCTTGTCGCCTTTCCATTTCGTCAGCTTCATGTTCCCGCCGAGCTTTTTCACTTCGTCAAATATCTTCTGGTCCTTCTCGAATGGGCAAACGCCGTCTTTGTCGCCGTGAAAGGCCCATATCGGGATGTCCTTGATGACTGAAGCGTCAATGAACTTCTCGGTTCGCCTCAGGCCGCTGCCCGCCGACGGAGCGGCCGCGGCGAAATAGTCCGGCGCCAGTTGGATCAGGATGTAGGTTCCGTGGCCGCCCATGGAGTGGCCGAGGATATATATCCTGTCGGCGTCGACTGACGGTAAGGCCTTGATGATGCTCTGGATGTTCTCCAGGTGTGTCTTGTTCCACAGGCCCTTGGACTGCGGCGCCAGCACGTAGCACGGGTGATCGGTGCGGTTTTTCTTGTCGGCCAGCTGCTTGTTCCAGTCCTTAAGCTGTTTGCGGTTGTCATCACCCCGCCCGCCTGCGCCGTGCAAGGAGACAATTACCGGATAACGCTTGGACTTGTCGAAAGCGATCGGCTTCATCAGCCGGTACGGCATCTTCTTGTCCGCGTTATCCGCGTTGTGCATGCTTGGCTCGTAGAGTTTCATCCACTCCGGCGACGGTCTGTTAGTGTTCGGCCTACCGCGATTTGGCCTTTCCCTTCTGCGAGCGGCCGCGGCGGTGTCGGGCAGGCAAAGCCCGGCAAGCAGGAGTATCGAGGCGGCTAGACCCAGTACGCATATTGCTGATCTCTTCATGTCCGGAGCTCTCTTGGTTTGATTTTTGTGGTTCGTTATTGAAACTTTCCCATGCTGGTCTGACAAGTATACCGTCTTGGCGCGCGTCAGGCGTACAGAGAAACGCGGAAAATGGCGTGGCAGCCGCGGTTGTCGTATGTTTACCGTCGTGATATGATCATTCGACAGGATCGCGGCGATCGCGGCGCGGACTGCGTTTGGGTAATCTCAGCTATCAGGAAATACTCGTGCGAAAATCAATTATTGTCGGGCTCTGGATTCTCATCGGTGTCGGGTTTGCTGGTCCGCTGGACGCGGAGGTCGCCAAGGCGAAGACCGGCGCCGTCATATGCGACAGAAAGTTCGACGTCTTTTCGCAGAAAGACGGAAAGAAAGTCGGGTCCTACAGCATAAAAGCGGTCGTGCACAAAGAGAAAAAGCGGATCGAGATCAGCGAGGCGATAGGGTTGAGTGTTCGGAGTAAGACAATTGCGTATAAGTCTACTCTCTTCTGCGCCGACAAGGACGGCTCGGCGCCGTTGGAAGCGAGCACTGAGACCATGCTGAACGGCAAGGTATGTATGAGGGGAAACGTCAAGTTCTCCCCGGCCGGGAAAACTGTCGATTACCAATGCACCGGCCACCTGGACGAGAGAACCGGACAGGTGCTCAATCCGGCAAAGCAATATGCAAAGATGGGCAAGCCTGTCCCGCAGGGGCTGCCTGTTTTTCAATCCGCGATTCCGGCGATTGGGCCCCGGATCCTGCCGGCGCCGGGCGAGATGGCCGATGTCGTGCTCGCCGAGTTCCCAGACGACGTTGGCGCACCGGAACTGATAAATTTCAAAGCCGGCAATCGGCTGGTAAGGGGTAAACCCGACAAGACCGGGGCATACGAGATCCGGCTGTTTCGCCGAGAGTCCAAGGAGAGTATCGCAAGCTATCGTTTCGACAAGAACAACCAGATCATTGCGATGGATCTGTTTGGCAAGTTCAAGCTCCGCCCCGCGGTCAAGGCCAAAGCAGGCGACAAGATCGAGGTCACCGTCACGCCGGACAAGCCGTATCTGCTGGCCGACAAGATCTCGCAACTGCTGGTCAAGAAAGAGTCGCTGTACGAAAACCGCAAGCAGTCCGGCATGCCGCAGTTCAGACGAGACGACCTGACACTGGATATTGTCGCCAATACGGTGATCGCAAGCGGCGGGAGACTCTTTCATCTCACGACGCCCCACGTCTACAAGTTCGGCCACGTGCGCGAATCGGATATGATTTTCACGGTTGTCGACTCGTGCAAGTTTCTAGTTCGTAGCGAGAAAGCCAAGGCGCCGATCGTCGAACTGAAGAAGCTCACCGGGAACCTGAACTTCGCATGCGACAACAAGCAGTCCAGGCAACTCAAGAGCATCAGCGGCGTCGGGAAACATTTTGTAGCCCTCAAGGTCGGCCGGACCGAGATCTACAGGCGCCACCCGTCCAAAGTGCTCGGGACCGGCATGAACATATTCGTGGTGAACAACTTCGGCGCCAAGAAGATACGCCTCGAATACATGCAGAAGAAGACAGTAACGATCGGACCGGAGACAATCACGATCGAATCGCACAACTTCAAATACGCGACAAAGTCAGTGGAGATCAAGATCGCCACGGAATCAAAAGCGGCGAAAGCCGAAGCTCTAATCGTCGAGTACAGCGATTAGGCATTTACCGGTAACGGCGGTCACCTGGCGCCAGGGCCCAACCTGCAACCCGGCGCCAGGCCTCCCCGCCGGCTACTCAATTATCGTTATCAGACCGCTGTCGGAGATCGCTTCGATGAACGGCGAGTACATCGCCTCGCCGGATGTCGGGAGCACTCGGAACGTGCCGGGCTGCTCGCAGCGGAGCTTGTAGTTGATCGATCGCTTGCCCTCGGGCATCCATGAGGCGAAGAACACCACCTTCGTGTCTCGCAACTCCATATTCGCGTACGTGCCGCCGCCGTAGGTTCCGCCGCTTGTCAGGCGGTGCGGTTCGCAGCCGGACGGTTTGGGGTCCTCGAACATCATGTACTCAAAGTTGTGGTCTGTCGTGATGTTGAGCTGCACTTCGATCAACTCGCCGCTGGCGATCTCGGCGCCAAACTTCATCGGCGTCTTCTTGTATCTCATATCGGGGAACTTCTCGGTAATGTACTTGCCGGACTTCCAGATACGTCGTGTGTTGGTGAACTTCTCGCGCGTCAGCTTGAAGTACTTCCGGTCGATGGCGAGCTGATTGCCGCCGCCCTTTATTCGGGCTGCAGTGTCGATGTACTTCAGGTGGGCGCCCCAGTACAGCACGCCGGAACCCTTGCGGGTGATCTTGACTGTGTGCTTACCCGGCGCCAGGGCTTCGGCGTCCAGAACAATGCGGTCGTCGAATGTGAACAGGTTCTTTCTCGTGACGCGAACGGTGCGGCTGACCTGCCCGTCCACAGTGATCTCATACGTCTGATCGCAATCGAGTTCGCCGGTCTGCTTTGCGTAACGGGCAAGGGCCAGGACGGCCATCGCGGTGCTCTTTGTGTTCCGCCAGTACAGCCCGCGTCGGCTACGGACGAGATAGTTGACCGCAAGCGGAACGTATTTGTTTTTCGGGTCGATGGTGAGCATAGCCTGGAGCACCCACGAGGTCGACTCGTCGGCGCCGTTCCACCAGTACCACCAGCCGGACTCGCGGCCCCAGTGTGCGTCATTGTGCTTGGCGTTGAAGGTTGCGGTGTTGTCGAAGTTCTCGATAACGATCTTCGCGTCCTTCTTGCGCCCGGCGGCGTGCAGCGCCATCGCCAGGTACGATCGCCCGTAATCGGTAAGCTCATCGCGACCTTCCCAGATACGATCGAGATGGGCCGCCAGGGCCTTTTCCTTGAGCGCCGCCGGTTTGATCCGGCCGATAACGAACAGCGAGTATATCCGCGAGTTGTCGTTGTCAAGATGGCGATACCACCAACTGCGATTGTCGTCTTTCAGCTTGGGTTTCGCCGCTTGGCCGATCAGGTAAGCCACGCCGCGATCGATCATTCTCTGGTCGATCTTGATGTCGCACGCCTTGGCGGTCGACAGCCCGTACAGCACGTACGCCGTCATGTACCCGTTTCCGCTGTCGTGGCGCCACCAGCCCCAACTACCGTCGGAGTGCTGGAAGCTTTTCAGACGCTTGATTCCCGCGGCGATCATCTTCTGGACCTCGGCGTCGGAATATACCGGGCTGCGGCCCATTCGCTGGCGGATAAGCTTATAGCGAGCGGCGAGTTTGGGGTCCTTGGCCGATTCGGCGTCGATGAACTTGCGGATATCATCGAGGCTTACGCCGGCGTCCTGGACTGTTTTTCGCATGACCACGAGCGGCAGGAAGCGGCTCATGGTCTGCTCGACGCAGCCGTACGGATACGCCGCCAGATACGGCAGGGAGTCCATGGCGACCGCAGCGATAGACGGATTCAGCGTTACGGTCAGCGATTGGGATCCTTGCTTGATGGCCTTGGGGACGTTTACGACGAACTGTCTGGATTGCGTGGAGTCGGCCTTGGGCTTCTTGCCTCGCAAGGTTCCTGCGTTGGAGACGATCTTGCCGGCGCCCCATGGTACTATGGGCTTTGTGAGCTGTATCGCATCCGACTCGCGCATGCCGCGTGCTCTGGCGGTCATGACGACATCGCCGGGAGTTTCCGCCGTGGTCCTGAAATCGATTCGGACCTCGCCGGCGGCGGGAACTTTGACCTTGAGCCCCTGCCCCGACGAATAGTCGATCCACTTGCCGTCGACCTTTGCTTTGCGGAGTTTCAGCCCACCTTTAACGGCCAGGTCGACTGTCAGGTCATGGGCCTGTTTGAAGTAGTTGTGTGCTATCACCGTGACGTACGAGTGATCGCCCTCGGTGAAGAATCGCCCAGACTCAAGTCTGCAGATTATCCGCTTGGCGGTGATGATGTCGGCGCGGGTCTGGCCGACTCGGGTCTCCTTGTCGATGGCGATCGCGTGGAACGCGAATGTCGTGAGCTGGTCCGGCATGGAAACGCTGACCTTCGCCTTCCCGTCGGCGTCAGTAGTGACCATCCCGGTCCATAGCACCGTGTCGCGGAATTTGCTGCGGACAATCGTCTCGGCGAGCTTGGGCTGTCCGCCGCTGTCCTTGTTCTTCTTTGCGTCCATTTTCATTCCGCCGCGGGCCATAGTCTTTGCCGGCCTTGCAGCCTCGGCTACTGCGTCCACCATCGGGGCTCCGGGCACAGCTCGATGGCGTCCGCCGTATCCGTAGTAGTTGCGCCACGGAGTCAGGTATCCCGGCCCGTGATAGCTGCTGGTGGTCGAGACCCGTTGGTGACGCGAGAAGCCGTAGAAGTCCTTCTCGATCGCCTGTCGAAACTCGGGCTGGATATAGTAGACGCTGGAGTCTACGAGCATCAGGGCGACCTGCCCGGAGATCGGCTTCTTGGTGTGCATGTCGGTTATCTTGACTTTAAGCGTGGTCTTCTCTCGCGGCTGGTATGTGTTGTCCTTGCCGCCGCCGAGAGAACCTTTCTCAGCGGTCACTTCGACCTTCAGGAACCTGTGCGTCGGCGGTACGATGATCTTCTTGACGTCGCTGAGCACTTTGTTGTCGCGAATCTGGATGGCCGTCAGGAAGAAGTTCGGACTGTGGGCGTCTTTGACCGGAATCGAAACGAGCTTGGAGTTCTTCTCAACGTAGATCACCTTGTGGAAGATCAGCCCGTCGGCTTCGCCGGTAAGCAGCACTCGCGTGTTGGGCTTGTTGGTGTTGATGAGCACCTTGAGCGTCTCGTCGACTTCGTACTGGTCCTTGGACGGCACGATCTGCAGGGCATTGTAGGCGTAATGGGCCTCGGCGCCGGTCTTCGAGGCAATCCAGAGCGTGCAGACCCCTTCTACTGGTTTGGTTTTGTCGTCTTTGAGCACCTGACGGACGATAATCTTGATATTCCCCGTCACGTCGGGAACGAACCTCACAGCCGCCCTGCCGGTGACGCCGATTTCGATAGGCTTGTCGTAGAGTTTCTGGTCAAGTTTCTCCTCGAACTTACCGTCGGCCTTGCGAACGCGGCGGATACGCCAGGCCTGCACGTTGAACTTGCCGGCCACCGGTTGTTTGTTGGGGTTCTCGGTCTTGATATTTATCTCGACGCTGTCGCCGGGGCCATAGACCGCCAACGCGGGCTTGGGATAGATGAAGAACGGCGAGTGGGTGACCTTGACCTCGCCGGAGCCCTTGATCACGCGGCGGGACGAGTCGGTTACCGTCGTGGCGACGGTGAACTTCAGATCCAGTGCTTCGTGCCCTTTGAAGGGAGTGGCTTTGACTACAACGAACGCCTCACCGCGGGCATCGGTCTTAACTGTGCCGGAGGTCACCGCTTCGTTGAAACGCGAATATCACCAGGGCCGATGATAGCGGCGGTAGCGACCGTAGTGGTACGGGCCGCCGTAACCGTGATAAACGCTGTCGTAGTACCATCGCCAGGGTCTGGGCCACTGGAAGCGATGGCGATAGTCCTGCTTGCGTATCTCGTATTTGACTTCTGCGCCGGCTACGGGCTGGCCGTAATAGTACTTCGCGGCGATCTTGATCTTCATCTCGTCGCCAACGCGGTAGTCCGGGCGGGCGGCGGTGACGTTGACCTTGAACTCAGGCTTCTTGTACTCCTCGACGCGGAATTTGTTGCCCGGGCAGTAGTAGTGCGGATACGACCCGCCGGCGATGTTGACCTGGATCGTGTAGACGCCAAGCGGCGGTTCTTCTTTGAGTTTGAACTCGCCTTCCACGCTGCCGAACTCGTCTGTAACGTGGTCCTTGGAGTAGATCGTCACGCCTTTTGTGTCGCGAACGACTACGCCGACTTTCGTGTTCGGCATGTTGGTGTACTTGCCGTTGTTGTTCTTGCGAATGGTTTGCTTGAAGTGGACGGTCTGTCCCGGTCGATACACCGGCCGCTCGGTGAACCCATAGACTTTGTAAGTGTGCGAGTATCCCCACCAGGACCACGAATAGTTCCCAGCGGTACAGATCGCCTGGTTGTCGCCCTTGCGCACAGCCGCAATCCAAGTGCAGTAACTCCGCTTCGCCAGCTTATCCAGATTGATCAGCCCGGCGTCGTTGGTCTTGCCCGATGCGTGGTCCGTGACATGGTTGCGCCCCCAGTAACGCGCAACGGCCGCGCTGGCGTCGCCTATCGACGCTCCGGAACTGCTGTCGGCTACGAACATGACGGTCTGGTCCGCGTCCGTTTTGGCGACTGCGGCGATCTTAGAGATAACGACCAGGCAATGCGACGAGGCCTTCTTTCCGTCAGGATTCGCGCCGGTGGCTGTGACCAGGAACGCGCCGAGTTTCTTCAGTGGAAAACCGATCGGCGTCGTCGTCTGTTTCTGTTGGTTCGGTGCGTTCTGGCGGGAAATGTGTTTGGCTTCGTCGGGAGTCTCGAACTTCCACGCCGCAGCGATTTCAGAGTCTTTGGCCTGAGCGATAATACTCGACAGCATGTGTTGGGGACGCGAGATCTTCTCAACAGCTTTGACAAGGTCAACCGGTCTGGCTTCGAGATGAACGGTCTTGATGTTCCGACTGCGCCAGAATATCTGCGGTTTTTCGCGTGGTCCGAAAGCTTTCACGATAAAGAGATTCAGTTGGGGATTCTTTATCTCCGCTATCCGAGAGTGTGCGGCGTTCACCATATTGCTTTTCGGGAAGTTCCGGAAGACGAGCTGGTATTCCTTGATAGCTTGGACGAATTTGCTGAATCGATGAAGGGCCTGTCCGATCTCGTATTGAGCGCTGGGGGCCTGGGGCTGTTTAGCAAATTCTTTCACGCATCGACGGTACATTGCGATGCCCAACTCCACGCGGTCCCACTGGCCCTGCTGACAGGCTTTGGAGGCGCCGAAGAACAACGCCTTGGCCTTACGTACATCGTCAACTTTCATCTCGGCGATATGCTCGCATATCTTCAAGACAGCCTGGAGGTTGATTTTCTGACGATTAGACCAGTCGCCGGGCCAATCGACCAGCTTGTCCGGAATCGCAGCGTGCTGCGCGGTCGAGAGCATTTCACGCGGCTGGATGCCATAGTAACTGGCAAGCATCTGCGCCGCCTGCAACCAGCTGTCAGCAGAGGCGTTCAGCTTCTTGGCGCGTTCGTACAGCGTGGCGGCTTTGAAATAGCCTTCGTAGGCGCCTTTGCGGTCGTAACGATTCTGTCGGTCGTATCCGACTGCTTGCCACAGAGCGGCGTCGATCTTGAACGGGGCATGCTCGCCCATGATCTTTTTGGCGTACGTCACGCCGTCAGTGCGTTTGTACATACACATCGCCATCGCCTTGACGCGCTGTGCGGCGCGGAGTGCATCGCCCTTGGGCTCGCTCTTCAGCAGCGTGTTGGCGTATTCGATCGCCTGTTTGTAGTTATGGCGTTCGTAGGCTCGTGACGCGAGGCTCTGAAGCTCCTTTGCAGACGGAGCGGCCAGAAGGACCGTGCCGGCCAGCAGGGAAACGAGCAGGATTATCGAACCGAGCATTCTCGAATGATTCCGAATGGTTTTCATTGCTGTTATCTCCGTATTTCGTTCAGGTCGGACATCCGCCCCGTCGCTGGCTTAGACGACTGAAGAACCCCTGAGTTCCCGACAAACACGTGAACCCGTGAAATTCTCGTCAAATGCGGCTCAACTTTGCGGGCGGATAGCTTCTCGCAGCGAATTGTTCGATTCCTTGAGTATTCTCACCGCGGCGGTTCGAGTGACTTCGCGGAAGTGCATTACTATCGCTGGTTTTACTTCGCCGTTTGCACCGGCCAGGAGTTTTGCGGACTCCTTGCGGCTCAGTCCTGTTAGCTCCATTACGATCCGCTGGGATCGGTCGCGGAGTTTTGCGCATGACGCCTTCAGGTCGACCATGAGATTATCGTGAACTTTGCCCAGGCGGATCATCGCCGCGGTGGTCAATGTGTTCAAGACGAGCTTGGTGGCCGTCCCGGCTTTCATTCGTGTAGAACCGGTGACGACTTCCGGGCCGACCACGGGATTGATCGTGACGTCAACCTTGACGGGGAGTTTGATGTTCGGATTGCACGACAGCATCACCGTAGCGGCGCCAAGGCGTTTTGCCCGTTTAAGGGCGCCCATTACGTAGGGCGTAAGCCCCGAGGCCGCAATGCCCACCACCGTGTCAAGCTTGGTCACCTTCTTGACGTCAATGGCGTTCGCTCCGTCGGATGCAAAATCTTCGGCGCCCTCGGCCGATTTGACCAACGCGCCGCGACCGCCGGCGATAATCCCCTGCACCATCGACGGACGCGATCCGAACGTCGGCGGGCATTCCGACGCGTCGAGCACGCCAAGCCGCCCGCTCGTACCGGCGCCGACATAAAACAGCCGTCCTCCACTACAGAAACTGTCAGTAATAAGGTCGACAGCGGCGGCGATTGCGTTGCGTTCCTTACTGACCGCGTCGGCAATCAGTGAGTCTTCGGCGTTAATAATGTCTACGATCTGGAGCGAAGTTTTCGAGTCGATGCCTACGCTTCGGGGGTTTCGCTGTTCGGTGGTGAGTTTCGAGCGGTCTTTCATCGGCGTTTCCCGGGTGCTGGGGTGATCGTTCCAAGTATTGCTGAATGTGAAGCCCCGGTCGCCGACGGAGCGTTGCCCGATTCGCCGCGAACGGTCAATCGTGCAAGCATGGCGAACGAGATCGCCTCTTTGGCGTCAGAGTCTATGCCAAACTTGTCGATGGTGGAGATCTTCATTCCAGCCAGCCGCCCTGTCAGCATCGTAACCAGCAGCGGGTTCTTCGCACCGCCGCCGCACAGAATCACTTCATCCGGGCTGGCCGGCAGGTGTCTCCGGTAAGCATCGGCGATTGAAGCGGCGGTGAAATCAGTCGCGGTCGCCACGACGTCAGCGTCACTGAGCCCACCGGCCCTGGCGCGATTCAAGAGTTTATCGGCGAAATCACGGCCGAACAGTTCCCGGCCCGTTGTCTTGGGCGGACGACGGCGGAAGTAGGCGTTAGTCATTAGTCTGGTCAGCGTTTTCTGATCCGCACTGCCTTTGGCGCCGATACGCCCGCCGCGATCGAAACGCTTCCGCCCGCCGGTAATCGCAGCTACGAGGTGATCGATAATCATGTTGCCCGGCCCGGTGTCGAAGGCGATTATGGAGTCAGGCCCGCCGCCTGCAGACAGGAGCGTTACGTTGGCGATCCCCCCGATATTCTGCACAGCTCGGGTTTGGCGCTTGCTTCCCAACAGCATCCAATCGGTAAGTGGAACCAGCGGAGCTCCCGACCCGCCGGCGGCGATGTCTCGGGGCCTGAAGTCCGAGACGGTGGTAACGTCGGTGCGTTGGGCGATGACGGAGGCTTGGGCGATCTGCATTGTCCCGCGGATATCCCGACCGCAGAATCTTGCGGTTTCAGGCAGGTGTCGCACGGTCTGGCCGTGGGAGCCTATGAGATCGATGCTGCTAAGCTTGATTCGCGATTCGTCGGCAAGGGCGATTACTGCATCGGCAAACAGCTCGCCCAGCAGAAAATCGAGACGAACCAGTTCGTCGAGAGACACGTTGACCGCGTGCGAGACATCCAGCACGCGCCGCCGGACCGCAGAACTGTACGGATAAGTCGCAAACGCAAGAAGAGAGGGTTTGCCCCTGGGCGAAAAATCCACAATCGCGACGTCCACACCGTCAGCCGACGTGCCGGACATCAGCCCAGCCACCCGCCTGGGCGATCTGCGAGCGTTTCTGTATCTCGGTGCGGAAGTCGTCATATTGGTCAATTACTTTTTCGCTTCGCCCTTCCAGACCACTGATATGCTGGGCAGTATTCGCTTCATCGCCGCCGCCATTGAGTTTACGTCGGGGGTATCCGAGGCGTCCATAACAACGACCATAGGCGCCGCGGGGGCCTTCTTGTTTCCCGCTCCGGCGCCGGTAAGCACCAGCCAACGATGCCATTTGCCCCTCGTAGGCCAGAGCACCGACGATATCTGCAGCGAATACCCCTTGGCCTGCCAGCGGGCGAGCCTGACCGCCAGGAACCCGCCTTCAGCCAATCGTCGTTCGTATTGATCCAGCAACCCGGTCGAATCGCGGCCCCATTTCGCCGCGTTGGCGCGTGCAAACAGCATGCTGCCGGGCTTGGGCGACATGTATATCTGCACAAACGGGCGTTCTTCTGAGTCGTATTTCCGTTCGCCGCGCTCAACACGGCGCCACTTGTCAGGGGCGGTCGCCCGGAGCACCATGGGCCCTTCTGTCTTGGTGAAGCCTGGCCCGACGTCGGCGGGACTAGCGACCTGCATCGCTGTCTGAAGCTGTTTGGCGGCGTCTTTGTAACGACTGGCCTCGGCCAGGGCCTGTCTGTCTGGACCGACAGAAGGTTTCTTGCCGCCCGCCACCGCCGATATCCATTTTGTGATGCCGGCGTCCGGTTCTTTGTCGCCGTGTTGCAGGCGAGGGTCTACTGTGAATGACGCCCCTTCGGGCCTCGACGCCGATATCTGGCGCCACAGCAGCAGCATTGGGGCGCCGGCCTTTATGTTAACGGGGATGGTTGTCCAGATAGGGACCGACCATGCAGCCTTACTGGGCCGCCACAGCTTAATGCTCTCGGATCTGCGAACCCATGGCGAGACCGAGATCATAACGGCTCCGGCGATTCGTTTGGGGTGCTTTTCGATCATGGATATCGCAGCCGCCCCACCGCTTTGCGGACTGACAATAAGAATGCGGTTGAGATTGACCTTTCTGACGATGGCCCAGGCTCCGCCAGCGTTGCCTTTGGTTACATATGCGTCGAATTCCCGGAGGAGTCTGATCCCGTCTTCGGCCTTCCACCCGTCCCTGGGCGCATGGGTCATGAAAACGCAGAAGCCCGCGTCGTTCAGGTCGGCTCGCCATTTCATTACGAACTTCTCGGCGTTGGAGCCGGCCGGTTCCAGGATGATCGCTGCGGGGTCCTGTTTGTCCATCGCGATCTTCGGGAACATAACGCCGCCCAGCAGCGGCGTGGTTACGCCCGGCTTAGTCGCCGGCGCGGCGCCCAGAGCAGCGCCGACCGTCAGGATCATTATCGTCAGTAGGAGTATTGTTGTCTGTCGCACGATGTCTGTCACCTCATAAATCGTTTGCGAAATACCATTACTTCAGGCAAGCATCTCCGCACGCGGGTGACTTGTCAAGTACTGGGCTCATACGATTGCAGCATTGACGCCGGGCCGATGTCACTGTAGCGTTGGGGCACACAGAGGACACAACCTTATGGCAAGAACACTGTATATAATCGACGGGCACTCGCAGATATATCGCGCTTACTACGCGCCCTTCCGCGACCTTACCAGCCCCACCGGCGAACCGACCCGCGCGACGTACGTGTTTTGTGCGATGTTATTGAAGTTTTTGAGCGCTCGAGCCGATCAGGGCGACTCGGTGGCGATGGCGATTGACGGGCCGATAAAGGACCTCAAGCGCAAAGACATCTTCAGCGACTACAAGGTCACGCGAAAGCCGGCGCCGGACGATTTTTATCCGCAGGCCCGGCGGATCATCGAAATCGTAAAGGCTTCCGGAATACCTGTGTTGGCAGCCAAAGGATACGAAGCCGACGACATAATGGCCACCGCAGCACAGCGTTTCGCCGCAGACGATCTCCAGGTCGTGCTGATCAGCCGCGACAAGGATCTCGACCAGTTGGTCGGCCCGAACGTGGTGCTCTACGATCCCATGAAGGACGAAACGTACGACGCGGCGGCGATTCTTGCCAAGAAAGGTTATTCGCCGGACAAAGCCGTTGAGATACAGACGCTCATGGGCGACGCGACCGACAACATACCCGGCGTGCCCGGCGTAGGTCCGAAAACCGCATTGAAGCTGATCAACAAATACGGAACCGCCGACGAAGTGCTGGCCCACGCAGATGAGCAGACGCCGAAACTCTCGGCGAATCTCAAGGCCGCCGCGGCGACCATAGATATCTCCCGCAAACTCGTCACGCTGGATCGCAACGTCCCGATCGACCTGGACCTGGACGCGATGGCGTTTTCAGGCGTTGACAGCGCCGCGGTCGCCCCGATATTCCGCGAACTTGGTTTCGATCGGATGCTGGATCAGCTCGGCGAGACCCAAACGCCCGCCGGAGAGACGCCGGCAACCCGCTCGACTGAAGTTGAAGGTGAAACTGTCTCAACCACCGCCAACGATTTCGACTATCGGTGCATCGACACGCCCGAGGCGTTGGACGCGCTTCTTAAAGAACTGAAAGGCGTCAAACGCCTTGCAGTCGACACCGAGACAACTTCGATCCGCGCGATGAAGGCTGATCTGGTCGGCATATCGCTTGCCTGGGAGCCGGGCAAGGCGTTCTATTTGCCAATCCGCGGGCCCTTGGGCGCAACGGTTCTTGACAGCGATCTTGCACGAGAAAAATTCGGACCGGTGCTGGCTGACGAGAAGATCGAGAAGATCGGGCAGAATCTCAAGTACGATATTATTATCCTGAACAACGCCGGTTATACGGTCGCAGGCAAGCTTTTCGACACGATGGTCGCCGCTCACGTTCTTGATTCCACAAAAATGACCTACAAGATGGACGCCCTGGCCGCCGAGTTCATCAATCACCGCTGTATTCCGATCACAGACGTAATCGGGCGAGGCAAAACTCAGGTTACCATCGATACTGTCCCCACCGATATGGTCGCGGTGTACGCAGCCGAAGACGCTGACGTCACTCTCAAACTGGCCAACGTACTGCGTGAAATGCTTGGCGCCAAACCCGGCCTGGCGGACCTCTTCGAGGATCTCGAAATGCCCCTGCTGCCCGTGCTGACCGAGATGGAGAAAACGGGCATCACTCTGGACCCCCAGGCTCTTAAACGGATGGAGATCGAACTTTCAAAGCAGGTTGACAAGCTTCGCGATGACATTATCGAATCGGCTGGAAGACAGTTCAACCCCGACTCGCCCAGGCAGCTGGCGGTGGTGCTGTTTGAAGATCTCGAACTGCCCGTTATCAAGAAGGTCAAGACCGGGCCGAGCACCGATTCCGGGGTCCTGGAGCAGTTAGCCTGCCAGCACCCGCTTCCGGGGATCGTGCTGGAGTATCGCAAGCTTACCAAGCTGCTGGGCACGTACGTCAAATCGCTCGTGGCCAGCATCAACCCGCGAACCGGACGCGTACACACCAGCTTCCATCAGGCCGGAACCGCTACGGGCAGACTCTCGAGTTCAGATCCGAATCTCCAGAACATTCCGATCAGGACCCCACAAGGCCGCAAAATCCGCCAGGCCTTCATCGCCGCGCCGGGAACTATGCTGATCGCTGCGGACTACTCGCAGATAGAACTGCGAATGCTGGCGCACCTCTGCGGCGACGAAAAACTCTGTGCGGCGTTTGCTTCGGATCAGGACATCCACCGAATTGTGGCGGCTGAAGTGTTTGGCGTACCCGCCGAAGAGGTTACCCCCGACCAGCGGGCACGCGCTAAAACAGTGAACTTCGGAATCATCTACGGGCAGACCGCCCACGGGCTTTCCAGAACGCTGGGGATATCTCGAGGCGAAGCTGGCGAGTACATCCGCAACTATCGCAGCCGCTTCCCCGACATTGACGAATTCCTGACAAGCTGCATAGAGCATGCAAAGAAGCACGGATACGTCGAAACGATTCTAAATCGCCGACGGAGCGTGCCGGAAATTGAGTCGCGAAATCCGCAACGACGCGCCTTTGCAGAGCGCCTTGCAATGAACACTGTGGTGCAGGGCTCTGCGGCGGACCTGATAAAGCGGGCGATGATCAACATCGCTGCGAGGATTGAATCCGAGGCCCGACCCAGCCGTATGCTGCTCCAGATTCACGATGAACTGGTCTTCGAAACGCCCCAGGACGCGGTCAAATCGGAGCGAGAAATGATCGCGGCCGAAATGTGCGGAGCGGTTAAACTATCCGTGCCGTTGAAGGTGGATATAGCGGCGGGAAGCAACTGGATGGAAGCCAAGTAACAGCGGTTGAAAATCGCCGATCTTATATGATTATCGCACAGAGGATTCGGTATAATACTCCAGCGAAGATTGCGGAAATGGGGATCGTTATCACCCATGACGCGAATATCCGCTTGATGACGCCAAGGTCGATCGCGGCGAAGCCTCTTGCCATTCCCACGCCCATCACGGCGCCCACCAGCACCAGTGTGGTGGAAATCGGCATGCCCATTCTCGAGCAGACCAGCACGGTCGATGCGGTTGCGAACTCGGCGGCGAAACCGCGTGTGGGGGTAATTTCTGTTATCTTCTTGCCGATAGATTCGACAACTTTGTATCCGTAAGTCGCAAGGCCGACAACGATTCCAACCCCGCCAATCGCGAGCAACCAGTCGGGCACCATCGCGCTCTTGGCGATTCCGCCGCCAGTGAACGCCTGAAACGCCCCGGCCAGCGGGCCGATAGCATTGGCCACATCGTTAGCTCCGTGCGCGAACGCCAAATAGCACGCGGTCATAGGTTGAACGCGGGCGAACCATCGCTCCACAATCTCATAGGCGTTGTCTGGATTGGGATCGGCCTTCTTGGTCGCGCGGTTGACAAAGGTCCACGCTACGATCGCCACGGCGGTTCCTATCCCAAACGCCATAGCTATCGCCTGCCAACCGGAGAACTGCGGCGTAGTTCCTTCGGCGACGCGGTCGATTTTCAACACCTTGTAAAGAATCGACAGGCAAAGCACCGCCACTACGGCGCCCATGCCTATTGACACGACGTGCTTCGCAGCCCTGACGGGCGTGGCGCTGCGCAAGACATAACGCTGGATAGCCTTATACATAAGAAATGCGATCAAACCGCCAGCCAGCGGGGAGATCACCCAACTTGCCGATATTTTTCCAAGGACCCACCAGTTGGGCGCATGGAACCCCACCGCCGCTATCGCAAAGCCCACCACCGCCCCGACAATCGCGTGCGTAGTTGAAACCGGTTGCCCGAAGAACGTGGCGACATTCAACCATAACGCAGCGGCCAGAAGCGCAGACAGCATCCCGATGCCGAATCTCATTTCGCCTATCGAGATTTTCTTTACTGGTTCCTGGTCGCCCGCATCGGCCGGAGCTGACGTGACGGTTGGGGTGGTTTGCTCGACGGGGGCTGTTTCTGTTGCCGACTGGAAGTATTCAAGCGGGACAATGCCCTTTCGAATAGTCTGGGCAACGTGCCCCCCCACAAAAAACGCTCCGGCAAATTCGAAAATCGCCGCCAGTATAATCGCCTTTCGAAAGGTGAGGGCTCCGGAACCAACAGACGTTCCCATGGCGTTGGCTACATCGTTGGCGCCGATTTTCCAGGCCATGTAAAACCCGGCGGTAACGGTAATCACCAGCAGTACTATAACAATTGTGGTCAAGAGCAGCTCCGGTTAAGGGAGAGACTTAGCGACGCGAAATCATAAGTCGCATGTTCTTTCCGACGTTTTCGGCATGGTCGGCGATCTGGGTAAGCGAGCGGCAGAGTTTCTCGATCAGCAGAATATTGATCGGGTTCATGCTCTCATCGCTGTATATGTGGCGGGCTATTCGGCGGCTCAGCTTGTCGGATTCCCATTCGGCGTGACATACGTCCTGAATCCGCATCAGGACATCGTTCGACTCCGGACCGGAAAACGCCTCGCGTTGCAGCGTCGCCAGTTCTTCGGCTACACTCAGCAGCAGTTCGCTAACTTCGAGGACCTTATCGACCAGTGCGAGAAAGTCGTCCTTCAAACTGTCGGGTATCACGATGGAGCGGAAGGTTGCGACGATGGCGAAGTCTTCGGTGTCGTCGGCGACCTTGTCCATTTCCGACAGGAACTTGGCGACATCCTCCCGGTTGACGGGCAGGAAGTAGCGTTTCGGCAGCGCCTGGCGGATGCGGTCCTTGAGTTGATCGGCTTCGAATTCCGTCTTGGACATTTCGTGCTGTAGTTTATCCAGCATTTCGGCGTCCCGAGCGATAACCGCGTCAGCCACCGGACGAACTAACGCCACACACTCATGAACTTTGCGTGCGTGCTCGATGAGCGGTTCAAAGGGGGAGCGTCCGAATAGTCCGTTTAAAGATCTCATGGGGAGTATCCTTTACCTGTTTTGTGTAATCATGCCTGGTCAGACAGCAATTCTTCAGTCTATCGTGGAAGTATACATAACCAGCGCCGCAATAAAAGGACAATCCATCCGCCGGGGAAAATCGCCGTTTAACGTCTTGGAACCTAGGTCTCCATGGTGTGCGGCTCGACCGGCACGGCGTCGGCAAGTCCGTAGGCCGCGACCAGGGTGTTGACCTTCTCGATGAGGCTGTCACGCTCAATCAGGCCAACGGTGTCGGCGTACAGAAGTGAAGCTTCTATGTCACCGGCCAGTACTCGTCCTACGGGCTTTCCAAGATGCCAACTGCGGCAGATCAGCTTAACCAACCATCCCTTGTCCCATAGGGCGGTCAGTCCGTCTGGGTAGCGGATCTTCATGTTTCGGCGTTTACGAATCCGCCATGTGTGATGGGTTTCCATGATTGCGGCCGGTAAGTCCATGCCAACCTGTCGGAAGGTCTTGATGACCATTTCGAAGACCGCAGCGCTTGAAACTGTTTTCCAGGCTCGCTGGTGGAGGTATATGTCTATCGCCAGCGCCAGCTCTCGGGCCTCGGAAAGAGATTGACCGCCGCCCCGCATGCCCTTGTACATCGCAGATGCGAGCTTGGCGCGATCAAACGATTCAGATGTTCCGTCCCGCTTGACGACTCGGATCGTCCTTGATCCATTCACAACGGTGCTCCTTACCTTCAGCGGCGTTACCATTTGGCCTAAAGGCGGATTCAGTCGGAATCAAAAAGATCGCCCTGCCCAGGTCCCGCCACCGGTGACGAGTCAACTTCCCTGGCTTCATCAATCAATTCGCCTACATCGGTGAAGTTCCGATAAACGCTTGCGAATCGAACATACGCTATCTTGTCTACTTTTCGCAGCTCGTTGCTTACGACATCGCCTATGAACTTCGAGGGCACATCCTTGTCGAAGTTGGCGAGCATCTCCTCCTCGGCCGAAAGCAGTATCGAAAGCAACTGTTCGTCCGAAACAGGCCTCTTGAAACAAGCCTTCTGGAGACCGTCAATGACCTTCTGACGGTCGTAGGGCGCCCGAGTCCCGTCCTTCTTCAGGACGTTAAGCTTGATGGCCTCTTCGGGCCTTTCGTAAGTGGTAAACCGCTGTCCACAGTCCAGGCATTCGCGCCGTCTCCTGACGGCCCGTCCACCCTCGCTGCTGCGAGAATCCACAACCTTGTCGTGGTCCTGTCCACAGTACGGACACTGCATAGCAAACCTTCAGGGCTGTACGCTATATATAGAACACGGGCACTCTAACAGGACAATATATGGGGCTCCAAGGGTTTTCTTGAATATTTTTCGGTTTACGGTTCTCTCAAAAACGCCCCCATTCTTGCATTCGGGGTCGCTGGTCAATACACTTAGCTCGTCGAATAACGGTGATCGGAGCCTCAAGCAGGCCTCTGAGCCCGGAGACGAAGGGACTTTTCTATGGCTGTCGCCCATTTTGACTGCTTCGCCGGCGCCGGTGGAGATATGATCGTAGCCGCCCTGCTTGACGCGGGTTGCGATTTTGATGCGCTGAAAGCACATCTGGACACCCTGGATGTCGGGCCATGCACATTGACCGCCCAAGCCGCTGTTCGCGGAGGAATGTCGGCTACGAAATTCGATGTCCAGATCCCCCCTCACGACGGACACGACCATTCGCATCCACACCGCAGACTGAAGGACTGCCTGGACCTTATCGCCAAAGCCAATCTTCCGGGCCGCGCGGCCGGGAGGGCCTCGGATATCTTCACTAACCTCGCCCGAGCCGAAGCACAAGTCCACGGATGCACAATCAACGAAGTTCACTTCCACGAAGTCGGCGCCGTCGACAGCATTATTGATATTGTCGGCGCCTGCGTGGCCCTTGAACTGCTGGAGATCAATCAGGTCTTCTGCTCAGTCGTCCCGGTAGGCAGCGGCACGATAACCTGCCAGCACGGCGTTATTCCCGTTCCCTCGCCCGCCACAGCGGAGCTGCTTCGCGGTTTCGCCACTCGGCAGGGCCCTATCGTCGGTGAAATGACTACTCCAACCGCTGCGGCGATTCTGACCACGCTGGCCGGCCAGTTCGGCCCCATGCCGACTATGGACCTGGACGCCGTGGGTTACGGCGCCGGAACGCGCGACAGCGACGAACTGCCTAACCTCCTGCGCGTCTTCGTTGGCGAAATCAGCCAGTGCGGAACCGCCGACACCGTTGTTGAACTTACGGTTAACCTGGACGACTGCACTGGCGAGATCATCGGCGCGACGATTGAGAAACTGCTGGCCGCCGGATGCCTGGACGCCTGGGCCGGACCTATAGTAATGAAGAAATCACGTCCGGCGTGGCAGTTGTCAGTTCTGTGCTCCCCCGGCGACGCAAGCCAAGCCGAGGACATCCTGCTGACCGAAACCACGTCCCTGGGCGTGCGGAGGAGAACCTGCGGGCGAACCAAGCTCTCGCGAGACTTTCAGACCGTAACCACCCAGTTCGGACCAATAAGGATGAAGCTCGGGATCCGCGGAGGGTCGATCCTGACCGCCTCACCTGAATTCGACGACTGCCGACAGGCCGCCGAAAGTCATGGCCAACCCGTGCGAACGGTCATGGATGCAGCGCGGGCTGCGTTCGATTCCGACGCCAAAAACTCCTCCAACTGCAAAGGCCGCAACTAATGGTAGTATCCTGCATCGTTCTAACTGTCTTCTCCGTGCTGGTGACCCTGTTGTGGATATCGCGACATGTCATGATCTACCAACAGCAGCGCAGCGAGCGAATGCTTGGTCCGAACTCACCGGGACCGGGCGACAATCCCCCGCTTGTCAGCGTTATGGTGGCCGCCAAGGACGAGGAGGACTGCATCGAACAGTGCGTCCGGAGCATGCTCGACCAGGACTACCCCAACTTCGAAATGATCGTATGCAACGATCGCAGCGACGACAACACCGCCGCGATTGTCGAGAAGATCGCCGCAGAGGATCCGCGACTTAAGCTGGTGAATATAGAACAGTTGCCCGAAGGATGGTGCGGAAAGAACAACGCAATGCAAACGGGCATCTCCCAGGCCAAAGGCCAGTGGATATGCATGATCGACGCCGACTGCCGCCAAACGTCAAATCGAACGCTGTCGGTGGCGGTGGAGCACGCACGAAAAAATAACATCGACCTGTTCAGCATCCTGCCCGACCTCGAGATGAAGGGCTTCTGGGAGAAGACTATCCAGCCGGTCTGCAGCGGCGTGATGATGATCTGGTTCAGCCCCGACAAGGTCAACAACCCCAAGAAATCCAACGCATACGCCAACGGCGCGTTCATGCTGATGCGTCGCGAGGCCTATGAAGCCGCCGGTACGCACGAGGCGGTCAAGGACCAGGTCAACGAAGACATGCACATGGCCGACATCGTCAAGTCCAGCGGTAAGAAGCTGCGAGTTCTCCGCAGCGACGGACTTTACAAGGTCAGGATGTACACATCGTTCAAACAGATAATGCGCGGATGGTCCCGCATATTCTTCGGAACGTTCGGCACGCTCAAGCGACTGATAATTTCATTCCTGCTGATGGCGATTATGGGGCTGCTGCCTTATGTAGCGGCGATAGTCGGACTGCTGGGGTTCCACATGAGCGGGTCGACGGCGGCCCTCACGTGCGGCATCGCTGGGCTTGCTGGAGTGACGATGCAGCTTAGCGTGATCTTCAGATACTATCGCCTGCTTGGGAACTCCGGACTCCTGGCGATAACCTATTCCATGGCGTGCGTAATTACGCTGGTCGTTATCGTCATTTCAATGACGAAATTGCGGTCTGGCGCCACCGTCACCTGGAAATCCACCAGCTACGCCAAGACCAAGAAGTGATGCGCCCCGCGGCGTAACCTTCACTTTGCACAAGCCGCCCCAAGAGCCCGATAAAACTCGCTTGGGTCTTCCTGGAATTCCAACGTGTGCTTGCCGTCAAGCGATACTATCTCGGCGCGGTTGCCGGTCAATCGGGTTACAACTTTCGCTGTGGCGTCACTGTCTATGATTCGATCGTCCTTCGACAGAATCAAAGTTACCGGCATTGACAGGCTCCTGTTGGCTGCTCGCGATATCACACTGACCAGGCGGCGGCTGGCGTACATGAACCGGGCGGTGGCCTGGTGAATCGCCAGCTTGTCAGTACGAAGAAACTCCCGCATCGGCTCGTTATCAGTAAACAGTTCGGGATCATCCAGCGGTATGTTGAACCCGGCGCGAGGTCGCATCACCAGGCAAGCCGCAATCTTCAGTTTTATCACCGGCGAAACGTCTACACGCGCGACTATGCCCGGCGATACAAGCGTTAGCGAGGCCACCGCGTCGCTACGGTCCGCCGCGGTGCAATACGCTGCAGCCAGCTTCCCACCCCAACTGACCCCCACCATCGCCAGAGTTTTGGATCCGATCTCGGCCAGCACGTATCGAACAGCGGCCAGCACATCTCTAAGCAGTTGAGACGCCGAGCTTGCGTGCCCGCGATCAGAACGATTGGCCCCGCTGCCCCGCCGGGTGACCTGAAAGACCTCGTGCCCGTTCTTCGCCAGTTGCGACGCCGAACCGAAGAACCAACCGGGATGCGATTGGATCCCGTGCAGGTAGAGTACCGGCGGCAGGTCGGTTTCAGACGCGGGCCTGTGGCGGAAGACACCGGTCTCATAACCGTCGTCAAGCCTGAGCAGCTCCCTGGCCGGCCAGCGGCCCGAGTCGCAGGCGAACGGTGTGGAGTACTCCGGATTGCCCTGTAAATTATTGTCAGTCATAAAGCAACCAGACACGCTTTAACTCAGCATTGAGGAATACGGTTACATTCTTCGGAAGTCCGGGCGTCCGTTGGCCGCTACCGGACCGTACGGGGCCGGAGGCTTGTCGCGCCTTTGCCCGTGTTCAAACGGACGGCGCCCCAGCAGCACAGGCCTGTGATAGCCAATGTTAATCAACAGTCCCATCGCCGCACAATTGACCACAAGCGACGAACCGCCGTAACTTATCAATGGGAGCGTCATGCCGGTTATCGGGCCGAGCCCCACTGTCATGCCGATATTGATCAGTATTTGCGACGCCAGCAGAGCAAGCACCCCCACTGCCAGCAATCGTCCGAACGGATCGTAAGTCACCACCGCTATCTCCACGCCGAACATGAAGATTATCCCATACAGGAACAGAACGCCCAGACAACCGACCAGCCCCCACTGTCCGCCGATTACCGAGAAGATAAAGTCGGTATGGTCGTCAGGCAGCATCTTAAAATACGTGGCGGTGTTGTTCCAATCGCTCCGTCCGGTCCATCGCCCCGCGCCCATTATCATCTTCGACTGGTGCAGGTGGTAACCGATCCCTCTTGCAATGTTCGACTCGCCCTGCCGCAGCCATCCGTCGATTCTCTTGAGCTGGTAGGACTTCATAATCGCCAGGGGAGCTGCGCAGAGAACGTAATCCTCGCCCCCGGACTCATATGAAAAATATGACAACGCCCGGCGGGTCTTGTCTTCGGGGTCTTTGCTGTCAGCCGGCGTTTTGACAGGTATCGGCATGAATATGAGCGCTGTGGCGATCGCAATTATTCCCAGCAGGTGCTTTATTTTGGCGCCGGCCATGAACAGCATGATATATAGCGTCGGCAGCAGCAGCAGGCTGGTGCCCAGGTCCGGTTGCTTCAAAATAAGCGCCACGGGAATCAGCGTAAGAACGAACGGTATGATCAGACCTGTGAGCGTGCGGTAGTGATCGCCATATCGCAGATACCACGCCAGCAGCACTATATAGGATATTTTCGCGATCTCGGACGGTTGGATCTGAATCGGCCCGATCTTTATCCAGCGATGGGCCCCGCGAATACCGGGCAGCACCGCCTTTACCAGCGGATTGGAGTCGCCCAGCATGCGGGGTATGAGCACCAAGAGAACAAGGACAACAAGCGTAATGCCGAACAACACATACGCCACGCGTCCGACTTTCTGATACGGCGTCAGCGACATGATCACAAAAATCGCCAACGCGGGGACCCAGTAGATCATCTGCACCTGCCAGTGCGCCAACCCGCCGCCCTGGGCGGTGTTCAGAGCTCCGGCCTGCTCCGACACGTATATGGCGCAGATACCGGCGAACATCAGGCAGAGCATCGCCACAATGATAGGCCAACTCGTGTACCGTAAATACTGTCTCAGCGTGTGACCCATATAGGCTATTCCAGGTATCCGTACTGCGGACTCTCCAGCAGGTGGATCAGATCTCTTGCGATTGGACCTGCGTTGGATCCGCCTCCGCCGCTGGTGACGTATTCAATGACGACCGCAAACGCATATTTTGGATTGTTGTAAGGTGCGAACCCAACACACCAGGCCATGTCTCCGCGGAGCACGAGGTTTGAAGACTTCTCCTCGGGATCGGCGCGTCCGTTTCCGTTGAGGTCAGGCACGTGAATGCTTCCGGTGGCGGTGCCCGTCTTGGCGCACACTGCGGTCCTGGGCATGTTCTGGCGGAAGTACTTGTTGGCGGTCCCGCCCGATTCGCTTACGACCTTCCGCATCCCGCGCCTGACGGATTCGGCGTGATCTGCGAGGACGGGCAGTTGACGTTGGACCTGCTTTGGCCCGCCCTCCAACGCGATTATTGGGGAACGGAACTCTCCGCCGGCGGCGACCGTGGCGATGGCGTTCACCACGTGAAGAGGCGTGGTGTTCATGGCGCCCTGACCGATCGCCATGAATCTCGATTCGCCCACCGCTCCGCCTCGTCCGATAGAACTGCTGGTGGGCACGTTGCCAGGGCGTTCATCGGGCAATCCGGAGCCGGGCTTATCGCCCAGTCCGAACCCGTTAAGCCAATCACTGAACATGTCGATCCCCAGCCCTTGGCCAACATGGTAGAAGTAGACATTGCAGCTTCGCTTCAGGGAGTCGACCATGTCTATCGACCCGTGTCCGCCCCGCCTGTTCCAGCACCTGAACTTTCCGGGCGTGTGCATGTATCCCCGGCAGGTGTACTCCGTATGGGGCTTGATCAGCCCCGCCCCAAGCCCCGCAATCGCCGCAAGCGGCTTCATAGTCGAACCGGGCGGATACAGCTTCTTGACCGCCCTGTGCAGCAGCGGAAGATTAACCTTGTCGCCGATCAACTTGGGAAAATCCAACTGGTATCGGTTCAGGTCGTACGTGGGCGCCGACACCATCGCCAGAATTTCGCGGTTTGGAACGCCGATGACCACCACGCACCCGTTCCTGCCCCCCAGAAGAGCATGAATATCCTTCTGAAGCCGTATGTCCATGGTCAAGTGAACATCCTGGCCCTGCTGGGCCGGACGCTCTCCAGCTAGCTTTCGATCCTGCCTGATGCGATGCCCCCGCTTGCCCCTGAGGCGTTTTTCGCACATCATCTCTATCCCGCCTCGCCCGATCGAATCGCCGTCGCGATAGTTGGCCTCGTTGCGAGCGTACCAGTCGCCCTCGGTGCTGGAGATATTGTGACGGTCGAGGTCCTCTTTCCACACTTGCGTGGTGAACCCGATGATATGACACGCCGCCGAACCGTAAGGATACCGCCGCCGATTATCCGGGCGAATAGACGCGCCAACCGTCTTTTCAAGTTCAAGGCTGATCGCAACCGCGGCGCTTTCGTTCAGGCCGGAAACTATTCGATGGGCCTGTCGCTGTCCGCGAACCGTCATTCCAACGATCTTCTCCTGCCGCTGCATTCGCCAC